>Ga0209225_1000033_pt1 | contig 154861 bp, 131 predicted proteins | sample WasSprMetagenome_FD_184732 | JGI IMG/M metagenome (GOLD analysis project Ga0209225, IMG submission 184732) | Sulfidic aquatic microbial communities from Washburn Spring, Yellowstone National Park, USA - WS (SPAdes) (version 3) | ecosystem: Environmental > Aquatic > Thermal springs > Hot... | reverse complement strand
GGGCATCAATGGCAGGGTGATCAGCCAACACTGCTTGTCCCTCGCCCGAGGTGATGACAACAAGGCGATCTGTCGGGTATCCCGCACGAAGCGCAGTGATAGCGGGTTCCGTGAACAAAACATCGCCGATATGGTTAAGTGTCAGTACTATAATTATCTTGTTCACAATTTTCACTCCTTATCCTTAATCATCTGAAAGATACAAAGGACAAGATTGATTTACAAACTTAGATTACTATAAATCTTTAATAGGGTAGATATAGAACTTCACTCCCAAATTTTAAGTTAATTTTTTTATAATTGATATTTAATAACATTTGATCAGCATTACGCAATAATTCAGTACTATGAGCAGCTAAGAAAATTACTGGATAAAATAATGTTATTGTATTCCATGCCCCTTTTAGCACTAAAATCTCAGCACCTTCTACATCAATTTTTATAATACTTGGTGGTAGTATTTCTTTTTTCTGAATAAGATCGTCTATAGAGACAGTATCTACTTCGATATCACCTTTTTCGGATAAATGTCCAGTGCCAGTTCCAGTGCCATAAGCAAATTTTGCTTTTCCAGGTCTATCAGAAACTGCTGCGGATATAATAACTACATTAGTAATATTGTTCAATTCAATATGTTTTCTTAAAATTTTTAAATTATAAGGATGAGGCTCAAAAGCATATATTTTACCTTTATCACCAATTATTTGAGATGCAATTAAAGAATAAAATCCAAAATGTGCTCCTATATCATAAAAAATATCTCCTTCTTTAATTATTTTAAGAAACATTTCAGTGCATTCTTTTTCATAAGTGCCTTTAAAGAACCTTATTGGAGATACTGCTAAAATGCGATAACCTCGCAAAGGTCCATATTTAACAGTAATTGGTATTTTTTCTCCAATTAGTTTAAGAGGCTTTTTCAAGATATATTTTATTTTGTTAATCATTACCTTCACCTCCGGTCATTTCTTTCTACGAGCAATTATAGCGCATAGAGTGGTGATGTAAAGACCCCAGTATAAACTTGGATCACTCGTTCGGGTAATTGGCGAACATCGTGGTGCTCTTGAACCCACTTTTGGGCTTGCTTGCCGAGTTCTACGCGCAAAGCCTCATCTTGACGCAACTTCAAAATTGCTTCTGCCAAAGCCTTGTGGTCATTTGTCGGGACAAGCAACCCATTTTCGCCGTCTCTCACAACTTCTGGGATGCCGCCGACAGGTGTGGCGATGACGGGCAAACCCGCTGCCATCGCTTCCAAGATGGCGTTGGGCGTCCCTTCTGGGAAAGTGGTTGGAACATGCACGAAAATATCCGAAGCCCACAAAATCGGTCTGACATCGGACTGAAAGCCCAGAAACTTCACTTGTTGGGCTATGCCCAATCCAGTCGCCAAGTCTTCCAACTTTTGGCGCTCACCCCCGTCGCCAGCGAGCAGCAAAGTTGGTCGGTCAGATGGTGCAAGTTCGGCTAAACTTTTCAGGAGCACTTCATACCCTTTGCCTTTAACCAAACGCCCCATTCCAGCGATGATAAAACCGTCTTCCTTCAGCCCTAAATGATTGCGCATTTGCGTGCGCGCTCCATCAAAGGGCTCAAAAATTTTCGTGTCAATGCTACATCTCAAAACGGTGACTCTCTCTGGAGGAAAGCCTCTTCTCACGACCTGTTGGGCTGCTGCGTCAGCGTCAGTGAGAACAGCGTCAACAAACTTAAGAGGAAACCTAACTGGTGCTGCCACTCGCCAGTGGAGCACCGTCTTCAACTTCAACATCTTTGCAATCAACAGTGTCGGCAAAGCACCCTTTCGGCTGTGGACATGGACAAGCAACTTGTGACCGAGGGACTCTTGCCTCTCTTTGAAGACCTTCAGCCACTGGGCAAACTTTCGCCAAGTGAACAAATCGTGTTCGCCGCGCAGGTTGAAAGTCTTCAGCGTCACTTTCCCTTGCATTCGCTCCGCAAGCATTGAACCCTCTTGACACACAAGGCAACTTTCAACGCTGTGCTGAATCAACCCATCCAACAGCAAAGCAACTTGCTGAGTTCCACCTGACCAATGCCGTCCCCATTCAACATGGATCACTATGAGCTTCGTTTTGCAAATGACATCTTCATTCGGCATGGGTTGCCACTTGCCTCAATTCATCTCAAGTCAGCTTGCTTTCAAGTTGAGACAGTGTTGGCGCACAACAAATTATAGCGAGAGCCAAGATGTGGTGTTATTGTTTAATGAGGCAGTGCGCAAACCTGTCTTTTGAGCACATCCGTTGTAAGGGAGTGAACAGGGATGATTGACTTGGACATAGAGAAGCTCCGCAAGCTCGTTGAGCTGATGCAAAGTGCTCAGCTGACGGAGTTGACTATACGCACGAGTGAAGGGCGCATAACGATAAAGCGGGACTTGATGGTGATTGCGCAACAGCCACAGCAAGCTCAAGTTGAACAAGCGGAGCCGAAGTATATCACAATAAAGTCATCGTGGGTTGGGACATTCCATCGTAGCCATACCGCAGGTGGTGAGCCACTCGTTGAAGTTGGCGATGTCGTTGAAGAAGGGCAAGTAGTGGGGATCGTTGAATCGCTCAAAGTGCCCAACGAAGTTAGAAGCCCAAGCAAAGGCATCGTAACACAGATATTCGTTGATGATGGACAAGTCGTTGAGTATGGTCAGGTCTTGATGGTCCTTGAACCAATCACCGAATCGAAGTGAGCAAAACTGTATCGTCGGGGGTGAATTAGCGTGAGTAGCAAAACAGTTCGAAGGTTGGACAGTGCTCAAACGCTACTTGGTATGCTTGTGAGCTTGATCATCATAGCTCTTCTCATAGGCACATTTTACATCGGCTATGTTAAGGTCAAGAAGGTCGAAGAGGAGCAGAGGAAGGCAGAGACGACATTGGGGAAGGTCATGGAGAAGGGGAAGGGTGTTGAGTGCCTCAACAATCTACAGCAGTTGAGACAGCTGATCACGATGTATCAAATTGATCATGGCACGAATCCACCCTCGCTTAACGATCTCAACCCTCCACCTGGTGTTACCATAAGATGCCCAGTGACTGGTGCTGCATACATTTACGACCCTCAAACTGGGCGCGTGGTTTGTCCACAGCACCCGAAATATTGAGCATCGCTCCTTCGCCATGAGCTTCATCGGCTCTCAATGGGATGCTGAACTGGCGTTTAAAAGCGTGTGTCAAATAAGGCGGCTCTGAAGCGAGGAGAGTGAAGGCATGTTTTCGAAGGTGCTCATCGCCAATCGTGGCGAAGTAGCAGTGCGCATAATAAGGGCATGCAAGGAGCTTGGGTTACGCACAGTCGCTGTTTATTCGGAGGCTGATAAAGACTCACTCCATGTGAAGATGGCAGACGAAGCTGTTTGCATAGGACCGCCACCACCGCGTGAGAGCTACTTGAACATAGCCAACATCATAAGCGCAGCACTTGTAACTGGTGCTGACGCAATTCATCCGGGCTACGGCTTCCTCGCTGAGGATCCGAACTTGGCGGAGATATGTTCGCACTACAAAATCAAGTTCATCGGACCGCCACCTGAAGTGATAGAGTTGCTTGGGAACAAGATCAAAGCGAGGGAAACAGTTGAGAAGGCAGATGTGCGTGTTATACCCGGTCACAACTATGTGGCTGATGAGAAGGATGCGATCAGGGTGGCAAGGGAATTGGGTTATCCTGTGGTTATAAAAGCTGCTGCTGGTGGTGGCGGGAGGGGCATGAGAGTCATACATAGCGAATCTGAGTTAGTTAAGGCTTTCGCAGTCGCTCGCTCGGAATCCGAGGCAGCGTTCGGGGATGGCACCCTCTACATCGAAAAATACATTGAGGAGCCAAGGCACATTGAAGTTCAGATATTGGCTGATGAGCATGGTAACTTCCTCCACTTGGGTGAGAGGGAATGCTCGATACAAATACGCCATCAGAAGTTGATTGAGGAAGCCCCATCTGTTGTGACCGAGAGCAATGTCAGGTTGAGGGAACGCTTGGTCAGAGCTGCACTCAGAGCTGCAGCTGCTGTCGGCTATGTCAACGCTGGGACCGTTGAATTCCTCGTGGACAAGAATGGCGAGTTCTATTTCATCGAAATGAACACGCGCCTTCAGGTAGAACATTGCGTCACGGAAATGGTCACAGGGGTTGATATCGTGAAAGAACAAATACGCATAGCTGCAGGGGAGAGGTTGAGTATAAGGCAATATCAAGTTGAGCTTCGTGGGCACGCGATTGAGTGCCGTATAACCGCACAAGATCCGAAGCGTGACTTCATGCCATCTTCGGGCACCGTAACTCAGTTCATTCCACCAGGTGGTCCGGGTGTGAGAGTGGACACGCACATCTATAGCGGTTACTTTATTAGCCCATACTACGATGCGTTGCTTTGCAAGATTATCGCTCACGGTCGGAATAGAAGCGAAGCGATTGCGAGGATGCAAAGGGCTTTGGATGAATGCATCCTTGAGGGGATAAAGACAACACTGCCATTGCACAAGCGCATCATTAACAACACTTTCTTCAAGCGCGGCGAGACCTACACCGACTTCATCCAAAGGCATTTAGCTGATGAGCTAAAGGAGCTTGAATGAGCGCATCACATATCCGCTAACCGAATGCGTTCACTGTGGCTATCATGATGCCATAAGCTTTCTGAGGTATTCCATGCTTTCTCGTATTGAGTCAATCACAGCCTTGCTTGTTCTGTCCTGTTCATAGATGAGCCATTCTGCATTCGCCTCTTTAATGGCTTGGAAACAACCGATCAAGTTCACCTTGCCCTTACCGAGCTCCGTGAATTCGCCTGGAGATCCGTCTTTGAAGTGGAAGTATATGGAGCGTTCGATGTATCTTCTGATGAACTCAACCGGGTCTTCACCGCCGATGGTCACCCAATACACATCAACGCACAACCGCACAAGCTTTGGATCCGTGAGTTCGGCGAGCTTGTGTATGCCCTTTACACCGTCAAAGGATTCAAACTCCCAAGCGTGATTGTGATAGCAGAATGTAAGTCCTGCCTCGGCGCACTTCTTACCAACAGCGTTGAATGTTTCGGCTGCCTCTTCATATGCCTTTATCCCTTCGGACTTCGCCACACCAGAGCATATTAAGAACTTCCCGCCAACCCGCTTCAGGTATTCCATGTGTTCGGAAAGCTTCCCCTCATCAGCCACATCGTTATAACCCACATGAACACCAGCAACAGCTAAATCATATTCTTTGAGCAACCCCAAAACCTTCTCTGGGTCGGCTATGGTGAAGAGGTTGCCCGTCTCTATACCTTCGTATCCGACAGACTTCACTTCCCTAAGGACACCTTCCAAATCCTGTCTCACTCGGTCTCCGTATATGATGAGCTGTATTCCGACCTTCATCTGCGCCATCCCAACTCACCTCCATGTCTTCCCACTCAAGTTAACCCGATGCAGTGATGCAGTTAACCTCCCTTTGGCTCACAATAAATTTAGCGCACCAACACATGCTCGGCTTGCAGATGTGAAGGGAGCTTCCCATCCTTCTTCATCACGAAGGGGTGAACGCAAGATGGATTATAAGGATGCAGCTGAAAGGCTCATAAGGCTTCTGGAGGAGTCTTCGTTTCGGTTGCTCGAGGAATGGCTCTGCGAAGCTCGTTTATCGTATCCAGATGTTGAGCTGTTGGGGAAGGAGGAAGCGAAGCCGTTGTTCTATTCGCTCATACTCAAGGTCATTCAGTTCCTTGGGGATGTTGAAGGTATCAGCGTCTTGCGCATAGGTGCTCAGGTTGACTTGAAGAGCGTATTTTACGAGGCGGCCTCTTTCATAGTTGAAGCCATAGAAGCTCAAACTGATTACATGATTGGGCATTGCAAGCGCGTGCGTCAGTCGGCTGGCAAAGTCGCATCAATGCTTGGACTGCCAGACGAGCAGATTGAGGAAATCGAATACGCTGCGGGCATCCACAACATCGGGTTGATAAACGATGCCCAAAGGCTTTACCTTCAACCGAGGAGGTTAACGGAAGAGGAACTAAGGCGCGTGAGAAACCATTGCGTGGTCGGTGCCGAAATGCTCCGTCCTATCGAGTTCCTGAGCAGTATCGTGCCGATCATACTCTACCACCATACGCATTATGATGGTAGCGGTTACCCGGGCGGAATAGCTGGCGAGCAAATACCTTTGGGAGCTCGCATCATTCACATATGTGATGCTTTTCATGCGATGATCTCTCCTCGCCCTTACAGGGGTGCAATGAGCATCGAAGAAGCCCTCGCTGAGATTGATAAGGGTGCGGGTAAACAGTTCGACCCGAAGTTGATAGCACCGATACACGCGATTGCTCAGGAGATGAAGCAATGAGGCGAGAAACAAACAACCGCTTCGGATGATCACGCTCGTGAGGTGATGGGATATGGGAACCACTGACTTCAGTGTCGGGGAGTTAGTTGGCGAGCTGAAGGAAGTGAAGCGTGAGCCAACGCCACCATATAGACCTCTTGCCCCAAGCACAATTGAAGAGACAGGGCTCAAGGAAACTTTCATCATGGAGCTCGTTCTTAAAACATTGTATTCACGAGGGACAATGCTCGCAGGCGAGCTCTCGGAGTCGCTTAAGCTACCTTACTTCAACATCGTTCAATCGATCTTGAACAGGCTCAGGCACGAGGAACTTGTTGAAGTGAGGCGCGGTATAAGCAGGTTTGAAACTCAGTGGGAACTTGCGCTCACTTCCAAAGGGATACAAAGGGCGAGGGAGATTTTCGAATACAATGGTTATGTTGGTCCTGCGCCAGTGCCTTTGAGCCATTACATACAGCAGATGCAGTTCAATAAGGCGCAATGGTCTGGCATAACTGATAAGCTCTTGAGGCATGTCTTGAGTGACTTGGTCATAAACGAACGCTTGCTCATGAAGCTCGGACCGGCGTTCAACTCCGGTAAATCGATCTTCCTCTACGGTAACCCGGGGAACGGAAAGACCTCCATCGCGGAGAGGCTTGCAAGGGCGATGGGAAGCGTCATCGTCATACCTTATGCGATTGAGGTTCATGGGCAGGTAATACGCTACTTCGATCCAGCATACCACGAACCGGTTGAGCCCCCGAGGAAGGAAGGAGTTAGCGAGACACAGTTTGATCAACGCTGGGTAACATGCAAACAACCGTTTGTTGTAGTTGGTGGCGAGCTGAAGCTTGAGCATCTTGAACTCCATTATGATCGCTCGCTCAAATTCTACACAGCACCAGTCCAGATGAAAGCCAACGGCGGTGCGTTCATGATTGACGACTTCGGCAGACAGCAAGTTCCACCAAGGGATTTGCTCAACAGGTGGATAGTGCCTCTCGAAAAGCAAGTTGATTACCATACGCTCATAACTGGTGAGCAAATATGTGTCCCGTTCTATGTGCTCATCATCTTCTCCACGAACCTTAATCCAAGGGAGCTTGTCGAGGAGGCTTTCCTAAGGCGCATAAGATACAAGATCGAAGTCGGAGACCCGTCGGAAGAGGAGTTCGTTGAGATATTCAAGCGAGTGTGCGCTGGCATGGGAATTGAGTATGACCAAGATGTCATCGATTACCTGCTCGAGAAACATTACAGGCAGACTGGGAGGGGATTGAGAGCTGTCCACCCGCGTGACCTGATGCTTCAACTCGTTGACTACTGTAACTATATGGGCATCGAACCAAAACTCACGAGGGAGTTGATAGACATCGTGTGCGATACTTACTTCGTTGAGCTTTGAACGACCTCGTCGTCCACCTATGTTGAGTTGTAAGGTGAGCGAAAATGCGCTACGGAATTATCTCTGACATCCATGGAAACCTCGAAGCGCTTCAGAGGGTGCTCGAAGAGTTGGAAGATGTGGATGAAGTGATATGCTTGGGTGACATCGTTGGGTATGGTGCTAACCCTAATGAGTGCTGTCAGCTCGTGAGGGAGAGATGTTCTCTCATCATGATGGGTAATCACGATGCTGCGGTTGTTGGGTTGATGGATTTGAGATGGTTCAACGCGGTCGCGGCGGAGGCGCTCTTGTGGACGAGGTCACAACTATCTGAGGAGAACATCAACTTCCTCTCATCGCTTCAAACCGTGAAGAGGGTTGACAATCTGTTTTTAGCTGTTCATGGCTCACTGCGCTACCCGATTGAGGAATACATTTTCGATGAGCTCACTGCTTATGGGTCGATGCGCAAGATGCCAGATGACATTCGCTTATGCTTCTTCGGGCACACGCATGTTGCAGAGGCTTACTCGAAGCGTTTGAATGAGAAGAGCGTGAGCAGGATAGACATGTCACGGGGTGGCAAGCTGAGAATCTCCTCAGACGAGGTATACCTCATAAACTGCGGGAGCGTTGGACAGCCGAGGGATGGAAATAGCATGGCTGGGTTTGGAATCTACGATGTGGAATCAAACGAGGTTGAGGTTAAGCGTATCATGTATGACATTGAGACAGCGGCGAGGAAGATATTAAGAGCTGGCTTGCCACCGTTGCTTGCTCAGAGGTTGTTCCTCGGAAGATGAACCAGAGGGATGCCCTTGACAAGCGACCAAATGTTTTATATGCTAAGAATTGGATGTTCAAGTTTGGCTCACGGCAGTTCAAAAATAAGATGGGAGGTGAGCGCTCATGGCGAAGACGGCGAGTGATATCATGACGAAGCGTGTGGTGTGCGTGACGCCAGAAACACCAATAAGTGAGCTGACGGAGTTGCTGGCGAAGCACAAAATAAGTGGTGTGCCAGTCGTTGAGGATATGAAGAGCAAGCGCCTCGTTGGGATAGTCACAGAAGCGGATGTGTTGGCGAAGCCACAGGGTGCAAAGTATGTGAGCGACATAATGAAGAAGCGCGTTGTGACCGTCTCACCAGATACACCGATCGATGAGATAGTTAGCATCCTTGCGAAGCGCAAGATAAAGCGAGTCCCAGTTGTAGTTGAAGGGAAGGTTGTGGGCATCGTGAGCAGGGCTGACATAATCAAAGCGATGGCTGGAGCATAGTGCAGTTCCACTTCCGATCATCTTTCAATGACGAGGGCAGCCATCGGTCAAAGGGGACCGATGGTTGCCCTTTAGTTAATGGTGCAGGTGAAAGTCGGTGTGAGGGTGGCTTGTTTTGACATCGGTTCAAACGCAATCAGGTTTTTGATCGCCGAATGGGAAGGAGATGGGTTGAGAGAACTTTGCATCGGTGGAGAGATAACTTCCGTTCACAACGCTTTGAATGACCTTGGCTACATAGAGCTTGATAGGCTTGCTCCATCGTTAGAAGCGCTCTCCAAGTTTGTGATGATGGCAAAGAGGTGCGGAGCTACCCCAGTTTGCGCTCTCGCCACCGCTGCTATACGGGAAGCCAAGAACGCAGGCAATGTGATTAAGGAGATTGAGGAAAGGGTTGGCATACCAGTCGTATGCCTTTCGCAAGATGCGGAAGCTCGCTTGGGTTTCTTAGCGGCGCTACATGGGATGCCAATAGTTGGCGAAGGGAAGAAAGTGGTGTTCGCTGATGTCGGAGGTTACTCGACCGAGATCGTGGTTGGGGATGCATCTGGGTGTGTTGAATTTGTCGGAGGGCTTGATTTCGGCTCAGGAAAGCTCACACGCCGTTTCATAACCGCATACCCCATAAGCCGAAATGAAAGGGAAGCGTTACTCTCATTCACGCTCGCCTTGCTAAAAGCGGGTGTGCCACCATTTCAGTTTTGTTCACACCTCATTGTTTCCGGTGGAACTGCTGTTGCGCTGGCGATGCTGAAGCACGGTGTTGACCACCCCTCGACTGATAGACTGCATGCGACGATTTTGACGAGGGAAGAAGTCGCACACATGCTTGAGATGGTGGCTAACATGTCTTTGAGTGAGTGTGAGTCATTGCTCAAGTTTGAGCCGAGGAGAGCCCCTCTGTTTTACGCTGGCATTGCCATACTCTTCTCGCTTATGGAAGTTGGTGGCTTCAGCGAAGCCTTCGTTAGCGCAAGGTGCTTGATGCATGGCGCTTTGGAAAAGTTGATGCGCATGCGTGTCGATGTAACTTCGCCATGTCAGATCAAGGCTATCCTCAACGAACCTTGAGCGGTTGGAAGCGTCTTTCGGGTGAGCCTATGATGCGATGGCTTCCTGCTCATGCGGTCTGTTTAGCTGTCGCCCTCATCACCACACTAACCGTGTCCTCCATGCAACGAGGGGTTGAAGGCGCAAGAGGTTTGTTCGTAAGGCAGGTTGCTCAAGGTGTCGAACATATTTCGTTCAGGCTTCTGAAGCCAGAACCGTTAATCGTGCAAGTTCTAAAACTGCCAAGACGCTTAAGCAAAGGGATTGCACTGCAACCGACATTAGCCAACATCAACTCTCTCGGCTTGCAACCGATACACGCCATATCAAAACTTGCGCAGGCTACGACTGGCTCAAGGGTTGTGGGAGCTGTCAACGGTGGCTTCTTCATGGCTGGCACTGGCACATATCGCATGTGCCCAGTTGGGTTGCTCATCATAGACGGTGAGCTCATCACCCCACCAAACTCGCGCTCTGCGCTCATCCTCTGGAACGATGGGACTATAGGAATTGAGCGAGTGAGTGGGAGCATCTCCCTTCAGCTCGGCGATGGAAGAGCCATACCCGTTGTGGCGCTCAACCAAGGTCTTGTAGCAAACGGTGTTTCAGTGTTTACACCGAGGTTCGGGCAAAGCACCCTTTGTCCCAACGGCAATGACATTATCCAGATCGTCGCGAAGGCTCGCAACATGCCACTCCGCCCAAACGGTTCTTTGGAGGCGACCGTCACATCTATCACGGGAGGTGGAGATATACCCATACTGAACGATTGCATTGTGATAGCAGTGAGGGGCAACGCTGTGAGCATGCTCAAGGATGTGCGCGTTGGTGATGAACTGCGCTTGGTCGCGAACTTGCAACTAACGAAGACGGGAGTTGTGTGGGCGCTCGGCGCAGGTCCAAGGCTTTTAAGGGATGGCGCTGTCAGCCTTGAATGGGTTGAGGAGAACTTCAAGCGAGAACTGCTGTTTGACGCTTACCCACGCACAGCTGTTGGGCTGAACGACGACAGCGTTTTCCTTGTAGCTGTTGAAGGTGACCGCATTCGTGGTGGCAGAGGAATTGATGCCCTTTCGCTTGCTCAACTTCTTTTGGGGCTTGGCTGTAAGGATGCCCTCATGCTTGATGGTGGCACTTCAACAAGCATGTGCATAGACGGCGAAGTTATCACTCCATCCGATGGTGTGCCACGCCCAATAGCAAACGCTGTTTTAGTTCACGATTTCCTACCGCTGGGTGAACCTGTCCGAATCGTCATTGAGCCATCTATCATTCATGCCCTCCCGAAAGCGCGCATACCTTTGAAGTTGTGGCTTGAGGATGAGGCGTATCACAGGATGCCACTTCGTGCTCCCATCGTTTTTGAGGTCAGCGATGCCATCGTGAAGGTCGAAGGCAACGCATCACCGACGCTCTCCGTCGCTGAGTCGCCACCGCTGGAGACACCGAAGGAGGTCTCAGTTAGGGCTAAGGAGGTCGGAAGCAAGTTAGCTGGTGAGGCGCGTGTGCTCGTTCATAAGGCGCCCGAGATGCTAACCATAATACCAAACCGCATCTTCGTTGAACCGAACGAGACGGTGAAACTGCGTTTGCTTGCTGAGACGAGCGATGGTTACGAGCTCCACTATGATCCAAGTTCAGTTTCTGCAACCCTTGATCCAAGCATCGCTACCTTTAATGCGGATAAATTGATGTTGATCGCTGGTAGCACGGTTGGTTCGTCGAAACTCTCTATTGAGTTGTTTGGGGTGCGCACGCAGGCGAGCGTTCATGTTGGCAAGCTTTGGAAAGTGATCGAAGAGTTCGAATCGCTGACCGATATCACAACGAGGTGTGTGCCGAACGATGGCTCTGTGAGCGCTCGCGTTGAGCTCGTCAACGCTACGGCGTTCTCTGGCAACTCAGCGCTCAGGTTCACTTTCAACCTAAGTGGTGCATCGGGGACACAAGCTGCATACATCGTCCTCAACCGCCTTGTTGGAGCGCCAATTAAATTACGCTGTGCCGTTTATGGAGATGGGAGTGGTGTGTGGTTTCGTGCGCAACTCAAAGACGCAAAGGGTGTGATACATCGTCTTACGCTCGCTAACAGCATAAACTGGTCTGGCAAATGGCGTGTTGTTGAATGCGCTGTGCCGAGCAATGCTGTGCCTCCGCTCCTGCTTGATTCAATCTATGTTGTCTCGGTCGGCGGCAACCCCGTTAAAGGCTCAATACTCGTTGATCAAATCTCAGCGCAATATCCGCATGGTGAATGACGCAACTCATAACCACGCTGATTTATCCCCCAACTATAGTGGTGCTTGACTCCCTCGGTCATCTGCGTTCGCTATTAACAGCGGTGGCGCACGGTGGCATAATTGGATTGGCTACACAACATGTTGTGTTTCAAAGGCTTTGAGGATACTACATGTAGTAGGAGGTGTTTGGGATGGGAGGGGGTCCTTTGGAAGATGTGGCGGTTGGCTCAAAGTCTGTTCAGCTTCCGAGGGAGACGCTTGAGTTCTTTGATGGAGACGAATTGAGGGCGCGTGTGTTCATAGAGAAGTATGCGCTCCGTTCGGATGACGGTGAGCTACTTGAGTTGACCCCGAGGGAGATGTGGAGGCGTGTTGCGAGGGAGATAGCTTCAGTTGAGCGGACACCTGAATTGCAGAGCCTTTGGGAGAGGAACTTCCTTTGGCTGCTTGAAGACTTCCGCTTCATTCCCGGCGGAAGGATAATGCATGGCGCTGGCAATCCGAGGAAAGTCACCTTGCTTAACTGCTATGTCATCCCGATAAAAGACGATTCGCTCGAGGCTATCTTTGATGCTGCGAAGGAGGCAGCGAGGACTTACTCGTATGGGGGTGGGGTTGGATGTGATATATCGATTTTGCGTCCGAAGGGTGCGCCCGTGAACAACGCAGCGAGAACCTCAACTGGAGCGGTTTCATTCATGGAGTTGTATTCACTTGTGACTGGCACGATCGGGCAGGCAGGTAGAAGGGGAGCGCTCATGATAACGATTCAAGATAGCCACCCAGATGTCCTTGACTTCATCGAGCTCAAGCGTGACCCAGAAAGACAGCGAGTGCGCTACGCGAACATCTCCGTGAAGGTCTCGGATGAGTTGATGAAAGCTGTGGAAGCCGACGGTGAGTTCACGCTCAGGTTTGAGAACGAGGTCGTCAAAAGGATTGAAAGGAAGATCCGAGCAAGGGAGCTTTGGAACAAGCTTGTCCAAGCTGCATGGGAGTGCGCCGAGCCGGGAGTGATATTCTGGGATACCGTTGTCAGGGAGTCAACGACACAATACGGTGGCATGGAGGTCATAACGACAAATCCATGCTCAGAGATACCTCTTGAACCATACGGCTGTTGTGATCTTGGCAACATAAACCTATCGAAGTTCGTGCTCAACCCTTTCACCAAAGATGCAGTTGTTGACTGGGTGAACTTGGAGAAGACGGCGAGGTTCGCTGTGCGCTTCCTTGATAATGTGCTTGATTATGCAGCTGATAGACATCCACTCCCGCAACAGCGGGAGGCGAGCCTGCGTTCAAGGCGCATAGGTGTTGGGTTTACAGGTCTCGCTGACATGCTGTGCATGTTGCGCCTAAGATACGACTCAGATTCGGCGATTGAGTTCGTGGACAAGCTTTTCGAACGAATTAAGAACATCGTCTACGATGAGAGCGTCAACTTAGCCATCGAGAAGGGCTCATTCCCAGCATTTGATTTGGAGAAGCACCTCAGTTCGCCATTCATACAAAGGCTTGATGAGAGGGTCATTGAGCGTATCAAAAAGCACGGCTTGAGAAACGCTGCGTGCCTCACCGTCCCACCAGTCGGTTCAGGTGCTATACTCGCTGGGACAACAAGCGGCATTGAACCCATATTCTCCTTCTCCTACATCAGGAGGAGTGAGTCGCTCTCTCAAGAGGAGTTCAAGGTCTACCACCCGCTGGTTAAGGAATACATGAAGCGATTTGGCATTGACGATGAAGGGGAACTGCCTCCGTTCTTCGTCACTGCTCATCAGATCGAGCCAGAGATGCGTGTGCGCATGCAAGCAACGATACAGCGCCACATAGACCACAGCATAAGTTCAACGGTTAATCTCCCGCACGACATCAGCGTTGAGGAAGTGAGCAAAATCTACATACTCGCATGGAAGCTCGGTTGCAAAGGGATAACGGTTTACAGGGAAGGTAGCAGGGAGGGTGTGCTCATCACTGAAGCGTATGCCCGCAAGGCTGGTTTGAGGCAGAAACCGCGCCCAGAGAGACTCAAAGGTGTAACCTACAGGCGTGAGACGCCTCTTGGAACTGCATTTATCACTGTGAACGAACTCGCTGAAGATGGCGAGCCAGAGCCTTTTGAAGTCTTCATAAATGTTGGGAAGGCTGGAAGTGACATCGCTTCGGTCTCGGAGGCTATCGGTAGGTTGATCTCGCTTTGCTTAAGGATGCCCTCGCCAATGCCTCCAAAGGAGAGGGTGAGGGAGATAGTCGATCAGCTTTGGGGCATAGGCGGTGGGAGACAGCTCGGCTTCGGCAAAAGGAGGGTGCGTTCACTCCCAGACGCTATAGCACAAGTGCTCGCAGAACACATCGGCATCTACGAGGAACTCCTCAATGCATCTCAAGTCGCTGTTCAGAAGGGAAGGGACGACAAGGCGAGTTGGGCGAGCGGGCACATAGGTGACATATGCCCGATATGTGGCAACGCAACCCTCGTTTACGAGGAAGGTTGCCAGAAGTGTTATTCATGTGGCTACAGTGAGTGTTAAACTCATGTTTGAGCGCCAATCGATCTTGAGTGCGGGGTGGCTTGGGTGGCATCTCAATCGCTTTACGCTTGTGCGAAGGCGTTCATAGTGTGCGGGCTGTTGTGCACGCTTAGCCAAATAAGAGGGCAGGTTAAGTTGTTGGAGAAGCTCATGGATGAGCGTGCCATGCTCGTTAAGAAGCAATCGCAAGCGATCGTGGATGTCGCCGAACTGCGCGCGAAACTGCGTTACCTGCAGACGAGGGAAGGCAAGGAAATGGTGGCACATTCTTTCGGCTACATAGCTCGGGGCGAGAAATTCATACGACCTTTGAACACGAAGGTGCCAAACAGGCAGATGTTGCTTGAATTGCTCCCAGTCGATGTGGATGGTGAGGTGGCAAAAGTGATTCACGAACTTCGTCAACAGGGTAAGGACAAAAACAACTTATCAGCTACTGCGCTTAGGGAGATGAAAACGGTTCGAAGAGTGGAGTTGAAGAGGGAAAGGGTGAAGAAGTGGGTAAGGTTAGCGACGGACACCTGTTGGGTCGGCATGCACCGTTAGCCCTTGCAACATTGGGTAGCATCGCAGTCGCTGTTTCGTTTTTCGTTAACGATTTGTGGTGGCTGTCGTTTATCTCCCTCTCGCCAGTCATTGCTGGTGTGTGTTCGCACAAGCGGAAGAGTTTGCATTCAGCGCTCTCCGTGTGGATGTTCGCATTCTTCATGCACTTGTTGCTCAACATTCCACTTGTGCCAACGATAGTTTCATTGCGTTCCATAATCGCGCTACCGATCCATACCGCATCCATGTTGAGCATCTTGGTCTTGCTTCTGCTCGCAGCCTTCCAGAGCCTTTTCTTCATGCCGTTGGGTTTACTGTCCTTCCTCGTCTCGCTTGAGCTTGGTGAGGTGGCGTCAGTTTTTTTGCTTGCGAGTGGTTGGGCGTTAGCGGAGTGGGTGCGCTCACTCGGTTTGATGGGTTCGCAATGGGTGTGCATCGCTCATGCCATACTACCTTGCACGATTATGCTTCAACTCGCTGAGCTGGTGGGCGTTTATGGGATTTGTTTTTGCATCGTATTTGCGAACGGTCTTTTCGCCATCTCACTTCGTGCCGTCCTCAGGCGGGAGTGGCGACGGGCAATCTTCAGCATCACGGCTTTCGCTATGCTTTTGCTCTTGTGGTTCTTCTATGGCAGGTGGACGATGCACCGATATGAGAGGGAACTGAAGGATGTGCGCAAGTGGCGCTATACCAAGGTGGCAGTTGTTCAAGGGAATTTGAGCTGGCGTGAGAAGGTTGAAGAGAGAAGCTTTGAGAGGGCATTTGAGCTTCACATGGATATGACAGCCAAAGCGTTAGCCGATCACCCAGATATCGTTATCTGGTCTGAGACGACCATAACTGCACCGCTCAACGAATGGGAGGGGGCGAAGTCGGTGTTAAGTGAATTGGCGAGGGAACACAGCGTTGACTTGCTCATCGGCGCCGTCGAGAGGGATAGAAGCGGAAGGATTTACAATTCATGCTACGGTGTGAGTGCTGAAGGCGAGTTCGTCGGAACTTATCGAAAGATCAGGCTTGTGCCATTTGGTGAGTTTGTGCCGTTGCGCAAGCGTGTTCGGCTTTTAGAACGCTTCGCAGCTCACCCTCAAGATTTCACTCATGGTGAGTTCGTTGAGCCTTTGCGTCTGAAAAACGCAAACCCTGCATTGGCTATCTGCTTCGATTCGCTCTTCCCTTGGATCACGCGTTTGCAAGTTTTGCGTGGCGCGAACTTGCTCGTCGTCATCACAAACGATGAATGGTTTTGGGGTGAGTGGATGGCAAAGGAACATGCGGATGTTGCAAAGTTAAGAGCTGTTGAAGGCAGGCTCTACCTCGTTCGTGCTGCCAACTCTGGCGTAAGTTGCATCATCAACCCTCTTGGTGAAGTGGAAGCGTCACTGGGTCTGAGGAGGCGTGGCATATTAACTGGCGTTGTTGGCATCCCGAAGGGCTCGCACGAAACCTTTTATGTTCGTTTTGGTGACATGGTGCAATTCGCGCTCACCTTGTTGACTGTGATGCTTGTCGCCGTTGCAGTTGTTAAACTGTGTCTCCGTCGCCCATAGGCATTTCAACTGTGACTCTGATGGCAGGACAGATTGTGCCTTGAGATGGGGGTGTAGGTTGGTCCAGATGGAGACAGGTCACTCCGCATGAGCGTTATCTGTTTCACCTCCACCCTACCAAGTTGCTCTCCTTCATGCTTTCTCAGCGCCTCGATGACTTTGCCTATCCCGTGATGTGATTTGACCCTCCCAATCGTGATGTGGGGGTGAAATTCTTTTTCCTCGCGTTGGAAGCCAAGCCTTCCCATCGCCTCCTCAATCTGCCTTTGCAATCGTAGCAGGTGCTGAGCGTCGCTCACTCCAACCCATATCACCCTTGGTCTGGTGAGGTTTGGGAAACCGCCTACGCCAACAACATTAAATTCAAACGGCTCAAACGCTGATGCGACTGAATCAATCACGGCACTCACCGTTGGTATCATCTCCTCTGGGACATTCCCAAGGAACTTGAGTGTCAGGTGAAGGTTTCTCTCCTCAACCCACTTTATGTTGCCTCCAGCCTTCGATGCCTCTAACACAATACTGTAGATGCGCTTCATCATTTCCTCGGGTAGCTCAACGGCGATGAAGCTACGCACTTGCCTCACTTTCGTTCATCCTCCTTTCGCCCCGCGTCGGTTGAATTGGGTGCATATGAAGTGCGCATTTGCATTATGCCCACCGCGTCCTTTACATTAGCTTACCTTGTTGTCATTCTGCAGATTGTGGTCAGCCCTCGTCAGGATTGAAAGCGACCATCCTTTGTGGGGTGAGAGAGGAGATGCGAGTCCCGTTGTCATGGTTGAATGAGTTTGTTGAGTTGCATGCGGATGTTGAGGAAATAGCGAACAGGCTTGAGATGGCGGGCTTCTCCGTGGAAGCTGTTGAACGCATAGGCGATGACCTCGTCCTCAACATTGAGGTGACCCCAAACAGGGGCGATTGCCTCTCGGTTGAGGGGATAGCGAGGGAAGTTGCAGCCATATTCAATGCGCCTTTTAAGAGTTTCACCCCGAGCGTTAGCGAGGAAGCCGATGAGATCGACAATCATGTGAGCATAAGGGTGGAAGAAGAGGCGATGTGCCCTCGCTACTCAGCTCGCCTAATAAGCGGTGTAACTGTCGGTGAGTCGCCAGAATGGCTTCGTAAGAGGCTTATAGCGTGTGGGCAGATGCCAATTAACAATGTTGTGGACATCACGAACTATGTGATGTTCGGTTTTGGGCAACCATTGCACGCGTTTGACTTTGAGAAGATTGAGGGCGCTACCATCATCGTTCGCAGGGCAAGGGAAGGCGAAAAGATCGTCACGCTTGACGGCGTTGAGAGGACGCTTTCAAACGACATGCTCGTTATCGCTGATATCAGAAAGCCTGTGGCAATAGCTGGCGTGATGGGAGGGCTTGATAGCGAGGTGACCGAACACACGAAGGTCGTTTTGCTTGAATCAGCTCATTTCCACAAGTCAAGCATTCGCAGGACTGCGAAGCAATTGGGCATGCGCACAGAGGCATCCTATCGCTTCGAGAGGTGGGTCGATCCAAACGGAACTGTTAGGGCACTCGATATCGCAGCCGAGTTGATAGCGAGGTTGGCTGGTGGGAAGGTTCACAAAGGAGTTATTGACATATACCCAAGCCCGATTGAGCCGCGAAAAATAAAACTGCGCATAGGGAGGGCGAGAAAAATCCTCGGTATAGATGTGTCTGGTGAAGAGGCGGAAAGCCTGTTGAGGAGGCTTGGGCTGAGCGTATGCAGGGTTGGCGATGAGACGATCTCGGTTGAAGCACCAACATGGCGCAATGACTTGGAACAGGAAACCGATCTGATTGAGGAGATAGCACGCTTATACAACTACGAGCGCATACCTGCCACATTGCCGAAAGGTATCTCGGAAAGAAGCGGTGAGAGCGAACTTAGGAAAATAGAGTTGCGTTGCAAGGAGTTGCTGACGAGGCTCGGGCTTAGCGAGGTTGTCACATTCAGCCTCACGAACACTCAAGTTCAAGCGAGTTTCAATTTTGAAGACCATGGAAATGCGGTGTGGGTTCGCAACCCGCTTTCAAGAGAATACTGCATGCTTCGAACGAACATCTTACCGTCACTGCTTTCCATCCTTGAGCACAACCTCAGGAGGGGTGTCTCGGATGTGTGGATGTTTGAGATCGGTAAAGTCTACTCAATTGATGAGCGGACATTGCAACATGAGGAAAGACGCCAACTGGGCATCGTTATAACGGGATCGGCTTACACAAGCACTTGGAACATGCCGAGGGAGATGACCATTGCTGACTTCTATTCGCTCAAGGGGATAGTCGAAGAGTTGCTCAAAGCGATCGGCGTTAGTGATTTTGAATTTGTGCGTGCATCGCATCCTGCATTCCATCCATACCAAGCATGCAACCTCATCATCGGGGGAGAAGTCAGCGGGATACTCGGTAGGATTCATCCAGATGTTGAACGGGAGCACGATTTCCGCAACCCAGTTTACGCAGCTCAAATCGATTTCGAAAAGCTTGCGAAGATGTATTGCCATGCGAAGGCTTTCAAGCAGTTGCCGATCTATCCAGCCGTCACGCGGGATGTGGCATTCGTTGTCTCGGAAGATGTTGAAGCAGGTTCAATAGTGAGAGCCATCATCGAAGTTTGTGGTGAGTTGGTGGAGTCGGTGACGCCCTTTGACGAGTATCGTAGTGAACAGCTTGGACACGGCTTTAAGAGCATTGCGTTCTCGGTGACATTGCGTGCACCTGATAGGACGCTGAGTGGGGAAGAGGTTGAACAGGTGATGGAGCGTGTTAGGCAGGTGGTATGCGAGCGCTTCAATGCACGGGTGCGCATGTGAGATGAAACGGGCGTTGTTGTTTGAAAGGCTTGATGGGAAAAATGTGATGTGTAAGCTGTGCAATAGAAGATGCGTCATCGGTGACGGTGGGACGGGCTTCTGCAAAGCGAGGGTGAACATCAACGGTGAATTGTTCACACTCACATACGGCAACCTGTCGGCAATTGAATCGCGACCGATAGAGATAAAGCCCTTCTTCCATTACCATCCCGGCTCAACATCGCTCACATTCTCAACATGGTCATGCAACCTCAGCTGTGCTTGGTGCCAGAACTACCACCTTTCAAGCGTCCCACCGATGGCTTCAAAAGCTATATACACCCCAGCACAAGTTTTGGAGATGGCGCTTGAGAACGGTGACGAAGGTGTGTGTGCATCGTTCAACGAGCCAACGCTGTTGTTTGAGTTTTGCGTTGAGCTCTTCGAGATGGCTAAGGAGAACGGGCTATATTGCTGTTTCGTTTCAAACGGCTATATGAGCATTGAGGCGCTCGATGCTTTGATTGATGCTGGCATGGATGGGATGAATGTGGACATCAAGGGCAGAAAGGAAGCGTATGAGCGGTATTGTGGCGGGGCAGATGTTGAGCACATATGGCATGTTGCAGCTCACGCCAAAAGGAGAGGCATCCATGTTGAAGTTGTATGCCTCCTCGTGACAGGCGTGTCGGATGACGATGAAACGATAGAATGGATCATCGGGAAGCATCTTGAGATGCTCGGGAAGGATGTGCCGATACATTTTAACCGCTACTTCCCAGCGAAGTTTTTCAGTGCGCCCCCAACACCGCTTGAGCGCCTTGAGAGGGCTTACGAGATGGCTAAGGCAAGCGGTGTGCTCTTCCCTTACATAGGCAATGTGCACGGGCATAGCGGAGAAAACACTTACTGCCCAAAGTGCGGTGAGGAACTCATACGCAGAAGCGGTTTCATGACCGTCAAAGTTAACCTGTCGGAGGGAAACGAATGCCCACGATGTGGTGAGCGTATACCAATCGTTGGGGTGGCAAAGACATCCTTTCACAGCAGTTGGAGACGATGGAGGTGAGGCATTGTTGCTGATTGATAAAGTCATCGTTGGTCCATTGCAGACCAACTGCTATATCGTTGCTTGCGGTGAAACGAAGGAGGGCGTGATCATAGACCCGGGAGATGAGCCATCAAGGATCGCAGCGGTCGTGAATTACCACGGTGTGAAGGTCAAAGCGCTCATAGCAACCCATGGGCATTTCGACCATGTGATGGCGGTTGAGAAGCTGAAGGAGCAATACGGTGCGCCATTCTTGGTTGGGCGCCGTGAAGAGGAAATAGTTAGGCACGCCAAGCATCAAGCGCTTTTCTTCGGCTTCGTTGCATCATCAGTTCCTCAACCCGATGAGCTCCTCGATGACGGTCAGGAAGTTGAAGTGGGCAAACTGAAGCTATGTGTGATGAGTGCTCCCGGGCATTCGCCGGGGCATATCGCCCTCCTTGTAGATGAGCATGTTTTTAGCGGCGACATCGTGTTTGAGAACGGATTTGGAAGAACCGACTTCCCCGGTGGCTCGTATGAGGACTTGGTTAAGACGATAAAGGAACGCATCTTCAAGTTGCCTCCAGAGACGATCATCCACCCAGGGCATGGGCGTGAATTCACTGTCGCTGAGGCAAGGTTGATGCTTTCAAGGTTGCTCTAAAACTTCGTTCGCTGAAGTTGCGTGGCAAACTCGTTGCGTCAAAATCATCAACCCAACCGCTGTGGGTCAACCGATCAATCTCGAAGTTTTGAGGTGGTAGAGATATGTTTGTCGAAAAGCAAATCCTTCTGATACCCGGACCAACGCCAGTTCCGCCGCGTGTTCTCAGGGCGATGTGTCGCCCGATGATAAACCATCGTGGTCCAGAATACGAAGCCTTCTTTGAGCGTTTGCTTGGTAAGTTGAAGCGCGTCGTTGGCACCGAAGGCGATGTGATAATTTTCCCAGCCTCTGGCACTGGCGCTATGGAAGCAGCGATCGTGAATCTACTCTCGCCGGGCGACCCAATCCTTGCGACATCTATCGGGCACTTCGGCGATAGGTTCGTTGATATAGCAAGGGCATTCGGTGCGGATGTGACTGTCTTAAGTTTCCCGTGGGGGAAGGCTGTTGATGTTGAAGAAGTTGAGCGCTCTTTTAAGTCGGCGAAGAAGCAGTATCGTGCTCTGCTTGTGACTCACAACGAAACTTCAACTGGCGTGACTAATCCAATACAGCCACTCGCGAAGCTCGCGAGGGAACACGGCGCTCTCATCATTGTTGATGCGATCTCATCCATCGGCGCGATTGAGCTCGAAATGGATGCATGGGATGTGGATGTAGTCATTGGCGGTTCACAAAAGGGCTTGATGACGCCACCCGGAATCAGTTTCGTGGCTTTGAATCAGCGTGCGTGGGATGCTGTGGAAAGGGCTAAGATGCCACGCTACTATTGGGACTTCAAACTGCATAAGCGCTACATGGAGCGTAACCAGAACCCTTACACGCCGGCTCTTCCGTTGCTCTTCGCACTTGATGAAGCCATAGATATGCTGTTTGAAGAGGGGCTTGAGAAGGTTTTTGAGAGGCATAGGAGGTTGATGCGAATCACGAGAGAAGGTGCCCGCCAAATCGGGCTTGGGTTGCTCGCTGATGATGATGTGGCTTCGTGCACTGTCACTGGTATAACGCTTCCAGAGGGCATTGATGGGCATGTGCTCATCAAGAGGTTGCGTGAGCAATACAATGTCATTGTGGCTGGTGGGATGGATCACATGCGCGGTAAGATGATACGCATCGGGCATGTTGGATGGGTGCACGAAAACGACATCTACATCGCTTTGCATGCACTTGAAGAGGTCGTATCGAGTTTGAAGGGTTGTAGTGGTGTGTAACATGCGCGTGAAAGGGGGATGTGCGGATGAAGGAAGTGATCATCTCAGAGAACGCACCAAAGCCAGTTGGACCTTACTCGCCTGCCATAAGGGTTGGTGAATTCGTTTTCGTTTCGGGGCAGGGTGCGGTAGATCCGCAAACGGGCAAACTCGTTGGCGAAACTATCGAGGAGCAGACACGCCGAACCATTGAGAACATCAAGGCGTTGCTTGAGGCTGCTGGAGCAAGCTTGGCTGATTGTGTTAAAGTGACTGTCCACTTAGCCGACATAAACTTGTTCAGCAGGTTCAATGCTGTCTACTCCGAATACTTCCCAGACCCTAAGCCGGCAAGGACAACGGTTCAATCAACGCTCCTTCCGGGTATGCTCGTTGAGATTGATGTCATCGCTTACGCTCCGAAGCCCCGTTAGCGCTTCCATGCGGTTTTAACCAGCAGGCACTACACGAAGCTCAACTTCAAGAGGACCGATTGTGAATGTGTCCTTCTTTGCCCTCGCCTCAAGGATTGCCGGACCGTTTATGCGCTTCAACTGCTCCACCGCTTCCCCGAGTTCCAAAAATGAAATGACACCGTAAGATGGTCGCTCACTGTCGGTGCGCATGAGCAAGCCGCGTTCTCTTGCGATTCGGCTCAGCTCACCATAAAGCACATACGCAAGCTCTTGCATCAGCTCACCCACCGAAGCTCTACCATCAATCTTCTTTGAGGCGAGCACCTCGCCACTCCTGAAGACGAGCTGGTTGCGATACAACCTTATGTCAACTGGGACTTGCTCTCCAGCCATCACATTGCGCTTCGCATAGATTTCAACGATGACGCTCTCTCCAACGCTCTTTATGTTGTCAGCGACGATGTTCAATATGTCCTTCTCCGTGAACAGCGTTGGCTCATCGCTTCCCGGTAGCTTGACAAGCATTCCGAATATCTTGACAGCCCTTTCGTTCCCCTGTGCCGACGCACCTCTCTTCCTCGCCATTGAATCAGCCTCATCAAGTAGCCTCTCAAGTTTATCCAGTATCTTCTCCTTCGGCATTGAGCCATCAACAACGCCGATCAAAACCGTCTCCTCGGTCTTGTAGATCAACTCGCCTTTTACGAGCATGCTTGCGATGTATGTGTCAAGGCTTTTTCTGTATCGTTCGAATTCAGCCTTCATCTCCTGCAGTTCACTAACTTGCCTCCTAAGCTCATCGAGCTGTTTGCGTGTTGTTGCAAGTGAGCGCTTTGCTGTCTCGTCGGCTTTCGCTATCTCTTGGCGCACCTTCAAAAGCTCATCCTGACGGCTTCGCAATTCAGCCATCGTCTCCTTAAGAGCGCTCTCGGTTCGCCTCAGTTCTGAGAGCGCGATCTTGAGGCGTCCTTGAGTTTTCGTCAGGAGCGCCTCTGTGCTTTGAAGCATCCTGTGCATATCTTTCAGCCTCGCTTCAGCGGCGCTCAGTTGCTTTCTTACATTCGCTAACTCTTTGCTGACCTGCGCATGCTGACGCTGTGCGAGCGTCGTCTTCTCTTGTTCGATCTTCAGCTCATAGCTCAAACGCTCAGCTTTACTCTTCCATAGGCGATATGAGGAGCGTAGCTTCGTCACCTCCGTGCGTAGCTCTTCTCTTTCCTTGAGCAGAGCGTCAAGCTCAAAAAGCGCTATCCTTGCCTCTCGGCTCACAGCTGTGAGCACTAAAACGGTCACAGTGAAAATGAGGATGCCAGTTATGACAGAGACAACCATCGCCGTATGGCGTGGGCGAAGGTGAAATATCGTAAGGCGCTTCTTTCCGAGTCTCCTGCCGACCACATCCCCAACATAGGCTATAAAGCCACTGACGATGGTGAGCGCAAGAAGAAGCCCAATTGGATACACCGCAGAAGCACCTCCAAACTGCACAGGCGACGGGTTTGAAAACGGTATGTATCCTGCGCCTACAAACAGTATGCAATCTACAGTTTGCATTTGGCTGTAGTTGGCACACCGTTCCTAACACTTGATGCAGTAGCACAGGCGGCAGCATAATTTGGATTGATGTTCCACATTTGTGCGGGGAGTGATGAGGTATGGTTTATGCAGGTTTTGCTAAGGTTGACATAACACCACCTGTGAATGTGTGGCTCAGTGGTTATGCAGCTCGCACATCTCCAGCCGTTGGTATACACGATGAACTCTATGCGCGTGCTCTCGTGTTAAGCGATGGTGAGCGGAAGGCTGCGGTTGTCTCGCTTGACTTGATAGGGCTTGACTTTGAGCTCGTTGATGCTACGAGGGCTCTCGTCTCAGACTGGGTCGGCATAAACGGCGAAGCGCTCTTGCTCAACTGCTCACACACACATTCTGGTCCGAGTGTCACAGCGCTTCGCGCTATGGGCGATGTGAATAAGGCTTATGTTCAACTGCTCCCGATGAAGATCGCAACGGCAGTCAAGCTCGCCAGCGAACGAATGAGAGGTGCAAAGGTCTTGCTCGGTGTGTGCGAAGGTGCTGTTGGAATAAACAGGCGTGAGAGGAAACCGAATGGCTCAATACAGCTTGGGAAGAACCCGCAAGGTGTGATAGACCCGAATGTGTATGTGTTGCGCTTTGATGGGGAGGATGGTAGGACGCTCGGAATCGTGATGCATCATGCTGCGCATTCTGTCGTGCTCGGTCCAAGCAATTTGCATGTATCGGCTGACTACCCGGGCGTAGCAGTGAGAGCGGTTGAAAGTGTTCTTGGAGGGAATGCCATGGCTATGTTCCTTCAAGGTTGCTGTGGCAACATAAACGCTCTAAGGGAAAGACAGACATTTGATGAGTGCGAGATGGTCGGCATAGCGTTTGCTGGGACCGCACTAAGAGCCTTCGCATTTGCGCAGGAGATTGAACCGTTGCCACTCATGTCAATGAGACGAATCCTTCAACTGCCACTTGCGCCACCTCCTGTTGAGGAGATTGAGCGGACGCTTGAGGTTTATAGCAAAGAACTTGATGAGGCAAGACGAACAGGCAACAAAGTGAAAGAACGAATCGCAACAGCGATGTTGAGTTGGGCTGAGAAAGCCAAGGAGTCGTTAGCCTCAGGGTGTGAGCAGAGCACTCAACCGTTTGATGTGACTATCCTGAGGATGGGCGATGTCGCCATAGTTGGTCTATCTGGGGAAGTGTTCATTGAATACGCACTCAACATTAGAAAGGCTTCGCCATTCAAGGAGACTTTCGTGCTCGGGTATACAAATGGTTGCATAGGTTATGTGCCAACGGAAAGCGCATTCCCCGAAGGTGGCTACGAGGTTGATACGGCTTACAAATACTACGGGACATTCATGCTCTCACCAAAGTGTGAGCAACTGATTTTGAGCGAGGTCAATGCGATGCTCAATGAACTGGCACAGTAGCCAGAGGTGTGATATTGACAGCGGACTTTTTTTGCTATACTTAATCATGGGAACGAAACCGATGAGTTGAAGAGCAGGAAGGAGGGAGGTGATAGCGAAGCTAAGAACGCTCGCAAGCGAGCAAAGGGTGCACGAAGGTGAAAAAATCCTATCGCTCAGGGAGGGATGTGAGATGAAGAAGCAAAAGAAAGTTGGCTTCACACTCATTGAGCTGCTGGTGGTGATTGCTATAATCGCCATCTTGGCAGCGATCCTGTTCCCGGTGTTTGCGAAGGCGAGGGAGAAGGCGAGGACTGCTGCGTGTCAGAGTAACATCAAGCAGATATTGCTCGGCATAAAGATGTATGTTGAGGACTACGACGGACGCTTCCCCGGCGCAAGGTTTAAACCTCCCGGAGAGCCACAGTATACCTGGCGGAAAGCCATTTTCCCGTATGTGAAGAATGAGCAAATCTTCATATGCCCCTCAAACCCTAACATCTTCCAAGAGACAGGCGATATAGCTGGCAACTATGCTGTGGCGGCGTGGATGTTTTGTAGCATACAATGTGATCCAGCAAGGAACATGCGAGTAAGCCAGCTCATACATGGCACATACGGAGGTAGTGGTGACCTTTGGAGGAACATGCCGCAAGTTACTCCAAAGAACGCTTCAGAGATGATCATCATAACAGAAGTTGGTGGTGGATGTAAGCACATTGATTTTAGTGGGCACTTCAGATGTGGCGGTATGAATGATTGGTTCTGGGACAGACCATTCAGTGGACACAACAAAGGCGCAAACTTCGGTTTCGCAGATGGGCATGTCAAGTGGATGAAGTGGCTCCACACATTTACACCGATCTTTAGGTATCCGGGTGATTGCTGTAGCGTCAGTGAATATCAGAAATTCTTCAACTTGCATCCGAGGGTGCTTGATGCGATTCAATAAGCTGTTTGGTTGATGAATGTGTTGCGCTCGGTGGGATATATGAGTGATGAGCGATCTCGTAAGAAGGGCAAGGTGCTATTGGTGGCATGGGGGCGGTGTGGTTTGTATCATCTTTCTGCTCCTGCTCGCTAATCGCTTTGGTGCTAATGTCCCCGATGTTGGTGACGGAGAGCAAGCTAACAGCCCTGTTGATTTAACTTATCGTTGTAGTTTCAACGCCCCTTGCAAGTCATTCAAAGGGCGGAAGCTTACGGAAGCTGAATATGAGTCACTTTACAAGGCGTGGGTTTACCCTGTCAAGCGTGAGCACGAACAGAAGCTTCCTTTCCTCAAGCCGATTGAGTTTTACGGTAACACGAATGCTTGGCTTTGTGTGAAGGCGTTTTATCCGTTTCATCGTGGGCATGAGCACTTCAAGGATTACTTCCGTGAACTTGGCAAGCGTTACTATCCCAACCTGCGTGTTGTGTGCATCAACTTTGGCACACCAACTGGATTTGAGCTATTCCGTAAACATGGGCTTTCATGTGGGACTGTGATACTTCAGGGCTATCCGAAAGCGCAGGTAAAGGTTGGCGAAATTGAGCTTCCAGTCGTTTTTGAAGGTCCGATGGACGAGGCTTGGAAAAAGGAAGACTTGGAACAGCTCATAGAGCGATTGATTTCGGGACACAAATGAAGCAATTTGCCACTTCGTCTTCTCCCAACTCAACAAATTAGGAATATTTTGTCTCTGTAGTTGTTGCTGATGCGCCAAATTCGGTTAATTGGTGTGAACAAATTTGATATTAGTAACACGAAAGTTTGCTCACCGCAGTGTGATTTTCGCGATATTTTTGCATCAAATCAACGGTGTGCCTTTATATTTGGCAGGAGTGAAAAACGCAACGGCACATTCGCGACTATGCGAGCTTGTTCGGTTAATTGACAGCCCAGCAAGCAGCTTGATATAAGCCATTATTTTGCTTTTGTATGTCTCTTTCGTGGTGGGATGGTGTTACCTGATCAGCCTCAAATGTTACCACAATTGCTTAACAAATTTTGCCCCTTTCACTTCTTGCCATGATGTGAGCGTTGATGTTACTTATCACTTCATTAATCACACGGGACTTGGCAATTAATCGGGTGCTCCTTTTCATCAATGCTCAAATTTAATATGTCAACAAGGCACTTCATTTTGCTTGCCTATATTGACCCAATTTGCCAAATTCGCCCCTTTGTGTTTTCCTCCACTTTATTCCAATTTTTGCCCAATTGTTTCCAATTCCCTCTTTGGAGGGATTTGGGCTACAAACTCAGTTTAATGTGCAGATTCACACGAAAACTTCATTTCGTAACATCTTCGTGTGAAGTTGTCAATGTCAGAAGTATTTTAGGGCGTGTTGGCAAATTTTTGTTTACAAGTTTCAAACATACTGGTGCAGGGGTTGACATTCCCTGATTTTTTGGCTATACTTTAAGATGGAAGAGTGGAATGTGTAAAACAAGCGCATTCCACAAAACTGCGGTGAAAGGAGGTGACAGGTATGGCGCAAAAGAAGACCGCAAAGAAGGCAACCAAGAAGGCACCCACCAAGAAGAAGAAGTAGCCCCTAACTGCCAATAACTGCGCACAGTGGCGGGCATCAAAATGCCCGCCACTTTTTTAGCCCCGCAATTTGAACTTCTGCAAAAATAAATGTCAATTAGTTGTGGCTTGAAAACGCATCGTTACAGGTGCTGTTTTGAAGGATTCGCTATTGCTCACTGTTTCCTCGATTTTGTGTTTGATTGACTGGCATGGATAACTGTTGGTCAAGTGTTGGTGGTTTTACTCCATTACTGTCCTTGACCTCGGCGTTCACGCTTTCGCCGAGCTTTTCCAAAATTTCCTTTGCGAGTTGCCTATATGCAGCAGACGCTACATTACGGCTATCGTAGTAGATAATTGGCAAGCCGTGGCTCGGTGCTTCACTCAGTCGCACTGTTCTTGGGATGATAGTTCGTAAAACCCAATGTGGAAAATGCTTTTCAACCTCTTCCGATACTTGTGCTGAGAGGTTTGTGCGAGAATCATACATGGTGCGCAAAATGCCCAAGACCAAGACGGATGGGTTAAGGCTCATGCGGACCTTGCGAATCGTGCTGAGTAAGTTTCCCAACCCCTCAAGCGCATAGTATTCGCACTGTATCGGGATGAGAACATAGTGCGCGGCAGTTAAGCAGTTAACTGTTAGCAAGCCGAGTGATGGAGGCGCATCAAGGATGATGAAATCGTAATCGACGAGGAGTGGTTGCAGAGCCCTTTGGATCATGAATTCCCTTTCGTCAAGTTGGCTCAGTTCAATCTCAGCGCCCGCAAGGTCAATATCAGAGGGTATGATGTCGAGGCGGACGAATGGGGTGTGTTTGACAGCAGCCTTTGGTTCAACGAAGCCTGCGAGCACATCGTAAAGTTGTGGACGAGCTGCTTGTCTTGGTATGCCCATTCCAGAGGTTGCATTACCTTGAGGGTCTGCATCTACAAGTAGCACACGCTTGCCGAGTTCAGCGAGGCACGCACTCAAGTTAATCGCTGTCGTTGTTTTTCCAACTCCACCCTTTTGATTGACGATGGATATGATCCTGCCCACTTCACTCACTCGCCTTCCCGAAGTGTTAGCTAACTGCACAATGAAATTTTGACTCACTCGCATGTGGCTGTCAGGATGGTGCATAATTGCAATTGCGCTTCTTCGTGACCCTAACTTGAGAGGGTTAAGCAAGATGCAGGAGAAGAGCGATGCGGGTGGCAAAGCTGTTTTTGTGAGGTCAATCAAAGCGCGGGTGAAAGAGGTTGCATTAAGAGGCTTGTATTTTTTCCTGCGTATGCTTTATCCTCCACGATGCCTCGTGTGCGATGAGTTCTCTGAGAAGGCGCTTTGCAGTTCCTGTCTATCGCAACTCAAACTCATCATCCCGCCAGTGTGCAAGTTGTGTGGCAAGCCATATGATGCGCTTGCGCACGCATCTCCGCTATGTTCCGACTGCAAGGGCACAAAGCGGTGGTTTGATTGGTGCAGGTGTGCGGTTTCATACGAAGGTGTTGCTCGCATGATGGTGTTCAAGCTCAAGTATTCTGGCGAGTTCCGTCTCTCGGTTGAGATGGCGAAGTTCATGGCAGATGCCCTTGATAGGTTTGCGAGGCAAAGCGATGAGGAGCTGATACGCAACTTCGCTTTTGACCTCATAATACCTGTGCCATTGCACAAGGCGAGGTTGCGTGAGCGTGGCTTCAATCAAGCTGAATTGATAGCTCAGTCCCTATCAGAGCTTATAGGCATCCCATCTGACTCATCGCTTTTGGTGAGGACGAGAGAAACGAAACCTCAGTTCGAGCTGAGCCCGAAGGAGAGGTGGGTTAATGTGCGTGATGCATTTCGCCTGACGCACCCCGATGCTGTTTTCAACAAAGCAATCATCATAGTGGACGATGTTATGACGGTTGGGGCGACGCTTAATGAATGCGCGAAAGCAGTGAGGGTTGGGAAGCCGAAGATTATCATCGCACTCGCGTTTGCGAGGGGTGGCGTCTCCGATTACGCAAAACCATACGGCATGGATGTTGCAGTCTAAAGCTACATGTGCCTTCATGCTCCAAGCCGGTGAGGCGGAGGTAGGAGTTGAGGAAACGAATTGTGCGAGGTGATAGCTATGCGAGTTGGCTTCATAGGTGCTGGTGGCATAGCTCGCTTGCATATGCAGAACTTGAGCAAGATCGAAGGCGTTGAGTTTGTAGCCTTCTGTGATGTTGTGAAAGAGAGGGCTGAAGAATGTGCACGCCAGTATGGTGGCAGGGCTTACGATGACCACAGGCAGATGTTTGATAAGGAGGAACTTGATGCCGTTTACATTTGCATTCCCCCTGTAGCTCACTCAGACCAAGAGGTTATCGCTGCTCAAGCTGGTGTGCACATATTCGTTGAGAAGCCAGTTGCGTTATCACTTGATGTCGCGCTTAAGGCGCTTGAGGCGATCTCAAGCTCTGGCATAATAAACTCCGTTGGTTATCATCTCCGCTACCTTGACACCACCGAAGTCGCCAAGGAGAGATTGCACGGGCAAACCATCGGCATGGTTCTCGGCTACTACATGGGTGGCTTGCCCGGAACACCTTGGTGGCGTAGGATGGAGCAATCTGGTGGTCAAATAGTTGAGCAGACAACACACATATTTGACCTTGCAAGATACATCGTCGGCGAAGTGAAACATGTCTGTGCTGCGGTCGCCCTTCGCTCGCTTCACGATGTGCCAGAGTTGAATGTGCCAGATGTCGGTTCAGTGCTACTTTGGTTTGAGGATGGCGCCATAGGGTGCATCTCAAACACATGTATGCTGAAGCGCGGGCACAGGTTCGGGCTTGAGGTCTTCTGCCGCGAGTTAGTGGTTGAGCATTATGGTGGTAGCGTTCGTTTCCATTACCCTGAGAGAACAGAGGAGATTTACTCTAAGCGCAGTGGGCATGCATACGAATCCGAGGTTTTCGTTAGGGCGGTGAGGGAGAGGAATCAATCGCTCATAAGGTCCGATTACGCCGATGCTGTGAAGACACTCGCCGTCACACTTGCAGCAAACGAATCAGCTCAAAAGGGGCAAAGGGTTGAAGTGCCAAAGGTGTGACGACAGCGACTTCACAACAACCGCCATACATCGTTCAAAGCTGGTATGATGCACTTCCACCCTTTGGATGAGAGCAACTGTTTCAACGATGTGAGGGCATCTTTCTCACCATGGACAGCGAATGTTAGTTTCGGTGCTCTCTCAAATGAACCAATCCACCATTCAATATCATCGTTGTCTGCATGACCGCTGAGTGCTTCTATCTTGACGACTCTGGCACGCACTTCGTGTTGCTCACCGAATATGCGCACAAACTTCTCGCCATCCAAGATTTGCCTCCCGAGCGTCCCATTGGCTTGGTATCCAACGAAGAGTATCGTGCAATTCGGGTTCCCGATGTTGTGCTTCAAGTGGTGCTTTATCCTTCCACCAGTGCACATGCCGTTCCCAGCGATGACGATACATGGCTCTTCAAACTGGTTGATGCTTTTCGATTCGTCGACCGTTGAGACTGTGTGCAACCCTTCGAATGAAAACGGGTCTCCATATTGCTTCAACCTGAGGCGTGCTTCTTCATCGTAAAGCTCAACATGCTTCCTGAACACTTTCAATGCCTCGATAGCCATAGGGCTGTCGACGAAGACTGGTAAAGGCTTTATCGTCCCGGAGTTGAAAAGTTTGCTTAGCACATAAAGCACATCTTGAGCTCTCTCTATGGCGAACGAGGGGATGATGACTTTCCCTCCTCTCTCCCTCGTCCATTCAATCGCTTCAATGAGCGTCTGCATGTATGTTTCCTTCCCCGCGTGGATTTGCCCTGCGTATGTGCTCTCCATCACAAGCACATCGCATTCGCTGACAAGCTCTGGGTCTCTTATGATCGGTGCGTTCCTCCTCCCGAGGTCGCCCGTGAAAAGAATTTTTACACCTTCGCAGTTTGAGCTAAGTCGCAGTTCAACCATAGCCGAGCCAAGTATATGCCCGGCATCAAGCAACCTGAATGTCAGATCGCCGACGCTTCTCTCTTCGTGGTAATCTACGGGTTCAAATCGCTCAATGCACATGAGCGCATCCTCGGTTGTGAACAGCGGGGTCACCCAAGAATAGTCCTCGCCAGCTTTCTTGAGGCGTTTTATTTTCCAAGCTGCGTCTTCTTCGTTGAGCTTTGCGCTGTCGAGCAGGACGATGCGCGCAAGTTCGCAAGTTGCCCTCGTTGCAAGTATGCGCCCTTTGAAACCGCTCTTTATGAGCAATGGGAGCCTGCCACAATGGTCAAGATGAGCATGAGTGAGTATGCACGCTTCAATGCTTGAAGCGTCAAACGGGAATGGCTCTCTGTTTCGTATGTGCCTCTCTTTTCCTCCTTGTATCAAACCGCAATCAAGAAGGATCGATGTTTTGCCAGCTACGAGCAGGTGACACGATCCCGTGACCTCGCCAGCAGCGCCACAAAACTTTATTGTCGGCTTCTCATCAAACCGTGAACCACTTTCGTGTTGTGGAGTTGTAGATCGTTCCACGGTTGGTTGCTCCGTAGCGGGCTTTGAATTTGAATCGCTCCTCAAGGGGGTATGAGTGAGCATCTCTTGAAGCGCTGTGCGAAGTTGGTGTATGTTGTTGCGTTGCCTTAAGAGCACCCAGATCGAGAGGGAGAAGTAAATCAACGAGAAAGCATCCCTTGAGAGTTCAACCAACTTCTGAGTTGGGATGATCAATGGCATCGAAAGCTGTGACAGAAAGAGCAGGAGTAAGAGCGAAGCCTCATGGAGCGAGATGTTAAAGTCAATGAGGATGGTGCATGCGAAGACGGACTGAGCTGTTGTGAGCAGTATTTCGCTTCGTTGCAATTCGCCCAGCGGTAAAGGTTTGAGCATGTGGCTTGAGATGCTGTAAACGATGGGGAGCGAGGCTATGAGGAGTGTCCACTGATTTAGCTTGGCTGATATGATGGCGGTGAGTGCGGATGTGGGCAACAGGCGCAACGCGAAATAAGAGGCGACGATTATCTCTGGGGCTTCCGAAGCCAAGGGCGCAATCCATTGTATCATGAAGAACTCACCAATGCCGATGCTCCTCCCGAGCTCCTTCAAGCTTTCTGCGAGTGGTTCTGCTGAGATGAATATGACGAAACCGCTGTATGCGAAGAGCAGGGCGACGAGGAGCCGTCTCAAAAACGGTTTTGCTGAAGCGATCAGCTGTGCTGGTCCAAACAACTCCACTTCCCTTTTGGGTGCTTTCGTTGCGAGGCAAATGTAAGCGATGTAGAGGCAACTCAACACGAGTGCATCAAACGGAGTTATACGACCCTTTATGGGCAACAGCAGTGAGTAGGCAGTTGAGCACGCAAGGAAGAGGAATCCAACGGCTATGTCCTTGTCTAAGGCGACCGACTTCGTCCTTCTCCCGCTGACCCGCTTGATTGACCACCACGCTAAGAAGGCTACTAAAGACCAACCTATACCGACAAGTAGCCTGTTGCCACCAGTCATGTTAGCCGACACCAAGCCCACATAGTGCTGGTCCTTCCCAGCTCGCCACGATAGGTAGATGTCGACAGCGTATTCTGGCATGACAGCGACGAGTGCCAAGATAGCCATTGAGAGCGACCTTGAGACATCAACTTCGGCTGCTTCAGATGCCCACGAGATGAGGAGAGCACCACCACATATAGCCATCGCCGATAAAAGTGCAAGTGGCAACGGCTGTGGACGGATGCCTAAGAAGTGTAGGCACACCCATGGAATCGTCAGCAGAGAAACGCAGACGAAACTGATGGTGTTCCTAAAATGCATCCTGAGACCACCTTGAGCTTGCACCGAAGTTGGTAGCTCAACGAGCTCATGCATCAGTGGCGAACCTGTGAAAGTTAAATTCGCATGCTCATGATAGCGCACTTTGAAGGCAAACTAAATTGCGTGCTTGCTCCAAATGCAAGCTATAGTTAGACTTCTGAATTGGTTGCCCCAGCATCAAGAGCCATTTGCTTGGAGGTGATGGGCAGTGCTTGAAGTTAGCTCGCCAACGCGGTCTAAGAAAGGCTTCTGGAGATGGGTTCAAAGTAGCGTTAGGAGAAGGTTCACATTTCAAGCCTTCCTGGCTTCGTCGGTTGTCTTGCTCATCTTCTTCATCGTCATGTCCTTCCTGATAAGATACCTCTTTGAGAACATCGCCAGCGCATACGCCCCAATTGAGGTGGTCAAAGAGGTCGAAAGAAGCATTAGCTTCTCAATGTTCGTAGGGGTGAGTCTGGTTGCGCTCACCGTAACCTTCTTGGTGTGGAATTTAGCGCACACGGTTGCCACACCGATTGAAGAGGTGGCAAACCAATTGAGTTCGGTGGCACAGCATGGTGGCGATTTGACTCAAGAGGTCAAAGTGGCAACCGTTGACGAGATAAGGCTCTTGGCAGAGGCTTACAACATATCTGCTAAGAGTTGGCGTGAGCGCATAAAGAGGATAGCTGAGACAACCGTTAAGTTGGCGTCGATCAGCAATGATACATCGCAGTCTGTCTTGGAGACACTTCAGGCGAGCCAAGAGGTGACCAAAATAGCTGCCGAGCTTGTTGAAGGTGCTGAAAGGCAGTTACAGAGCGTTGAGGGAACTTGCAGGGCTGTTAAACACATGCTCTCAACCATTGAAGCGCTCATAGCGGATGCTCAAAGACAAATCGAGCATGCTGAGGAGATGGCAAGCGGTGTCAAGCAGACGCTCGCATCAATTGATGAGATAGCCAAAGGAGCTGAAGAACAGCAGAGGGCGATTGAGGCTGTAGCCACAACCGTTGGTGAGGTGAGCGGTTTGGTTGACGACATCAGCAAGAGCGCGCAAATGCAGGCTGAGAAGGTCGCCGATGTGATGCAGCAAATCAAGGGTATGTCGCAGACTGTCGAGCAAGTCGTATCAACATGTCAAAGGGTGGCTGAGAGTTCTTCCAAAGCCCTCTCTGTGGCTGAGCAAGGTTATCGCGCTGTTGAGGAGACAGTTGAGTCAATCATCCGAATCCAAGAAAGTGTCACAGCATGGGCTGACCAAGTGATGGAGCTTGGGAAGGCGGTGGGACGAATCGGTGAGATCCTCTCGGTCATTGAGGAGATATCGGAACAAACAAACTTGCTCGCCTTGAACGCTGCTATTGAAGCTGCAAGGGCTGGTGAGCATGGTAGAGGTTTCTCTGTTGTAGCGGGTGAGGTGAGAGGGTTAGCTGAAAGGACACGCCAGTCAGTGAGGGAGATTTCGGAGCTGATAAACACGATACAGCGCGAGACCGAAGAGGCAGTTACATCGATGCAGCAAGCTGTAAGTCAAGTTGAAGATGGGACGAACTTGGCAAAGCGCACAGGTATGTCATTGCAGGAGATAGTCGAAGCGGTCAGGAAGACAGCAGAGCAGATGGAGGAGATAACGCAGGCAGCCTCTGTGATGGAGAAGAGCGCCGATGTAGCTGTTACAGCTATGGATAGCATCGCAGAGGCAGTGAAACAGAACGCTGAGAGCATACAGCTGGTTGGGTCACATATGGCTCGCATAAGTTCAATCATGCACAACATCGGTGGAATTGCAAGGCAACACACCGACTTCGCAAAGGCGTTAAAACAGCAAAGTGAGACGAGGATCAGCCAGATTGAGGAGCTATCGGAGATAGTCAAGCGTAACAAGCAGGCGATGGAGAAGATGCAACAAATAGCTCTCGAGGTCAATTCAGCTTTGGAGCATGTCGCACAGATATCAAATCAAGCGGCAGAGGGCGCAACGCGCATCTCGGCAGCTACGAGGCAACAGGTGAGCGCGCTTGAGAACATCTCTGAAGCTGCAAACAGTATTGCTCAAGTGGCACTCCACTTGCAAAGCTTCACAAGCCAGTTCAAGGTCTGATCAATGCATCTATGCCACCTTCGGAAATCACGATGATGGTTCAACAGGCACAGAGGGTTGAGGCAGTTAAAGTGGCAATATGCGTTTGGTTGCTTTCGGCGACGGCGCTCTCGTTTGAAGTTGTGCTCACTCGCCTTCTATCTGTTGTGCTCCATTACCATTTTTGCTTCCTTGCCATATCGTTGGCTCTGTGTGGGCTTTGCCTCGGAAGCTATCTGGCGCATTTGCTTCAGAGCGATGCCGACAAGTGGTTCAGGGTCGATTTGAAATCGGTGTCAGCATCGTATCCGATCAGTATCCTTGTTGTGCCCGTAGCTTTGTTTAAGCTTTTGCTCCCGCTCGGTGCGAGCATTGCTGGCAATGGTGCAATCGTTTTTATCATCGCATCTATTGGGTTCATCACGATGTTGCCGTTTGCATGTGTTGGGTTTATGCTAAGCACACTCTTCAGATGCTATGGCAAGGTGAGTGGCATCCTATACGCAACCGACCTCTTTGGTGCATCGTGTGGATGCATCATCGCCATATGGTTGCTGAATGCGCTTGGTGGGATAAACTCAACCTTGATGATAGCTTTGATTGCCTCAGTCCCTTCGCTTCTTCTGCGAGGCGTTTTCGCCTCACATTCAGGTGTTGGTGGGAGGCTAAGCCTTGCGGTTTTGGTGTTCGTTTCCCTCTTTGCGCTATCTAACATGTTTTTGAAACCGCCGTTGATTGACATCCCGAAGTTGAAGCAAACTCATGGCATACTCATCAAGCCACTCTGGGCAGAGCTCGCCGAAGGAGGGCAACACCAAAAGATCGTGTGGACGAAATGGGATGCCTTCGGACGCACGGACTTGGTCATAAGTGAGCTTGATAACTCAATCGCCTACATCTACACCGATGGGCATAACCCATCCATCATGCTCAAGTTCGATGGCGACCTCAACAAGATGCGTGAATGGAAGAGGTTTATCGGTTTCCTACCATACAGGTTGCGCAAGCCAGAAAAGGTTTTATGTCTCGGCTCGGGTGGCGGTCTGGATGTGCTACTTGCGCTTCTTGGGGGCGCAAAGCATATCGACGCAGTTGATGTGAACCCAGCGTTGCCAGAGCTGATGAGACAGTTCAAGGATTTTAACGGCAGCATATACGATATGGATTGCGTCAGGTTTTTCGTCTGCGATGGGCGTTCGTTTGTGAAGCGCTCAAAGGAGCGTTATGACCTGCTGTTCTCCGCCCTGACACAAACCGCAGCGGTTGGTGGGATAGGGGTTGCGCTCGTTGAAAGCTTCATACACACCGTCGAAGCATGTCGTGATTACATTGAAGCGCTCTCTGAAGATGGCATGCTCGCCATGCTTTTTCAAGAGCCAAAGCTCGTCTTGCGCTGGTGGGTGACCGCTATTGAGGCATTGCATCAGGTGACCGGCAAACATGAAAAGGAATGTGCTTTGCATACCGCTGTTATGAGCGTAAAGCGTCAGGTGATGCTCGCAACTCCATACCGCTACATCGTGCTTGTGAGCAAAAGCCCATTCAGTGAGGGCGAACGCCTCGCGATGTTGAAGGTGGCGAAGGATTTAGGGTTTGAAGTGCTGTTTATACCAATGCTTGCTGAAACCGACCCGTTTGACCTGCTACGAACTGGCGATATGAGCTTGCAAGAAATCATCGGCAGATTCTCTTCTCTCGCAAACATTGAGCCAGCTACTGATGATTCACCGTTTTTCCTCGACCTTCATGTTGGCATACCCTTTACGCTTTACATCCTTTTGGCTTTCGCCGTCGCTCTCTTTTTTGCCTTCATACCGAGTGCCCTGCTTGTTGAGAGAAAGCGTTTTGGGAAGCCGAACACGCTTTATGGCTACTTCTCCATCGCTACCTTTTACTTTGGTTTTCTTGGCATGGGCTACATGCTCATTGAGGTCGCGTTGCTTCAGCGTTTAAGCATGCCATTGACAACGCCAACGCATGCCCTTTCCATGTTGCTTTCAAGCCTGCTCATAGGTTCAGCGCTCGGGAGCGCCCTAAGTCAGCGTTTCCAAGAGCATGGGCAACTCATGAAGTTGGTCTCACTCTCTTCGGTGCTTGTTGCAGTCGTTGGCATTTGCTGGTTTTTCTTTGTTGTGAGGTGCGTTGAATGGCTCTTCAGGTTCGGGGATATGCAACGCATGCTACTCCTCTCACTTTTGCTGATAGCAACTGGCGTTCCGATGGGCATGCCATTCCCAACTGGATTGCGATTGCTTTCAAAGATGTGTCCAACGCTTATACCTTACTCGTGGGGCGTTAACGGTGTCACATCGGTCTTGGGCTCAATCACTGCTGTTATGCTCGGCAAAGTGTATGGGTTTAGCTATGCAGCGCTTGTGGGTGGTTCACTATACATGCTCATCGCCCTTGCATCCTTCGTGCTGTCACACATAAACTTCTGCAGGCATTCAACGGTCTAATGTGGTGATGCTTTGGAAGGGCTTTCGAAACAAGATCGTTGAACATGGTGCAACGGAGGTCGTTGAACAGCGGTATGGGCTTTTTCAAGCGTCAGATCGGTAAGCTCCTGATCCTGTTTACATTCGTCATGATGGTGTCTTCGTTTGGTGTCGTGATGCTTCTCCTGCCACCAGAGAGCGCCTTTGAGAGGGCATATGGGAGTGGACATTTGGCTAAGGTCATGTTTGTCCATGTGCCGTTTGCTGTCGTTAGCTTCTTGGCTTTCGTTATAGCAGCGTCCTACGGTGCCACATACCTGCGTCGTAGAGATGTTCGCTTCGATTTACTCTCCTGTGCATCAGCGGAAGTTGGTTTGCTTTACGCCTTCGTTGCGACTTTGACTGGAGCCGTATGGGCTAAGTATGCATGGGGCACATTTTGGAATTGGGATCCGAGGCAGGTGACGATGGTCATCGTGCTATCGGCTTATTGTGCTTATTTCGCCTTGCGGAGCGCTGTTGAGGGGGAGCAAAGAGCCATCGTCTCATCGGCATACAGCGTTGTGGCTGCGTTTGCAACTTTCGTAAATTACTTTGTGCTACTCAATTGGCTCCCATCGCTACACCCGCAGAAGGTGATTTTGAGCAGGGGCAGTATGGGCGCAGATTACCGCTTTGTTTTGCTTCTATCAATTGTTGCTCACAGCTTGCTTTGTGTTTGCCTTATAAGGTTGTGCGCCTCGTGCAAATGGCTTGAACATAAGTTGCTTATGTTGCGCACGAGAGGTGGTTTGAATGGTTGATTGGGTGCCGTTTTTCATGGCATGGTTTGTAGCATGGGTTTCTCTCTTTCTCTACCTTTGGCGTTTGGAAGCGAAGATCGGTGTGTTGGAAGGTGAGTTTGAGCGTGTCTCAAAGGGCATCGAGAAGGATTAAACTGCTCATCGTTGTAATCATCGTTGCAACCGTTGCCGTTCCAGCGTATTGGCTGACTGCGTTGCGCGGGACATTATCAGTTTATAGGACATTTGACGAGGCTAAGTCCGCGCTCGGCACCTCGCAGGTTTATGGGAAGTTAGTTGGTGGGACGGTGCGCTACAACGATAAACTTGGCTGTGTTGAATTCATCATGGAGGATGCGCATAAAACGAAAGCGCTCGTGCGTTACAGCGGTGCTTTGCCATCTGGGTTTGAGCGTATAAGCCATGTTGTTGTTGTCGGTAAGTTTGATGGAGATGTTTTCATCGCCAGACAGCTCCTAACAAAATGCCCAACGAAGTATGGAAGGATGAGCCAGCGATGAGTTGGAGGTGAGAGCGAATTGCCTCAAGAAACCAAGATAGAATTCGTTGAGCCTCGCAAGAGATGCTTACTCGTTGGTGTGGTTATAGACGGCGTGAACAATCCTGAAGAGCTTGAGGCATCGCTTGATGAACTTGAAGCGCTCGCTGACACGGCTGGAGCAATTGTTGTTGGAAGGGTTAAGCAGAGGCGCAAGAGCATTGACCCAGCGTATTTCATCGGGAAAGGGAAGGCACAGCAGATAGCCGAAGAATGCGTCAGGGAGAATGTAGACATTGTTGTGTTTGATCATGAGCTTTCACCAGCGCAGGTTCGAAACCTCGAGCAACTGATTGGTAGGAGGGTGATTGACCGCACCGAACTCATCTTGGACATCTTCGCAAAGAGGGCTCGCACTAAGCAAGCTAAATTGCAAGTTGAGCTTGCGAGGTTTGAGTATGAGCTTCCACGCCTTAGACACATGTGGACACACCTCTCGAGGACTGAAGGAGCACCCGGTGTGAGGGGTGGACCTGGTGAGAAGCAGATTGAGCTTGACAGGCGTAGAGCTTACAGGAAGATGGCGGAGCTACGAAGACAATTGCAGGAGATAAACACACGAACCGAATTGCAGGTGCGCAGAAGGAGCGAGCTTTTCAATGTCTCTCTTGTGGGCTACACCAATGTGGGCAAGTCAACTTTGATGAACGCTTTGACTAAGGCTGGTGTTTATGTTGAGGATAGGCTTTTTGCGACGCTTGATGCGACTACGAGGGTGCTCGTATTGGAACACGGTCAGAGGGTGCTTCTTACAGACACGATTGGTTTCATAAGCAATCTCCCGCATCAGCTCATAGCTTCATTTCACGCAACGCTTGCCGAGGTTCGCTTCGCAGACCTTCTGCTTCATGTAGCCGATCTGTCACATCCACGGATGGAAGAGCAAATAAAGGTCGTGGAAAGGACGCTCGTAGAGATAGGGGCATCTGGGAAGCCAACGATCCTCGTGTTAAACAAAGCTGACTTGCTTCCACCGAATGTCGATAGAGAAGCCTTACGAAGACGCTTTCCAAATGCGTGCATTGTTTCAGCGCTCACTGGTGAGGGCATCTGCGAACTGAAAGAAATGATTGAAGCGGAATACCGAAGGCAACGCCAAGTCGAACTTAAGCTGGTGGTGCCTACGAACGGTGGTGAACTGCTCGGCTGGATCTATGAACATGCTTCCGTCCTAAGTGAAGAGGTGAGTGATGGCGCATTTCACATCAGGTTGCTGATCGACAAGCCGTTGGTTGGCAAGCTTGTTTCCATGTGCGACTTCGTGGGCGCATTCGTCGAAGGCTGTTAGAGGGTGATGGAGGGCTTCGGTTTGCGTTGTGTTTGGCGATGTGCGCTAAAATGCAATTATTGGGCGAGTGGCGGAATTGGCAGACGCGCCGGACTTAGGATCCGGTGGGCATAGCCCGTGGGAGTTCGAGTCTCCCCTCGCCCATTGAGGCTATTGAACACGATCACGAGATGAGTGACATACTATGTGATGGTGCAACTTTTGGAGGCTACAAGGGAGCTGGTGGAGCGGGCGTAGCTCAGTGGTTAGAGCGTCAGCTTGCCATGCTGAAGGTCGCGGGTTCAAATCCCGTCGCCCGCTCCATTTTGTTTTGGGATAGGAGGTTGAACGAAGATGAGGCTCTCTCATCTTGAATCGGTGGAGGTTGAGCCTGCCGTCATCAGATTGACTATAGGAGTTCCACCCGAAGAGGTTCAAAGGGAACTTCGGCATCTGATGAACCAGCTTAGGCGTATGATACATGTGCGTGGCTTCAGACCGGGGAAAGCTCCCGATGCGATCATAAGAAGGCACATTGGCGATGAGAACATTCGTTCCCAACTGCTCGAAGGGCTCATATCGAAGGCTTACGGAGAAGCTGTCTCAAGGGAAGAACTCCTCCCCCTCATGGTTCAGAGGTTGCAACTTAAGCACTTCAGCGAAGAGGAAGGGCTTATGTTTGAAGCGGAGTTGGCGGTATGCAAAGAGATAAAGCTGGGCGATTACAGAAACATTAGGGTTGAGGAGCCGACGGTTGAAGTAACAGAAGAGGATGTCGAGGAAGAGCTTCAAAGGCTTCGCGAGCGTTTCCCCAGATTCAGACTTGATGAATCGAGGGAGGCGCAAGTTGGGGACAGGGTGAGGTTGCGCTACAGCATAACGCCAGTTGATGAAGCTGATGGCGAAGAGCGCACAACGCTCATGACGGCTGGTGAAGGACATTGGTTCCCGCCACTAAACGAATATGTGCTCGGGAAGAAGGCTGGCGACGAAGGTGTGGTTGAAGTCGTCTTCCCTGAAGATTTCCCGAATGAGAGGTTGGCTGGGAAGAATTGCAGAGTATGGTTTCGTGTTGAAGCTGTTGAGGCAAGGGAACTGCCAGAACTTAATGATGAGTTTGCGAAGCTCGCTGCAGGTTTCGAAACCCTTGAAGAACTGAAGGAGGAGGTGCGTAGCGAAATATGGTTTAGGAAGGAGAGGGAGGCTCAAAGGGAGCTAATAAGGCGAATCGAAGATGAGCTCCTGCGCATATGCGAGGTGGTGATACCGAAGACATTCGTGGAAGCCCTCTCAGAGGATGCAGTCAGAAACATGATTGAGCAGTTAAGGCGTGACGGAATACCAGTGCGAGTGTGGGAGGAGATGACGAAAAAGACTTTAGATGAGTTTCGCAAGGAGGCAATGGAAGGTGGTGAGAGGGCGGTCAAGTTGAGGTTCCTTATTGAGGAGATTGCAAAGCGTGAAGGTATTACTGTCTCGGATGAGGATGTCCGTGATTACGCCTTAACACTCATAGAGAGGTCTGGAAGAGTTCCAAGTGAGCTTGATGAAGATGAAGTTTTGGAGTTGCTCTCTTCGGCACGCTGGCAGTTGCTCAGAGAGAAGGTGATGGACTTCCTTGTTGACATCGCTACGGGCAAGGGAGAGGGTAAACAGACAAGTGAGCAAGAGGGTGAGCAGGAAGCAGAAAACGGGTGATTGACTTTGCAAGAGCATCTTGCGATTCACTTCTCATCCAAGGGGGTGAAAGGATGCTGATACCGTGGGTCATCGAAGAAACTGGTAGAGGCGAAAGAGCTTATGACATCTATTCACGCTTGCTGAAGAGTCGCATCATCTTCTTGGGCGGCGAGATAAACGACCATGTTGCGAATGTAGTTATAGCCCAGCTCCTTTTCCTCGAGAAAGAGGATGACGAAGCGCCCATTGACCTTTACATAAACAGCCCCGGAGGTTCTGTTACGGCTGGGTTGGCGATATACGATGCGATGCAGTTCGTCAAGCCAGATGTAGCTACATACTGCATCGGGCAAGCTGCGAGTATGGCGGCGGTATTGCTTGCTGCGGGTGCTAAAGGGAAAAGGTATGCCCTCCCGAATTCACGCATCATGATTCATCAACCTTGGGGAGGAGTTAGTGGGCAAGCGACGGATGTTGAGATATACGCTCAGGAGATAAGCAGGGTGAGGAGGCTCATCAACGAGATACTCGCCGAATGCACTGGTCAGCCGATTGAGAGGATAGAGCGTGATACTGAGCGCAGTTTCTTCATGTCAGCGGAAGAAGCTCTTGAATATGGCATAGTCGACCATGTGCTAATGCGTCGCAGGAGGGCTGAAGAGAAAGCAGCATAAATGCACCAAGGGGGTAAGGCTGGCTATGCTTCCTTTCGATAGAGGCGGAAGAGAAGATGTGCGCTGTTCCTTCTGTGGCAGGCATAGGAGCGAGGTTCAGAGCATGGTTATCGGTCCGGGGGTAAACATATGCTCGGATTGCGTCCTGCTCTGCAATGAGGTGCTTGGGTTTGATGTTCCGAAGCGAAAACAGCACCGCCGATTTGGCTTCAAGCTTGAGCGCATACCAACGCCGAAGGAAATATACGCTTTCTTGGATCAGTATGTTGTTGGGCAAGAGAGGGCTAAGAGGATTCTCTCGGTGGCTGTCTATAACCACTACAAGCGCATAGCGATGGCGGAAAGCTCAGACGATGTTGAAATTGAAAAGAGCAACATACTGCTGATTGGACCAACTGGCTCGGGTAAGACACTCCTTGCAAGGACTTTAGCCAAGCTCCTTGATGTTCCATTCGCCATAGCTGATGCGACTACGCTCACCGAGGCTGGCTATGTTGGCGAGGATGTAGAGAATATTTTGCTCAAGTTGTATCACGCAGCTGGTGGAGATCTTCAGGCGGCGCAAAGGGGCATAGTCTACATAGACGAGATAGACAAGATAGCTCGCAAGTCCGATAGCCCATCAATAACGAGGGATGTCTCTGGAGAGGGTGTTCAGCAAGCGCTACTCAAGATACTTGAGGGGACAATAGCGAATGTCCCACCGCAAGGCGGTAGGAAACACCCGCATCAGGAGTTCATCCAGATGGACACAACTGGCATCCTGTTCATATGCGGTGGTGCGTTTGAGGGCTTGGAGAAGATAATTGAGCAAAGGCTTCGTGAGCACAGGATGGGCTTTGGCGCATCAGCTAAGGATATCTCGAAGAGAAACATAGGGAACATACTCAGGCATGTGATGCCTGAGGACTTGCTCAAATACGGCTTCATACCCGAGTTCGTAGGCAGGATGCATGTTATAGCAACGCTTGATGAGCTTGATAAGGACGCGCTCATAAGTGTTCTCACAGAGCCAAAGAACGCACTCATAAAGCAATACCAGAAGATGCTTCAGGCTGACGGTGTGCAACTTGAGTTCACTCAAGATGCTCTTGAAGCTATCGCCACAGAAGCCCTTGAGCGCAAGATGGGAGCAAGGGCGCTGAAAAGCATCCTTGAGGAGATAATGCTCGATGTGATGTTTGAAGTTCCGTCGGATAGGAGCATAAAGAAGTGCATCATCACGGCGGAGGTGGCGAAGGGCTATAGGAAGCCGATCATCCTGCGCAACGGTGACTCGTTGGAGGGCACAGTCAAAGAGAAGGCAGGTTAAAAACGAAAGAGGTGCATCCGAGAATGGTAGAGGAGAAAAAAGAACCTTGTCTGTTTCCGACGATACCGCTTCCTGGGCTCGTTGTTTTCCCGAATGTGATAATGCCATTGCTTATAGGCAGGCAGAGGTCTCTAAGAGCACTTGAGGAAGCGATCAACTCAGATCAACTTGTTTTCCTCGTGGCACAGCGAAACCCTCTCACCCCTGAGCCGAGTGAGGAGGATGTTTTTAGAGTCGGCGTTGTAGCGGAGCTTATGCGTCCAACGAGGATGCCAGACGGTAACATACAAGTGCTTGTTGAGGGGCGGTTCAGGGCTCGCTTGCTCAAGTTCGTGAGGGAAGAGCCATACATACTGGCGCAGGTTGAAATACTGGACGAACTGCAAGATGCTGTTGATGCTTCAGATTTGGAGACGCAGGCTTGGATTAGGGTAGCAAAACAGCGCTTTGAGAAGCTCGTCCAGCAAAGTCGGACGATACCACCAGAGATACTACCGACGATAGCCACAATAAGCACTCCAGGTAGGCTTGCAGACACGATTGCATCATACCTCGAGATCAAATTCGAGGAGAAACAGCAACTCCTTGAGGTCGTCGATCACAAGGAACGCTTAAAAATGGTCGTCAACATACTTGCACGCGAGTTGCAGATCATCGAGATTGAGCGCGAGATTGAAAACCGAGTGAAGGAAGGAGTGGGTGAATCTCAGAAGGAGTTCATATTGAGGGAGCGTCTGAAAGCCATTCAAGAGGAGCTCGGTGAGCGAGATTCGTTCGCTGCGGAGATAGAGGAGTTGCGTGAGAAGGTTGAGAAGATGAAGATGCCACAGCAAGCGCGTGAAGTCGCTTTGAGGGAGATTGAAAGGCTTGAGAAGATGTCACCGCTTGCGCCTGAGGCAGCTGTCATAAGGACTTATCTTGACTGGCTCATATCGCTCCCGTGGAACAAATACACGAAGGACAACATAGACATAGAGAAAGCGAGGCGCATCCTCGATGAAGACCACTACGGCTTGAAGGATGTGAAAGAGAGGGTCATTGAGTTTCTCGCGGTGCGTAAGCTCTCCAAGGAGACGAAAGGTCCCATTCTGTGCTTCATCGGACCGCCGGGCACCGGGAAGACATCCGTTGGAAAATCAATAGCGAGGGCGATGGGACGAAAGTTCATCAGGGTCTCGCTTGGCGGTATAAGGGATGAAGCCGAGATAAGGGGGCACAGGCGAACTTATGTTGGGGCGCTTCCGGGACGAATAATTCAAGCCATGCGCACCGTCGGTGTAAAAAACCCAGTCTTCATGTTGGACGAGATAGACAAAATAGGCATTGACTTCAGGGGCGATCCTGCAGCTGCCCTCCTTGAGGCTTTAGACCCAGAGCAGAACCATGCCTTCAGCGACCATTACATTGAAGTGCCGTTTGACCTCTCAAAGGTTATGTTCATCTTGACTGGCAATGTCACTCACACGATTCCGCCAGCCCTCCTTGATAGGCTTGAGATAATCCACTTCCCGGGCTACACGGAATATGAGAAGCTCATGATTGCACGCCACTTCCTCATCCCGAAAGGGTTGAAGAGCCATGGGCTAAAGCCATCCCATGTTAAGATCACTGACGAGGCGATAAAAACAATCATTCGCAACTACACACAAGAAGCTGGTGTGCGCAACCTCGAGAGGGCGCTTTCATCGATCTTTAGGAAAGTGGCGGTTAAGGTGGCGAAGGGCGAGACGAAGACGATAATGGTAACGCATAACAAAGTCGAGAAGTTCCTTGGTCCAAGGCAATATCTGTTCGGTAGAATGGAAGAGCAAGACGAGATAGCGATGGCAACTGCTTTGGCGTGGACGGAGGGTGGAGGGGATATACTCTTCGTGGAGGTCCTCCTGAACGAAGGGAGCGGGCAATTGCTTCTTACGGGGCAACTTGGGGATGTGATGCAAGAGAGCGCTCAAATAGCCGTCAGCTATGCACGCTCAATCGCTCGCAGGATGAACATAGACGCTCGCTTCTTCGAAAAAACGGATATCCATATTCATGTCCCTGCCGGAGCCATCCAGAAGGATGGACCTTCAGCGGGTATCGCTATGCTCGTTGCATTGGTATCGGCGTTGACTGGCATACCAGTGCGCAGGGATGTTGGTATGACTGGCGAGATAACATTGCGAGGGAAGTTATTGCCAGTTGGCGGGATCAGGGAAAAGATACTCGCCGCTCACAGGGCTGGATTGAAAGAGGTTATCCTGCCAAAGGAAAATGAAAAGGATGTGCGCGACCTCCCGAAGGAAGTCATGCACGATCTCAAATTCCATTACTGCAGGACAGTTGAGGAAGCGTTAGCTATAGCGCTCACGCATCGTCTGCCTCAGGAGGTTCTGCAGCGCCCAGTAAGTGTGACGCGTGAGCAAGTCCAGCAAGTCAGAGCTTAAATCACATGTGCTACCATCTTGAAGAAGGTGGAAAAGTAGGATTGTGTGATGCGGAAGGGTTGACAGGAGCATCAAGGTGGGCTATATTGCAATTGACACAACCACAAGGTGAAGGAGGTGAGAGGGGATGCTGAAGCGTTTACTCATCGAAAGCGAGGGGCAGACGCTACTTGAGTATGGCTTGTTAGCTTCGCTGATTGCGCTCGTCTGCATCGCTGTGCTGTCATTGCTCGGCGAACGCATCCGAAACATCTTTGTGACAGTTAACAACAGCATCAGAACAGCGTAAGCTTATGTGTGCAAGCGTGGAGGTTGACAACGCTACCAGAGGCAGTCATACTGGAAATGATACAACTTCAATGCGAAGGGGGTGAGAGAAGATGTTGAAGCGTTTACTCATTGAGAGTGAGGGGCAGACGCTACTTGAGTATGGCTTGCTGGTTTCGCTGATTGCGCTCGTTTGCATCGCCGTATTGACGCTACTTGGCGAGCGCATCCGAAACCTCTTCGTGACAGTTAACAACAGCATTGTGACTGCGTAAGCCAATGCACACAAGCGTCGGGTTGACAACAGCATCAAAAGTAGCTATACTGATGGTGACGCAACTTCAAGGTGAAGGAGGTGAAAGGAGATGTTGAAGCGTTTACTCATTGAGAGCGAGGGGCAGACGCTACTTGAGTATGGCTTGCTGGTTTCGCTGATTGCGCTCGTTTGCATTGCCATATTGACGCTGCTTGGCGAGCGCATCCGAAACCTCTTCGTGACAGTCAACAGCAGTATCAAGACGGTCTAAGACTCAGGTGACGATGAGATAGGAGAGGTGGCACCACACGAAAAGTGGTGCCACCTCTTTTTGTTACCTCACTTGGTGTTCTCCTCGATGACTATCTCCAAGCCGTCGTCTGGGATGAATTGGCGAAGGTAATTTGCGGTCTCCGTGAGTTCGTTGAGGAGTATATCTTCTCGCTTAGTTGACGGTGGAATTATCTCTGCGATGAGGAAGGTTTTCTCTGCGGGTGGCAAATAGGGGGCGAAAGGTTGCTCATGGTAGTGTAGATGCGAGTATTTGAGCGCCTCGATTACCTTCTCAATTTTGACATGCCCAATTTTGTTATACTCCTCGGTGAAAGCCCAGTGACAGCTTGCGTCAGGCGTTGTTTGTTGGATGTGAATCACTTCGGCGATCGCTCCAAACCGCTTTATCCACTCGGTGTAGTCAAGGTCTGGACCTTCCAAGCCATAGTGCATGCCAGCTTGGTGCCCTGTGTCTATCGTGATTCTGATTGGGCATCCATCGTTATCCTTGTTTACCGCTATCAGGAACTCCTCAGCCTGTTGCATTGTCCATGGTATCTCGCTCGGGATATACATCTGTTCGTTGTAGATTGCAGCGATGCCCTTCTGCTTACCGATGACAGCGAGCTGGCGGAACTGTTCGTATATGTTTTCAATAGCAGTCTCTGTGCGTTTCGGGTCGCTAAGGACTTCAACCGATATTGCATCCCAGTGTCCGCCTATTCTGTCCGTGCCCATCTCAAGGACTATGTCCATCGCCTCAACGATCCACTGCTTCATCCTCTCTCTCACTCTTCTATCGCTGTGTGACAGCCCGTGGAAGCGATGTGTTGCCACGCCAGTGTAATAGTCGGTTATGGTGACACCGTATTTTTGTGCAGCTTCCTTCACCTTGCGAGCCGTCTCAATCTGGTAGCTTTTATCGCCATGGAAGAACGGGTCAAGGACATCGGCGCAAAACTCATGGTAGCGATATCCGCATTCCCTTGTCAGGCGCATGAAGTTTTCTGGCTCCTCCCAACGCCTCGTCAGGAACGCACCGTTTATGCCAAAGTAGACCTTTACCACCCTCTTCACTTTTTTGTCTTCTTTGGAGCTACCCATCTCGATATCTTTCACCTCCCCATCTCCTGTCCACCATCCACATTCAACGCCTCGCCCGTGATATAAGAGGATTCGTCGGAAGCCAAGAAAACAACAGCGTTGCAAACATCATCGTATGTGCATCCCCGCTTCAACGGGACTTGCTCTTCATACTTCTTTCTAACCTCCTCGGGGGTTATGCCCCATCGCTTCGCATATTGCTCATACAGGCTTCTGACCCAGAGTGGTGAGTCAAGCAAGTTCCCAGGACAAACTGCGTTCACTCGCACACCATAAGGTGCGAGCTCAAGCGCTAAGCTCTGAGTCAACCCTATGCCACCAAACTTGCTTGATGCGTATGCCGAATTTTTGTAACTCCCCTTCTTACCGCTCTTTGAGTTTATCTGGATGATGACACCACTCCTTTGCTCAATCATCACCTTGGCAACATGCTTTGCACAGATCATATATCCAACAAGGTTAACATCGATGACGCGTTTCCATGCTTCAACATCGAAATCAGTTATCGCTCCCGAGATGAGTATCCCAGCGTTCGCAACAAGTATATCTATTCGCCCGAACTCCTCAACGGTTCGTCTGACCATCTCCTCGACATCGCTTTCCTTCGTCACATCAACTTTAACTCCTATCGCTTTAACGCCGTAGCGTTTTTTGATTGCCTCAGCGACTGCTACCGCCCCAACTGGGTTTATGTCGGCTACAACTACATTTGCGCCTTCTTGTGCCAACCTCATCGCGATTGCTTCCCCAAGCCCCTGTGCTGCACCAGTTACGATAGCGACTTTCCCTTTGAGCCTCTTGGGTGTTTCAAGTTGTGCGGTGACGAACGGACCCCTCGACCTCATCTCCTCCTCATCAGCTGGTTCAACATTCAAGAAGCAACGAAGCAGTTCATCTTCTGCTTCCTTTGTCCAGCTACCATCTGGCGCGAGTTTTGAAGCCACATTCGGGAGGCGCTCTTTCAGCTCCGCAATTGGCATAAGCTCAATGTCAATGTGTGGGAATATGACAATCTTCCCCGGGAAGCGTCCTTCCTCGGCAGCCTTTATCGCCTCCCAGACTGCTTTTATCCCACCTATCGCAGCCACAGACATGTTTGGGCGTATCTCCCCTCGCTCCGTCTTTGACAGCGCTACAACTAAATCGGCGATGCTTGAGCCACTGCTCCCGACATACCTTTGCCCTCGCATGTATACGCCCGTTACATCGAGCTTCACTTTCGTCCCCTTTGGAAGACCAGCGAAGAGGTTCATGAAGCCGTTTTCACCGAGCCATCGCTGTCCGTCTTCAATCAACTTTGGTATGGGCGCTAAGAGGATGATGTCGTCAAATCCATCGTCCCCAACAGCGTTTCTCAGCGCTTCATCAAACTCTTCGCCGAGTTCCTTCGGGTTCAACAGCAGGAGCTCAACATTGGCTTTCTTCGCCTTCTCCGAATATCGCTCCCTGCAATATGACAGGCGTGAGCTATCAACATCCGTTGCGACTATTAGCCTTGGAGGCTCTTTTGAATCAAGCGCACGCAACAGATGCATCTGTCCCATCGGACCGCCAACGCCGATGATATACATTGCACCGCCACCTTTTGGCTCGCTCCCACGAACGGATATGTAGCCGTTTGAAATATCAAGGCTTTTTGTTCCGACCATGAGGATGCCATCGTAGTGTATTCTTCCGACATCTATTTCGGCTGGCTCGTTCATCGGTTCGGATGCGACGATGTTCAAAACGCCGTTCTTAGCGAGACATGAGAAAGCTTTTGATATGGCTTCCGCAGAACCGCTCCCGAGGACGATAACATCATCAAATCCTTTCCCATCCGTCTCTCTGCTCACCAGTTCATCAACATCGATCTTCTCAAGCGCATCCGTTTCAACGAATGGTATACCAAGAGCCTTTGCTCGCTCTCTAATCAGAAGCTTTATTCTCCCTTGAAGCCCCGTTGCCACGATCTTCTTTGGATGCCTGTTTCGCTCGATGCCTTCGCTCAGCTCATACTGGTCAAACTTCGCATTGCTTGTCCCTATGAACCAACATATCCCATCCTCTTTGATCCCATCTCTCGGTTTGATCGAGTATGAAGCCTCAACACAAGCCCAAGGCTCTGTGAGGGCAGCTTCCGCATATCCGCATTCATCTTTGACCGGTATCAAGTAGCATCCATCATCGCCATAGAGTATCTCTTTGCCGATGACGCAATACTGCTCATATCCGCCGGGGAGGACATAACCGTAAGCCAGTCCGACACCTTTGTAGTAAATGTCCGCTTGAACGATGTATCGCTCACCGACTTTGAATCTGTCCCTGAGCTTCTCCCCAACGGAGACGATGGTCAGGGAAACCTCGTGTCCGGGCGTTATCGGTTCTTTCGAGAGGTCTCGCCCATAGAGACGCGGGTGTTTCCCTCCAAGGTTGATTATCTTCACATCGCTGAAGCAAACGCCGACAGCATCCACGCGTGCGAGCAATTCGTTGTCTGCATGCTTCGGCAAGGGTATTTCCTCTGGTAGCTTGTCCTTGCCGAAGTTCTCCATACCAGGACCATGCAGTAGCCATGCCAGCATCTTCTGAGGCAGTTTATGTTTTGCCGAGCGATATATCTCAAGCACATCTTTCAATCCTTTGCCCTTTTCCTCTGCCGATAGCATTTTGGCATCACTCCCGCTCAAAGATGAGCTTCTGGCGATACTTCTCATCAGGGCGAGTATAAATGCGCCTCACTTGCTCCTCGCTTAAGAAGCGAGGTCCCCCGAGAATGTATGTGCCAAGGAGTATCTTCGCTATCTTGACCCACATGACTGTTATCGTTTCCACCTCTTTTGGTGTTGAGCCGAGCGCTATGAGCCCGTGATTTTCAAGCAAGATCGACTTTGGTGGTTCACCATATTTTTCGAGGTGTTCGTTCACACCCCTTTGTATTGCTTTCGCGAGCTCAAGCCCTGGGTCTGCATACTCAATGTAAACTGGGGCTATGCCACAGCAAACTATCGCCTCGGGGAACATGTGCCCGCTGAACGCTTCCCTGCTCCTAACGGAGCAAAGTATTGAGTTGAGCGCAACTGGGTGTGTATGCCCGACGAACCTCACATTCGGCAGGCTTAACAGGAAAGCATGGAACATCGTCTCAACAGATGGCTTGTATTTGCACGATGGATCTGCTTTCGCTTCATTTAGGCGTCTCTCGATTTCCTCGTCCGATAGGTGCTCATAGGTGAGCATCTCGAGGACTGGCTCGAAGCAGACCTCAACAAAACCCTCACCAGTTATTTCGGAGAGTGAGAAGCCACTCGCCTTCACATAAAACGAATCTTCGTCAATCTTGGCGGATGTGTTTCCCTCGCCTAAAACCACATACTCTCGATTTGGCTCGCCGAGCGCCCTTGACATGCTCACAAGCTGTTCAAGCACCGCCCTCTTCAGTTGAGCTGTGTTCATTGCATGGTCACCTCAACGAGTTAAAGTCATCAAGGTAGATGCCACATCTAATTATTAGTCACAGGTGAGGAACGCTCAACCGCTTTGATGAATGCCATCGTTATGTTTGATGCGCTATGCTTCTCAAATCGGATTTTGAGGTTGTATAAACTCGTGCTCTAATCCGAGCTTTGAAGCAAGCGGGGGATGGTAGCGATGATGAAGCTCGCAATATGCAATGAGATGTTTGTCGGCTGGGATATTGGGAGGGTTTTTGAGTTTGTGGCGTCCATAGGTTATGAAGGAGTTGAGATAGCGCCATTCACACTCGCTGATGATGTGCGTGAGTTGTCGAAGGCAAAGCGAGAGCAGATAAGGTCATCGGCTGACGCTGTTGGGATTGATATCGTGGGCTTGCACTGGTTGCTCGTCAAGCCAGAGGGGTTGCACATACATTCGCCCGATGAATCTGTGCGAAAGCGAACGGAAGACTACCTTAAAGCGTTGATTCACTTCTGTGCCGACATAGGTGGGCGAATAATGGTTTTCGGATCGCCGAGGCAGAGAAGGTTGGTTGAAGGTGAGAGTTACATCGAGGCATGGGAAAGAACTGTGCGCACATTCTCAAATGTGATGCCAGAGGCGGAAAGGAACGGTGTCACCATATGCATAGAGGCGCTCTCACCCAATGAGACTGACTTCATCAACACCGTGCAAGAAGCAATAAAGCTTGTCGAATCGGTTTCGCATCCGAACTTCCAACTCATGGTTGATGTTAAAGCGATGCTCAGCGAAGGACGCCCAATCGAACAGCTCATTTTCGAAGCTGCACCGTATTTGAAACATGTTCATGTAAACGATGCAAACATGCTTGGTCCGGGCATGGGGGAAACGGATTACAAACCGATAGTTAAAGCCCTTTCGGAGATAGGCTACGATGGTTTTTTGTCGGTTGAAGTGTTTGACTTCTCGCCCGGCGCCGAGAACATCGCAAGGCGATCGATCGCTTACTTGTGTGAGGTCCTTTCAGAATATGGATTGCGAAGTTGAAGTTCTTGGCGAAGCGGTTGAGGCGTTCGTAAGCATACAAGGCGAAGGTATATTCGTTGGGGTGCCAACCGCGTTCATAAGGCTCTCTGGCTGTAACAGGCGATGTGCTTACTGCGATACAAAGTATGCATGGGAGACTCCAAGCGAGGTGCTCATACGCAAACCGTTCTCAAGTGAAGTTATAGATCGGCTTAAAAACCCTGTCTACGCAAATGAGCTTGTAGAGGCACTCATGAGCTCTTTTGAGCACGCTAACTTCATCCGTCATGCCTGCATCACCGGTGGTGAGCCACTCTTGCAACCTAATTTTTGCAAGGCGCTTTTGAGAAGTCTTAAGGGCAAAGGCATGCTCACCATTCTTGAGACGCAGGGTGACCTGTTTGAACCTCTGCCGAGTTTGCTTCAACACATTGATGCTGTATCGGCTGATGTGAAATTGCCGTCGACCACCAATGAGCCATTGAATTGGGATGGGTTGGAGCGCACATTGAAGCTATGTGCTGGCGAAGGAAAACTCGTATACACAAAACTCGTCGTCACTCACGATATAGATATCGGTGAAATAAAAAAGGCTGTGAAGCTCATAGCAAGTGTGGATGCGCACATCCCTTTCGTCATACAACCAGTTACATCAACTGGCGTGAAGCGACCTCCGAGCATGGATTTGGTTTGGCGTGTTGTTTGTGTTGCTGGCGAACTTCTAAAGGATGTGCGCGTCATACCGCAAGTGCACCGCATGTTGAAGTTACCGTAACGCCTACACAGATTGGGGTCTCTTAACCATAGCACATCCCATGTTTTGAGTCCACAATGAAGTTATGAAGATGAAACGGGTGACGCCATGGGGGCAAATCGAAGATGCTTGCGTTAAGGTGTCCAAGGTGTGGCACAGTCGTATACGAAGGGCATTTCACATTCCCCGTTTGCCATATATGCCATGAGAACTTGAGGAAGTGCCGTTACTGCAGGCACTACAGGGGCGACGGTGTTAAGTGTGCTGGAGCTAAGGAAGCCCCAGTTGTAAATGGTGAGGATGTGCGCGATTGTGATTGGTATGTTTCAACGCTCACCATATCACCATTACGAGTGATGCCGAGGGAGAGCGCAATCGCTTGCATAATGACGAGCATCATCCTCAGCATAATCGTTGTGGTTTTAAGCCTGCTACCACAGCCAAGAGGAAGCCCGACAGAGGCAACGATCACCTGTCGCGGGCATGTGAGGAAAGGTGAGTTGCTCGTTGTAACGCTCGTTAAGCCGAAGGCGAAGGAAGCTAACCCCGTAAGGTTTCATGTGACCATACCTGCCGACGTGCTCAGTGCTTTCTCGATACGCTCTGTTTCGCCACCGCCTAAAAGGAGCGTCGAAGCCAATGGAAACATAACATGGACATACGACATGGAAGAGGTTAAAGGTGATTCGTTCGTTTTGCGTCTCACGATGCAACCAGCGAAAGAGGGTTCTCACAATATGCGCCTTGAGGTGGTTGAGGAAGATACATTCGGAAACATAGCGAGGAGGGAAATACTCTCTCGGCAAGTAGTAGTTACGGAGGAGAAGAGGAGCATACAGCAACGCCTTCTCTTCCTTGCTACGGTGGATGGAGTGGCATCAGGATTAAACTCAATGAGGTGATCGGGATGCGCAGGTATGATTTGCACAAGCCAAGCGTGCAAGAACTCGTTATGAAGATAAGGCGTGAATTCAACAAAGCCAACTTGGACATATCTCGCCTTGAGGTGGTTAACTACGGTGGCACGATCAACCTCTATGGGTTTGTGGTGAGGGCTAAAGGTGATAAATCGCCAGAGAGCGTTCGCGATAGGTTTAACAGGGTTGTTGAGATCATACGCAGGATGCCCGGAGTGAGAGATGTCGTAAGCTATGTGCGTATCCGTGAAACTTAGCTCCTGAACCCTTCCATTCGTTTCCTCAAGCGAGCCTAAAGAAGTCACACCCGAAAGAAGCCCCGCCAAGGCATCAACCGTTGCCACTCAGTTTGTGTCCAACATTGCAGAGTGCAAAAGGAAGCTGTAGCGCAAAGGGGAGCGTTTATTAGCAGGCAAGCTGAAAAGGGAGCTTGAGAAGCTATGGATGGGATCACAGTCGTGAGCGAGGAGCGAAAGAGCGATGAAAGCGTTGCACCAAGGGAAACGAATGTTCCATGTGCCCTTACCAACATAAGCTCCCTTTCCTACGAATGCGCGAAGCGCATGATTGACATATTTGGCTCTTTGATCCTCTTGTTCGTCTCCCTTCCGTTCATGCTTCTTATAGCCCTTTTGATAAAGCTCAGTTCGCCCGGTCCTGTGCTATTCCGTCAGCCAAGATACGGGAAAGACGGAAGGGTCTTTTTGCTATACAAGTTTCGGACGATGTTTGTCGGTGCTGACGAAATGAGGGCTTCCCTATGGGCTATCAGCGACATGAAAGGAGGGTTCAAGCTTCGTCGGGATCCAAGGGTGATACCTATGGGTATGTTCCTACGCAAATACAGCTTGGACGAGTTGCCACAACTCTTCAATGTCTTCAAAGGGGAGATGAGTTTGGTTGGACCTCGCCCTCATCCGCTTGATGAGTTTGATCCATCAAATCCAATCCACCGTGAGATATTGAGCGTCAAGCCGGGGTTGACTTGCATTTGGCAAGTGAGCGGGCGCAACCTGCTCAGCTTTGAAGAGTGGGTGAAGCTTGATCTTTACTATGTGCGGAATCGCTCCCTCATCCTCGACTTAGCTATACTCGCTAAGACTATCAAGGCTGTCATCACCGGCTACGGAGCTTTCTAAACGGGCTTTAAGATGACGCCAAGTGCTTGGTCAGGATGCTCAATTAAAAGTTCGCACGCCCTTCCCACTTCATCCAAAGGGAACTCATGCGTTATGAGGCGACGAACATTCAACCTGCCATCCGCAATCAGCTTGATAATCAGTTTCATGTTTGAGCGTGTGTCCCAACGGACAAACACGGGCGGGTAGTTTGCACCTCTCTCCCAAGCCTCATCGTGATAACCAGGACCAGTCCTTGAGGAAGCTCTTATATCCATGTTTCCGAATGGGACTGGGAAGCTAAGGTTTGCGGTGCACCCTCCAACTACGACAACCCTTCCCATCTTATGTGTGTCTGGAGCCGTTTTCATCATCTGTTGTAGCAGTGAAAATGTTTCGGTTGCATCGCCGCCGAACGCAATGAAACCACAATCTATGCCAAAGCCATCGGAGAACTTGAGGGCTTCTTCTACAGGGTTTTGATTTTGCAGGTTCACAACAACATCGGCACCGAGTTCTTTCGCTATATCCAACCTCGTTTGAAACCTGTCGAAGGCGATCACGAAAGCGCCAGACAACTTCCCAAGTTGGCATATGACCTGCCCGATTATGCCCAAGCCGAACACCGCAACATATTCACCTAACTGCAGTTCTGCTCTCCTTATCGCTTGCAGTGCTGTGGATGCAAGGTGGACGAATGAAGCCTCCTCATAGCTTACATGTTCTGGTATTGGGACACAAAGGTTCTTTGGCACAACAGCGTGCGTGGCATGCAATGCATATCCAGCGCCCATGCACGCAACACGAGCACCTACATCAAATTCATCACACCCTTCACCCTTCGCTATGACAATGCCAGAGTTGCTGTAGCCAAACGGCTGTGGTGCATGATGTGGCTGTGGCTTCTTCCTCCGTGAGATGATGCCTCCAATTTCCGTTCCCGGGCTTATGAGAGACGCGTAAACCTTGATTAGCAACTCGCCTTTTCCAACTGCTGGTATGTCCCCTTCCTCAATGACGATGCGTCCATCACCCGTTACAGCTGCGTATTTGCGCTTGCCCCACATTTTTAACCCACCTCCATGTTACCAACCAGCTGGCATATGCAGTTAGCAGTAAGACCGAGAACATACTCACATACAGCCCAAGCAGATAAGGGGTTGGTAGATAAGCCCACAGGACGCTTCTGTCATCCTTGCTCACCGCAACCATCCTCGCAGCGGGATGCACATAAAGCCAATCCACTTCATGTCCATCTACGAATGCCTTCCACCCACTCCATGCTGTATCAATGAGGTAGTGGAAAGCCCTCGTGTAATGTGAGCGTGGCAGGATGCATATGACGATGTTTGGGTTCGGGTGAGGTTTTATGTGTGCCTCCTTGTAATCCTTTGGGATGGGGAAGCTAATCATCCTAAGAAACTCAGGCGATATAAAAGCCCTCGGTAGGGAGGCTTTGAGTTCGCTCACCTCAAATTTCAAATCCGAGATAAGCGCCTCATGATGTGAATCACTTGAGAGCCACTTGACTGGGCGAGCCTTAATGATATAGCGAACAGCGAGCCATCTCAATGCATCTTCTTCGTATCGCCATCGCCTCAGCCATCTAACATATTCCGATGGCTTAAGCGGGTCGTAGCCCTGAGCGTTCATAAGCCCAAACTGGATGTGCAGATTTGGCACAAGCCCCTCTATAAGTTTGAGCAAGTCCCGTTCCATCTTTTCAGTGTGCGGATAGCTTGTGTAGCTGATGAAAGCAAACCAACACCTTCTTATGTCGTCCTCGTCCATGTAAATTCGTTGGCTATGTTGGTTGATCTTCCCGACGAGAAGCTGTGGCAGTGCTGGTTTTGTCCATGGGATCGCTCTCACAAACGGGTTTATGTCACTGCCAGCGATGAGCAGTTCACAGGCTAACAAGAGTGGCAACGCTAAAGCTACAGCACTCAATGATGTGGGTTTTCTCTGGAGTGCCAAGGTGAGTGTGAGGAGCAAGGAAAAAGCGATCAAGAAGCACGCCGTTGAAAAGAGCGAACACGAAAGAAACACTTGAGAGGCTTTCCTGACCATCTGCAGTTCGGATTTGGGTATGACGAGAGCACCTGCGTTTACCGCAGTATCAAACAGCACTTTAAACAGCTTCTCAAATGTGTGCGACTTCAACATAGCAACAGAGGTTGCGAGGAGGAAGAAGGAACATGTCATTGCGAGGAACCTGAGCGTTTTAAGTCTATGCAACCTGAGGTGGCGTAGGTCATCGATCAACTGCTGTGCACCTATAGCCGATAAGGTGGCTAACGCGAAAACAGCCCATAGAGAGAACCTCGCTGGTGCTCTTATGATCGAGAACAACGGCAGGTGTTCATAAAGCCAAGCGTAAATAGGCATGAAGCGCCCGAGAGAGAGCATACAGCCAACGATGATAGTTGCAAGTAGCATAAGGCGCATCAGTTTGCTTCCACTGCTTTGCAACCCGTAGACCGCCAGCGCTGTTGTGAGGATGCCAACATGCACCGACACATCCCAGTAGTTGCCCACGCCCCAATAGAAGCCTTTGCCCGGGTGACCAAACAAGTTCGGTATGAAAAGCGTGGGCAATTGCCATGGCGGAATTGACAGCAAGGTGGCTTCTTGAAACGGCACTTTGTAGTGGAGTGACCTTCTTAGCAATTCCAACTGAGGAAGCCATTGCATAGTAGTTAATGCGCATGTGATGATGAGCGATACGAGCGCAAGCGTTGCATAGCGTAGCATCTCAGAAGGGCTTTTGTGCACGCATGTTCTTGTGAGCCCCCAGATGATTGCAAATGAGATGCACAAAAACCACACTTGCGTATGCCCACATAGCAACGCTATGGCGCTTACGATTGCAAGCAAGATAGCGTGCACCATTTTGAGCCTCAATGAAATCAGCTCCGATGCGAGCGTCATCAGAGGAAGCCATGCGAGGGTGTAGTGAAGGCTTGGGAATTGCGCATGCCCCAACACATAGCTACTCAGCGAATATGCGATGGCGCCAACCATTGATGCTATGGCTGAACAGCCAATACACGAGAAAAACGCATATGCAAACCATCCGCAGAGGAGTGTATGGAAGAGAGCCAAGAATGTCACGAGGTGGTGCGATTGCATGAGCACGCCCAACCAGTTGAAAGGGTAGAAGAGAGCCGATTGCCCGTTAGCCAAAAATGGCATCCCACAGTAGGCGTAAGGGTTCCAAAGCGGTATGTAACCATGTTTGAAGCAATCCGAAGCGAATGAGCGCCATGGGATGAATTGCAGAATGATGTCCCCGTAGAAGAGCGACCACCCTTTGAGAGCTGGGGCGAACGGCAGTGTCAGCGCAACCGTGATAACAGCGACAGCGAATGCGTGCGTGCTAAGTTCCCTCGTATTCACCCGCACGCCTGTTTGAGCACCCCTTTGGTTTGTAGCGTGTAAGCGTTTTGCATCGAGCCAGAAGCTTAGCGCCCGAGCCATTCGGTTGGAGCATAATCATCGGTCAAAACAGGCACATCCTCAAGGTTGAGTTTTTTGGTATACAAGTCCATCGCCCTTTCAACGAACAAAGGTATCTTCACCTTCTTCCCCGCAAGCAACCTCGCCTTAGCTACTATATCATCTCGTGAGAGGTTCACCTGTTTTGCTGTCGCAATCAACATGATGTTGCGCTCGCCGTAAAGCCACGGGCTCTTCCTGTATTCAACGGGGAAGATGAAGAGCGAGGGGAAGACGGAAGCCACCGTCTTGATGAAGGAGCGGGCAGATTTTGAACGGCTCCCCTCAAGTGAGCCTATCAAGTTATACGCCAATACGCCCTCGCTTGTGAGGCGCTTCTTTGCGAGCTCAAAGAACTCCTTTGTAGCGAGATGGAATGGGACGCTCAGCCCATACTTCGTTGCCGTGTATGCATCCATCATGATGAGGTCATACTTTGTGTTTGTGTGCCTCAAGAACATCCTGCCATCGTCAATGAAGACTTTCATGTGCTCGTCCTCTTTGAAGTTGAAGAACTTCACCGCGATATTGCGCACCTCTGGATCGATTTCGACGACATCAATTTGCATGTCTGGGTAGTCACGCCTGAAGCGCATCGGAACTACTCCGCCACCAAGCCCAACCATGAGCGCCCGTTTTATGTTCTGGTTGAAGATGAATGCCAGATGGAAGTAATCGGTGTATGGGAAGACGCTTCTCTCTGGTTCTGACATGTCAATAGCGCTCTGGTATGTGGCACCAAAGCGCAATATGCGAACGCTCCCAATTTGCTCAACGATGATGTGGTGGTATGCTGAATCCTTCTCATAGATGATGTCGCCCAGCGATGGTGCTGGGAGCAAAAGAAGGAAAGTCAAAGAGGCTACAAGCGCATGTGCGAGCTTCCTCTTGAGCACTTCGTGGATGATGATTGCTATCCCGGCAAGGAGCATCAGAGTTGCGAGGAGGTTCAGGATCAAGCTGACTGGCATGAAAGGTATCAAAAGGAAGCCAGCTGATAAAGTTCCCACAAGGCTTCCTATGGTCGATGCAGCATAGACCCTCCCAGCTACCCTCCCAGCTAATTCATGAGAGCGCATCAAAAGCCTTATGCAATATGGGCTCACAACTCCAAACAAGATGCTTGGGAGAATGAAGAGCAAGAATGCAGCGAGGAGCGGACCAAGCTGACCTGCGATGTAATTATCGGCTATCCAGAGGCATAACCTCCGCCCAAAAGCTTTGGTGAACGCGATTGATGGAGTGCCAAGAAGTAGCACCAATGCTAAGCCGAAAGCCTTCGGGTATCTGTCGGCAAACAACCCTCCAATGTAGCTCCCGACAGACCAACCGAGTAAGAAAACAGAGATAAGGCTTGCCCAGACATTGACGCCACTTCCAAAAGCTGGTGCCATCACCCTTGAGCCAACGATCTCAAGAGCCATCCCAACACCACCAGAAATGAATGCAACGAGATACAACATGCCACCTCATCCTCCTTGGGTTTGGCTTTTGGCTGATGCTATAGAATTTGACGACGCTCAGAGTTGAAGAAGCTTCATGCGTAAGTTTGATGCGCCGAATGCCGATTCACCATGCGTTGCTTCACTTGCTCTTTTGAGCGCCATCCGAAAGCCATCCAATTGATTTGTGTGGCAACCTTTTTAAATGAGGTTTGAGGCTGTAGTTTGCCAGCGACGGAAAGCACAAGCGGAGCGAGTGGAGGAGTGAGGTGCGATGATACCTGCGGAGTCGCTTGAGCTATTGCGCTCACTTCTTGAGACACCCAGCCCGTCTGGATACGAGGAGGCAGTTCAAGAGATTGTGTTTGAGTGGGCTTCGAAGTATGCCGACAATGTCAGGAAGGATGTGCACGGGAATGTCATCGCTGAACTCAACCCATCAGGGCATCCGAGGATAATGCTTGCAGGGCACTGCGACCAAATCGGGTTGATGGTCCAACACATTGACGATAACGGGTATCTCTTCTTGAGCACGATAGGTGGCATTGATGTGGCTGTGTTGATCGGTCAAAGGGTGGTTGTGTGGTCAAGGAGAAACGGGAAGCTCGTTGCGGTGCACGGAGTTATCGCGAGGAAGCCGATTCACTTGCTCCCTGAAGCTGAGAGGGAAAAGCTACCTAAGGTGAACGAGCTATGGGTTGACATAGGCGTGAGGAGCAGGCGTGAAGCGGAGAAGCTCGTCTCGATAGGAGACCCGGTCACATTTGAGTTGAAGTTCCAGATGTTACGAAACAATGTTTTTTGTGCGAGCGGACTCGATGACAAAGTCGGCACATGGGTTGTCATGGAGACGATGAGACTGCTGTCGGGTAAAAAGTTTGACGCTGCTCTGTTTGCCGTCTCAACAGTTCAAGAGGAATTGGGCTTGCGTGGTGCGCGCACGAGCGCATTCGGGATAAACCCACATGTTGGGATTGCTGTTGATGTCACCTTCGCGAGCGACCACCCAGAAATCGATAAAAGGCAAGTTGGCGATATAAAGCTACACAGGGGTCCGGTCATCTACCGAGGTCCCAACATCAACCCGAAAGTTTTTGACATGCTCGTTTCGGTAGCGAGAAAGAAAGGGATACCATTTCAAGTTGCTGGCATCTCAAGGGCTACTCCCACAGACGCAAATGTTATTCAAATCACGAGGGCAGGAGTGGCTACTGGTTTGGTGAGTATACCGAACCGATATACTCACAGCCCAGTTGAAGTCGCTTCGCTGAACGACTTGGAAAACACATCAAAGCTACTTGCTGCATTCATTCAAGAGGTGAAACACGACACAGACTTCACGCCTTAATGCGTTGTTCGCCTTAACATTAACTGTGGCAGAGCGAGATACCGTTTGCTAAAATAGTGCATAGAAGCGAAAGGGACGAAAGGAAGTATCCAGCGGACATGACTGCTGTTTGAGGAAGCGCCACACGCTTTGCGGTTATCAAGAAAGAACTTCGGGAGGTGAGAGAGTATGCGTGGTGCATTAGTGGCAATGGTTGTCGGCGTTGTGTGTGTGGTGGCGGGGGTGGTGCTGATCATCGTATTCTGGGAGCAGTTCAAGACGATGTTCTGGGGAGCGCTTGGTCCTGTGGTTTTGCTTGGTGGGCTGTTGCTCGCTGCGATTGGCTGGAGTGAGTATGAGGCTGCAAAGCAGTGGCAGGAGGCAACAAGCCAAGCTGCGAAGGTTGAGACGAAACCCCCTCAGGAAGCCCCCGCACAACCAGAACAGAAAGCCGAACAACAGGCGACTGAGCAGGCAACAACTGAACAGCCACAGCAGAGTTGAGCGAATCGTCAGCTCATAAGTTGCGGTCGGACGAAGCAGAAGATGATACAGCTTGCTTTTACATAATGCCGTGGAAGTGCAACCATAAGAGCCAGCGTGCCATCCTGAATGAGTGGCGCTTCTTAGCTGTTAGTTCCCACATCGTTTCTTTGGGATGGTGGTATATTTGTGTTCACGGTGTGAATCGCTTTCAGGTGGGTGAAAGGACCGATGACAGAGAATGTGGCTCATGGTGGTTCTCCAGTTGAAGTTGCAGCACACCTTGTGCTACAGCTTGCTGTCATACTCGCAACGGCGAAGCTGTTTGCGGAAGCTTTTGAGAGGTGGTTGAAGCAACCGCCAGTCCTCGGTGAGCTTGTTGCTGGCATGCTCATAGGACCTTACGCGTTGGGCAAATTCATACCGGGCATAAACGGTGCTCTCTTCAAACCCGTAGAAGGAGTTGTGCCAGTCTCAAATGAGCTTTGGAGTGTGGCACAGCTTGGTGCTGTCATCCTGCTTTTCCTTGTCGGGCTGGAGACCGACTTGAGCTTGTTCCTGCGATATGCAGGCAGGGCTTTGCTCGTCGCAATTGGCGGTGTTGTGCTTCCATTCTTCTTCGCCAACGCTTTGACGGTCTGGCTTGGATACGCTGATAGTTACCTTCATCCATCGGCTCTTTTCATGGGTGCTGTATCAACCGCTACATCCGTAGGGATAACAGCAAGGGTGCTCTCTGAGTTGCGCAGGCTCAATGTGCCAGAAGGTGTAACGATACTTGCAGCTGCTGTCATCGACGATGTGCTTGGCATAATAGTGCTTGCCATTGTCAGCAGTCTTGTAGCAGTTGGGAAGATAGAACCATTGCAACTATGCGCTATCGCCACCAAGGCATTCGGGATATGGGTCATTCTCACAGCCTTAGCCATAGTGATAGCGCCAAAGCTGATTCGCTTCCTAAGGCTCTTTAACTCTGAGGGCGCAATGCTGGTGTTGACCATCTCACTTTGCTTCCTCATCTCTTCGCTTATGGAATCAATCGGGTTGGCTATGATAATTGGTGCGTATGCGCTTGGGTTGGCATTCTCAAGGACTGAGGCTGCAAGGCATATTGAGGAAGCTGTCAGACAAGTTGCTCATATACTTGTGCCTGTATTTTTTGTGGTGATGGGCATGTTGGTTGATTTCAGGAGAATGCTCACAGCTTTACTTTTTGGCTTCCTGTTGACATTGCTCGCCATATTGGGCAAGGTCGGTGGCTGTGGTCTGCCCGCGTATCTTTCTGGCTTCAATTTGCTTGGGGCATCACGAGTGGGTTTTGGGATGATGCCGAGGGGTGAAGTGGCACTCATCATCGCAGGCGTTGGTTTGGCTAAGGGCGCAATCAACCTGCAAGAGTTCGGTGTGGCTATAATGATGACATTCGTGACCACACTCCTTGCGCCCATACTGCTCGTGCCACTCTTCAAAGCCGAAAGCAGTGGGCTAAGAACATACCGAGTGAAGAGGTGAAGATAAACATTGCAGGAAGGACATGGGGAGCTTAAGGCACTACTGCCAACTTGGTTGATACAAACGGTTGAAGATGAGCTTCAACAACTGTTGCAAGAACAAGGGTATGTGCGTATGGTTGAGGAGTTAGGTGAGGTGAGTGGCGCAGAAGTGATTGAATGGGTTAAAGGGGAACAGGAGCTTGAAAGCATTAGCCTGACCATACGCCCATACGGTGAAACGCTGTCTCTTGTTGAAGTGAGTTGGACATCACCGAGGTCGAAAAATATTTTCTTGCTCGCGGTTCTCAAAGTGCTAAGGAGTTGCGTAAACTCAATTATGGCGTTAGATAGAAGGCTTGAGGAAGCTCTTTCCAAAATGCTGAGCGAGATTGATTCTTTGGCTTTGAGCATCTCTGAGGAGTTTTAAGGTGGCAAAGCCTTGCGCCTTTCAAGGGTGCAAAGATAATTTGGAAGGTGAGCAGTGCATGCCCAAAATAAGCGAGGTAATAAAGACGCTACCGTGGCTGGATGCAAAGGAGCTTTCCATATGGCATGATGAGGACGGAGAGCTGTGCATGACTTATCGTGGGAAAACATACAAGCGCATAAAGCCAGTGCGTTTGTTCCCGTTGACGGCGAGGGATCGGATGATCAGCATCTTCAGCGAGGATGGGAAGGAGATAGGCATCATCAGGGAGATGAAGGAGCTTGATAAGGACTCAAGGAAGGCACTTAGCAAGGAGTTGTCGGAGCGATATTTCATACCGAAGATACTGCGCATAAACTCAATCAAGGTTGAGTTTGGTGTTTCGAAGTGGGATGTGGAGACAGACCATGGTAGAAGACAGTTCACGGTTCGTGAAAGAAATGATGTGCAACTCATCTCGGCTAACAGGGTGCTCATAATGGATTCCGACGGCAATCCATACGAGATACCAAATTACCTCACCTTAGATGCTTACAGCAAAGCCTTGCTTGAAGAACAACTTTGAGCAACCAAGTTTCAAAGAGAGGTGTGTTTAGCTGTGCCTGAAAAGCAAAGCAGTGGCGAAGTTAAGGCGAAGCGCAAAGGGCGAAAGGGAGCCGAACGCCTTAAGGTTGTTGAAGTGCCAAAGGAGAAGAAAAAGGTTGTGCAAAAGATAATCAGGCGCCTGAAGAAACTTTATCCGAATGCCACGACAGCGTTACGCTGGTCAAACCCGCTTGAGCTACTTGTCGCTACAATACTTTCGGCACAATGCACTGACGAGCGAGTTAATCAGGTCACGCAAACGCTTTTCCAGAAGTATCGCACAGCCGAGGATTACGCCGATGCAGATTTGAAGACTTTGCAAGAGGAGATAAGACCGACAGGCTACTATCGTCAGAAGGCTAAGAAGCTGAAAGAGCTTGGCAAAGTGCTTGTTGAGAGATATGGCGGTGAGGTCCCTTCGGATATGGACGAGATGCTTAAGCTTCCCGGTGTTGCGAGGAAGACGGCGAATGTTGTCCTTGGCACTGCTTTCGGCATACCGTCTGGCATAGTTGTAGATACGCATATGCAGCGCGTTGCTCACAGGATGGGTCTCACAAGCCAAAAGAACCCAGAGAGGATAGAACTTGAGCTTATGCAACTTGTCCCAAGGAAGCATTGGATCTTTTTCAGCCATGCCATGATTTGGCATGGCAGGCTCGTATGCCAAGCTCGTAAACCTAAGTGTGATGAATGCGCTATGAATGATGTATGCGAAAAGCGTATTTAGCAGTTTCAGGGCGACAGCGTTCCTCCTTCTCGCTTAGGCATGGTAGTTTGGCACTCAATCAGGATTTGTGGAGGGTGAGCGGAGATGCCAAAGCGAACCTATCAGCCAAAGAAGAGGAGAAGGAAGAAAGTTCACGGCTTCCTTGCGCGCATGAGCACGCCCGGCGGGAGGAATGTTATCAAGAGGAGGAGGCGAAAAGGTAGGAAACGCCTGACGGTATGAGGCTTGAAGAATGGTGGAAACTAAGATGCCTCACATCCTGCCAGCTGGTAAGAGAGGAGAAAACAAGTTTCCGAGATCGGAGAGGCTACACAGGCAGAAGGATTTCGAAAGATGCGTTAAAGCTGGGAAGGTGTTCCGTGGTCACCTGCTAACGCTTTACGCTTATTGGCATGGGGAGAACATGAGGCGAGTAGCGTTTTCGGTTGGCAGGGCTGTCGGCAATGCCGTTTTGCGCAACAGAATAAAACGATGGCTTAGGGAGGCGTATAGGACAAGACGATGGCTCATGAAAGAGGGCGTTGACTTGCTTTTCATCGTTCACCGTGATTGTTCTAACGCGTCATACGATGCGATTGATTCGGAGTTTGAACAACTACTCCTTTCGGCTGGAGTTGTTGATGAGAAGAAGCTCATGCTGGGCGGTGTGGAGAAATGATATGCCGTGTTCTCATCTTCCTTATTCGGCTTTACCAAAAGACGCTTTCAGCGTGGATGCCACCTTCATGCCGTTTCACGCCGAGTTGCTCCGAGTATGCCATTGAAGCGTTGCGAGTTCACGGGCTTTTTAAAGGGCTTCTTTTAGCCACTTGGCGAGTGTTGCGCTGTAACCCGTTCTTCCCTGGGGGCTATGACCCAGTGCCACCACATCGCAAGTTTGAGAGGGATGAAAGAGGAGATAAATCTGCTCATGATGAGTAGAGCACCGGTTTGGAGTGAGCAGGATGTTTGAACGCCTCCGCAAAGTAGCACAGGTTCGGTTGACGACGCTTTTTAATGTGATGCTCATTGTTTCCCTCTTCATCGGTAACGCACTATCTCAGTCTCCTTCGAGTGTCCCATACAGCGTTGAGAGCGCTATAGATGTGCGTTCCGTAAACAAACAGCGAGCGTTAGATGAGTTGAAGAAGCTCATACCGCTCAAGCGAGACAAGCGATGCGTTCTGATGGAAGCGTGGGCACAGCTTAGGCGTGGCGTATTGCTTGAGCTCGTGCTCAAGGACATCCAGAAGGCGAAGACAACATATGAGGACTTGGTCAAAGAGTATGAAGAGGCGATTCGCTCAAGAGATGAAACTACGCGTCTTGAGGCTGTAACTTGCGCTGACTATGCAGCCACTGCCGGGTTCAGGGTTGCCGAAATAGAGAGGCTATCATATTTGAAGTCGCTCAGAACTGAAGCCGAACACAAATTGCAAAAGCAAGCCATCAAAGCATACCAACGCCTTGAGGCTTTAGCAAGTTATCGCAACATTTTCGCGGGCGCTTTCGTTGTGCAACTCAAAGGTGACACTTTCGTAAGGGAGCCACTTTACGAAGCTGCTTTGAGGCGTTTGGATGAGTTCTACAGGGATCGCTTCGGTTACAAACTTCTTGATGCGCTCGTTTCGATGTGCGGTCGCAACAGGAGTTATAGTTATGGGTTAGCCGTGATACTGCTGACCCTTCTCGTCAGGATGCTTCTCTTCCCACTCAACTTGAAGGCTTACAAATCAATGAAGGTTTTCCAGAAGCTACAGCCAGAGATACAAAGACTGCAAAAGAAGTATCGCAAGGACCCACAACGGTTGAACCGAGAACTTCTTGAGCTATACCGAAAGCACAAGGTGAACCCCTTAAGCGGTTGCTTGCCATTGCTCATTCAGTTCCCGATACTCATCGCCGTTTACTGGTCTGTAGTCTACTACAAGTATCAGTTCTTGCATGCGAGCTTCCTTTGGATAAGGAGTTTGGCTCGTCCTGACTTCATCCTTTTCGGCATCTACTTTGTGAGCCTCATTTTGAGTCAGCGCTTGATGAGCAGGTTCTCAGCGCCTTCAGATCCACAGCAACAGCAAATGCAACAAACATTCTCCATCATCTTCCCACTGATGGTGCTCCTTTTCTTCTGGTCATTCCCAGCAGCGTTCATCCTTTACTGGCTCACATTTAACATCACGATGACGCTTGAGCAATACCTTATTCAAAGGACGCTCAAGCGCCGTGAGGAAACAGGTGGCTACCCGATAAGACGGCTTGAGCGCGTAAGCCAGCAAAATGCAGGCGATGTCACAAGCACGCACTTGACACAACATGAGGAGGCGCTCAGAAGGAGAGCTCAAAGCGAAGCAAGGAAATTAAGACAGCCAAAGGTGAGGCGCATATTCAGGGAGGCTCGCATAAGACGCTATTTCAGGTGAACTACAAGATGTTAGAACCGATCCGAAAGAAGAGGGAGGTCGTGCGTGATGAAGTCGGTCGAGAAACAAGGTAGGACTGTCGAAGAGGCAATTGAGGCTGCGCTCAAGGAACTCAACGCATCAAGGGAAGATGTTGAGATTGAAGTGCTTGAAGAGGGCAGTAAAGGTGTGCTTGGAATAATCGGCTCTCAACAGGCTCGTGTCAGAGTCACGCTGAAACGGAAACCACCTACGATACTCAAGGAAGTGCTAAAGGGGATAGTTGAACGGATGGGTGCTTCCGTCACAGTTGAGGAGCCAGTCGAGAAGGAAGGCGCTTTCTACATCAACATCAGCGGTGATGATGCCGGTCTCATAATCGGGCGCAACGGAGCCACACTTGATGCACTGCAATTGCTCGTCAGTGAGATAGTCCGCAAACGCTCCGACTCGCCTGTCCTCGTATGGGTTGATGCGGATAGATACAGGGAGAGGCGATGGGAGCAGGTTAAACGAATGGCTCTCGATGCTATGCGACGAGCAAAGTCAGAGAGACGGGAGATCAGGCTCTACAACCTCACACCCGCCGAGAGAAGGATAGTGCACCTCACGCTACAAAACAATTCCGACATCATCACATACAGTGAGGGCGAGGAGCCAAACCGCGTTTTGGTTGTCGCCCCAGTTGACTTGGGTCCGAGGAAGAAGGGAAGAAGGAGGCAAGAGCGTCGAAGGGAATCTAACAAAAGAAGCGAAGGGGATTGAGCTTTAAGGCATATGGCAAGGTTGAAAATACTTGGCGTAACGGTTTCTTACGATAGCGAGCCAGTCTTGAACGACTTCACGCTTGAGATTGAAGAGGGAGAGCTCATCGGCATAATCGGTCCGAACGGTAGCGGTAAAACGACTTTGTTAAGGACGATAGCAGGTTTGCTCAACCCGATAAAGGGCGTTGTGTTGCTTGATGGGCGCAATGTGAGCAAGATGGATGTTAGAGAGGTAGCCCGCGAGCTTGCTGTTGTCCCTCAGGAAGATACCCCGCTGTTTGCGCTGACGGTGTTCGATGTAGTGGCGACTGGCAGGACGGCGCATTGTCCTCCGTGGGGTGGGTTAAGGAAGGATGATATGACTGCGATTGAGGAGGCGATGAAGCAAACTGATACGAGCAACCTCGTGGAGAGGTCAATCACAGAATTGAGTGGCGGTGAGAGGAAAAGGGTTATGATAGCGAGGGCACTCGCACAGCAACCCCGCATATTGCTCCTTGATGAGCCGACAGCGAATCTTGATTTGAAGTATCAGCTTGAGGTTGTTGAGCTCATAAGGAGGCTGAACAGGGAGCGAGGGATGACTGTTCTTGCCGTGCTTCACGACCTCAATTTGGCTTCGATGCTCGTGGATAAGCTCGTGCTCATAAACTCAAGAGGGCTTATACATGCGATGGGAACACCAGAGGAAGTGATAACACAACGCAACATACAGGAAGCTTATGGAGCTCCGGTCATCGTTTCACGCAACCCGTTAACTGGCAAGCCACTTGTAACATTGCTTGAGAGGCGCATACTGCTGAAGCCAGAGTTGCGTGTGCATGTCGTGTGTGGTGGTGGTAGCGCTGGCGAGATACTCTCCCTACTCGCTGGGAGTGGGTGCAATGTTTCGGCAGGTGCGCTCAACAGAGGTGATTCGGATTGGGAAGTTGCGAAAGCGCTCGGCATACACTTGATTGAAGAAGCACCGTTCATGCCGATATCGGAGGCGACATACCGCAAAACATGTCAAGCGATATCGCAAGCTGAGGTTGTGCTCATAAGCGATGTGCCCTTTGGCTTTGGTAACATGCCAAACTTGCAAGCTGTCCTTGAGGCAGCAAAAGGGCGTGTCTTCATCATGCGCCCAAAGGAGTTCGCAAGCAGGGACTTCACGAACGGGCGCGCTTTGGAGCTCCTCAGGCAAATATACGCCACAAAGCAAGTTGTGGAGTTGAACAGCGTTGAGGAGTTGGTGAGATTACTTTCACCAACTTAGCGGTTGACATTTTTGGAATGCCTTTTCAACGGCGCTGCAGTATTGAACGCAACTTCTCCGCTGCCTCATTTAAATCATCGTTGACGATCTGGTAATCAAACTTGTCCTTAAACGACATTTCCCACTCAGCCTTGCTCATGCGTTTCTCAATCTCCTCGTGCGAGTCCAACGCTCTTCCCTCGATCCGCCTCCTCAACTCTTCCATTGATGGTGGCAGTATAAAGATAAGCACAGCCTCACTGCATTTCTCCTTGACTTGCATTGCCCCTTGGACATCGATTTCGAGGACGACATCGAATCCCTCGGCGAGCTTCCTTTCAACCCATCGTTTTGGCGTCCCATACAGGTGACCGTAAACTTCTGCCCACTCAAGGAACTCGCCTTCCTCGATCATGCGCTTGAACTCTTCCTCTGTCACGAAGAAGTAATCCCTCCCATCAACTTCGTTTTGGCGTGGTGGGCGCGTTGTGACCGAGATTGAGTAAAGGACATTTGGGAGCGTTGGCAAAACTAGTTTCAGGAGCGTTCCCTTGCCAACGCCGGATGGTCCGCTTACGACGAATAATCTCCCTCGTGACATGCGTTGGCTCATCCGAGCATTGCCACCTGCTGTGGTTACATCTTGCACTTTGGTTCGGTCTTATCAAGGTATGTGCGGAGGGTAGTTGCGATTTCGTGTTCTGTGTTGCCGAGGTCTGGCACATTGGTGAAGAGCCACATGTCTACTGGGAAGACAAACTCGCCTTTTGGTTTGATCGTCGCGAGCTCGCTCAAGCATTCAACTTCGATGAATTCGTTGCACGAGTATATTTCAACGGTGCAACCACCGTCTGGGTATCTACCATTTGGATTGAACGGGAAGCGCTTGATGAAGAGCGTCTTCTGAACTGGGTGGTAGTAAGCGACCCAACCTTGCTTTGTATCAACGCCTATTTTCGCCTCATCGTTGTAGCGGCGCTTCTTCCCGATCAGTTTCTCCCTCTTTGGCACTTTAGCGTGATCAACGATGATGAGCTTGTTGAAGAAGGTGAAACGGTTATCGCTGGGGTTTGTGTAGCTCCACAGGATCAGCCTGCGCACCTGCGCCAAAGCATCCACATCACCCACATCAAGTGGCGCTATAGCCTTCCCACCCGGTCTCATCACTGGCATGCTCCATGCAGAGTAGGTGAGGGGCTTGTTCGTCACATTGCGAAGCCTCGCAAGAACACGAACCCATGGAAGTTTCTCATCAAGCATGACATCGATCACCTTTTGTATCCCGCTCCTTTGTTCCTTCGGACCGATGAAGCGCATAACATTCCCGTTAAGGCGTCGCACCTCACATGGCACATTGTCAGCAAACCAAGTTATCTCAAACACTTCAGGCGCAAGCCACAGACGCCACCCACCACGAAGCTTGAAATCCTTCTCCCCGCTCTTGCCCAATTCCCCCTCGCGCACATAGAAGATGTTGTTTCCGCCCACAGGACGAATATCTATGATCCTCGGACCTACATCGCTCGTAACATACACCTCAATCGCACCATTGGCGAGCTTGTATGTGTTTTTCCAGCCATGGTAGTTCACCTTAGTGACGCTGACTTTTGATGTGGCAACGGAGGCGAGTATGGAAAGGGCGCATGCTACCGCCACAATGCTCTTCCCACGCTTCATCCTCAATCACCTCCCACGCAGTTTGTTGTTTCCGAATCCGTTGTGATTTTACTTCAAGTTCAACTCGGTGGCAATCCGTATGAGAGGCAAAGCCTTCCCTTGTGATGTTCGAGCTTGGTTTCATTAAGCGATGTAGCTTTCGTTGAGCTTCACAATTGCCTGAAGAACTGCAAGTGCTCCTCTGGGACATTGCACGCCTCAAGCAGTTCAACATAGCGCTTATGCAGAGCTTCCGCTACATCCCTATGCTTCTCAATCACATCGTGCTTGCATTCTCTGTCAGTGGGCAAATGGAAGAGCTTCGGGCGTATTGGTCCTTTCTCAAGCGTCTTCACAGTGCGCATTATGCTGTCAACCATCGCTGTCGTTTGTGGGTCTTTCACTTTGTCAACTTGGCTACCATAGATGAGTAGCCACTCGCCATCTGTTATACTGCTCCTATTCGTTGGGTGTGGCACCTTGATGCCTTTATGTGAGATTGTTGGCGATGCCACAGCGAAGTCGCGCACCTTCTCCTTCTTCCCCTCTATCAGTGGCAGTAGCGAATAGCTTTGGACTGTCTCTGGTATAGGCACGCCGAGCAAATCAAGTATTGTAGGCATAAGGTCAACGAGCGACACGAGTGCTGATATGCGCTTTCCACCTTCAACGCCCGGTATGTAAATGAGGAGCGGTATGTGCGCCACCTCAGGATAGAGCGGTATGGATTGTTGGTATTTCTCCGTGATGAGCGATTTGCCTATGTAGCCGTGCTCACCAAGGTAGAAGCCATGATCTGTAGTGAATATGATCGCTGTATTTTTGAGCAACCCAAGTGACTCAATCCTATCAAGCAGGTAGCCAAACCAATGATCAACCAATGTTACCTCACCCGCATACAGCGCTCGGCAGTGCTTTAACTCGCGCTCCGTCAGGTAGTCACAAAGGTCGTATCGTGGGTAGATGACTTCCTCACCGTCGTAGCCCGGATCATACATGTCCACATAATACCTTGGAGGATCCCAAGGCTCATGTGGATCAAAAGTGTCGATGTAGAGGAAGAAACGCCTGTCGTAATTTTTCTCGAGCCACTTCGCAGCCTCACGCATAGTCAGTGCGGGGAAATAATCTTCCTCTGATTGGCGATAAGAGACATTGCGCAGGTATTGCACGACTGTTGTCCATGGGTTGCGCAACTTCTCTGGGGCACATGGGAGTTTCACTTCCTTGGTGTCGCTCTTCCAGCCGTCGTGTTCTTGACCTCTGATCAGCTCCCACACCCTAAAGCCACGCTGGTAGTTATAGCTGGGCGCAAATGGGTGCGGTGTGTCAGCGAACAGAGCTGTCATTATGTTGGCTTTGTTCAGTGTCTCTTGGAGTGTCACTGTCTCTGGGTCAAGTGGTGCCCAAGGCTTGTAAGTGAATGTGTATCGTCCCGTCAGGATGTCGTGCCTGCATGGGACTGTAGGGAAAGAGCAAATCCATGCTTGGTCAAATATGAGCGACATGCTCGCAAACCGTTTCAAGTGGGGAGTGTAAATCCAATCGTTGCCGTAACAGCTAAGGAAATCGCGCCTCAAAGTATCGGAGATGATAAGCACCACATTATCAACTCTCTTGCTCACCCCACCTTCCATTACCTCCTTTTGCAATGGTTGTTTTGTTGCTTCCGCGTTAACTGTGCCAAACGCACTGAAGGCTACAGCACCACTCATTACGAGGAACTCACGCCTGTTCACCCTTATGAGACCCTCCGTGGGAAGTTTGCAGTGTCGGCTATCCCTCTTTCCATTCCTCAAAGCCTTCGGGATGCTTTAAATGCTTGAAAGCCCATTTAGCTGGAGAGCCGTTCAAGGTTTGTAGTGTATCCACATCGGGCTACTCCAAGCGAGTTGTTCATCCTCTTGCTCAACCCTCACATAATACCAGCTTGAACCAGCCTTCGCTTCCTTGTCCACCCAATCGAGTTTCACTTCCCTCTTCTTCGGCTCGATAGTGAGGACATACTTGAAGTCCTTGATTATGTGCAATCTCGCTATGGGCGCTGTCCCGTAAACATAAATGCTCAACCTCGGTGGCTCGCTTGTTTCAAACTCGTCTCCCATGAGGTGTTCACCGCTTGTGACAACAAGAAGTATGTTGTCTGTCGCTGCATAGCAGTGGCGCTTCTTGAACGCATCAAGCACTCCTTTCCTTGAGCGTTCTTCAACGAATGCTATGCCATAACTTATGTGTGTGCTTATGTGGTCAGATGAAGCTTGGTAGCCCAACTTGATGCCTCGCTTGAACGCTTCCCATACGAACCCTGCAGGTTGCCATCCACCGAGTGAGTCCTCGGGTCTGGTAGCGCTCCTTGGTGCCCCAGAGTATTCGTAGTTTTGGCGACAGCCTTGATACAGCTCAACAACTGGCTCGAGGTTTGCGTCGTTGTCTCGCCAATCTGTTCCCATGTCCGTCGCTGATGTATGTGAGGCGCATATGCCATCGAAAGCCTTCAGGTAGCGATAAAGCATCTTCGTATCTGGAGCGCCCGCCTCAGGAGTGCCTTTTGTGTCGCTGTGGCGTGGCAGTGTCCTTATCCCACGCTGCGCAAACATAACATTGCGATGCCCGCTTGGGTAGGAAACGCTCCTTTCGTATGTGAACATGCCCACGAACCTTGGCGGGTGGTTGAATATGTCTGTTGTCTTTTGCGTTATCCACCAAGGGTATTCAAGCCCGCCACCGTTATCGTGATCACCGCATCCAATCCAATCCAAATCTGCGGCGTCCAAAGCGTAGCGCCACATGTCTTCGAGTGCACCATCACCACCACCATCAGGTGATATTTCCGTATGCCTATGGAACTCACCGCGCATGAGCGTGTAAAGCCTGCCACCAAGCTTTAGCGTGAATGCCCTCAGCCGAGCTATATCCTTTTCCTCTTCTGGGTGGACTGGTTTCGGCTTCGCTGGCAACTCAAACGGTGGTGTGTTCGACAGCTTAAGCTCTTGAGGCTCGGGTAGCTTTATCACGGAAACGAAGAGGGCATTGTTAACAGCAGGCGCAGTTATATACCTGAACCGTCCATCGCCACTGTATGCGATAAGCAAGTGACCAGTTGGCAATGAAGCGAGTGCTGGGCGATTGTCGAGCAAGTTATCGGAGTAAACCACTGGTGTGGCGTTTGTCCATGTCTCACCATCATAGCTTGTTAGGAAGGATTGCCAGTCAGTGCCAACAGGGCTTCTCCATCCCATCCTGCGCCTGAATGAGAGCCATAGCCTGCCGTTCGCATCCACAGCCAAGCGAGGGTAGCTCAGGAAGTTACGCATGCCCTTCGGCATTGATTCGGCAGGGTCTGAAACAGTCCACTGCAACTGTCCATCGGCATAGCATGCCACACGCACCATTGGTGGACCAACATAGAGCTGAGTCCCGGGCGACTGCTTCCCGTAAAATGCGCCTTGGTCTTTACCCCAGTTGACTGAGCGTTGTTCCCATGCTATGAAGACTCGTCCTCTTCGGTCACATGCCACGCTGGCACTCGCTTCAAACGCGGGTGAATTCGCTATCGGTATGATGCGCCCATCCTTCGGTGCAGTCTCCTTGAACATCCACAGCATGACATCGTAGTTCCCATCTTGGTATGTGTCAAACGCAACATAGATGTTGCCCCTGCCGTCGGCTGCGATTGCTGGAGACCATTCGTTTGAACCTTTCGCGCCAACTTGGACTGGCGCATCCTTTCTCGTATCGCTTAAGCGCATTGCCAGTATCTGGAAGTCGCCATCCCTCCAACCTTGCCAGGCTATCCACGCATCCTTTGAGAGTGGCGATGTGGTGGCACATACATTTATGTCAGCTCCACATCGTTCGTGAGCCTCTCAATTTGCGACCATGCTCTCTTCTTCAAATCAAAGCGCCTGCAGAGCAATTCCCAGTTGCCGTTCATGTTCTGGCTCCACACAACCCACACAACTCCCCTTCCATCGATGGCTACAGCTGGACGCCAAACATCCAAGCCTTCATCTGTAACTGGCTGTGGCTTCTCCCACTCTTCGCCATTGAAAATCGTCAGCATGACTCTATCGCCACCATCGGTCGGGCGAAATGCGGAGTAGTCAGTCGGTATGCCCTGCTCATCTGCTGGCAAGCTCTTTATGTCAATCGCCGTCGGTGGACCAAGGTGGTCATGTTCAACATATGCGAGTGCAACGATGTTATCTTGCGATGCCATAGCTGGGTAATCCTCTTCACGCTCTGTATCGGCAAGCTGAATTGGGCATGGCACAAGCTCAGCTTGCGCTTGACCTTCAAGGAACCTCAAGTGCTTCCCGTAGCTGAGGTCGCCCAGTGAGAATGAGAAGTTACCTTTATCGGTTGCCACTTCAATTTGGGTTTCAGGTGAACCCTCAAGGACGATCACAAGCCCGTTCTCCGTCATCACTTCCTTCTTGGCAGCGCCAGCTAAGAACCTTTTCGTCTGTAGCTTGAATGTGCCATCTGGGTTGACGACATCGCCAGCACCAGCACGCCACGGCTCAACGCTTAGCAGTTTGCCCTTTGATAGTTTCAGCGAGCCAGACCACACCGTTGGCTCCACATCACGAAGACCGAGGAGTATGCGCACTGCTTGAGCGTTCAAGTTCATTGGGACATTGCTCAACGGCTTGTATTGCCTTATGCCACCTGCTTGTGCAAGCAAGAGCCTCGCCCTGAAAGCCCTGCCACCCCGTTGTCCAAGATGAATCACCGCCACAGCCAACGCTGAGAGGAGAAGCAAAGCCACTACCACTACTTTACCGCTTCGCATCCTCGTCCGCCTCCTTCAGCTCCTAGGGACGCAATCACTTTTCCACGATAGCGCAAAGACAACGGCATGTAAAGAGAGCGACAGAAGTTCGCTCAGTTCACAGTGCCATCAAACCCGATTTTGCAAGCCTTGTCGCAGGTTGGTGAAAGGCGTGGTGGGATTTCAACCTACGGCAAAGGGACATTGGCGTCCTATTAATTGACGGCTTTCATTCGATGAGGAGCAAGCCGTAGTAGTTTTCTTCGCCACCTTCTGGTGGGACAACCTCGATGGGGAAGCCAGCGAGCCTCGCTGTAGCATAAACATCAATTCCACATGCTTCCATTGAAGGTCTTGCTACATCTGGGTGGCGGCAACCCTTATCAAGTGAGCATCTCTCGCACAGGTAACATGGACCTGCACCCATTCCAAAGGCTTTGTAATAGCCAGCGTAAAAAGCTTCGCGCTCAAGCTCAGCTATGAGCCTCCTCACATCTGTCCATGCTTTGCAGTGCACGAGCAGGATGTGGTGATACTCGTCAATCATCTTGCGTGTAACATCTGGAGTTGGCGAGTATGGCGGGCAAGTTAGGCGCTGTCCATATTCACCGCAACCATATTGGCATTTGAGTCTCACCCATGTCGCTGTGATGACATTCTTTGGCTCAACGAATTTCGCTCCAACTGCACCAAGCTCAAGCGCACGCTCACGAATGCCCTCCAACGAAGAGACGACAAGACGCTTCCGCTTCCCCCTTCGCATCACAATCCCCCTTTTGTTGCATGTGAGTTAAGAGGCATTGGTGCTGTTGTTCTTTTGCCCACCCATCCTTAACCTTCTTCCGACAGCCTCAGTCACTGGCTTGAGTTTTTCCATGAGTTCAGCGAACCTGTTTGGCGTCAGCGATTGAGGTCCATCCGAGAGAGCCTTTGATGGTTCTGGGTGGACTTCAATCAGCAAGCCATCGGCGCCTGCAGCTACTGCAGCGAGAGAAAGCGGTGTGACGAAATTCCATCGCCCGCTCGCATGGCTTGGATCCACGATCACTGGCAAGTGGCTGAGTTCCTTTGCTGCCACAACTGCTGAGATGTCAAGCGTGTTTCTAACATATGTCTCAAATGTCCTTATGCCTCTCTCGCATAGCATGATATTCGTGTTCCCCTCGATCATGATGTATTCGGCAGCTTGCAACCATTCTTCAATCGTGGCAGCAATCCCACGCTTTAAAAGCACTGGCTTGTCTATCCTTCCGAGTTCTCGCAGGAGTGGGAAGTTCTGCATGCTCCTCGCCCCGACTTGAATGATGTCGGCTATATCTACCACTTTCTCAAGGTCTTTCAAATCGAGCACCTCCGTTATCACTGGCAACCCAGTCAGCTCCGATGCCTCTTTTAGCAGTTGTAAACCCATCTCTCCTAACCCTTGGAACGAGTGTGGGCTTGTTCTCGGTTTGTATGCGCCACCGCGAAGCACATCCGCACCAGCCTCTTTGACAGCTCTTGCTGTTGTTAGCAGTTGCTCCCTGCTCTCAACAGCACAAGGTCCAGCCATAACGATGACTTCGTCACCACCAATAACGAAACCCCTCACCTTTATCTTCGTCCTCTCCTTCCTCCAGTCGCTTGATACAAGTTTGTATGGCTTTGTGATACGGACAACCTGTTCAACGAATGGTAGAGCGGAAAGTTGTTCAATCAGCATCTGCCTTATGGTTTCATCGAGTAATCCGATTGCCCCAACAACTGTCCTTTCAACGCCTCTTGAGACCGCAGCTTTATAGCCAGCCATCTCGAGCCTCTGGCATACCTCTTGAATTTGCTCCTCTGTAGCCCCTGGTTTCATCACCACGATCATCTTCTCATGCACCTCCTGATCAGTTTGGCTTCGCATGAAGTAGAAGCATTCTTGGTTGGTGGGTGAACTTGTTTTGCAGGGATGATTGATCAAGCTCTCGGATTCGCAACGGGGTTTTGTGGGTGCACAACTTTGGGGTTCATCACGACAGCGTATGCTTAGGAGGTTTTCCTCTTCGATGGTGTGCGACGGCTTCTTATCCTCATAAATCCCATCCCGTTAACCTCCCTACTTGAGCACTTCCTTCAGCGCTTCTATCAGGCGCTCAATCTCTTCAGGTTTGCCTATCGTTATCCTTGCCCATGTTGGCATGCCGAATATTTCGCCTGTGCGAATTATTATGCCACGCCCCAAGAGCTTTTGGAACACATCCCTGCTGTCCGTCCCCAAGTCAACAAAAACGAAGTTAGCCTGTGTCGGGACATACCTAAGCCCCATCTCCTCAAAAGCCTTGTATAAGGTGCGCTTGCCATCGATGACGAGCTTGCGACTCCTCTCCACATGTTCTGCATCCTGCAGTGCAGCTTCTGCTGCAGCTTGAGCTATTGAGCTGACATTGAAAGGTTCTCTAACACGAGCCAAGTAGGTCGCTATTTGCGGTGGTGCAAAGCCATAGCCGATGCGAAGCCCAGCCAACCCGTAAATCTTCGAGAATGTCCGCAGCACAAGGACGCTGTAGCCCTCCCTTATGTAGCTCAATGTGTCAGGGAACGATTTGTCCTCAACATACTCGCAGTAAGCTTCATCAAAAACGACAAGCACTCCCTCTGGCAGTGACTCGATGAATTGGCGCACATGCGGTTCTGTGACGATTGTGCCTGTCGGGTTGTTTGGGTTGGCTATGAAAATGAGCTTTGTCTTTTCGCTCACCTTCTCAGCCATTGCCTCAAGGTCATGTGTGAAATCTTTCAAAGGCACAATGTGCTGTTTTGCGCCCATGAGCGTGCTCACAAAGCTATACATCACGAAGGACGGGTGAGCGTAGATGACTTCATCACCTTCATCGAGGAGTGCAAGTGCTGCATGCATTAGCAATTCATCGGAGCCACGCCCAATCAGCACACACTCCTCTGGCATGCCATAGTGGCTTGCGATGGCTTTCTTCAGCCTGTAGCAACTATCATCCGGGTAAAGGTGCGCTTGCGCCAACGCCTTCGTGGCAGCCTCAACTGCTTTTGGTGATGGTCCAAGGGCGTTTTCGTTTGAGGCGAGCTTTACAACATCGCTTAAGCCAAGCTCCCTTTGAACTTCCTCAATCGGCTTCCCCGGTGAGTATGGCTTTAGCTTGTGCACACATTGCCTGACACGCCTCTGCCATATCGTTTCATCAGCCATAGATGAGCACCCCTTCACTGCGACAGTTGTCGTTGGCGTTCAAGCGCGGAAGTCATGCCGAGGTAAACTCATCAACATTACCAACCATGTGCTGGACATTGCGTGGCAACTTGTTTAACTCCTCAAGCCTCCTCCCGAATTTGCCACATGTGTTTTCAATGACGATGTAGTCAAGGTCTGGGATTATGACCTCATCCCACTTGTCTCCGATGCCCCTGAGCGCTACATCAAGCATGATGACGATTTGGTTTCCCAACGGCTCAGTTGAGTTGAGAGTTATCGCTCCATAAAACTCTTGGCATTCAGTGTAGCCTGCATTGTGCGTTCCCGTGTATGGCTTCAACATCGTCAGGTCGACTGGCTTCCCTATGCGCCTTGACACCTCTTCAGACTTTGAAGCGAAGAAATCAACCAGTGCCTTCTCCTGCAGGTATGCTGGCAAGTTCTTTTCAGCCACTTCAACGAGCGCCCTGTAGCCAACTTCGTATGCCTCCTCAATGAACGAGAACCAATACTTTTGGCTCTCTGTCAACTCATTCGGCTTTCGCCCAGCGACAACTGAGCGCCTCACGCAGGCGTTCAAGCCATCCCTCTTCGGCGCAATTCCCAAGTGCACCCATTCACCATCGCCTATGACCCTGTTCAGCGCTTTCCCTATCAATGTCCTGTTGTTCTCGCCAGCGCCAAGTATGATGTCCCATCCCATCTCCTCTGCTCCCAACTCCCTCGCAACGAAGTATCCCCAAGCAGCAACTTGAGTTTCTGTCATCCCTGGCTTCAACACCGCAAGCATTGCCCTCATGGCAGCGTCGGCTATCTTGCACGCATCGCTTATAAGGCGCATCTCGTTGTCCGACTTCTCATATTTGATGCGTTGGTAGATGTGCTGGCAATCAACAACTCCTTCCTTCCCAAACAAACCCTCAAGATACTCAACCAAAGAAGCGGGTATGATTTGTCTCGGTGTGAGCAAACCGATGGCGTTCACTTTCCCGCCCGCTGCAGCCTCAATCACATCCTCAATCCTTTCAGCCTTGATTGGGTATTCCTCATCGGCGAGTTTGAGCATCTCAACTTTGTGCACCTGTGCCTTTGCACGCCACGCCAGTTGCTCAGCCACATAGCCACCTTCAAGCCCCGCTATTATGTGAAAGCCGTTCTTGCCTATGACGCCAGCGACTTGCTCAACATGGACATTTGTGTTCCCACCGAGATATGGCACATCGCCATCGTAGTGTTCGTCCGAGAAGACGAAGCCAACTTCCAAGCCAATCTCCCTTAGAGCCTCATAGACCTTGCGTTGCCTCTCAAGGAACTCCTCGGTCGGGATGCAAAACGACTTATCCACAGTTTCGCAGTTCGCCAGTATCTTCTCAACGAGTTTGCACTCCTCACGAAATTGCGACAGCCTGAGTTCGCCAACTCCCTTCATCTCGTTACTCGTTACACCTCCCATGCTTCAAATCTCACGAGCAAAATTTGACAGAAGGCTTGCAAGCAAATTCTCCTTCGGGAATGCGTGCCCTCTATGCTGTATGAAGCACTCGGCGAACTTCACACCGACTTTCTCACCAGCCATTGCAGCCCACTGCCTCATGCGCCCGATGTATTCATCAATCCCGTGATGCTTCAAGAGCCATTGCCTTTGGCTCTCATGGCACTTGAGCATCTCCTCCTTCACTTCCATGACCGAAGTGATGTCAATGAAAGTTTGCATCTTGACCTCTCTTCCGAAGTGGTCAATGCCCTCAATGGGCATGCAGTAGTAAAGGTAAGGGATTCGGCTTGTGGGCTTTGCCGATGGGAACAAATCCGTCTTCATGTTTGGTATACCCGCACAAAAGCATGCGTGCCTTACAAGTATGCTCGTCATCTCGTGGTCAAGCATGTAATCGTTTGGATGGTGAGTGAAGACGATGATTGGGTCAACAATCCTCACGACTTCAACTGCTCGCTTTATCGCTGTCTCGTTGATCGTCACAAGGCAGTCCTTCAAGCCGGCGCAATGGTAACTCCCATGAAGCATCTCAGCAGAGCGCTTCGCTTCGTTCAATCTGATTCGTGCAATCTCTTCAGGTGGAAGTTCGGCTGAACCGCCGTCGCCTGCGGTCATTGTTGCTATGTGCACTTCGTAGCCAATCTGATGAAGCAAAGCGAGAGTGCCAGCGCAAAGGAATTCGGCATCATCAGGGTGAGCCATAAAAGCAAGCACCCTCTCCGCCATGACGCGTCACCCCCCTTTAAGATGTTCTCTCCTCACTGCCAGATGTGCTTGATGAGTATGAGCGTTCCATGTCTTCCTTCGAGCTGTTGGATGCTTATGATCCATCTCTCAGCCTCGCTCTCGAGTCTCAGTATGGCATTCATGCCGTTGCTCGCTTTAAACTCATCAACGCTTGGGTTGCGTCCTTTTAGCGTTGCCAGATACCAAACCAACACTTGCCCATAGCTATCGCTGGATTCAAATACGGCTTGGGAGTATCGGCGCTTGTAACCGCGAAGTTGAGATGGGATGAACATCTCAAAGGATGCTCCCTTGATCGGTTTCGCCCTTGGGTATACTGGCACACCGAGTTCCTTCTCGCTTGGTGCTTCCCTCAGCCAAGCTTCCCTTTGCGCCTCTTCCTCAAGCTCTGTTTCTTCAACGATTGATTGCGATGGGGCGCTCACAGGTTGACCTTGAGCTGGCAATTCAGGTCGTGGTGGTGTCCTGCAAGCACCGATGAAGAGAGACAACAAAACTATCGATACAGCTCTCCTTGTTGCCTTCATCATGTCTTGTTAGCTCACCTTCTAATGCGGTTTCCATGCGCACTTTGCATTGTGCGTCCATCAAAGCTATCATTTTAAACCGTGACTTCAATTGACGACACATATCAACAAACGAAAGCCAGCAGGTGTTAAGGATGCGCAGGGCGAAAATCATATGCACAATCGGACCTGCTACAATGAGCGCCGAAATGATTGAACAGCTCATCTTGGCTGGGATGGATATAGCTCGCATAAACTGCTCTCATGGCACAACCAAAGAGCACATTGAAATCATTAGGCTTGTGAGGGAAGCCTCACGCAAGCTTGGAAAACATGTGGCGATCCTCTTTGACCTGCGCGGACCAAGAATGAGGATTGGGGATCTTGGCGGGGATGTTGAGCTGAGGGCTGGCGAGGTCGTGACGTTGGTGACAGAAGCTCATGCGAGCGAGGGCGAGATTCCAGTTCAATCACCATACCTTGCCATATCAGTAAAGCCCGGTCAGAAGCTGTTAATTGATGACGGGCGTCTTGAACTCGTCGTTGAGGGAACCGATGGAGTGCGTGTCCGTTGCAAGGTTTTGCGTGGTGGGTTGCTCAAATCAAGGAAGGGGATAAATGTCCCCGGCGTTCGTTTGGCTATGCCCATAATTGAGGCTGACGAGTTTGACGAGCTCGCTGAAGGTATCAAGGCTGGCGTTGACTATATTGGAGCTTCATTTGTGCGCTCAGGTGAAGATGTGCAAACCATAAGGGACGCCGTTACCGCTCATGGTGGGAATCAACCGATCATAGCTAAGCTTGAGCATCCGAGTGCTATAGCTCGCCTCAACGAAATACTTGAAGCAAGTGACGGAGTTATGGTTGCTCGTGGTGACTTAGGAGTTGAGATGCCACCCGAGGAGGTGCCAATGCTTCAAAAGCTTATCATAGCCGAGGCTAACAAGCTCTTCAAGCCAGTCATCGTCGCAACACAAATGCTTGAGTCAATGACCGAGTCGCCTCGCCCAACGAGGGCAGAAGCTTCGGATGTGGCGAACGCAATACTTGATGGCACAGATGCAGTCATGCTATCCGAGGAGACGGCGATCGGGAGCTACCCGACTGAGGCTGTCAAGATGATGGACAAGTTGATACGGAAAGCCGAAGAAGTATCCTTTCAACAAGCTCGGCACGCTGAGGAGCACTGCGCTAAAGGTGATGGGCTCGCCATATCGCGGGCTGTCAGCAGTGCCGCATGTCTTGCTGCCGAGAGGTTAAGCGCTAAAGCCATAGTCGTCTTCACGCAAAGTGGCTCAACAGCTCTGCTTGTAAGCAAGCATCGCCCGAGGATGCCGATAGTTGCATTCACACCTCATGAGTCCGTGTGCAGGCTTTGCTCGCTCTTTTGGGGAGTGATACCGCAGGAGCTTGAATACATCGACAACACCGATGAGCTTGTCAGGCGCATGGATGAGATGTTGCTCTCAAAGGGCTTCGCTGTCAAGGGGGATGTCGTCGTGATGGTTGCAGGCATACCGCTGCCACGCAAAGGGAAAGCCAACTTCATCAAAGCGCATGTTGTTGGCGAAGTCTGATGGTAGGTGAGGATGATGGAGCCGAGGGCGATCGTCATTGACCAATCGGACAATGTCGCTACAGCGCTCACGAACATCATTACTGGTCAGAAGGTGAGTTTGGTAGGTGGACGCAGGTCGATCAAAGCCAAAGATGACATTAGGGTGGGACACAAGCTCGCGATACGCAACATAAAGGCTGGCGAGGCTGTGATCAAGTATGGTGAGGTGATCGGTAGAGCGGTCGTTGATATTTTGGTGGGTGAACATGTCCACACGCATAACACGGTTGGGTTGCGCGGGTTTAAGGAGCACCAACCTCGAAACATGGTTGCGAAGGTTAGGAGAACCGAGATAGCGCTCCCTGACGGAGTGCCAAAAAGCTTCATGGGCTACAGGAGAAACGATAACACATGTGCGGTCAGAAACCATGTCCTTGTTTTGCCGACGGTTATTTGTGCGAGCAGGGTGGCGGAGCAAATAGCATCTTTGGTCAAAGGTGTTGTCTGTGTAGTTCACCCATACGGGTGCACATTCAGTCGCTCCGAAAACGAGTTTTTGGAACGCGTCTTCATCAACTACGCTTCCAACCCAAATGTCTTTGGCGTTATCGTTGTGGCTCTCGGGTGTGAGACAGTTGACTTCTCTTCCGTTGCCGAGGGGCTTTCGCGTGCGGGGAAGCCTGTTGAGCTCGTGGTCATACAGCGCGATGGCGGTAGTGATGGAGCAATAGCGAAGGGCATGAGGATTGCCACTGCCATGGTTGCTTCTTCGATGAAGTTGCGCAGGGAAGAGATACCGATTGGTGAGCTTACCATCGCTGTTGAGTGTGGTGGCTCAGATGCATTTTCTGGTTTGACTGCCAACCCAGCTGTTGGTTTTGCCTGCGACATGCATATAGCTCTTGGCGGGACTGTCATATTCTCCGAAACTGCCGAAGTGATAGGTGGCGAGCACATATTGGCTATGAGGGCTGTCAACGAAAGCGTCGCTAAACGCTTCCTTGAAATCGTTAGAAATGCTGAGAGGGGTTTGGCGAAGGTTGATACAAATCCCGCTGGCGCTTTCATAGCGAGGGGAAACATTGAGGGTGGTTTGACCACGCTCGAGGAGAAGTCGCTTGGGTGCATAAGGAAGGCAGGCACTCAACCATTGCAGGAAGTTGTGTTATACGGTGAGAGACCTAAGTGCAAAGGCTTAGTGTTCATGGACACCCCGGGGCACGATGTCAAATCGATAACTGGCATGGTTGCTGGTGGCGCTCAAATCGTCATCTTCACTACGGGGCGTGGCACGCCAGTTGGCTGTCCGATAGCGCCAGTGATAAAGGTCGGTAGCAATAGGGAGCTTGTTGAGCACATGCCCACAAACATAGATGTGGATGCGAGCACGATCGCTGAGGGCACTGAAAGCATCAGTGATGTCGGGATGCGCATATACAAGATGGTTGCTGATGTAGCCTCTGGGAAGATGACTCGCTCCGAGATGTGGGGTCATCGTGAGTTCGCTTTGCCGACGGAGGGCATCATAAGCGGCTGTCGCCCAGATGGATAATCCATACCTTTGGGGGGTGGTCGGCGTGTATCGCAACCCGTTTGGTGAGCAATACGATGTTGCCGTGGTTGGAGGCGGTCTTTGCGGTGTGGCTACTGCTCTCACGGTTGCTATGGAGGGCAAGAGGGTGATACTCATTGAGGAGCGCTCAGCAACTTGTTGGGAAGTGACATGGGCTAATGAACTCTCGTTTGAAGTGGCTCAAGCGAGCGTTGTGAGGGCTGGCGAGAAGTTTAAGGTTTTAGAGGCTGTCCAGCAACGATTGGAAAGTGTCGGTGGGGCAAGCAACGGGCGCATCGATGCTCCGATCACGGAGATGCTCGTTGATAAGTTGCTTGATGAAGCGGGTGTTGATGTGCTCCTGTTCACTTTCCCAGAGGGGTTGTTTAGCGATGGCGAACTCGCGTTATCGGTGTCGGTTGGATTCAAAGGCGGTAGAGGCATGATAAGAGCGTTCGTCTTCGTTGATGCGACTGAGGACGGAATACTCTGGCGCCAAGCTGGCGCTCAACTTAACGGGCTTGATGGCAGGAAGGGTAAGCAGGTGGTGGCATTCAACCATGTTGGTGGCGAAGTGTCTGGGACGCTTACAACGAGCTGTCCTGATGAGCTTGGGATAACTGAGATGGTCTTGAAGCCATCGGTTTGGCGAGGGGAGGCGTTCCTTGAGTTCACGGTGAAGAGCTTGTCACCCGTTGACGGCAGGCTGAAGATAGTTACAGCTATTGAGCACGCCAGAAGTTCGTTTGATGCTCTCTCTAAGGCGCTTGTGACGCACACTGGTCATGAGCTCATGCCAGTCGATGTGCCATGGTGCGACTATGAAGGAGAACATGTTCATCCGTTAGTGCGCAACCTCATCGGTGCAGGATTGTGGGCGTGCAAAGATGATAGCGTAAGGAGATTTGCAAACGGTGTCGTTGGGAGGCTCGCGTGGGGTGAGTTAGCGGGCAGGATCGCATCGCAAGTTGCAGACGAGGTTAAGCGCTCTGGCGATGCTGATAGGTGGATGGAAAGGTTAAGAAGTGCAAAACCACTCTTTCAGCCATCTCATGAGAGGACGGAGATAGTTGTCGCTGGTGGTGGGACGGCTGGCGCTATCGCTGCCATAGCTGCTGGGAGAAGAAACGCAAAAGTTGTGTTGCTTGAGTGGAGCACGATGCTCGGCGGTATGGGGACGGCTGGCGGAATACATACCTACTACTACGGAGTGAAGGGAGGGCTTCAAGACGAGGTTGATGAGCGAGTTGATGCCGTCTCAAAGGTGTTCGCTGGCGAGAGCGGCTTTGTTGGCTTCCATCCTGAGGCGAAGAAGTTCGTCCTGACAGACATGGCAATTTCAGCTGGCGTTGACTTAAGGTTGAAAACAGTTGCAGTTGGTGCGCTCGTTGAGCCTTATGGAGAGGGGAAGCGCGTTAGCGCCGTTGAAACTGTCGGCGTTAGCGGTTGCTCAACTATTTATGCGAATTCATTCATCGACTGCACTGGTGATGGCGATATAGCCGCGCTTGCAGGTGCTGAGTTTGTGCTGGGTAGGGAAGCCGACTTGATGCTCCATGCATACTCACAACCTGCTGGCATCATTGACGAGCGAGGCAGGCTGAGCTTCCTCAACTTTGATGCTGGCTATGTTGACCCAACCGATGTCGTGGATATGACGAGGGCTCGTCGCACTGCCATCAGGCATTATTGGCGTGAGAAGTTCACCTGCGAGAAGAGGTTGCTATACATTGCCCCACTCCTCGGTGTGAGGCAAGGAAGACACATAATCGGCGATTACCAGCTCACGCTCTTTGACGAGACCATCGGACGCAAGTTTGACGATGCTGTGAGCTACACATGGGCTAACTATGACAACCACTCGTTCGACTATGAGAACGAAAGCTATGAGGCGATCTTCTGGGTCTGGGCTCTTGGGCAATTGGCGAAACCGATAGGCTGTGAAGTGCCTTATAGGTGCATGCTCCCAAAGGGGATTGATGGGTTGCTTGTGGCGTGCAGGGCGCTCTCAATGACTGTGGATGCACATCATGAATTCCGCATGATGCGTGATATGCAGCGTTTGGGCGAGGTGGCTGCCATCGCTGCATCCATCGCACTTAGAAGGGGCACAACGGTGAGAAAGATTGACATAGGTGAGCTTCAAAGCGAGTTGAAGAGGTGTGGCTTGCTTGGCGACGATGAAGTTGTAAAGTGTCCGTTGAGCTTGCCGTTGCCTGAGCAGTTCCGTCGCATGCCAAGCGAGTTCATCAAAGCCCCTTCGGAGGAGTTGCTTAAGGAGTGCGAAGCTGTCCTCTCATCAGAGAAGCCAGAAGATGCTTTTTGGCTTCTTGCGCACGATGGTGAGCGCGCAAAAGATATCCTGCTTAAAACTCTGAATAGCCAATCGGAGAAGATGCGTTTCTATGCAGCTTCTGCGCTTGCGATGCTCGGCTATGATGATGGTGCTCATGAGCTGATTGAGTGCGTCCGTCAAAGGCGCGGGATGTTACATCGTGGTTCGAAGACAGCACCGATGTGGCTGACAGCGATACTGATGCTTGGCAAGCTGAGGTGCAAAGATGCCACAAGAGTCATCGTTGAAGTGCTGAACGACAAAGACGCATCGCTTGATGCGCTCATAGCATCTGTTAGGGCGCTTGGGAGGATCGGCGACACTTCCGTCTGTGGTGCGCTCCTGAACCTCGTTGGAAGGGAGGACTTGCCAACGCAACGCCAATTGCAGGTCAGCGTAGGCATGATACCGCCCGTCGTTGAAGACGCCCGTTGGCAGATAGAGCTTGCTGTGGCTGAAGCGTTGGCGATGCTCGGAAGACCAACACCACAACTTGCGATGAAGCACATCAATGATGAGCGTGCGCATGTGAGAAGGCTTGCCTTCCATGTTCTAAGAATGTGCGAAGGGGGTGAACGGACATGAGCAAAGGCTATAAAAGCTTCTTCGCCCTTATGCTGGCTTTGCTCATCGGCGTTTGCGTTGCCATTCTGTGCGATGTCTTCTCGGCACAGGAGTTTGTGAGCACGAAGCGAACAGTTGTTGTGCGCGCTTTGGCAGGTGAGTATCCGCTTGTGCCAGTCTCAGTCACTCTCTCTGGGATCAAAATCGTGGGCGACCTTATCCCAACGCTAAGGGATGTTTCAACGGGGGTGCTCATACCCACGCAACTGCTGAGCAGGGATGAAAAATTACAACTCGTTTGGATTGAGCGCAACCTAAAGCGTGGTCAGACAAAGCGCTACGAGCTTGTCCTCGTGAAACCGAAGGCGCTTAAGGAGGTTGGCTCGGCTGAGACGAAGCAAGTCGGCAATAAAGAAGTTGGTTTGGCTGAGGCAAAGCGAGTTAACGATGAGGTTGAAATCTTCACAAACGGTGAACTCGTCACAGCATACCGATACAGCGACGCACCAAAGCCTTACTTTTACCCGCTGATTGGTCCTACTGGGAAACCTGTGACGAGACACTTCCCGATGAAGAAGGATGTTCCCGGTGAGCGGACAGACCACCCACATCATCGCTCAATGTGGTTCACATTCGGTGATGTTAATGGGGTTGACTTTTGGTCTGAGGGCGCTCGCTGTGGCAGGATAGAGCATCGCTCGTATGAGGCGATTGAAAGCGGGGCAGTTTTTACACGGGTTGTAGCGAGGTGTGAGTGGGTTGGGAGTGACGGTAAGCGACTCCTTGAGGACACTCGGGAGTTGATCGTCTATTGTGTTGAGGGCATGAGGCTCATGGATTTCAACATAACGCTGATGGCGAAGGATGAGGATGTCAAGTTCGGCGATACAAAAGAGGGCATGTTTGGGCTTCGTGTGGCATGCTCGATGCAAGTTGATGGTGGCGGTGGACACATAGTTAACTCCCGTGGCGATGAGAATGCCAATGCGTGGGGCAAAAGGGCTGAGTGGTGCGACTACTATGGGCGAGTTGATGGTGATGTTGTCGGCATAGCGATATTTGATCACCCGCAAAACTTTCGCCATCCAACATATTGGCATGTGCGCACATACGGGCTGTTTGCAGCGAACCCGTTCGGTGTGCGCTCGTTCAGTGGTTCTGGCGATGGTAGCTATGTGTTGCGCAAGGGCTCTTCTATCACATTCCGATACCGTATCTACATACACAAGGGCGATCCGAAAGTGGCGGATGTGGCTTTGGCATACTTGGCATACGCTGAGCCACCGCAAGTGTCTTTTGAGTGAGGTGGCTTATCCATGTTCAGGATGACGAGGAGGAGCTTCATCTGTGGAGCGCTTTGCTCGGGTGGCGCTCTCTTGTGTGGGTTCAAAGCAGGTGGTGAAAGTAGTGGGCAAGCTGTGGAGGTGAGAAGGATGAAGCTCGGCTTGGTCACTTACAACTTGGCGAAGGACTGGGACTTGGAGACGATCATAAGGAACTGTCGTGAGGCAAAGTTTGAAGGCGTTGAATTGCGGACAACGCATAAGCATGGCGTTGAACCAAACATAAGTCAGAAGAGGCGGTTAGAGGTGCGGAAGATGTTTGAGGATAGCGGGATTGTCCTTTGGGGGCTGGGGACTGTTTGCGAGTTTCATTCGCCAAATCAGGATGAGGTCAAACGCAACATTGAGGTTTGTAAAGAGTTTGTAGTGTTGGCTAAGGATGTGGGTGCAAGAGGGGTCAAGGTGCGCCCAAACGCGCTTCCGAAGGAAGTGCCAGTCCAAAAGACGCTTGAGCAGATAGGGAGGGCGTTAACCGAGTGCGGTAAGTTCGCAGCCGATTACGGAGTTGAGATATGGCTTGAGGTGCACGGGCACGGCACTTCACATCCACCGCACATACACACAATCATGCAGTATTGCGAGGCGCCCAATGTGGGTGTCTGTTGGAACTCAAACAACACCGACATCAAAGACGGTTCGGTCAAGGAATACTTTGAGCTACTTCGCCCATACATCAAATCGGTTCACATAAACGAACTGTGGCGTGAGGATTACCCATGGCGGGAACTCTTCACGCTCCTCAAAAACAGTGGCTACGATAGGTTCACGCTCGCCGAAATACCAGAGAGCCAAGATGCCTTGCGCATAATGCGATACTACAGGGCGCTTTGGCTTGAGCTGACAAGGTGAACTTTGAGAAAGACTAAACGGAGGTGGTGAACATGGATAGGCGTTTAAACAGGCGTGAGTTCGTTCAAATCGGTGCTGCTGTTGTCGCTGCTTTTTCTGGTGCAGGGGTTGTTAGGGCAGGTGAGGCTCAGCCGAAGACATTGCGAGTCGGTTTTATAGGTGTTGGTGGGCGAGGTGGTGGCTTGCTCCAAACTGCCCTCGGCTTGCCCGGGATTGATATCGTTGCGATATGCGACACAAACCCAAGCAGGCTTAAAAACGCCATCTCGCTCGTCGGGAATAAAACTGGAAAGCAACCACAAGGTTACGGTGAGGATAGAGACCCGTTCGCATACCGCAAGTTGCTTGAGCGCGACGACATCGATTGTGTTGTCATAGCCACGCCTTGCAATTGGCATGGACGGATGTATGTGGATTGCTTGAACGCAAAGAAACACTTCTACGGGGAGAAGCCGATAGCGATAACAGTGCGCGAGATCGAGATGATTCAAGAGGCGAGGAAGCGCAACCCAGATGTTGTCGCTCAGATAGGCTTCCAATGGGCTGCAAACATGGCTCGCGCCGACATAGTCCGCAAGATAAGAGATGGCATGATAGGCGAGTTGATTGAAGGACGCTTCTACAGATACAACGGTTGGGGTAGCTTGGGGAGATGGTTCAACAGGCGTGAGCTGTCTGGAGATTGGATGCTTGAGCAAGCTGTGCACGAGTTCAATTTGCTTTGGTGGATAACGCAAGCGCATCCAGTAGCTGTATACGCTAAGGGTAGGAGGAATGTTGTTGAGCCAGAGAACAAAGAGCGCAACATAACCGACTACTACACCGCTGTCATTGAGTATCCAAACGGCTTCATCGTCCATTACACGCATGGCTGGATAAGCCCGCCCGGATACACTGGCATGAGTTGCAGAGTGATAGGAACGAAGGGTGGGGCGGATATCCTTGATTGCACAATACAGTTGCGAGGTCAACAGCAACCGATAAGGGGCGAAGGTCCTGCTGGAGATACAAGGGAGCACATGCAAAACTTCTTTGATGCTGTGAGGGAAGGCAACCCGAACATGGTTTACGCGGGCATTGAGAACGGCATAGCTGCTTCCTATGTCGGGCTCATGATACGGAAGTCGCTTGATGAAGGGAGACGAATCACATTTGAAGAGATGTTGCAGGACAAAGGTGAGCTACCACCGCTCATAATCGTCGACTGAACAGATTGCGCGAGGCGTTAAGGCAAGCTCGCGGGAAGTTTGAGGAGGCTCTTCATCGTCCCTCCGCTTGTGATAGAAGTCGTTCTGCGAGCCTGAGGCGTTTGACTGTCTCTAAAATCCCCTTGCGCTCTTCGAGCGCCCTCTCAACCTTCATCGCCAGAAGGTCATACACATCCACGCCGGGTATGTTTTTCTCAACATAGTCATAGGCGCCCCTCTTCATGCACTCAACAGCGTTTGCAATGCTTCCGTAGGCTGTGAGCACGATGACCTCGGTGAATATGTCTCTTAGCAATGCAGCTTTCAGGACTTCAAGCCCACTCATCTCGCTGTTCATCACCATGTCTGTCACCACGACATCGTATGGTGGATCTGCCTCCGAGATCATCTTTTGGGCTACCAGTTCATTTTCGGCAGTGTCTACGGTGTGCCCATCCCTTTCCAACCTTCGCTTTATCAAGTCCCTCGCCAAAGGTTCGTCATCCACCACAAGTATGCGAGCCATTCTTTTTCACTCCCCTCCTGCCTCACTTTTTTGTCTCCCGATCCTCTTTGCAGGTAGAGCTATGACGAATTTTGCTCCCCTGCCATACTCACCTACCTCTTCGATTGTTCCCCCGTGTGCCTGCACGATGCTTTTGACGATTGCCAGTCCGAGCCCAAGCCCTTGTGCCCTCGTGCTGTAAAAAGGCTCGAAGATTTTTTCCTTCTTCTCCTCGGGTATGCCCATGCCCGTGTCACTAACCGTTATCAGAACCTCGTTTGGGTTGGCTTTGGACTGCTCTATGGTGATGGTGATGCTTCCGCCATGTGGCATGAAGTGGGTGGCGTTCTCAACCAGCTCGCTTATGCACCTCTTCAATTTTTCCGCATCCCCTTCAACCCACACTTCATCAAGTTGCGTCTCAAAACCGATAGCCACATCACCAGTTGAGCGCCTCATCTGCTCAACGAATTCACGCATCAGCGAGATCAACTCGAGCGGGTTTTTCTCAGCCTTTGCCGACTTGACGAAGTATCGGAATTCCTGAAGTAGCTCTTCCATCTCCTTTATGGAAGACTCAATTGCCGAGAAGAACCTTTCCCTCTCCTCGCCTTGAGTGATGTCAATGTGCTTAAGTTCTTTCAAAGCGCCCTTCAGCGTAAACAGCTTGTTGCCGAGCATGTGTGCAGTCCTCGCCGACATTTCACCGAGGGCAGCCATCCTCTCCGCCTCTATCAGGCGTTCTTGCAATTCAACCCTGTCAAGCACAGCGCCAACTTGACTGGCAAGCATGTGGAGCAAGTTTTGGTCATCGGGCGTGAAAGGATTTGTGTAGGATGAACTTGGATGGCGCTTCCGTAACACCCGAAGGACGCCTCTACATGACTTTTGACCCATTATCGGCACCGCTAAAAACGCACCAATCTGCTCAGCTGGGAACTCTGTGTAACGACCTTTCCATCTCGGGTCAGAACGCACATCTGAAAGGCGTATCGGTTGAGCGTGTAACGCTACCCAACCAGTCAAGCCTTCACCGAGTTCATAAACCGCTTTATCAACCTCCCCTTTGAGTGCGCCCCTTGAAGCCTTTAAGACAAGCTTAGAGTCGTCAATCAAAAACAGCGAGCAATCGTCGGCTTGAAGTATCTCCACAGCGACTGCCACCACTTCATCAAGGAGAGCCTCAATGTCTGTCTGCGATGCCAACTCCATGCCGAGTTCAATCAACTTCTGTTCCCTCGCGTGATAGTCAGCGGCGGATATGGCTATTGCTGCAGCATCAGCGAGTGCGCACAGTATCCGCAAGTCGTTCTCATCAAATGCGTTTTGGCGCTCGCTGTTAACACTCAACACACCGATGGTTTTCCCGTCCCTTCCCTTCAACGGGACAACTATGCAACTGACCGTGTTCTCAAACAACAGACAGCGGGAGCAACATGAGTGGTGCATGTCCCTCGAGATGTCGCCACTAAGGTATGGCTTGCCAGTCAGAGCTACATGCCCTTCAACACCTCTCCCAGTGGTGTCGCTTAGCTCAAACCTCACCGAAAGCTTCTCATCCGTCCACCCATACCCTGCTGTCCATCCGATTTTAAGTTCGCCCGTGTGATAGTTGATGAGTGCGATGAAGCCCCTCTCTGCGCCGACGCTTTTCAAAGCTTCCTCAAGGGTTGTTCTCATGAGGGCGTCAATGTCGGGGAAGGCGGTTAAGAGCTTGCTCACACTGTAAAACGATAAGATGCTCGCCTTCGCTAAGTCGTTGCTCCCTTCAACAACTTCCCATAGATCCTCATTTGGTGGCTGTGAGCCCTTCGCAACGGTGGATGTATCCACTTCGTGTTTATCGTTCCATTCGCTTGGCACAATCACATCACCCTTTGCATGACCAGCTTCAAGTGGCAAGCATGTTTCATCGTTTTCCCACTCTGAAAGGATACCACACTAAGCATGGGTTGTTAGGACTTGGCATCGTTGATATGGGCATACTTGCCGATGAAATGCTACACTCTAATTCGGTTGCTCTTCCCGTAGCGCTAAGGGGTGATCTTTCGTGGGACTTGTTATTGGTGTTGACCTTGGTGGCACGAAGATAGGCGCAGCGCTTGTTGATGAAGCTGGGAATGTCATAGCTAATGTGCGTTGCCAAACGCAGGTTGAAAGGGGAAGGGAGTTCGTTATTGAGCAACTTTTAAGAGCGGTTGGCGAATTGTTTGAGCGTGCCGAAGGGCTCGGCGAGCGCGTGCTTGCGGTAGGCGTCGGAAGCCCCGGCATAATAGACCCCGATAGCGGTGTGGTAGTAAAGCCTGCGGTAAACCTGCCACAATGGGAAGGCATATCGCTCAAGCGCATCTTTGAGGAGCGTTTTAATGTCGTTGCGTTCGCTGATAACGATGTTAATGTTATGGCGCTCGGCGAATCCCTCTTCGGTGTTGCGAAGGGGTTGAGGAATCTCATCTTCATCGCTATCGGGACGGGCATAGGTGGCGGAATCGTGGTTGATGGGAAGCTCTATCATGGCTCAAGCTTCACAGCTGGAGAGATAGGTCACATGACCATTTTGCCAGACGGTCCTAAATGTGCATGTGGTAACTACGGTTGCTTAGAGGCATTGGCTTCGGGTCCTTCGATAGCGAGGAGGGCAAAGGAATACATGGAAAAAGGAGTGGCTACAAGCCTTCGTGAACTCGTAGGGGATGACGAGGTTTCATGTGAGCTTGTAGCTAAGGCTGCCTCAGAGGGTGATTGGCTCTGTAGGCGCTTGCTTGAAGAGGCTGGAAGGTATATTGGCGTAGCTGTTGCATCACTCATGAATGTGCTCAACCCAGATTGCGTTGTCATAGGTGGTGGCGTTGCGCAGGCTGGCGAAATACTGCTAACGCCGATAAGACATGAGGTTGCCTTGAGAGCCATCTCGCCAGCACCAGTGTTGCGAAGCTCGCTCAGAGAGAACGCTGGCGAGATTGGTGCAGCAGCCCTCGCCTTCTCAAAGTTAACGGGGAAGGATTGAGGGGCGAAGGTTAGAGGATGAGTTTGGGGAGGACGAGGAAATGCGAGGGATGGTAATCTCGTTGGTTGCAAAGGGCGTTCTTTTTGTGGTTGCCCTGCAGGTAGCCCTGTGTGGCGATGGATTTGCTCGGGGTAAGGGCGGGCTTCATAAAGCGAGCCTCGCTCGTGAATTAGAGCCACCGAAGCTTAAAGCGGGTTCGGCGTTGCTCTTGGATGTGCGAACTAAGTCTGTGCTTTACGAATTTAACTCAACGAAGCGCTTCTATCCAGCGAGCTTGACGAAGGTCATGACAGCCTTGCTGATACTTGAGAAGGGCAATCTGGATGACAATGTTGTGGTCACGAAAGAGGCATGCTCAGTTGAGCCTTCATCTGCGGGCTTGAAAGAGGGAGAGGTTATTTCGCTTCGCCATCTGCTCTACCTCATACTTGTGAAGTCAGCCAACGATGCGTGTGTTGCTGCGGCGATTCACATCGCAGGTTCTGTGAATGCCTTCGTGAAGATGATGAATGAGAGGGCTAAGTCACTTGGTGCTCAATACACACATTTCTGCAACCCGCATGGGCTGCACGATGATGAGCATTACTCCACAGCACAAGACCTCGCTCGCATCACACTGGAAGCTCTAAAGCACGAGGAGTTTCGTAAGGCTGTATCAACACGCGTTCTTGAGGTGCCACCCACGAACAAATCCGAAGCGAGGGTTTTCAAGAATTTGAACAAGCTCCTTTGGGAGTATGAGGGTGCTGATGGTGTGAAGACTGGTTTCACAATCCCTGCAGGTAGATGTCTCATTGCGACAGCCACTCGAAATGGATGGCAGTTGCTCGCCGTGATCTTGAAGAGTGAGAACGCTTTTGAGGATGCCAAGGCGTTGCTCGATTATGGCTTTTCAAATTTTGTCTCGATCCCGATCACGCAGAAGGGGAGCACAGTAGCCACTTTTCACATTCAAGGTGGTGTGCCGTCGTGCGTGACAGCTATACCGAAGGAGGATTTCTTTGTCGTCTTGAGGAAGGACGAAGTCCACAAGCTTCGATGGCGCATCCATCAAAAGCCGATCAAGTTGCCACTGCATCGTGGTGACACCATCGGATATGTCGAGTTCACATCGCCACGCTCTTCAACGCATTTGATTGAGCTCGTATCGGCTTGCGATGTTATGCCCTCAAACGGGGGCGTCTTGAAACGCATTTTAGCGGGTGCGATTTTTCTGATGTTGCTCATAGCTTGCGTTGTTGGGGTGTTTTACTTCGCCCGTAAGCCAACCACCCGTGGCGGTGGTCAGACGCAACAAGGTGCATCGTTGAAGAGCTGGCGAAAGGTCATTAAACTGCGATAGCAGGCGATGGCTTTGATGGTCTCTCCTGCACGCAAAACCTAATGGTAGGAGGTGGGTGGCAAGATGAAGGTAGGCATATGCACATTCACCGATGGCAGGAAGCGCGTCGCTGATATGTTGCGTGAGGATTGCTTTCGCTTCCAAAGCTCTATTGCCAATTGGCTACGCGAGGAGGGTTACGAGGTTGTTGAAGCTAAAGAGGTGATCTGGAACTACGCCACGGCGAGGAGCGAAGGGGCGCGCCTAAGGGATGAAGGTTGTGATGTTGTCATATTCAACTTCTGCGTGTGGTCGTTCCCAGACTTCACAGTCCAGACAGCACAACAGCTTAATGTCCCGATACTCCTGCTTGGAAACATCAACCCAGCATACCCAGGCTGGGTGGCTTTCTTCGCTTCGGCTGGGGCGCTTGACGAAGTCGGGAGACATTACGGGAGAGCCTTGGGCGACATATCCGACAGAAGGGTTCAAGACGCAATAAGGAATTTCATTGAGAGGCACAACCCTGACAGGAGGAAGCGAGGCATAGAGGCTGCAAAGAAGTTGTTCGGGCTCAGGTATGGAGAGTTTGATGGACCTTCGATGGGCATGTATACGGGGCACATAGACCAAAGCCAATGGATGAGGGAGATCGGTATTCATGTCCACCATTGCAGTCAGCTTACGCTTGCCCGCAAGATGAAACAGATAGCCGATGAGAGGGTGGAGGCAGGCTTGAAGTGGCTCGAAGAAAATTGCAAAGCGATACACTACGACGGGAAGATGCTGACAAAGGGCATCGATGGGACGCTCGCAAGGCAGGTTAGGTTATACCTTGCCATCAAGGATTATTGCAAAGAGGAAGGGATTGACTTCTGTGGCTTGACAGGACAGCTCGACTTCACGGAGTGGGAAGAAGGATGCACGATGGATCTGCCAGAAGCCCTCTTGAACGATTTCGTCGATTGGGAGGAGGACCCTAAGCGCATAATCATATGCGCTACAGAGTGCGATTCAAACGGCGCTCTCACAATGCAACTTCTGCACAACATTACCAACACCCCCATCCTCTTCGCCGACCTGCGCCATTACCATGAAGACCTTGACATCTACGACCTTTGCAACTCTGGTGAACACGCACCATGGTTTGCGAAGCGCAGTAGCAACTGGCGCGATAATTGGAAGGAGGTCGAACTATACCCAGCGCCAGCAATGTATTTCCCATGTGGCGGGGCATCCGTGAAGTTCTTCGCCGAGCCCGCCGATGTTGTCACATTTGCACGCATAACGAGGAAGAGTGGGAAGATGAGGATGCACATCTTCACGGGTAAGTTCGTCCGCTTCTCACCAGAGCAGGATGAAGATTTAGCGAGGCAGACAACTTTTGAGTGGCCACACGCGTTCGCTCGCTTTGATGTCCCGATGGAAACGATCGCAAAGGAGTTCTCATGCAATCACATACACGCAGCTGTCGGGGATTTGGTGGGTGAACTCATCGCTGCATGTGAGTATCTGGGCATCGAACCCATAGTTTTGAGCTGATCGCAAACTTGTGATCCAAAGCCCATCGCACAAACTCGAAAGCTATCCGTTAGGCTAACACTGCTTCATCTCCAAAGAGGGTGGGCACAAAGTTGTTCGCCTTAACCCGATAGCCAGCCACTTAAAGCCTTAAAAGGCGCTGGTGAATTGAGCATGGCTGTTGTATCGCGTGCGAGGGAAGTGGCGCTTCTTGCGCTCGTCGAGATGGAGAAGAAAGACGCTTTTATCAACCTATCACTGCGTGAGCTTCTGCGCAACAGGAGGATGAGAGCAAGCGAAAGAGCATTTGCAATGCAACTCTCCTTTGGCGTTGCAAAGATGCTTCTATACCTTGATTACCTCCTTGAGCAGTTCTGCGGGGAGAAGTTTCACCGCTTACCCGTCTTCATACGAAACTGCTTGCGCATGGGGGCATACGAGATCGCCATCTTATCGCATCCTCCTTATGCGGTTGTGAGCCAGTATGTTGAGCTTGCAAAGGAGTATGGGCATGTTGGGACAAGCAGGCTGGTCAATGCTGTCCTCAGAAAATTCAGCACCGATTGGAGTTCAATACACATCCCAAGCGCCGATGAAGACCCCATATCGCACATAGCGATAAAGACTTCGCATCCACATTGGCTCGTTGAGCGCTGGGTAAAGCAGTTTGGCTTCGATGAGACGCTGAGGCTATGTGAGGCTAATAATATGCCACCGCCACTTTGCATACGGGTGAATACGCGTTGGACTGAGGTAGAGCCAGTCAAGCGATTGCTTGAATTGCGCTGTCGCAAAGTTGAGCCAGCTAAATATGTGCCATGTGGGCTGAGGATTGACACAACAGCCGATGTGACAACTCTACCGGGCTATAAGGAAGGGCTGTTCTCTGTTCAGGATGAGGCTGCTATGCTTGTCACATATGTCCTTGAGCCAAAACCAGGTGAGACCATCATCGATGCCTGTGCAGCGCCGGGCGGTAAGACAACTCACATCGCCGAGATGACAAACGACGCAGCCAAAGTGATTGCCATTGACACTCACAAGAGCAGGATACAACTCGTTGAAGAAGCTGCGGTAAGGTTGAAACTGCGCTCCATTGAGTGTCTCGTTGGCGATTTCATTCAACTCGCGGAGCAGTATAGGGGCGTAGCTGACAGGTGTTTGCTCGATGTGCCATGCTCGGGCACCGGAACGCTTAGAAGGAAGCCAGATGTCCGTTGGAAGAAGAGCACACAAAACATATCTGAGCTTGCACAACTTCAATACAGATTGCTTGAAGCTTCAGCCACTGTGGTCAAGGAAGGTGGCATCATCGTCTACAGCACATGCAGTCTTGAGCGCGAGGAGAATGAAGATGTTGTTGAGGCGTTCCTCAGCAAGCATAAGTGTTTCGAACTTGAGGATGCAAGCAAGTATCTGCCGACGGCAATCCATGATTGCAAGACTCCTGAAGGCTTCTTGCGTTTTCTGCCTCACAAGCATGACACGGATGGCACATTCGTGGCGCGGATTCGGAAGGTTAGATAGGCGCGTTTAGGGAAGCTCATCTATCGTCTCATCCGTTGTTTCTCTGCTTCAGTTGCGGAGAGAACTTTCAGCACCATCAATCGTCTAACCAAGGTGACTGCACACAGGGTGGCATGACATCACTTTCAACAGGAGGTGCACAGTCATGTGGCGAAGGATGTTCGTTGCAACTTTGCTGTCCATGCCGTTGGTCGTTTCGGCGGTGTTTGCGCAAGCACAGGCTGGTCCAGGAGGACCGCCCAGAAGACCGCGTTTCTCACCTGAGGAAGGCATCAATCAGATGCTCGCCTTTTGGGAGAAACAACTCAACATAACGCTGACGGATGAGCAGAGGAAGGCTATCCAGAATGCCTTCAAGGAGCGCTTCGATGCATTCAGCAAGCTCGTTGAGGCACGGAGGAATTTGATGGCTTCGCTTCGTGCGGGTGTAACCGATGCCCAGCTGAAGACAGCGATTGAGAACTACGAGAACGCCATCAAGGCTTATGAGAAGCGGCTTGAGGAGATCGAGGACGAGTTGAATGCTAAACTCAACTACAAAGCCAACCCCAAGCTCCATGCGCTTCTCATAGTCACTGGCGCGCTTGGGCGCTACGGTGGGATGATGTTTGGCAGGTTCGGTGGCGCAGGCGGATGGCAGATGGGTCCAAGAGGTGGAGGTCAGCAAGGAGGGCAGAGACAGCAGGGGCAACGAGGAGGACAAAGAAGGGGAAGAACATAAATCGGTTTGCTCTCACCCATGCGGTTAGTGATGTCGTGACATCGGCGTTAGCTCACCTTGATTGGAGTGCCTTGCTTCGCTGATTGGAGCGCCAGCTCGATCAGCCTTATGACCTGACGCGACTGCTCAGGTTTGACAGAGAGTTCTTCCTTGCCAAGCAAGACAGCAGCGATGTTCTCGTAGAATGCAACCCATCTTCCGGGGACGGAGTCAACCGTCATCTCAACTCTGTTGCCGTTCAGTGTTGTGAAGATGCGTGCTCTGTTCTCTGGTGGCTCAAAGGCGCTTTTTATGTCACGGCGTTGCAAGGCTGTTTCCTGAGGGTCTAAGCCGAACTTGATGAAACCACCTTTATCGCCAAGCACATACCATCGTGGGCGGGGCGCAAATGAAATGTAGCTGATCTCAACCGTGTATGTGAGCGAGTCAAACTCCATCTCGACAGAGGCATAGCTTTCAACGCTCATGTTCCATACGAGGAAGTTTGTTTTACAGCTTATGCTCATCGGCATCTTGCCTGTCAGCTGTAACGCTTGATCGATAAGGTGCGCGCCCCAATCGTGCAGTATGCTACCCATGCATTCGCGCTCACAGCGCCAAGCGCTACCGGGCTTGCCATATCGCACGACGCTCGATTCGATAAGGAATGGTTCACCGAGCAAACCAGAGTCGATGGCTCTGCGCAGTGTCAAGAAATCGCAATCCCAGCGCCTGTTGTGGAAGACGCTCAAGAGCACGCCAGCTTTGTCTCTCGCCATAAGCATTGCGTCTGCCTCGGCAGTGCTTATGCACATAGGCTTGTCAACGACGCAGTGTTTGCCAGCTTCCATCGTCTTTATGGCAAGCTCTGCGTGGGTGTTATGAGGCGTTGCTATTACGACCAGATCAACATTCTTATCACGAAGCAATTCCTCATAGCTCTCGTAAGTTATGACGCCATAGTCATTTTTTGCCTGCTGGCGTCTGCGCTCATCCCTTGAGGCAACCGCATACAGTTTGAGTCTCGGCACAAGCTCTATAAGCTGTGCGTGTATGACTCTCCCTGCGTAGCCATAACCGATGATGCCGACATTGATTTGCCCCTCTGCCATGTCTCCCTTCACCTCACATGTTCGTGCTCGTATTCCTGTGGGCACAATTTAAAATGTGCCTTCAGTTTGTAACTTATGCTGACTGTGGTCGGTGGTGAACGGTTCCATGCAAAAAGTGGTTAAGGGTGTAGAGAGTGTGCATGGCGTCATAAAGGTTCCGGGTGATAAGTCGATATCGCATAGGGCGTTGCTCATTGGTGCAATCGCCGACGGAGTGACCACAGTTGAAGATTGTCTTCTCGCTGAAGATGTTGTGAGCACGGCGAGGTGCTTAAGTTCTTTAGGGGTGAGGATTGACGGGATAGAAGGGGATGTCGCTTGCTCTGCCACTGTGAAGGTGCATGGAGTTGGCGGTGCAAACTTTAAGCCTCCAGCTCACATCCTTGATGCTGGCAACTCTGGGACTACGATGCGTCTTTTGCTTGGCTTGCTTGCTGCGCATCCGTTTTCGGCTACAGTTGATGGCGATGAATCGCTCAGGAAACGCCCCATGGATAGGGTCGCAAAGCCATTGAACATGATGGGGGCATCTGTTGTAGGGCGAGGTGAGCGTTGTTACCCGCCAGTAAGCGTCACTGGTGGGAAACTTCGCGCAGTTGATTATGAGATGCCCGTCGCAAGCGCTCAAGTCAAGTCAGCGATATTGCTTGCTGGGCTTTTCGCCGATGGCGTTACAAGCGTCATTCAGCCAGCACCTTCAAGAGACCACACCGAACGGATGCTTTCAGCCTTCGGTGCCGAGATAAGAGTTGATGGGTTAAAAGTGTCGGTTTGTGGCGGAGCGAAGTTGCGTCCTCAGTATGTGTTTGTCCCGGGTGATTTTTCATCGGCTGCTTTCTTCATCGGTCTTGCTACTGCCATTCCCGGAGCGAAGCTTACGGTCAAGGATGTAGGGATTAACCCAACGAGGACTGGTCTCATTGATGTGTTGGAGTTGATGGGTGTTGATGTGAGGATTGAAAACGAACGCATCGTATCTGGCGAGCCAATCGGTGATGTGACCGTTTTCGGTGCTGAGAGGCTTCGCCCAATCAACATCTGTGGTGAGCTTATACCGAGGATGATTGACGAGCTTCCAATAGTTGCAGTCCTCTGCTGTTTGGCTGATGGTGAAAGTGTCATCAGGGATGCGAGTGAGTTGCGCATAAAGGAATGCGACAGGATAACAGCGATGGCATCAGAGCTTTCGAAGATGGGCGCTCAAATAGAAGAACTTGAAGACGGATGGCGTATAACGGGCGTCAGGAAACTGAAAGGAGCGGTCGTTGAGAGCTATGGCGACCACAGAGTCGCAATGAGCCTTGCCATCGCAGGAATGCTCGCAGAAGGTGAGACAGTCATCAACGGTGCTGAGTGCGTCTCAATCTCATTCCCAAGCTTTTGGGAGATGCTGGAATCATTACGGTGACTGTGTAGTTGTGGCTCGCTCATCTTGTGGTGTTCCTCAGTTGAGTGAGCTGTGTCAAAGGTGATGTGCTTTGAGCAGTGGCAGTTTTGTAGTTGCGATTGATGGGCATGCAGGTTCGGGCAAAAGCACTGTTTCAAGGATGCTCGCAAAAGCTTTGGGTTGGATGCACATTGATACTGGCGCAATGTATCGTGCAATAACATTGAAAGCACTGAAGTTGGGGTTGCCACTGGATGATGAGCGTGCGCTTACCGATATCGCTTTATCAACTAAGATTGAGTTCGTCACTTCCTCAACTGGTGAACAGCGCATACTCGTTGACGGCGAGGATGTGACTGAAGAGATACGCTCGCCAGAAGTTGAAACAGCGGTTTCATATGTTAGCGCTATAAGGGGCGTTCGTAGGGCGCTACAGGCAATGCAGAGGGAGCTCGTTAAAGGTAGGTGTGCAGTAGCCGAAGGAAGGGACATGCAGACTGTTGTCTTCCCAGATGCTCAGTTGAAGGTTTTCCTAACTGCGTCGCTTGAAGAGAGGGCAAGGAGACGCTACCTTGAGCTCAAAGCGAAGGGATACGATGTCTCATTTGAAGATGTGCTCAAGCAAACTCAAGAGCGTGATAGGCTTGATTCCACAAGGGATGATTCGCCCCTCATTCCTGCCGAGGATGCTATCATCATTGATACAACACACATGAGCCCAGAAGAGGTCGTCCAGCAAATACTTAGCGCCCTAAGGCAAAGGACAGAGGGAGACGAAAGCAACACAGCCTGCGGGTTTAAACAATAGCGGTAGTGGGCATATTAGCAGTGACGCTTTTCAAAACCAAAGTGAAGGGGTGATGCGCTATGAGGCGATGGATGTTGGTCTTTTCCGCTGTGCCGTTTCTCTTTGCGGTGGTTGCTTTCATGCTCGCTGGTTGCGGTGGGGGCGGTGAAAAGCAAGTAACCACAGGTCCGACAGGCAGTATCGTTGGGCGTATCGTCAGCACAAAAACCAGAGGCAGGGTCATGGCAGTTGCTATCATGGGCGCTTCACAAATAACACCTGTGACGAGCATTGAAGGTGATAGGTTCCGCATCGACAATGTTCCTGTTGGCGAGCAGACTGTGTGCGTGCGCTCAAGCGAGGGTAACAGAGGCGCAGTGTTCGTTGCTCAAGTCTTACCGAACAAGGTCACTGATGTAGGTGATGTTGAGGAGAAGCCGTTAGGCAAAATCTCGGGTTTCGTTTATGAGGTAGATGAACAAGGTAACAAGGGCAAGCCGATTGCCAACGCATTAGTTTCCGCAAGACCGCTGTCGGGTGAAGCTGAAGCGCAACCGCTTGAGGAAGTCCCTAAAGGCATGTTTGCGATGACGAGGACGGATGCAAACGGTAGCTATGAGCTTCTCCTGCCAGCTGGCACTTACCTCGTTGTGGCTGATGCCCCAAGGTATATGCCTGCTACAGACACTGTTACTGTTGAAGAACTTCAAGTGACGGAATGCAACTTCGGTCTAATGAGGCTGAAAGATGCCACGGGGAGCGTCTATGGCAAAGTCACTGCTGAAGTGAATGGGCAAGTGTTGCCAGTTGCGGGCGCACTTGTAGTGCTTGCGCCAAAAGGAGAGCCCGGCGTGCCAGAGGTAGCTCCATCAGGAATAACCGTCGGGATGCTTCTTGGAGCCCTGCCAAATGCTCTCTCAAAGAAGCATGGTAAGAAGGTTGTTGTTCCACCGGCGTGGGGACGCATCGCCGTCGCTTTCACAGATGCTGAGGGCAACTACACGATAGACAATGTCAAGCCCGGAAGCTACAGGGCAGTGGCATTCAAAGAGGGCTACGGGGAAGACGAAAAAGAAGTGCAAGTTAAGCCGGGTGGTAGCGAGAGGGTTGACTTTAGGCTGAAGGCAAAGGTTGGCGTTTTGTTTGGTTATGTCAGGGACAGCGAGAGTAAAAGCCCAATTGAGGGCGCAACCGTAATCGCCATCGGCTTTGGCGACCCTTGGTATGTGTGGGGTGGATGGATTGAAGTGCCAGACAAGCCGCACATCTTTGTCAAGCCCGTGCATGGTAAGAAGAACATTGCTCCAACGCCTATCATCCCAATCCATCCGCCAGTCATACCACCATTCAGACCACCAGTCCGAGCGAGCACAACTACCGACAAGGATGGTTGCTACAGCCTCACATTGTCTGAGGGCGAATACTTTGTGAGCGTGTGGAAGGACGGATACGAGCCACAAGGTGCCATTGTCACTGTGACTGCTGGTGGGAAAACACAACAGGATTTTGAACTCACGAGAAGTTTGGGGGAGCAACTTGTGCTCGAGTTGGAGTTGCCGACCGAGCCCGTTAAGTTGGGCGAGCCTGTCAAGATGAGGCTTGTGCTCAAGAACGAAGGCGATAAGGAAGTTACACTGCGCTTCAATTCGGGACAGAGATATGACTTCATAGTGCGTTCCGAAGATGACGAAGTTGTATGGCAGTGGTCGCACGATAAAGCATTTGCGCAAGTCACTGGTGAGGAGAAGATTCAACCTGGCGGTCAGCTTGTGTATGAGGAAACTTGGGCGCAGGTGGACAACGATGGCAACCAGGTCAAGGAAGGAGTTTACTATGTTGAAGGTGTCGTGGCATGTGCTCCGCCGATAAGCACCGTTGGCTCAGTCACCGTGGGTGAGTCCCCAGAAGTTGGTGGCGGTATCGTAGGTTTGCATGGGGGCAAGCTTAAGAGGACGAAGCGTTAAGGCGTTCGTTTAAGCATCGTCGGTTTCCCCTTCGTTCGTTAACTGCGAATGTAGGGGCGCATCCACCTAAAGAGGTGGATGCGCTCCTTTCATTTTTCATCGGCTTTCAGCTATGTTGGTTAGTGGTGGTTAGCCATCGATTCTATCGGTGCCAATGGGGGCGATAGAGGATGCGTTCGTCACCGCTTTTTGTTGGCATAGATGTTGGAACTGAGGGCGTCCGTGTCATTGCAACCAAACCTGATGGTGAAATTGCTGGTAGCGTGAGCGTAGCGAATGAGCAAGAGAAGGTTGAGCTACCTGAAGGATGGTCTGAGCAAGATGCGAGGTTGTGGTGGGAGGCAACGAAGGAAGCCCTTAGGGGCTTGTGCGATCTTATTGACCCTTCATGCATCGTTGCAGTTTCTGTGGCTTCCACATCTGGCACTTTTGTGCCCGTAGATAGCTCTGGTGAGCCTCTGCGGAATGCGCTGATGTATAACGACATGCGTGCAGTTGAGGAAGCAAGAGAGGTTAGAAGATACGCAACCGATCTTGAGGCAAAGCTTGGCTATCAGATACAGCCATCGTTTGCGCTCCCGAAGATGCTGTGGCTACGCAGGCATGAAAAGGATTTGTTTGAGCGCACCGCAAAGCTACTCCATGCTGCTGACTTCATAGTGGCGAAGCTCACTGGCATAGTCGGTGTTAGCGACTTCTCAAACGCTCTCAAATCGTGCTTTGATGTTGTTGACATGTGCTTCCCTGATTGGATTGAGGACAAGCTTGGCATACCGCTTGATAAGCTCCCGAAGGTTTTGGTGCCGGGCGAGCAGATTGGCTATGTGAGCGAAACGGCTTCCTCTGAGACTGGGTTGCCAAGGAATGCGGTTGTCGTCGCTGGTGCAACGGATGGGACTGCTGCATTCATCTGCTCTGGCGCAAGTGCCGTTGGCGAGTGGAATTCAAACCTCGGTAGCACCCTTGTCCTTCGCGGTCTGTGTGAGCGTTTGCTGAAGGATGATATGGGACGGATCTACTATCATCGTCACCCAGATGGCTTGTGGATGGCGGGCGCTGCAAGCAACACTGGTGGCGAGTGTCTTCGTGTGCGTTTCCAGAGAAGGGAGCTTGCGTTGATGGATGAGATGGCTTACAAGCGCATCCCTACAGGGGTGCTCGTTTACCCGTTGGTGAGGCGTGGCGAGCGCTTCCCGTTCGTTAACGAGAACGCAAATGGCTTCATGGTGGGCGAGCCGAAGGACGAGTTTGAACTTTATGCAGCTCACATTGAGGGCGTGGCTTTCGTTGAGCGTTGGTGCTTTGAGGTTTTTGAGAGCATTGGTCATCGTGTAGGCGAAAGTGTTTTTGTAACTGGTGGTGGGTCAAAATCTGGATTATGGAACAAGGTGCGTGCGAGTGTCCTTAGGAAAGTTCTCATACGCCCGAGAGTTGCTGAGACGGCTTTTGGCGCAGCAATCATAGCTGCATCCAAAACTTATTTTTCGTCGTTAAGCGAAGCTTCAAAAGCTATGGTGAAGAGAGGGGAAGCGTTTGAGCCAGACGATTCACTTGCTCGTGCATACGAGGAGGCTTACTGGCGCTTCCGAGTTGAATGCAGTGAGAGGGGCTATGGGTAGGTGAAGGCGTAAGCGAAATCTTTGGAGGGGTTTGTCCATCATGTTTGAGCACATGCTTGCTGAGAAAGCCTTCACATTGCGTGGTGATGTGCTTGAATGGGTTGAGAGCATGCGCCTTTGTGGTGAGCCATACGGGCAATATCGTTTCTCACCCTCACGCAATTACTGCGACGCATACTCATCGGCTATAGCTGCTTTCCTACGGGATATGTTTGATGAGCTGTCACACTTGGGGGAGAAAGAGCGGTTGCAGTGGATTGAGCTTCTGTGTTCCTTTCAAGACCCAGATAGCGGTTACTTCTTTGACGAGCGTTTATTCCCGAAGGACTGTAATGACTTGCTCTCAATGTTTGAGCTGACGCATGCTTGTGTGTCAGCGCTTGACCTGCTTGGCAGTCTGCCGAAGAATCGTTTGCGTTTCCTTGACGCCCTCGCCAACGCTCCAGCGTTAATAAGGTGGCTCGACGAGAGGGTTTGGGTTACACAAAGTGGCGATAGCCTTGTTGATAGGGCTTTGTTGGAGGGCAGGTTGATATTCCATCTTGGTGGGTTGCTCATCTATGCGTGTGAGTGGGGCGATGTAGGTCATGATGTGGTTGAGCTTTTCTTCCGATGGCTTGATAGCAATGTTGATCCATCAACGGGCTTGTTTGGGACGAAGCAAGGTTGTAGCCTGCTGAACTCGATGTGCGCTTCTTCTTACATCTACGGGCTCTACTTCCATCAATCTCGCCTTGTGCTCTACCCAGATAAAGTGATTGATTCGGTTCTATCCTTGCAGAGGCAAGATGGTCTTTTTGGCTCAACGCCTGAGGCAAACTTCTCAGCAGCGATGTTGCTTGTCGGCATGTTGATGCGCTGTGAGCATAGGCAGATTGAAGCGGAGGCTTCTTTGCGTCGTTTGCAACGCTCTATAATTTCGCTTGAACTACAAAACGATGATGGTGGTTTCCATGCGGGCGCAAGGCTTCGTGGCAGGCACTGTCATTTTGGTATCAATTGGCTCTGTGTTGACACTAACGAAAGTGACATGCTTTCAACATGGCTTTACTGTGGCGCGTTAGCTCTCATCTCGGAAGCTGTTGAATCACCATTATCGCGAGTTGGGTGGTTCATTCGTGAGCGCAATGAAGCACCCACATTCTCATCGTGGCTTTAGCATGACAAGTTGATGGGAGGGTGTGAGCTATGGCACAGGCTGAGCGATACGACTTTAAAGCGATAGAGCGCAAATGGCAGAAACGATGGGCGGAGCAGGAGCTCTTCAAGGTAACCGAAGACACTTCAAAGCCGAAGTTCTACTACCTTGACATGTTCCCCTACCCGAGCGGTGAGCTACACATGGGGCACATGCGAAACTACATCATCGGCGATGTGATCTCACGCTATCGCCACATGCTCGGTTACAATGTGCTTCATCCGATGGGTTATGACGCGTTTGGTCTGCCAGCCGAGAACGCAGCCATTCAACACGGTCTTCATCCGAGCATCTGGACTGAGAGATGCATAGAAAGGATGAGGAAGCAGTTTGACATGCTCGGCATATCGTTTGATTGGAGTCGTCAGATACGCACATGCGACCCTGAATACTACAAGTGGAATCAGTGGTTCTTCCTGAAGTTCTATGAGCGTGGGCTTGCCTACAGGCGTCCAGCACCGGTTAACTGGTGTCCGAGTTGTGAGACGACGCTCGCAGATGAGGAGGCGGAGAGGGGCTTCTGTTGGCGCTGTTCGACGCCCGTTGAAAAGAGATGGCTTGAACAATGGTTCTTGAAGATAACAGCGTATGCGGAGAGGCTTCTTGAAGACCTTGATATGCTTGAGCATTGGCCAGAAAGAGTGAAGGTGATGCAACGCAACTGGATAGGGAAGAGCGAGGGCGTTGAATTCGATTTAGAGCTTGAAGGGTTGGGCGAGAAGGTGAGAGTGTTCACGACGAGGATTGACACCGTTTACGGTGTGACATTCGTCGTGCTCGCTCCAGAGCATCCACTTGTCCCGAAGCTCATTGAAAGGAGTCCGAGGCGAAGTGAGCTCTATAGGGCTGTCCAGCAGATGCTCTCAAAAAGCATCGAAGAGCGTTCTTCAGAGGAAGCCGAAAAAGAGGGCGTCTTCCTTGATGCGTATGCGATACACCCGTTGACGAAGCAACGAGTTCCAGTTTGGGTTGCAAATTATGTGCTGATGGAGTATGGGACTGGAGCTATAATGGCTGTGCCCGCACATGACCAGCGTGACTTTGAGTTCGCACGAAAATACGGCTTAGAGGTTCGCCCCGTCATAAGACCCCCAGATGGGCAAATCGATGCCAAAGATATGGAGAGGGCATATGTTGAGCCGGGCATAATGATCAACTCAGGGCAGTTTGATGGCATGTTCAGTGAGGATGCGAAAGAAGCGATTGCGGATTACATGGAGAGGCTCGGGGTCGGCAAGCGAAGTGTCCAATACAGGCTCAGGGACTGGCTAATCTCAAGACAGCGTTACTGGGGGACTCCATTCCCAATCGTTTACTGTGACAGGTGTGGTATCGTTCCCGTCCCAGAGGAACAACTTCCGGTTCTGCTTCCACCGAATGTGCAAATAACAGGGAAGGGCGGTTCACCGCTTTCTCAAGTTCCCGAATTCGTCAACGCCACATGCCCAAAGTGCAATGGGAGAGCCAGAAGGGAAACCGATACGATGGCGACATTCGTTGACAGCTCTTGGTATTTCCTTCGCTTCTGTGACCCTCACAACGATGAAGAGCCATTCAGCAAAAGAGCGGTTGACTACTGGATGCCAGTTGATCAGTATGTTGGTGGGATTGAGCACGCTGTCTTACACCTTCTCTATGCGCGCTTCTTCACGAAGGTGCTCTATGACATGGGCTTGGTGAAAACGAAAGAGCCCTTCTTAAGGCTGTTCACTCAGGGCATGATTTATCACGAAAGCTATTACTGCAGGCACTGCAGGTCATACAAGCGCCCTGAGGAGGTCGTCAGCGAAGCTGTTGAGGGCAGGAGGGTTGTGAGGTGTGGGAGTTGTGGTGAAGAAGTGGAAGTTGGGATGGACAAGATGAGCAAGTCAAAGCTCAACATAGTCACTCCAGACTATGTTTGCGAGCAATACGGTGCTGACACCGCCCGTCTCTTCATCCTCTTCATCGGTCCACCAGACCAAGATGCCGAATGGACTCCAAGGGGCATTGAAGGCATGCATAGGTTCTTGAACCGCTTGTGGCGTTTCGTTAACGGTCACTTGGACGATTACATCAGCGGTTGGAGGGAGGAGCTTGAAAGGCTGAAGCCGAGCTTGGATGCTAATCAAAGGGCTTTAAGGAGGAAGCTCCATCAAACCATACGCAAGGTGACGGAGGACATCGAAGGTTTTGGGTTCAACACCGCTATAGCTGCGCTTATGGAACTCTTCGGCGAGATGCAATCCTTCGCTTCATCGATGCGCAGCAAGGACACAAGAGAAGGGTTCACGGACAGGGTCGTTCTATCGGAGGCAATGGAACTCATCCAATTCCTCTTGCATCCGTTTGCACCGCACATAACCGACGAGCTTTGGGAGAGGCTCGGTGGGAGTGGCAGTCTGTATCAACAGCGCTGGTGTGAGGTTGACGAAGAGGCAGCAATGTCGGAAGAGAGAGTCATCGTAGTCCAAGTCAATGGGAAGGTAAGGGATAGGCTTGTAGTGCCTGTTGGGACATCAAAAGAGGAGTTGCAACGGCTCGCATTGAGTTGCAAAGGGGTTCAAGCCCACATATCGGGGAAGCAGATAAAACGCATCATCGTTGTGCCAGACAAGATTGTGAACATCGTCGTTTGATGCTTTACAGGCATAATGTAACTGAGGCGGTGAGCCAGCATGGAGGAGAAGCTGAGGCGCAAGCTACAACAACTGCGTTTGCAAAGGATGCAAATAGAGAGGCACATCCTTCAACTCGAACGACAAATAGCGATGCACGGTAGCACATACCCAGTTAGGAAGGAACTTGAGCGCCTCAGTGAGAAGCGAGCCGACCTGCTCGCACAAGAAGAGCAGATAACGAAGCAACTGATGGGAGAAGCTGAGGTAGCGCAGGAGATGAAGGCAGAGCCTGAGACGGCTGTGGGCGAGGAGGCGAAAGAGGAGAAGGAAGTCGAAGCACCAGCTAAACCACAACGCAAAGGGCGTGGTAGGAGAAAGAAACAGCCAAGCGAGGCATGAACTCATTTGTGGTTTTCAACGGAGTTGAAGCACATGGAGCGGACTTACAAGATACTCGTGGCGGATGATGAAGAGGCAGTCGTTGAAATGGTGCGTGTCAACCTTGAGCGGGAAGGCTACAAAGTGATAACAGCTTACGATGGTGTGGAAGCAATTGAGAAGGCGACCTCAGAGAAGCCCGACTTGATCATCCTCGATGTTGTCATGCCTCGCCTTGACGGCTATGAAGTTCTTGAGTTGCTTCGCGTCCATCCAGAGATGAAGGATGTGCCAGTCGTCATGTTGACTGGATATCCGAGCGACATCGGTGCTGTCGCTGCGTTTGAACACGAGGCGGACAGTTACTTGCCCAAACCTTTCGATCCAGAGACTTTGGTGGTCCTCGTCAGGAGGCTTCTCAGCGAGAGGTAGGAAGGGGATGCAATGGTATGACAGGGTGCTCATAGTGGCTTTCATTGTGGTTGTCTCCCTCTCCACCATCATGTATCTAACGCTGATGAAAAAGGGAACAGCACCGAGCGTTACGGTGATCGGTGTGCCGGAAACGCATGGTGCTATACAACTGCCGAAGATAAAAGTTCATGTGAAAGGCGCTGTGAGGAAGCCCGGTGTTTACGAGTTTAACGCTGGCGCCCGTGTCGAAGATGCTGTTAAGAAAGCAGAGGCTTTGCCCAAAGCTGATGTTCACGCACTTAACCTCGCTGCCTTCCTCAAGGATGGTGATGAAGTTTTCGTTCCCGATAGAAGTTCGAGGGCGCTTGAGGCGTTTGAAGAAGCTCTCACCATAAGAGGCGCTGAAAAAATCGCACCCACATACAGCAGGAGACGGAAACAGCTACCGATTGGTAAGGTTGCGATAAACAGAGCTACAGCCAAGCAACTTGAAAGCTTGCCCGGGATTGGGCCAGCTTTGGCAGAACGCATCGTGGAGTATAGGCAGGCTCACGGTCCGTTCAAATCTGTTGACGAGCTTCTCAATGTCAGAGGCATCGGGAAGAAGAAGCTTGAGGCATTACGCCCGTATGTGAAGCTTTGGTGAGATCGGTCGTTGCGGTCTCATACAGGATGTGTTTGTGGTGGCAAACGGGAAACGGTTGTTGGAGAAGGGATTAAATCTACTGCTCAACCGCCTCCCCGCATTTGCAGTCATCGTTTATGTCCTCGGTGTTGTCATCGGCAATACACCAATACCACGATCGCTTACGAGTTTGGCTGTTTGCATGTGGCTGATTGTCGCTTGCTTTTATTTGCTCGCAGGTTGCTACCTCCTGCGGCGCAAGATGGTGATTGAAGGAAGCCTCATCTTGATGCTCTGTGCGTTTGCAGTCGGGATGATGGCACAGCAACTCCGCATGCTTCGCCTGTATGATTCGCTTAGAAGCATCTGCAGACCAATCAAGCTGTGTAAGCTTGTGTTCATGCCCTATGAGCACCCGAGGATGATGCAGGTAAGTGCAGATGTGTTGGATAAAAGTGAGCGAGTCATCTGGCATGTGAAGGCGCTCGTGTTGAAGGTGGATGAAGAAGATAGCGCATTGGGACGCCTCGAAGGTCACAGCATCCTCGTTGGCATTAAAGGTTTGCTTGATGAGGCTGAAACGGGCGAGCCATTGATTGAGCTTGGGAAAGTTGTAAGTGCGAGTGGCTCGCTGAGTTTGCTTCCTGATGTGAGCAACCCACACCAACCGAACACAACGCGCAGGCTTTTGATGGAGGGTGTGGTCGCGCGCTTCACAGTTGATGTGCACGACTTCGGTCATGGGAAAGGGCAACAAGTTCCGATGAGTTCTTTAAAGAGTTGGAAGGCGAAGTTAACGCTCTTACGAATGCGAATCAAGGAAAGGCTTTTTGAGCGCATGCGTTCTTGGTTGCCCGTTGAGTCTCGGGATGAGGCAATGAGCGTTATCGGGAGTATGTTCCTCGGGATGCATGCAGCGCATCTCCCGAGCGAGATAGCTGATGTCGCAAGGCGCTCTGGCGTAATACATATCCTCGTCGTCTCAGGGCTACATGTCACATTCATCGCTATGCTCGCCAGCCGCCTCGTCTCGCCGAACAGTTGGCTAAGCATCTTGCTCGGCTTAATCGCAGCCTTTTGCTACTGGCTCATAAGCTATGGTGAGCCATCAATAACACGCGCTGTGCTCATGTTCTCCTATGTAACCGTTGGCTCGTCGTTCAGTAAGATGAGGCGCGCGCCTCACTTTAGAGCTGATTGGATGATGTCGTTATGTTTTGCTGGCGTCATCATGGTGGCTATGTCGCCAGCCTCACTCTTCAACATAGGTTTCCAACTTTCCTTCGTTGCGACCTTCGGGATATTGTGGCTTGGTGGTTCTGTTATCAACGCTTTCATGCGATGCAGGGAATGCGATGAGCGCACTTTCAACCTACGGCAACATGTTGGACGGCTTATGTGGTATCCATCAGCCACCGTTGGCGCTCAGGTTATGATTTCGCCGCTTATGGCATACCACTTCAATAAACTTGTGCTTGCGGGCTTCGTGTCAAACCTCGTCATCGTGCCTTTAGCGCTTGTTATGCTGACGCTTTCTATCGCAAGCGCGATGGTGGCTGGTTCGTATGAAGTGATTTCATGGGCATCTGAGGTGAACATGCTCGCTGTGTTCATGGGGGTGCTTTCTTCTGTGGTTGGTTTCGTTGGGCGAGCCCTCATGTGGGTGAACAGCATCCTTGCTGGCTGGCTTGTGCATCTCATGACCTTCTTCGCTACGCTTCCCTTTTCCACTTTGGATGTGCGAATTGTGGATCCAATGAGTCTCGTTGCCATCTACGCTTTAATAGTGGCTCTGCCTATGTTACCATCGGTGATCACGCGCACGCGTGCCTCAGGCAAAACCTCAATTGCACATGCTCTTAGAATCATCTTGGTTGTAGCATTGCTTTGCATGCTCTTCCAGATAGCCGGCAAGTTACTCAGGGTCGTCAACCCATGTGTAGCTTTCTGGATGCTCGATGTTGGGCAAGGGCAATGCATCTTCGTTCGTGCGCCCAACGATAGGTGCATGCTTGTGGATGCGGGCACGATGAGCCTTAGCGGAACCGCAGGTGATATGCTCGCAAAGGAACGCATCTTGCCGTTCCTCTACAGGGAGAGGGTGCACCAAATCGATGTGCTCGTCATAACCCATCCAGATGAAGACCATGTCTCTGCGCTCCCAGCAATACTTGAGCGAATACCGGTTGGCATCGTCCTTGATCCGAGCCTGCCATCAAGTGAGCCATCATATTTGAGGGCGCTCAGCATCATCGCTGAGCGTCATATAAGCCGATTGGTTGCGAGGCGAGGGCAAAGAATTGTCCTCGACAGCGAAAACGGGGTCTATGCTGATGTGCTTGCGCCAAGCGAGCCATTGCTTCGTGGCACGAGAGACGATGTGAACAATAATGTTATCGTGCTATCGGTGAATGCGCTTGGAAGGAAAATACTGCTCACGAGCGACATGATGAATGAACAGGAAGAACACTTGCTCTCAATCGCTTCCCCGACGGAGTTATATGCCGATGTGCTCTATGTCCCGCACCATGGAAGTAGCAGTTCGTGTGGCGAGGAATTGCTTTTGAAGGTCAAGCCGAAGATCGCTCTCATCTCGTGCGGGCGTTTCAACCCCTTTGGGCATCCATCCAGCGAGGTCATCGACAGGTTGAACAGTGCTGGCGTTCAAGCAATCCTTCGCACAGACGAACACGGCGCAATACTCCTGCGCATCACAAAGAGGGGCATCACAACCGTCAAATTCGGCAGGCGTTGGTGACCCCCTTCCACATGGTGAACAAAAGTTCGCTATAATTTTCAATCGGGAAAAATGTGGGGGCGTAGCTCAGAGGGAGAGCGCTGGAATCGCACTCCAGAGGTCAGGGGTTCAAATCCCCTCGCCTCCACAGTTCAATTTTTGTTTTTGTGGCATCTCAGATGAGCGGAAGGAAGTTTTTCAACCTCTCGAGCGATGCATTAGCCTGTTTGTTCCTCCTCGCATATGCTCTTTGTTTCCACTCACGCTACATAGTTGCAGGTAAGTTGATGCTTCCGGAGGCTCTGCCAAACCTTGCTGGAGTATCTGAAGGGGAAGCTGTCCGTTGGAACGCACTGCAGTGGGATGGAGCAGCTCAATACCTCCCTTGGAGACATGTCGCAAAGGAGATGTTGAAAAAGGGCATTGTGCCACTTTGGAATTCACACCAAGGATGTGGTATGCCACTCCTCGCAAACCCTCAAGTCGGCGTCTTCTACCCGCTGAACCTTTTGCTTTGGTTTGCACCGATTGAGGTGGTGTCCACTTGGCTTGCGATACTGCATATGGTTATCGCTCTCCTCTCCACTTACTATCTTTCAAGAGCGCTCTCCATAAATGTTTTCGGTAGCCTTGCTTGTGCGCTCTCGTATGCTTTTTGTGCACCGATGATAAGCTGGCAAATGCTCCCAACAGCTTTTAACACGATGAGCTGGTTCCCGTGCGCGCTTCTCTGTGTCATCTTGCAAATGCGCACCCCTTCACTCCTTCGCCTCCTCACTACTTCTGGGGTTTGCACCATGCTCATTTTGAGCGGTCATCCACAACTGTGCATCTATGCGCTCATATCTCTTTGCATCGTCTCGCTCATGTTGTGTGTCTTTCTCTGTTCCAACGGCGTTGAGGCAGTGCATCGATTCGCTTCCGTTATCATCGCCATTGCGCTTGCCATATCACTCTCCGCATCCCAACTTTTGCCGACCATGGAACTGTCACGCTACTCGCACCGTTACAGTGCTCCAACTTGGGATGGCTATTACTGGTTTGCCTTGCGAGGGTTGAGCTATAGCGATTTCATCATGTTCCTATTGCCTTATGCGTGGGGCAAGCCACAGCTTGGAACTTACATCGGCAAAGAAAACTTCTCAGACTATTGTCCTTATGTTGGTGTTGTGGCGCTCGTGCTCGCGTTCTTGGGTGTTGTTTCAGCTTGTGAAAGGCAAGCCAACGATGCGCCCAAAAAGCGTATGATTGCATCAATCGGTTTAAGTCTCCTCGTTGTGGGTCTTCTCATGGCGACTGGGAGCGCCTTCAACATACCGTTTTACTTTGCCCTCCCCGGGTTTGCTCAGATTGGCACACCGACAAGGGCTCTTTTTGTGAGCGCCCTCGGTATAGCCATGCTTTGCGCAATCGGCTTTGAATGGCTATCAACGGAGGTTGAAAGAAAGAGCGTAATGAAGAGCATGGTGAGTATCTCAATATCCCTCGCTTGCCTTTCATGCATCTTTGTTCTGTTGCTTCTCATGGCTCGCTTTTGGGCAGGCATTTCTCACATGAGCGTTTGGGAGGCTGTAGTGTTGTTGGTTCGTTGGAACGCAGGTGTGGTGCTTGCATCATTCCTGTTCGCATTGGCTATGTCGCTACGGTGGCTCCTTGGGAGGTTCTCTCTTGTGATTGTGGTTTCATCGATGGCTCTTGAGCTGGTGCTATTCGGCATTGACTACAATCAAGCACTGAGCAAAACAGAATATGAGAAGCTAACAGCCACTTTGAACCTCATCAGGGAATCGGTGCCAGAGGTTGTTGATGGCTTGTATCGCATACTACCGTTAAGCTCATCATGGGGATTGCGGAAGCTCCCAAAAGCGCTCTTGCCACCAGACACATTGAGCCTTGGCAGTCTGTCTGATCCGCAGGCTTACGATTCGCTTATGTTGCGTAGTTACAAAGCGCTCATGGAGGTCATCGAGGGTGCCCACCCTTGTCCGTTAGAGAACGGCAACATGGTCCTACTGCGCAACGCCTTATCAAGGGGGCTCTTGCCGTTGGTTTCCGTCCGCTACATACTCACCACACAATCTCAGCAACCTAAGCAAATGGAGAGCACATGTAAAGTGCGCGGGTATGTCGGAAGGATTGTGTTGTATGAGTTGCGTAGCACGAAGCCGAGGGCTTTCGTGCCCAAACGGATCGCAGTTTGTAATAGTGGCGAACGCTCCCTACAACTCCTGAAGCGCTTGAAGGACACAGATCTTGCGGTTGTGACATGCGCAAGTTCAACACCAAAGTTGCAAACGGAGGGCTTCGTCAAGTGCATGTCGGTGAGGGATGAAGGTGTAATTTTAAAGCTGTTGGCAGTGGGGACTGGTGGGTGCGCTCTCGTTCTAAACGATACTTTCTACCCCGGTTGGAAGTGTTGGCTCATCGCAGGTGGCAATGTATGTAGAGAACTTCAAATACTCCCAGCGCAGTATGCTCTTCGCTGTGTCTTCATACCGCGGTTCTCGGACTATCAAAGGCATTGCACGATACTGTTTGCGTATGTGCCAACCTCTTACCTTGTCGGTTCTTTCATCTCACTCATCTCATGTTCGTTAGTTGCTGGGTTTGTGTGCTGTATGCTCACTCGTGTCTTTTCAACCAAGCTCATGGCTTCGTGAGAAAGCTCAATGGAGCTAACATCAAACATTGACAGCATCTCAGCCATCAGCTTCAGCTTTACCTCGCTTGGCAGGTTGTGGTCAAGCGCCAGTATCCATTGTCCCCTGTATTTTCCCCACCCACCCTTGCCTGCGAAATTCCCTTTGAGTATGCGCACGCCAAGCCCTTTTAGCGTTGCCTCAAGCTCCTCACACAGCTTTTCAGTTTGCCCTTTACGGCGGTTGATTGAACCCTTCCTCATTTCAACCTTCCCTCATCACTTAAGTCTTCGGATTCAAAACAGCTTCTTGCTATCAAGCAACAAAGTTACTGGACCTGCGTTATCGATCCTCACCACCATTTTTGCTTGGAAGACACCCTCCGACACTTTCACCCCTTCCTCTTTCAAAGCCTCGATGAAAACTTTATAAAGGTGTCTTGCCTCTTCCTGAGGTGCAGCATCAGTGAAGCTTGGGCGACGCCCCTTTCGGCAGTCGCCGTAGAGCGTGAAGTTTGATACAACCAGCACTTCCCCTGAGACATCCAAGACGGAGAAATTGAGTTTCCCGAGCTCGTCCTCAAAGATGCGCAAGTGTGCGACTTTGTTTGCGATGTATTTTGCATCTTCCTCGTTATCGTTGGAGCCGACACCGAGGAGCACAACCAAGCCATTTCCAATTGACGAAACTATTTGCCCATCAATTTCAACATGTGCGTAGCGAACACGCTGCACGACTGCCCTCAAGGTAATCCCTCCTTCACAACCCCTTGTGAGCCATCTCAATCGCTTTTATGAGGGCTCTCGCTTTGTTCATTGTTTCCTCATACTCCCGTTGTGGGATTGAGTCAGCTACAATGCCAGCTCCAGCCTGAACATACGCATCTTTTCCTTTCATCACGATGGTGCGTATAGTTATGGCTGTGTCCATGTTCCCAGAGAAGCTGAAGTAGCCGACGGCGCCTGCATACGGACCTCGCCTCGTTGGTTCGAGCTCTTCAATTATTTCCATCGCCCTAACTTTCGGTGCGCCAGAGACAGTCCCAGCAGGGAAAGAAGCCCTGAGCAGATCATAAGGTGTCCAGCGCTCATCAAGCTCCCCTTCAACTGTTGAGTATATGTGCATGACATGCGAGTAACGCTCAACCTGCATCAACTCGGTCACCTTAACAGTGCCTATTTTGCACACCCTCCCGATGTCGTTACGCCCGAGGTCGACAAGCATTATATGTTCGGCTCTTTCCTTCTCATCGTTGAGCAGTTCTATTTCAAGTGCTTTATCTTCCTCAGGTGTCTTGCCCCTCGGGCGAGTCCCAGCGAGCGGTCTTGTGCGCACATGACCATCAATGCAGGTGACAAGTATTTCTGGCGATGAGCCTATGAGGCGGATGTCACCGAAGGTGAGATAAAACATGTAGGGAGATGGGTTTATTGAGCGCAACGCTCGGTAGATGTTAAAGTCATCAACGCATACCTTCGTTTTCAACCGCTGTGATAGCACTACTTGAATGCAATCTCCAGCTGCGATATACCCCTTGGCTCGCCTGACGATGTCCATGAAGGAATCACGACTCATGTTTGAAGTGATGCTCGGAAGCTCAGCCTCACAAGCCTTTTGAGGCTTTATGTTCAGCTGTCCTTCCTGTAGCTTCTTCATCGTCCTCTCAATTTTTTCAACAGCCCTCTCATACGCGCTCTTTGCGTCCCCTTCGATATGCGCGTTCACGAGCACTTTTATCTTGCGCATCACATGGTCAAATATGATGACCGTGTCGGTTAGCATGAAATAGCAGTCGGGGAGTTGCAAGTCATCTTCGGCTATTTCTGGTAGCCGTTCAAAGAACCTCACCATGTCATATGCGATGTAGCCAACAGCACCGCCACAAAACCTCGGCAGTCCGTGCAGTGGGACGAACTTGAACTTCCCCATGATGCTTTGAAGCACATGCAATGGGTCCTCTGAAGGGTTTAAACGCCTCTCGGTAACTGATTCGCCTTGCTCTATGCGAACCACATTGCCCTTGCTTGAGAAGCACATGAACGGTTCTGTCCCGATGAATGAGTAGCGAGCCATGATTTCGCCGCCTTCAACACTCTCGAGCAGAAAGGAAAACGGTTCCTTGCGCACCTTCAAGAACGCCGAAACGGGTGTCTCCAAGTCGGCAAGCATTTCACCATACACTGGTATGGTGTTGCCCTTCGACGATAATTCGATGAACTCGCTAAGCGTTGGCTTTATATCGCTCATGGCTCCCCTCCTCATCCTGTGGCTCGGTGTATACTAACAGGTTTGAGCCTCGCTAATAGCATAACATCATAAGCGCAGGTAGTAATTTGATGGTGGTGACGAGCAAGTGAACGATTTGAAAGAGGAGAAGAAAAAGCTGAGGGAGCTTGTGAAGGGGAAGTTTGAGGCTCTTACAAAGTGCGAGAGAGAAAGGATGAGCCAGCTTATATGCCACAGAGCTTTCGAGCTCCTTAAAAGTATCGGGGCGAAAACCGTGATGCTGTATGCACCGATGGATGACGAAGTGGATGTTGAACCACTGATAGAGGAGCTTTTGCGGAGTGGAGTGAAAGTTTGTTTGCCCAAAGTGGACAGAGCCAGTAGGAAGCTCATCCCGAGGCTCATAGGTTCGCTTTGTGATAGGCATATCACAGTTGGCGCATACGGCATAAGAGAGCCAACAGATGATTGTCCACAGGTTGACTTGAGCGAAATAGGTGCTATCATCGTCCCTGGAAGGGCATTTGATAGGGCGTGCAGGCGTGTCGGCAGGGGCGGTGGCTATTACGATCGCTTCCTCAAGAGCCTGCCACAGGATGTGTTGAAGGTTGGCGTGGCATTTGAATTTCAAATCTTTGACGAAGTTCCAACGACCGAGGAAGATGTCGCAGTGGATTGTGTCATCACTGAGACGCGCATCATCCCTTCACAAAAAGCAAAAGAAGCCTCGAAGCTTCACAGGGGGAGCAACTTTAGCAGTGCATCTTAGCTTTTGCTGTGGCGCTTGTTCTATGTGGTCTGTTGATGTTTTCGCCCGCGCATCATCGAAGCCCCGATTGAAGCGAGCATGATCAGCCATGGTTCGGCGACAGCTCTAAAACGAGGTTCAAGTTGTGGACCTGGAACTGCGAGCAGGTAGACGGATACGAAAGCGCATAGCGCACACATCCACTTCATTAGTCCATCATGCGTTGCATACACCCTCAGCGAGTAAAGGGCGAGCACATCAACGAACAATGTGAACAGCAGGCTATAAAACCAGAGCAGTTTCGTCAGCGTTGGCAATTGGCTGAGGCGTTCTTGCCATGCTATCTTTAGCGCGTCTTTGAACTTGCCCTCCTTTATCAACCTCAAAATGCGTTCTCGTATCGGGGTTTGTGTCCCCTCGTTCTTTATCCCAGAGAACTTTGCCAAGAGGTCTTTTACGGGTAGCGTCATGAAAAGGTAGTGCACGAAACCGCCGATGTGAACTGAGAGTGCTTCCTTTGGGTGAGCCATGATGATGGCTCGTGCATGTTTAACCAGCGCTGATGTGTTTTTGGGGTCATGCGTGGCTGGTTGCCATATGTCCTCTGGTTTCGTCGCCCTGAATGCTTTCATGCCCTCAAAGTCCTTGAGGGAGTCGTTGAAAAGTTTGAGTTGAGCTTCTTCAAGCCTTATGCCCTCAGCGTAAGCCATCGTCGCAGCAGCGTTGTAATATGCGAACGCAAGTTGATGTCCAGTGCACAGGAGGAGCGTTTTAAAGATGATGAAGTTTCGCACAAGCCAAGGGACAAGTGGAGCGAGAAAGGAGAGAACCATCTTAACCACATTGGCGAACCATTCTGAGACTGGTCTGTTTCGCATTGCCACAGATAGCACCGCAATCCATATCAAGCCGATGCCGACACCAATCGGTCTTGTGAGCGTTGCTATCCCGAGCATCAAACCGCAAGGTATAAGCCAACGATTGCTTTGACCTCTTAATGCCTTCAAGCCGAACAGTGACGCAACCAAGATGAAAAAGATGAAAAGCGTCTCGCTGAGTAGTCTCTGACACTGAAACACAGGCAACGGCGCGACAGCGTATGCGATAGCGGCGATTATGCCAGCTGTAGGGGTTGATGTGAGCAAGACCGCTATGTAGATGAGCATGGTGCTGATTGAATCGACGATGTCTTGGATGAACACGATGGCGATCGGGTTGTAGCCGAATGCCTTGTAAACTATGGCGATGAAGAGTGGGTAAACTGGAGTGCGGTGAGAATCTGGCGAGAAGGGTTTCATGCGCGATTGGGAGAACACATGGTGTTCCAAAATGTTTATGGCGAGCCTTTCGTAGCCATACGAGTCTGGCGAATACAACCTCTCTGGTTTGTTAAACCATATTAGGGTGGTTGAACAGCGGATGAGAAGAGCGAAGGCTGATATGAGTGTCGCATACAATGCTGTGCGAAATCTCATGCCACCACACCTTGTGCCGTTCGATATCTTGAGTTCATTTGCATACCGAGATTATGATGCGCTAACATCCATCTTTGCATAAGCTCAAGCGAGGGCAAAAACAAACGGAGGTGATAGTGCGAAGTGGGAGAGCTCCTCATCTACAACACGCTTACCTCTCAAAAGGAGGTTTTCAAGCCGAGGGAGGAAGGCAAGGTTTACATGTATGTCTGTGGCATAACGCCTTATGATGCGCTTCATGTTGGGCACGCACGCACCTTCGTCGTCTTTGATGTGATAAGGCGCTACTTGGAGCACAGGGGCTATAAGGTGTTCCATGTGCAAAACATCACCGACATAGACGACAAGATAATAAACCGTGCCAACGAGCTCAAGATATCGCCAAGAGAGCTCGTCGAACAGCAGATCAAGGAAGCCGAGTTTGACATGCGCCAGCTCGGGTTGCTTAAGCCACATGTTGAGCCAAGGGTGACTGAGCACATCCCCGAGATAATAGAGATGGTGCGCGTGCTGATTGAGAAAGGTTATGCATACCAAGTTAACGGCGATGTTTACTTTGATGTCTCCAAGTTTCCACGCTACGGACAGCTATCAAAGCAGGATTTGAGCGCCCTGATCGCTGGGGCGAGAGTTGAGGTTGACCAAAGGCTTAGAAATCCGCTTGACTTCGCCCTTTGGAAGTCAGCGAAGGAAGGCGAGCCATGTTGGGATAGCCCTTGGGGTAAAGGACGCCCAGGATGGCACATTGAGTGTAGCGCCATGTCTCTAAAGTATCTTGGCAGTGGCTTTGATATACACGGTGGCGCAGCTGATCTCATCTTCCCACACCATGAGAATGAGATAGCTCAGAGCGAGGCATACACAGGTGAACGCCCGTTTGTGCGTTACTGGGTGCACTCTGGGCTCGTGACAGTCGGCGGGAAAAAGATGGCTAAGTCGCTCGGCAACTTCGTCCGCCTGAGGGATGCTTTGAAAGAGCACGGTAAGGATGCATTGAGGCTCGCATTCCTAAGCGTGCATTACAGAAGCCCAATGGATTACTCTGATGAGAGGGTCAACCAAGCCAAAGCTTCACTTAAACGATTGAGCACTCTCTTTGCATCCGTAGAAGAGTTAGTTCGGCGGAAGGATGCTTCACGCACGGGAAGCGAGTTGGCAAATAGGATAAGAGAGGAAAGGGAGCGCTTCTTAAACTCTTTCAACTCCGCTATGGAGGATGACTTCAACACAGCCCAAGCTTTAGGTGAGGTGTTTGAGTTTGTGAAATTCCTTAACGCCGTCGTCGCTCAACCTTCAGCGCCAACCGATGATCTTGTAGCCGAGTTGGTGGAGTGTGTTAGTGCCATCAAAAACTCACTTGGCATATTTGGCATAGAGGTGCAACCTGAGGGAGTTGAGGCTGAGGCGGAGCGCCTAATTGAGCTTCTGATCGAAGTCCGTCATAGGTTGCGCCAGAAGCGTGAGTTTGAGCTCGCCGATTTCATAAGGGAAAGGATGAAGGAGCTTTCGATCATCCTTGAGGATACACCAACTGGCACAAGATGGCGCAGAGAAAAACAAAAGTAGCTCACTGGCAATCATGCTTGGGGGTCACAGAATGGTTGAGCTAAAGAAGGCATTGAAAGTGTGTGGGCTCGTATTAGTGGGTTTGGTCATCGTGTGCATTTGCATCCTTGTTGGTCTCGTAGTCAGGGATGACGGGCGCATCTTCGATGGTGTTCATTCGCTTGGGCTCGATTTGGGTGGGATGACTTTACAGCAAGCTGAGCAGTTCCTACGGGATGCAGGGAAGCGAATTTCGAATGCGAAGGTGCGGATCGTCGTGAGGACGCTTTCTAACGAGGGCATCTCGCTGGCAGAGGGAGCACCCTCAAGAGAGGTGAAAGCTTCTTCAGTCGGCATCAGCGTTGATCCAAAAGCTACAGCGAAAGAGGCTTACGAGTATGGGAGGGAAGGGAGCATACTTCAACGCCTGAGGGAGCGTTGGCGCTCAATGAGGCATGGCGTTGAAATACAACCGAAGTTCCTCTTTGACGAGGATGTGGCTGAACGCTTTGTCAGCCAGTTGAAGCGTCAATATGAGAGCCGACCAGTGGATGCAAATGTTGAGCTGATTGGTGGGCGGATACGGATAACCGAGAGCGCATACGGGAGGCGTGTTGATGATAAAGCGACTTTGAAGCTTTGGGGCAACCTTGTAAGGCGCGGTCAATTTGCTGAGTTACCGTTGCTGGTTGAGACAGTGCGCCCAAGCGTGGCGAGAGAAGATGTGGCACACATAAATGCCGTTATTGGTGAATGCGTTACACGGTATAACCCTGCGCAAAGAAGTCGTGCCCATAACATTTCGCTTGCGGTGTCAGCACTTGATGGGAAGCTTATACGAGCTGGTGAGGTTTTCTCATTCAACGAGACCGTTGGTCCAAGGAACTTCAAGCGTGGCTACAAGCTTGCGCCAACGCTTGTTAGGGGCAGGTTTGTTGATGATGTAGGTGGTGGTGTGTGCCAAGTTGCTGGAACGCTTTTCAACGCTGCTCTGCTTGCTGGCTTGGAAGTTGTTGAAAGGCATTGCCACAGTCGCCCTGTCAGATACCTGCCACTTGGGAGGGATGCAACCGTTAACTATGGAAGCCTTGACCTTAAATTGCGCAACCCTTATCCATACCCAGTTTGCATCAAGGCATACGCAACAAGGGGCAAATTGAAAGTGCTCATACTGGGCAAGGGAACGGGCATGCGATATGTGCTGAGGAGCGAAGTTTTGAAGGTGTTGCCCGTCACGACTATAGTGAGGCAAGATGCATCCGTGCCAGCGGGTAAGAAGATGATAACACAGCATGGGCACTGCGGTTATGTGGTCGCATTATGGCGTCTCGCATACAAGGATGGGAAGTTGGTTCGTAAGGAGGTCGTGTGCTCCACTACATACCCACCACAACCATGCATCATCAGCGAAGGTTCTACAGGCTCAGCATCTCAATGTGAGCGTGAGGAAAACAAGCCTTCTCAACCTCTCCACCAACTGCCCTCCACTGAACTGATTGACATAAGCAAGTCCGTTTTCAACGAAGGCGACTGAGCCTGCTGTGGTTTTTGGGTTGCCTATTTAGCCTCTGGGACATGCTCAATCAGCTTTGCTATGATGGCATCTGTAGTTATGCCTTCAGCTTCCGCCGAATAGTTGAGCACGAGCCTGTGCCTCATCACTGGATGAGCTATCGCTTTCACATCCTCAATTGAAGCTGCGTATCTCCCCAAGCTCACGGCTCTTGCTTTCGCCCCAAGTATGAGGTTCTGAGAAGCCCTCGGACCAGCACCCCAGCTAACCCAGCGCTTTACGAAATCTGGTGCAAGGCTATCTTGAGGGCGAGTGCTCCTAACCAATCTTGTTGCGTAGTCAATCACATGCTCTGGAGCTGGCACTTTGCGCACAAGCTCTTGCACCTCAAGTATTTCCTTTGCCCCCATCACAGGCTCAAGTTTCGGCTCCCTCGCTGAAGTCGTTAATCGGACTATCTCCTTCTCTTCCTCGTGTGATGGGTAGTCAAGCACAACCGCGAACATAAACCTATCAAGCTGAGCCTCAGGCAATGGGTATGTGCCCTCAAGTTCAATCGGGTTCTGTGTCGCCAACACGAAGAACGGCAATGGCAGTTCATAAGTTTTGCCGCCCGCCGTCACGCGATATTCCTGCATTGCCTCAAGGAGCGCAGATTGTGTTTTCGGTGGGGCTCGGTTTATTTCATCAGCGAGAACGATGTTGGCAAAGATCGGTCCTTTGACGAATTCGAATTTGCGTCTTCCAGTCTGCATGTCCTCTTGAAGGATATCGGTGCCGATTATATCCGCTGGCATCAAGTCGGGTGTGAACTGTATGCGCTTGAAAGATAGGTCAAGGACTTTTGCGATGCTGTTAACAAGTAGCGTTTTGGCGAGCCCGGGGACGCCGATGAGCAGGCAATGCCCACGAGAGAAAAGAGCGATTAGTAGAAGCTCAATGACTTCATCCTGCCCAACGATTACCTTCCGTATCTCACCTATGATGGCTTCCCTTGCTCTGTGAAGCTTTTCGATGGTCTGGAGTTCATCGCCTAAAGGTGTCTTCAGGCTCTGCTCGCCCAAGCGTATCACCTCGTTTTTGCGCATCGAATTTCGCTACACATTATGGCACGCCATAACAGGTTGTCTTGGCATGTGACAAAATTACTGTAGCTCTCTATGGGCGCTTTTGTCTATTCATTCTTTACCCTTTCGGTTGCATGTGTATGGTGGTGAACTCAGGATGAGCGATGCTGAGGGTGAAAGGTTTCGCTATACACTGAAGGACATGCCAGAGGAGCTACGCCCGAGGGAGAGGCTGTTGCGAGAAGGCGAGTCAGCGCTCTCGGATGCGGAATTGCTTGCGATAATACTTCGTGTAGGGACAAGCCGTAAGACAGCACTTGAGTTAGCGCAACACCTCCTCACCAAGTTCGGTGGTCTAAGGCAACTGCGTTCAGCGAGCATTGATGAGCTGTGTAAAGTGAGCGGTGTTGGTAGGACGAAAGCTGTCCAACTGAAGGCAGCATTTGAGCTTGGTAGGAGAGCTTTCTCGAGCGCTCCGTATGAGCGCCCGACAATCAAATCGCCAGACGATGTTGCTCAGTTGCTCATGTCGGAGATGCGTTACCTTGATAGGGAGGTTTTGCGCATCGTCCTTTTGGATGCGAAGAACAGAGTTCTTGGTGCACCGATTGTCTCGGTTGGGACAGTCAACTCTTCCCTTGCTCACCCGAGGGAATGCTTCAAGGAAGCGATAAGGCAAAGTGCTGTCGGCGTCATATTCGTTCACAATCACCCAAGTGGAGACCCTCACCCGAGCGAGTGCGATATTGAGCTGAGCAAGCGCCTAAAGGAAGCTGGTGACTTGCTTGGCATAGCCGTCCTTGATCACATCATCATCGGTGACGGTGTTTTCGTGAGCTTAAAGGAGATGGGATTGGTGTGAGGCGGTGCGATGTTCGCTGTGACCACATTTTTAAGTCGGGCGCCTTTCGGTGGGAGCGTCTTTGCCTTCAAAGTGCACTAAACTTTGAAGTGGGTTTTAAACACTTGTAGGCAAAGGACGAAATTGTCACAGGGGGCGATTGAGGATGATATTGAAAGCATTGTTACGGCGTTTCTCGTGCGACATGGGAATTGACCTTGGGACATCAACGACGCTTGTATATGTTCGTGGGCGAGGGATACTCATAAGAGAGCCGTCAGTCATCGCCGAAGATGTTGAGACGGGCGAGATAAGGGCTGTTGGTGAGGAAGCAAAGCGAATGGTTGGGCGAACACCCGGGCACATAGTTGCGAAGCGCCCGATTAAAGACGGGACGATAGCCGACTACGATACCGCGCTAAAGATGCTCAGTTACTTCATGAGGAAAGTCCACAAGCGTAACAGCTTCATCTCGCCGAGGGTTGTCATCGGCATACCTTCTGTTGCTACCGAGGTTGAAAGGAGGGCTGTCAAGGAGGCTGCCATTGAAGCAGGTGCTTCGGAAGCATGCATCATTGAAGAGCCGATGGCTGCAGCTATAGGTGCAGGTCTGCCAGTCAGTGAGCCGATCGGGAACATGATAGTCGACATAGGCGGTGGCACAACGGAAGCTGCAGTGATTTCTCTCGGTGGCATCGTGACCGCAAACCCGATAAGGATTGCTGGGGACGAAATTGACGAAGCGATAATGTCCTATGTGCGCCACACATACAACCTGCTGATAGGTGAGCACACCGCTGAGGAGATAAAGATACGCATCGGTTCAGCCTTCCCACTTGAGAAGGAGTTGACCATGCAAGTTCGTGGCAGGGACCTTGTCTCTGGGTTGCCAAAGAGCATCGTCTTAAGGAGCGAAGAGATTAGGGAAGCTATATCGGAGCCTGTCTATCAAATCGTTGAGGCTATCAAGGCAACGCTTGAACACACTCCCCCAGAGCTTGCTGCTGATGTTATGGAGAGGGGGATAGTGCTTTGTGGCGGTGGCGCACTGCTTCGTGGCATCGACAAACTCGTATCTGCTGAGACGGGCATACCGACGAGGGTCGCGGATGACCCTTTGACATGCGTTGTTATGGGCGCTGGGAAAGCGGTTGAGGAATGGGACACCTTCATAAAGCGAATCATGGATGGTAGCAGGATATGGTGAGCTTTCCATCGCCGTCTTTGATTTTGCGTTTTATGCGCCTGTGCGTCTGGCGCAGGTGACCACGAATGGAGAGCGCCTTCCAGAAGCGCCGTCTCTCTCGCTTCTTCCTTCTGGGTGGTTTTGTTGGGTTGGCGCTCGCCCTATTGCTTTGGCTTCGTCCAACCGCTTCAATTTACGCCACCAAGCTCGAGCAACTCTGCACGCTTTTGATGACGCCAGTTGGAGTTGTGACGGGTTATGTTTCTTCAGCCACAAAGAAGGTCACAAAGATGTTCAGGCTTTTCTCAGAGAGCGAGCGCCTCGAGATGGAGAACAGGCAGTTGAAGAAAAGGCTTGTTGAACTTGAAAATGAAAACAGACAGCTTCGTCGCTACATGACCGAGAACTATCGTTTGAGGCGCATGTTGCAACTTGAGCCGAAGCTACCACAAAAGCATTTAACTGCCGAAGTGATAGCGGGTAGCCCGACGAATTGGGTTTATTCGGCTTTGCTGAATCGCGGCAGGGAGCATGGCGTGTCTGTGGGCGATGTTGTCATCGCTTATGAGGGGTTGGTTGGGCAGGTTGTGCGCGTTGCAAATAAAAGCTCAATCGCTTTGTTCATCGTTGATAGGCGTTGCAATGTTGGTGTGCGTGTTAAACGCAACGGTGCAATAGGATTTATAAAGGGCGATGGTAATGGGGAGTGCAACATAGTGCTCCTCACCGCCAATGCCGACTTGAAAGTTGGCGATGAGGTTGTCACATCGGGGTTGGGTGGTGTCTATCCAGCGGGCATACCAGTTGGGAAAGTCATAAGGGCTTGGAAGCCGAAGGCGAATCAAACATTTAACGGAATCGTGAAACCGTTTGTGGATTTCAGCAACCTGCGTGAGGTCTTCATCATCTCCGGTGAGAGGGATAGCGGGTTGTGAAAGTGATGAAGAAGCTCGCATTATGGGTTGGCATGGTTCTTTGTTTTTCAGTTTTCTCCCTCGGCTTTTTGCCGAGGTGGAGCTTCAAAGTGGTGATACCAGACTTGTTCATCATTACGAGCGTATGTGCAGGCATCTTTAAAGGGAGCGTATTTGGGGCGGTGGTAGGGCTTCTGTGTGGCTTTGTTGAGGGCAGTTTGGCTGGCGTCTATCATGGGCAGTTTGTAGCGAGCAGGCTCACAGCCGGCTTTGTTTCTGGTTGGCTCAAGGAGACAATCTTACACGAACACTGGCTGACGCCCCTGCTGTGTGCTTTAGCTGGCTCTGTGGCGTCACAACTGGCGATGTTCATAACAGCACCACAACTTGTGATATCTTTTGCCGATCAGCCTTCCGTAGCTGTCGCTAAGGCTACTACTGAGATAGTGTATGCAGTCTTGCTTTCGCCAGCTTTGGTGTTTTTGAAGCATGCTTTTGAAGGGAAATATAACAGCGAAAGCAATGTGGAGTTAAAACATCGCATGTGAGAGCGCAGAGGTGTTATCTCACAGATGGTCGAACAGCAGTTGAGCTTCCGTTACCAATTCATTGAGGAAGTGGGCAAGGGCGTCTTGTTTACCGTCTACAAAGCTCGTGATAAGTTGATGGAGAAGATAGTCGCTCTAAAGGTCGTTCATGAGGCATGGGCAAAGAACGAGCTCTTCAGGCAACGCTTTAGGGTTTGCGTTGAGTCGGTCATCGGGATACCACACAGCAACTTGGTCTGCTACTTCAACATCGGCGATGTTGATAGCATCCTCTACCTCTCATGCGAGTATGTGCCCGGTGAAAGCTTGAGGAGCATACTTCAGAGGCGGGGCTTGATCCCAGTAACACAGGCGCTGCGCATCGGCATTCAGGCATGCCAAGCATTGATGCAGTTGCACGAGTTGGGGATCATACACGGTGATGTTCGCCCAGAGCATTTTTTGATAACGCATCGTGGCGAAGTGAAGCTGACCGACTATGGTTTGCATGAGGCTATAGCTTCCGAAAGGTTGCTTGAGGCTGAGTGGGTCAGGAAATCCGTTTACTACATTCCACCAGAAAGGTTTGAGGCAGATGTGGTTGAGCCAGCTGGTGACATTTACTCGCTTGGTGTTGTGCTTTTTCAAGCTGTGACTGGCATGCTACCTTTTAGGGGTAACTCGATGTCAGAGATAGCCTCAATGCACATGAGCGCATCACCACCACTGCCGAGTGACCTTAACCCTGCTGTTCCGAAGGTTGTTGAGCGTGTCATTTTGAAAGCACTCGAAAAGGAGCCAACGAAACGCTTCCTATCAGCTCAGGAGATGATGGACGCTTTGAAAGAAGCGATAGCAGGGCTTGACCAGGTGAGCATACCAGTGCCTGTAACAATATCACAGCAAGAGCAGGAACAGCAGAAAGCCACAAATGTCGGATTGCTCAGCAAAGCCATACTCAGCATAGTTGGTTCAATAGTTGGTGTGTTCTTGCTTGCGCTACTCACTTGGTGGTTGCTTGTGCGCACTCCGCCACCCGAAGTCAGCGTCCCGAATATCATCGGGTTGCCTTTGAGCGAGGCTCAAAGGCGGTTGAGCGAAGTCGGTCTCCAACTTCGAGTCGCCCAGACGGAGTATAGTGAGGATGTGCCAACCGACTGTGTCATATCTATGCTTGGAGTTGAGCCGGGGAAGATAGTTCGCAGGGGAAGAGTGATTGATGTAGTCGTAAGCAGGGGTCCAGAGCAGGTGATCGTGCCGAATGTGCTTGACATGCCAGCAGATGAAGCTCAACAGCGCATATCAGCCGAAGGTCTCACACCAGTTGTTGCTGGCAAAACATACAGCGAGACGGTTGCCGAAGGGCACATAGTGGGGCAAGAGCCTGCGCATGGTGTTCGCCTGCCGAAGGGTAAACCCGTCCAGCTCATCGTGAGTGCGGGTAGACCACCAAGGCTTGAAGAGCCAACGATTAAGCCCGGCTACAAGGCAGCCCGTGTCACGATCAATGTCGGCAAAGGTCCGCTCATACAACCAGTCGAAATTGAAGTCATAGACGAGGAAGGGAGAAAGACGGCATACAAAGGGGAGCATGTTCCGGGCGATACGGTTCAGCGTGTCGTCGTCGGCAAGGGTGATAAGGTCACGATAAGAATCTATGTGAATGGGAGACTTGTGAGAGAGGAACTGCTCTAACGCTGACGGAAGGATGAGTTACGATGCCGATCATATGGCAAGGGCGAAGCGAAAAGATCGCTCAAAGTTCAAAGGGAATAGGGCGCGAGGCTGACAACACCCTCTCGGCTAACAGCGAGGATGATTTGATCGAAGCGTGCATTCGTGGGGATGAGCTTGCATGGCGTAAGCTCATAGAGACCTTCCACAAGTGCGTTTACAGCACTGCATATCACATGCTTTGCAACCACGAAGATGCTTTAGATGCTGTTCAGGATGTGTTCATCAAAGTCTTCGAGGGCTTGAGGAAGTTCCGCAAAGGTTCATCGCTCAGCACATGGATTTATCGCATCTGCATAAATGTCTGCCTCGATCGGCTGCGAAGGCGCAAAGAGACGCTCATGTCAAGTTTGAGTGACGAGGAGAGGGAAGGGTTGATTGAGCTTCCAGATCCATCCCCGCCACCTGAAGAGGTGGTTGAAAAGAACGAGTTGAAAGAGTTGGTAAGGAGCGCAATAAACAGTCTTCCCGCACACATGCGCATGGTTGTCGTGCTGTGTGACTTGGAAGGGCTCAGCTATGATGAAGTTGCTAAAATACTCGGAGTGCCAGTTGGCACCGTTAAATCAAGGCTTAACAGGGCAAGGCTATCGCTCAGGAACATACTTCAAAGCAAAGGCATAGTGTGGTGAGTGAACTCTTGCGGGCGGAACTTAGGTTGACACTGAACATGTCTAAAACATGGTCACTCAAACGGGCTCACGCCTGAAGGTGAGACAAGATGTTGGGCAAGTTCAAATGCAGGAAAATACGATCGCTCTTTGCCGATTACATAGATGGGAGCTTGGAGAGGAAACCGAAGTTGCTTGCTTCATTCAACGAGCACATTGCGACATGCGACGAATGTAAGAATGCGCTCAAAGGCTATAGGGCTGTTTTGACTGCTTTGAGCGCGGTGGCTTCGGAGGGTGTCCACATTCCAGATGGAGTTTGTGAGGAAACATATCGGGCTGTTTTGAGGCGCATTGAGCTGATGCGCACGCAGAGGAAGTTCAAGTTGCCCGTATTGCTCAAGCCGTTACTTGGTTTTTGCGCCCTCGCTATAACAGCGCTGTTAGGAGTGTTCTACCTAAACACGGCGAGGTATGAGAGGCACATGCCCATCCGTAGCGAGGAAGAGTTAGCTGTGCCGTCGGCACATATTGGCACAGAGTCAATGCCACCATTAAGTGGCTCGGCTACACCCACACTCCCAAGTGAGAGACAACAACCAAACCTTCGCAGGGCTATGCCCACGCAGAGGGCAAAGGTGAAGACTTATGCTAAGCCTCAGATGCCAAGCAGGCAGAAGCCCGAAGGTGGAACAGAAGTTGAATTAGCGCCATCGGTGCGCCCATCAATTCCCGAGAAGATGTTAGCGGGCGAGGTGGCAAAAGATTTATCAGACCGTCATCTCATGTCGGTGCGTCGGGGCTATGGTGACATTACAAGCTTGCCAGAGCCAATCCTCGTAGAACCACAACGAGCGCAAGTGGGTAGTGTTGAAGGTGGGGAGGAAAATGTTGTTGGTGAAAGGGTTAGTGGCGTGCGTGTCTTAGGTTATCAGCGTGAAATGAGCATCTCCCCTGCAGGCGTGCTAAGGAGGGAGCTCAGCAAGGAGCGCGAGTCAAAGGGAGTCTCCGAAGAGGTTGAAAAGCCAAAGCCTGCGCGCCCTGAGCCAGTGTCCGAGGAGGTAAAGGTAGCAGCTGAAGCGAAATTGAGGGCGCCTCAACTCAGGCACCGCACCATCTTGCAGTATGCGCCATCTGAAGCGCCTTCACATCAAACGCCAGTTGAGCTTGAAGTCGTGCGAGCTTCACCAGCTGTGTTCAATCAACGCAGTCTTTGGACGATAGCTCTTAAGCCAAAACAGAACTTGGAGAATGTTCGGGTGCTGGCTTATGCTCCAAAGTTCATTGACGCCGAAGCTGTCAATGTGCTTCTCAGGCAATCACGCGCTCCAGCTGAAGGGGTGGCGCAGGAGGGCATATCGCGTCAGGAGGAAGCTCGTTCGGTAGCTCCAGCAGTGCAACCGAAGGTGGATTACTCATACACCCCCATTTGGGAAGGTAGCCTCAATGCGAACACAATTCAGCTCATCCCAGTCCCCATTAACCCACTTGCGCTCGGCGCACAGGAAGTGCGTCTCGTCGTTGAGAGCTTGAACAAGCCTATCGTGAGTTGGATTGCATTGTATCCAGTTGCGAAAGCGTTTGGGCAGTTTGGAGGAGCTGTCGAGAAGAGCAGGGTGAGTGTGAAGGCTGAGAAATGGCGTTTCATAGACCTGTGTCGGTATCTGGCTAACAGAGTTGGTTCTGTGATCATCTTCCCAGCCGACTTGGCGAACGCTGAACTCCCATCCACCCTCAACTTTTCAAACATCACATACGGACAGCTCGTTAGAACGATCGCTGATACTCTTAACCTGCAAGTTCGCATAAGCGACAATGTAACCATTTTCTACAGCCGTGAAGGAAACGCATCTGGCGAGGCGAGCCAAGGAAGGTGATTTAAAGGTGCGCAGGGCTAAGCAAAGGCGCTTTAGATCGTTGCTCGAATTCTTCGCTGGCATATTGGTGGTGCTTGGCGCAATCGGTTTCTACCAACTCGGGAAGAACTTCATCGGACCTTACTTTTACAGCAAAGTTCACACTGCAAGTGGCGTGGCTACAACAGAAGTTGGTGAAATGGGGAGTCAGACTGCTACACCGTCGTTTGTGCGAAGCGACATAGCGCTTATCCCAGACGAAACGACGGTCACCATTGAGCCACTGCAAACGCAAAGCGAGGTCAGGGAGGAAGAGCCATCAAGCCAGCCTACGCCAACCACCGGGACACAACAACCTCAGGAGACACCGCCTCCTCAGGAATCACTACCTCAAGAGACGCCACCACCGCAACCGTCACAACCTAAGCAACCATCTGCGTCAGTCACTCCAGCACCCACCACACCAGAGAGCGAAGCCCAACCTGAGAGGTCAAAAAGAACATCTCGGCAAGCCCCTAAACCTGAAGTGGAAAAGGAAACGATCAAAGAGCCAAGTGTGGGCGTGGGGAAGAGATACCAAGTTCAGGCTGGCTTCTTCAAGCTAAAGGAGAACGCAAGCAAGCTCGTGCAAGAGTTGATTGAGAAGGGTTATCAGCCATCCATTGAGGTGGTCAAAGGGCAGTTCGGTGAGTCATACAGGGTTGTTGTTGGAGCTTTCGATGAGCGTAGCGATGCGGAAAAGCTTAAGCAGGAGCTTGAAGAGCAATTTGGCATCAGCGCTGTTGTGCGAGAAGTCGAGAGGAGATAGACAAAGGCACGCTAACCATGTGAGCAGTAAGGTTCTGCACCCCACAGAACCTGCTTAAGCCTGTGAGAGTTTCAACTTGAGATAATCAATGTTAAGGATGGTTGTCGGGTTGACCCTGTTGAGCAACGAAAGATAATACGAAACGAAGTCGCCCAGCATGACAAGCTGAAGGGCTTCGCAAAGTGGATGAGCGGAAACCTCAACTTCCACCTGCTCGCATTTAATCCCACTGTGCTTTAAGAGCCGATTCACAATCTCTTCCCTCAGCCTGTTCCTATCGTTGGAGAATGCCGAGCGCAACATTAGCACCCTGATGACATCGCTGAGCTTGCACGGGAAGTCGAGACCGACAACTGTGTTATGGCAAAGCTCTGGGAGCACTTCAAAGAAGCAGGCAGTGTTTGCGTTTTCGTTAATCTGTGTTTTCCAACGCCTTGCGACAGCCGTTAATGGGTGCGATGCCAGTATCAAACCTATGTGCCCATGAAGGTATACAGCCAGTTGCTTTGCCTTGTTGTCTTCTGTTGGGACCTCAGCATCTACGCTTTGCTTAAGCCTGTTCAGACAATCAACCGCGTTGCTAACGACTTCATCATCGAGCTTGTAAACGCCCGTTGAGTTCAATACAGCCAAGATCGGCATGAGCAAATAGCCGATAGAAGCTCGTGGTGGTGCCTCGCTTTCGTATCGGTAAAATGGCACACCATGTTTTTCAGCCATCTCTATGAGCTTCCCACCGCTTGCGATCGCAAAGAGCATTGAGCCTCTTTTACAGGCTTCTTCGAACCCGCTGAGTGTCTCCTCAGTGTTGCCAGAGTGCGATACAGCTATAACAAGCGACGAACTCCCAACCCACCTCGGTATGCCATAGTCACGATGCACAACCATTGGTATTTCGGAGAAGCCATACGCAAGCGAGCATGCGATATCTCCACCGATTGCGCTTCCTCCCATGCCGAGTATCACGATATCGCTTGGGCGCTCCGTAGGCAGGTTGTCCACCTCATGGACTTGGCTCCACGCTGTTTCAACTTGAGTTGGGAGACTGCGTATATGCTTCAGCATGTCTTGCATGTCAATCATTCGGCAGTAATCAACATCATCAAGGAGATGCATTCCCTCTCACCCCCACCTCAGCCAAGCGTTCGTTTGGGCTTCGATCAATTTGGTTGCCTATGTTGAACACACTCAACAGGTTTTCCTGAGCGCAGGTTGCCGAAGCAACCCTCGTTGCAGTAGCGACACTTGATTATCCCTTCAATGTTTCCTTGCATCGTCTTGATGGGCCAATCTGGATCAGCTATCAAAGCCCTCCCGATAGCTATCAAGTCAGCTCTCCTTTCACGCAGTGCTTCAATTGCTCGTTCATGTATCCCCATCATTCCGACCGCTATAACGGGCACATTTATTGAGCGCTTGAATGGCTCAGCCAAATCTGCAGGGCGTGTTTCACTCGCTGGCGATATGTCAAGCACATCTACACCCGATTCAACGAGGTTGGAGCAAAACTCTATGCTCTCCTCGATTGTGTAGCCGTCCTTCTCAACAGGCGTGTGGCGGTATAAGAGTAGCATGTCATCGCCAACCTCTTCCCTTATGGCTGAGACGATTTCAAGCGCAAGGCGCATCCTGTTTTTGAGGTTGCCACCATACTCGTCGTTTCTCCTGTTCGCCTTTGGCGAGAAAAACTTGTTAAGCAAGAAGCCGTGAGCACCGTGCGGTTCAACACCGTCAAATCCAGCCTCTTTGCACATCCTTGCAGCATTCCTAAACCTGTCGATGCTGAGTTTTATATCTTGCTTGGTGAGCGAGTTCGGTTCGTTGCGCCCATCAACTGGTGACATGAAGAGTTGTATAGCTGAAACTGCGCCTTCGGATTTGATAGCCTCGGCAAGCTTTTTTAACCCATCAAGCTTTATGTCCCCACCGAAACGAGAAATCTGTGTCGCCTCAACGATGACCATTCCCGCTCCCCCTCTCGCTATGCGCCTATACCACTCAATCCCATCGGGAGTTGTTATGCCACGATTTGTTGCCATTGGTGGACAGACAATCCTGTTGCGCAATGTTAACCCCTTCACCGTCAATGGCTCAAACAAAATTGAAAGCTCCTCCCTCACCACTGCTCACCTCCCGCCTCTGGAGAAAAGTGGTTTTGTCCTCTTGAAGCGTCACGCAAAACCCTACCCGTCTTTGGGCATCGGTTTTGCTCATTCTCTTTGCTGGCGAGGCTTTCTGTGGAAGCCTGAGTGTTGTTGACTTCCACTCCTGCGGGGCACCGTTGTCTGGCGCCATTGTATCGGCTTTGGTTGGAGGGGTTCTTTAAGGCGGAGTTTTATCCTCCCCTCGCTGTCTATGCTCTCAATGCATACTTCGATTTCGTCACCTATGCGAAGCAGGTCGGCAATTGAGCTTACACGCTGTGTTGTCATATCACGCACATGTATGAAGCCCTCTTTACCCGGCAGTATCTCAACAAACGCATAAGATGGACCGAGGCGTGTGACCCTGCCCTTGTAGGATTCGCCCACAACTGGTTCTTGGACGAAGCTCTTTATCATTGCTTCAGCCTTCTCGGCTCTCTCCAAATCTGGGCATGTAACATAAACCGTCCCATCTGGCTCAATCTCTATCTTCGCATTCGTTTCAAGCTCGATCTGCTTCAGGTGTTTCCCCCTCGGACCGATTAAATCGCCGATCTTGTCTGGAGGTATGTGCACCACTTTTATGCGAGGTGCATAAGGCGATACTTCTGGGCGTGGCTTGTCTATAACTTGAGCCATGGCATCAAGGATTGCCATATGAGCATTCTGCGCCATCTCAAGCGCCTTCTCGATCAGGTTGAATGATAGCCCTTTCCGTTTGAGGTCAAGCTGTATCGCTGTTATTCCGTTTGCTGTGCCAGCTATCTTGAAATCCATCTCGCCAAAGGCATCCTCGATGCCCTGTATGTCGGTCAACAGCACATCCACTCCTTCAAAGCTCATCAACCCGATTGAGATGCCAGCCACTGGTGCCAATATCGGGACGGCAGCATCCATGAGGGCAAGCGTTCCACCACAAACTGATGCCATTGATGTCGAACCGTTTGAGCTTAAGACCTCGGTGACAAGCCTTATGGTGTATGGGAATTCTTCCTCAGGAGGGATGACAGCCTCAAGAGCTCTCTCTGCGAGCGCCCCGTGCCCTATCTCTCTTCTCGAAGGCGCTCTAAGTGGCTTCGCATCGCCAGTGCTGTATGGTGGGAAGTTGTATTGGTGCATGAAGCGCTTCGTTGCTTCCTCCTCCATCAGGCTGTCAAGCCACATTTCATCCGTCGTGGCACCGAGTGTCGCTATGGTCAACACTTGTGTTTCGCCACGAATGAAAAGACCGCTACCGTGCACCCTCGGCGAGATACCAACACCACATGATACCTGACGCATCTCGTCATACCTTCTGCCATCTATCCTTGCTCCTCCCTTAACCGTCATCTCGTTTATGATCCGCTTGATGGCTGTAGTGCACGACGGTTTCACTTTGTCGCTCAGTTCAGCGAACTCGCTTGAGAGTTCCTCGCAAATTCTTTGTTGGAGTTTTTCGAGGGTGAGATCGCGCTTCAGCTTTTCGCGTATGGCAAGTGTTTCCCTTATCTGGTTGCCGTAGCGTTCCAGTATGATTTGCACGAGGTTGTCATCTGGGAGGCGCAACTCAAACTCCCTCTTTGGCTTCCCGATCCTCTCCCTGAGTCTTTCCTGCAAGTCGATAATTGGCTGGAGCGCATCGTGAGCGAGCTTGATCGCCTCAAGTATGGTTTCACGCTTAACTTGTTTTGCGCCAGCTTCTATCATGACTACCGCTTCTCTTGTCCCAGCTACAACGATATCAAGTTTGCTCTCCTGTAGCTGTTGGTAAGTTGGGTTGACTACAAGCTCGTCGTTTATCAAGCCGATCCTGACAGCACCGACTGGTCCATCAAACGGTATGTCCGAGATGCACAACGCAGTGCTCGCGCCGATCAAACCGGGTAAGTCAAGGTGGTTTTCAAGGTCCGACGAAAGCACTGTGACGATGATCTGGACATCGTTGCACATCCCTTTAGGGAAGAGCGGGCGAATGGCTCTATCAATGAGGCGCGCAGTGAGTATCGAACTGGTTGATGGCGGACCTTCACGACGATAGAACCTATGCCCCGGTATTCGTCCTGCAGCATACATGCGCGCCTCAAACTCAACTGTGAGGGGCAAGAAGTCAATATCTTCCCTTCTTTCCTCGGTTGCTACAGCTGTGACAAGCACCATTGAATCGCCGTAGCGCACTGTCACACAGCCATTCGCCTGCGGCGCAAGAATACCGCTCTCAATCACAAGCTTCCTGCCAGCGATTTCGCACGACTCACTAATTGGCTGTGACCACATCTCACTTCATGCCCCCCGATAGCGCTTTCGGGTTGCGAACTCTATTGAGCCTGCCCAGCTTCGGTATCTACTGCTTCACCTGAAGTTGCTTGTGTGCGCAGCACTCCAAAGAAGTCTCGCAAGCCAAGCTTCTCAACAACCTCGCGATACCTGTTGATGTCTTTTCTCAGGAGGTAGCGAAGAAGCCTACGCCTCTTGCTGTGCATCATAGTCAGACCTCTTCTTGAATGCACATCCTTCTTGTGCACTCGCAGGTGCTCCGTTAGCCTCCTTATCCTTTCCGTCAGTATGGCTATTTGAACTTCAGGAGAACCCGTATCTTCTGGGCTGCGTTGCCACTGCCTTATGATCTGCCACTTCTCATATTTGCTGAGCGGCACTTCTACATCCCTCCTATTTATTAGCATGTTGCGTTCTTTGAGCGTGCCTCAAAGGCATAGGAGCACTTACCAAAGGCTCCGTGTGGTAGGCTTAGATGGAGTTGGCAGAAGCTTAACTTTAGCCTCTTCTATCACCTTCCAGATGCAGTCCTTTGGAGTTGTCTCTTCATGAACTCTTCAAACTTCCTCTGCTCCTCAAGGGCTTTATCGTAGCGTCTCCTTAGCCTGTCTATTTCTGGTTCAAGGTATTCACGCCTGTAGGTTCTGAGGGCGAGGAAGAGCAAACAAGCTTCCTCTGGTTCGACTCGCCTTGCCCTTATTCGCCCAAGCAACTCGTAGTATGCTTGAAGACCGCCAGCTACTGTAGGAGCGGTAGGCGCTCCAAGCGCCGTTGGCGCAGCACCAGGTGGCATCCCAGTTGGTGGTGCACCAGGTGGTGCACCAAATGGTGCAGTCTCAGCTGGTGCGCCAGGTGGCATCCCTGTTGGTGGAGCTCCTCCTGGCACTCCTGCTGGCGCAGTTGTTGTAGGTGCTGTTGGCGTTGGACCACCGGCGAGTTGTGCACCGAGGTTCATCAACCTGTTTCTGAATTCGTTTTGGACAGCCGGAAACCACGAAAGTATCTCGTCGAGTGATTCCTTTGACTCAGTTAAGTAAAACTGCTGTAGCGCATCCCAGATTGTCTTCCCCCCATCAGCTCGCACTGTGCCTGTCAGCATGTTTGTGGGTGCAGGCAGGTCTCGTTCAATGAAAAGCTCCATAAGCCGCTTCGGGCTTAGTGGTCTTATCGGCACACCAGTCCTAAGAGCGTTCTCAAGCGTCAGGCAACGCTCACGGGCATCAATGTAATTGCGCAGTTGAACATACGCATCAGTTGTGGCTCTCGCAAGCGTATTGTAAGGCTCTCTCAATGCTGGTGCAATCGGTAGCAATTTCTCAGCAGTCTTAACGAACCTCTCAGGGCTTGTTGGTGGCAACTGAGGGAACACAACTTTGCGTGGCACTCTGGCATACGATTCTGCGATGCGCAAACCTTGTAGCGCCATGACATAGTCCATCTCAATCTCGGGCTTCGGTTGCAACCTCGCCCACAACCCACGACGCTGTGATTGCGCTTGGGCAACAAACTGCGACCACTCTTTCACATTCACATGACAGCGTTCCTCGCTCTTCAAGTTCGCATAGCCTGCCCTCAAAAGCTTCGTGTTGAGGTTATGCCATGCATTTCCCTCACGGAAGTAGACGATGGCTCGCAACCTGCCTTCTTCGTCTTTCGCTCGTAATGGACAAACCTCAACTTTGAGTGATTTGCCCTGCGCGTATCGGCGCACGATGTTCATGGCTACTTCAAAGCCTTCATCGGTCGCCTCTGGTGGTTGAACCCCGATGAGCACGACTTTCCCAAGCGCTTCAAAGTTGAGCACATTCGGAGCCTCGACAGAGACGCATTTGTATATACCGCCCGTTTTCTGCTGAGCCTCACCACCAGTGAAAACGAACGCCAAAACAACGGAAGCAACGATGATGGCTTTCCACACAGCGCCTTCCTTTCGCAGGCTAAATCGCATCTTTGGTCACTCCTTAACGCTCATTACATCTGTGCCAACTGCTTATTCATTTTATCGCACCGCTGTGAGAGGTGTAAAACAGCCCGTATCTTCGATGCTTGTAAAACACCTATGCATACTTTTTGACGACGGGTTAAACTTTAGCAATGTAGGTGCTCTCCCTTGCACAGAAACCTTTGAAGCTGAGGGTGGTTTGGGCTATGGACTTTTCAAGCCTTCTAAGACGCATAGTTGACGGTGGCGAGCTCACCGCCGATGAAGCTTATGAGGTTATGAAGCAAGTTATCTCTGGCAATCTATCGGATGCTCAAGTTGCTGGCTTGCTTGTGGCGCTCAGGATGCGTGGCGAGAGCATAAGCGAGATAATCGGTTTTGCGAGGGCAATGCGTGACATGGCATTTAGGATACAGGTTGAGAGGCAACCGCTAATTGACACATGTGGGACTGGTGGTGACGGCTCTCACACTTTCAACATCTCAACCGCATCTGCATTTGTGGCTGCAGGTGCAGGTGTGGCTGTAGCGAAGCACGGGAACAGGTCTATTACGAGCAGTTGTGGTAGCGCTGATGTGCTTGAAGAGTTGGGCTATAACCTGAACCTTCAACCTGAGTCCGTGAAAAAGTGCATCGAGGACATCGGGATAGGTTTTCTCTTCGCACCGCTATTTCACCCAACGATGAGGAATGTGGCTCACATAAGAAAACAGCTCGGCATACGAACCATCTTCAACATCCTTGGTCCGTTGACAAACCCTGCCAACATCACTGGGCAAGTCGTGGGCATCTTCTCGGAGCACATGTTGGAGAAGATTGCGAGGGTGCTTTTAGGTTTAGGGTTGCAGAGGGCTTTCGTAGTCCATTCAACCGATGGTTTGGATGAGATATCGCCATGTGCACCAACGCTTGTGAGCGAGCTCTCAAACGGGCATGTGCGCACATATGAGCTATCGCCAACCGACTTCGGCATCCATTACACGAACTTGGACGAACTCAAGGTCGCCGATAAAAAGGAGGGCGCAAGGCTTCTTGTTGGCATACTCTCTGGGGAAGTGCGTGGGTGCGCTCGCGCAGCTGTGATATTGAATGCAGCCACCGCGATAGCTTGTAGCGGTATGTGTGAGAGCATCTCCGAGGGCATACAAATGGCTAACGAGGCGATAGAAAGCGGTAGAGCACTTGCGTGCTTGAAACAGCTGTTGCAGTTTAGCCAAGCGGAGTCAAAGGATTCGTAGCCCTGAAGCTATTTGAAGACCTCATCAAACCACACGCCACAGCTCCGCAAGGAAGGTTGTGAATGCCATGAGCATCTTACAACACATTGTTGAGGCGAGGAAGAGAAAGGTTGAGATGGCGATGGCTAATGTGCCATTGCATTCGTTGGTTGAGATGGCTAAGCTTGCGCCACCTGCAATGCCATTTGCCGATGCAATAAAGCGCCGTGATAGCATTAAGCTGATAGCTGAGCTGAAGTGCTCGTCACCATCTGCTGGGCTCATAAGGGAGGACTTTGACCCTGTTAGGTTGCTATCAACTTACGAGGCATCACCTGCATCTGCGATATCCGTGCTAACTGAGGAGGATTTTTTTGGCGGTCATGTTGAGCACATAAAATTGGCGAGGGCTTTGACAACCAAACCGATATTGCGCAAGGACTTCATCGTGCATGAGTATCAAGTTGTTGAAGCCAGAGCCTATGGTGCTGATGCCATCTTGCTCATCGTTTCGATATTGAGCAAGAGCGAGCTAACAGACTTGCTTGCCTTGACCAATGAGCAGGGTATGGATGCACTCGTTGAAGTGCATGACAAGGCTGAAGTTGAGGTTGCGCTTTCCTCTGGTGCCAAGGTGATCGGGATCAACAACCGCAACCTCAAAACGATGCATGTGGACATATCCGTCACACTGCGCCTTCGCCCGTTCATCCCCGATGACATAGTCGTAGTTTCCGAGAGCGGGATAAAGAGCAGGGAAGATGTGCGCATGCTTGAAGATGCAGGCGTTGATGCGATACTCGTCGGTGAGGCATTGATGCGTTCAGAAGATCCGCTGACGAAGATGTTTGAATTGCTTGGGATGGTGAGAAAGTGATGGGTAAGGTCAGGTTGAAGTTGCCAGATGAGAGGGGCAGGTTCGGCAAGTATGGTGGGATGTATGTCCCTGAAACGCTCATGTATCCGCTTCAACAGCTTGCGGAGGCATATGAAGCTGTTAAGTCGGATGAAAGCTTTCAAGCGCAGTTGGATAAGCTCCTGAGGGACTATGCAGGTCGTCCAACACCGCTTTACTTCGCTCAGAGGCTTAGTGAGAGGGTTGGGGCGAAGGTCTATTTGAAGCGAGAGGACTTATGCCACACTGGTGCCCACAAGATAAACAACACGCTTGGGCAGGCTCTCTTGGCGAGGCGCATGGGCAAAAGTAGGTTGATCGCAGAGACTGGCGCTGGACAACATGGTGTGGCAACTGCAACTGCAGCTGCACTCCTCGGACTGCAATGTGACATCTACATGGGAGAGGAGGACATGAAAAGACAGGCTCTCAATGTCTTCAGGATGCGCTTGCTCGGTGCGAGAGTTATCCCAGTCCTTTCAGGGAGCAGGACTCTCAAGGATGCTATCAACGAAGCCATGAGGGATTGGGTGACGAATGTGCACGACACCCACTATGTGATTGGCTCGGTTGTCGGTCCGCATCCATACCCGATGATCGTTCGAGACTTCCAATCGGTGATCGGCAAGGAGGCAAGGGAGCAAATACTCGCAGTGGAAGGTAGATTGCCAGACTATGTCATCGCATGCGTTGGCGGTGGTAGCAACTCAATCGGCATCTTCTATCCGTTCATACCAGATGAAGATGTCAAGCTCATAGGCGTTGAGGCTGCGGGTAAAGGGATTGAAAGCGGGATGCACGCTGCAACGCTTGTTGCTGGCAGTGAGGGTGTCTTGCACGGCGCTTTCAGCTTCGTGCTCCAAGACAAGCATGGGCAGATACGCACCACGCATTCAATATCGGCTGGCTTGGATTACCCCGGAGTTGGACCTGAACACGCATACTTGAAAGCGGTCGGGAGGGCAAAATATGTCGCTGTCACAGATGAGGAAGCTCTCAACGCTTTCAAACTGCTCGCCGAGACGGAGGGCATACTCCCTGCGCTTGAGCCAGCGCATGCTATAGCTTATCTGACCAAGCTCTCACGCTCTTTGAAAGGTGATGAGGTGATCATCGTCTGCCTTTCTGGGAGGGGCGACAAGGATGTGGAAGTGGTGATGAGGGCGCTCGGGATGGATGCTGAGTTTCACGAGCTGAACCATCGTCAGTCAGCAGGTGAGGTTATGCGATGAGCGTGAACAATGTCCATCAAGTTTTGCGCAGGCTCATCTCATTGAGTCATGCGAGGAGGTTGCTTGAGTTCTTCTTGCGCAACCCGTATGTTGTAGATACTGCTTCTGGGCTCGCTCAGTGGACTGGCGAGAGGGAGGAACTGATTGAACAAGTGCTCAGCACCTTGAGCGAGATAGGCATCGTTCGAAGGCTCGGCGATACCGACCTTTTCACTTTCAGCCCAACCTCACAAACGCAAAAGCTCATCGAAGAGTTGCTCTCCACAGCACCACAAGAGGAAAGTGTAGAACAGCTAAAGACATCGGTTGAAGGCGTTGCTCCCCGAGAGACGGCTGTCGGCGAAGCCGAGGTTGTGGATTTAGGTGGGAGGCTGGATTTGGTTTCCAGTTACGCAGTTGAAGCCCTGAGCAAATCAAGTTCACCATCACAGTTCCTTCGCTCGCTTTGCGATCTCTTCTCCTCTGTGAGCAACATTTTGGAGTGTGCATTTCTTGTGCGTCCTGAAGTGCTCGGTGTCCCCGAGACGATGCAAATGCCGTCGGAGCAGTTCATCGTCACATTGTATGCCATCGGCAACACATCAAATTGGATGCCGAAGGATGGGCTAAAGGTGACAACCGATGTTCTTGCAGAGATAGCGAGGCAAGGCTGTAGGCTTGTCACGCTTAAGAGTGCTGTCTATCCCTATGCCCGCATGCATGGATGGTTTTCAAGCGATGTTGAAACTCTCGCCATCGCTCCGCTTGTGATTGACGATGTTGCGATCGGTATGTTTGTTGCGAGGGGTGAAGGGATGAGGGAGGGTGGGTTAAAGGTTTGTGAGTTGCTCACCAAACACGCTGCTATCGGCATCAAGTATTGGCAAGTGAAGTTACAGTATGAGCGCATCTCAAGCTACACGCGCAACTTGCTTGAGAGCGTGAATGTGGGCGTAGTAGCGCTTGATTCCGAAGGGCGCATAGCGACATTCAACTCAACTGCCGAACGCATATTTGGGCTGTCAGCTCGCCAAGCTATGGGCGTTCACTTCAAGGACGCTTTCGCGAGTGCTTTCAACCCGCGCCTTGTTGGGTTGATCGAGAGGGTGCTTGAGTTCGGTGAGAGCATCGCTGGAGTCGAGCTTGAACACCTGAATCAAGTTGGTCAGTTGAAGACGCTCAACCTCAGCTTAGCGCCAATAAGGAGCGAGAGGGGTGAGCCGATCGGTGTCGTCATGGTCGTTGATGACATAACCGAAGCAAGGAGGCGTCGTGAGGCGCTATACCGTGTTCTACCAAGGCATGTTGCCGATAGGATAATGGACAGCCCAACTTCGCTTGTCAGTGGGGGCGTTAAGCGCAGGATAACCGTTCTCTTCGCAGACATGCACGGCTTTACAGCGATCTCGGAAAGGTTGACCCCTGAGCAGGTTGTTGATCTGCTCAACGCATTCCTGCCCATGCTCGCATCAATCACATTCCGCTATGAGGGGACAGTGGATAAGTTTTTGGGCGATGGCATGATGGCATTCTTTGGTGCACCAGAAAGCCATGAGGACGATGCGTGGAGGGCAGTTCGTGCTGCGTGGGAGATGAGGGAAGCTACTGCTGAGCTTGCGAAGGGGAAGAGCGGTATGGGATTGCGTTTCCTCACGGTCGGGATCGGCATAAACACAGGTGATGCAATCGTTGGCTATATCGGTTCTGAGAGGGTGAGGATTGAGTTTACCGCTGTCGGTGACACAGTCAATGTGGCTAAGAGGCTTCAGGAGATGGCGATAGGCGACCAGATACTCATGAGCGATACAACATACGAACTCGTCCACGACAAAGTCATAGCGAGGGAGCTTGGTGCTGTCACTGTTAGTGGGCGTAGGAAGCCCGTGTTCGTGTTTCAGTTGGAGGGGCTGAGATGAGTGAGCGCTCTAACAATATGAGCGCTATAACGATGCATCGCATAAGCTTGCTCAAGTTCGTCCTCATAGGCATATGTGTTGTTTTTGCAGCACGCCTCTGGTATTTGCAGGTCTTGCAAGCCTCGTATTACGACAAGCGTGCGCGCAGGCACTGGGTTCGCTCAATAGTGATAAGAGCACCAAGAGGGCTAATAGTTGATGCGGAAGGCAGAGTGCTCGCAACTAACATCACCTCTTACGACCTCTGCATCATACCCGCTGAGTTTGAGCCATCCGAGAGCGCTTTGAAATTTCTCTCATCGGTATCCAAGAGAAGCGAAGACGAGATCTTGAAGCTCGTTGAAGAGAGCAAGTATAGGGGGGTTGATCCAATCGTCCTACGCAAGTCCTTGGATAACAAGACGCTCATACAAGTGCTCGAACGCATGCATGCGCTCACTGGCGTAACTGTTGAGGAAGTGCCAGTGAGATGCTACCCGCACGGGAAGTTGGCAGCTCATGTTTTAGGATACATCGGTGAGGTGATGAAGGAGGAGCTAAACGGTGAAGGGGACCTGTTTCTCGGAGACAAAGTTGGGCGCTTGGGTGTGGAGAAAAACTACGATGAGTTCTTGCGAGGCAGTAAAGGTTACAGGTTGATAGAGGTTGATGCCACTGGAACACCGATTCGCAGGTTGTCCGAGACCCCAGCGCACCCAGGGAAGACACTGCGCCTGACACTACATTTGGGCTGGCAGAAGGCTTGTGAGAAGGCTCTCGACGGGCGTAAAGGAGCTATCGTCGTCATGGATGTCCACAACGGTGGCATATTGGCAATGTGCAGTTCACCATCTTTTTCACCGAACGACTTCTCGAACGGGATGAGCCACGAAACATGGCGAAGGCTAAGGAGCGATAACCATCACCCGCTACAAAACAGGGCGATATCAGGATGCTACCCTCCTGGGTCAACATTCAAGATTGTGACAGCCATAGCTGCGCTCTCGGAAGGTCTCATAACCCAAAAGACGGTTTTCACATGCAGTGGCGGATTGCGTGTCGGGAGAAGATACTTCAAGTGCTGGCGTGTCCATGGCGCTGTTGACCTCACCAAAGCTATTGGGCAATCGTGCGATGTTTACTTTTATCGCGTCGGCTTGCTCGTCGGTCCAGAAAGGTTGAGCAGGTATGCGCATCTGTTTGGGTTTGGCAGAAGGACGGGCATTGACCTTCCAGGCGAGAGTAGAGGTTTTGTCCCATCGCCATCGTGGAAGGAGAGACGCTACGGCATACGCTGGTATGACGGTGACACTGCCAACTTCGCGATTGGGCAAGGCTACCTCCTCGCCACCCCGCTACAGATGTGCCTTGTGGCGTGCGCCATAGCCAACAATGGCATCGTCTATAAGCCTCACTTGATATCGTCCATCGAGAACGAAACTGGAGAGCCCATCAAACGCTACGAGCCAGAAGTTTTAACTCGCTTGCATATCAGCCCAGCATTGCTTCGTAGTGTTGCACAAGGCATGGAGTGGGCGGTTTATGGTGTCGGTGGGACTGCGAGGGTTTTGGCGAGTTCGCCAGTTAGCGTTGCTGGTAAGACGGGTTCATCACAGCACAGGCGCGGTGAAAAGCCACACGCTTGGTTCATCGGCTACGCGCCAATTGATGCTCCAAAGGTTGCCTTCGCAGTTGTAGTTGAGTCAAGCGGGCACGGTGGCGATGTTGCAGCCCCAATCATAAAGCAGGTTCTCAGCGAAATGAAGAGTTGGTTTGGGAGGTGATGTAGCCACGCGTTCTCTCGTGGGCGTTGGAATAGGCGCACTTTGCTTGATGGTTGCATACCTTTTGTGCGATGTGCGAGGCAATGCGGAAGCACCAAAGTTGCCTGAAGGAGCAGGGTTGGCAGCGGAGTATCCGGGCGATGCAGGCATCGGTAGTGACCCAAGAGTCGTCTTCGTTGAAGATTTTGAAGTTTCATCGCTGGACGAGTTGAAGAAGCGTTGGGATGACATCAAGAACCTTGAGAGCATGTCGCTCTCTGACGATGTGCCTGCTGGCAGTGCTGGCAAGCGTTCGTTGCTCATGACGCATGTTGGTGGACAGGGGACAGGAGCGCATCTATACCGAAGGTTGTTGCCCGGATACGAGAAGTTGCACATCCGCTTCTATGTCAAGTTTGATAAGGACTGCGGACCAATCCATCACTTCTTCCATGTGGGCGGTTACAATCCGCCGACACGCTGGCCACAGGGTGGCGCTGGTGAGCGCCCGAGGGGTGATGAGCGCTTCACCGTCGGTATAGAGCCGTATGGCGATGCATGGAGATGGGACTACTACGCCTACTGGATGGAGATGCGTGGGAGCCCACCACGCGGGCAGACTTGGGGAAATTGCTTCATGTGGAATCAACAGCCAAAAGTGGAGCGAGGCGTATGGCAATGTGTCGAACTGATGATAAAGATGAACAAGCCAGTCACAGAGCGAAACGGCGAGTTGGCGTTATGGATTGATGGCAAGTTGGTTAGCCACCTTGGGCGTGGTTTCCCCAAAGGGAAATGGATTTATGACAAGTTTGTTCCAGGTCAAGGTGGGCAAGCCATCCGTTGGAATGATGCGCTCGGTGCACCAGAGCGCTTCAATGTCCCAGAGGGTGGCGAACCATTTGAAGGATTCATGTGGCGCAAAGATGAGAACCTCAAAATCAACTTCCTTTGGGTCTTGCTCTACATCACCAAATCGCCACAAGGTCATGTGAGCCGAGTTTGGTTTGATCACATCGTCGTCGCTCACGATTACATCGGACCAATAGCTGTGAGATGACACTCTCAGGTTAATGGCTTCGGGAATTTAGGTTGAGCCAGCGTGAGAATTGAAAGCATGCCTCCAAAGTCGGCACTCATAAGTTTCATCATCAATCACGGCTAAAGTCCATAGCATGTTCGCTCATTGTTTGTGCGAGGTTGAGAGATGTAGTGCAACAAAACTAAAGGGAGGTGAAGCGTTGGTTAATGGTAGTGCCTTTGGCGTTGTTTTTGTTGCTGGTGAGTGGGTATGCACAAAGGGAGAGAGGGCAAAGGCATCAAGCTGTTGACGAGGGAGGTTTCTTTGGGGAAGATACACCCTGGCATCATTGGGAAGAGCCTTACCGTCAGTCCAGACAGCAAGCATTATGCTTATGTGGCAAAGCGTGGTGAAAAGTGGCTTGTCGCATTAGATGGAGAGGAGGGGAAGGAATATGATGGGAATCATCAGTGAGCGTAGCAGGAGGCCAAACATCCTCTTCATTCTCGTTGATGACATGGGCTACGGTGATTTCGGGGCGTTCAATGGAGGCTTATCAAGCACACCAACCCTTGACAACTTGATGAAAGAGGGCGTATGCCTCACACAGCACTATACCGCCTCACCAGTCTGTGCGCCATCGCGTGCCTGTTTGTTGACTGGAAGATATCCACACAGGACAGGTGCAATTGACACGCGTGAGTGGCACGGGTATGACCGCCTTGCGTTGCGTGAAATAACGCTGGCAGACATCCTCAAGGCAAACGGGTATGTCACAGGGCTAATTGGCAAATGGCATCTTGGAGCCTTTGACCCACGCTATCATCCCAACAGGCGCGGTTTTGATGAAGTTGTGTGCTTTCGTGGTGGCATGCACGACTACTACAACTGGCGTTTGGAGTTCAATGACAGCGTTCGTCGCTCTGACGGGCGCTACCTAACCGATGTTTTCACAGAGGAGGCAATTGCCTTCATTGAACGCCACAAGCATGAGCCATTTTTCTTGCACCTTTGCTACAATGCGCCCCACACGCCTTTGCAAGCCCCGGAGGAAGAGGTAAAGCCTTTTCTTGGCAAGGAGGGTATCCCAACAATGGGCGTAGCGATCCTCTACGGTATGATCCACCGCATGGACTCCGGTGTGGCACGCATTCTCGAGGCTCTCGAGGCAAATGGCTTACGGAATAACACGGTCGTCTTCTTTACCAGTGACAACGGTCCCCAGTTCGGCGGGCAAGGGGAAATGAAGCTCGATCGCTTCAACTGCCATTTCAACGGCGCTAAAGGTTCCGTGTATGAGGGAGGCATTCGCGTGCCGATGCTGATCAGGTGGCCAGATGGTCTTGATGCGGGTCGCGAAATTCACGAGATGGTCCACTTCAGCGACTGGCTACCTACCATCCTCGCCATGACCGGGTCGAAGCTACCCGATAATCACCTGCCTCTTGATGGAGTGAATGTCCTGCCTGTCCTGCGAGGGGAGAAAGGAAAGGTGGAGACGCGTCGCTTCTGGCAATGGAATCGCTATACCCCTGTCGGCGCCTGCAATGCCGCGATGAGAGATGGCGACTGGAAGCTTGTTCGTCCGGCGATCAAAGAGGCAATGATGGATTTGTTTGAGGAAGAGGAGGAGTGGCTCCGGCTATCCATATACGAATATGAGCATTTTCTCAAACATGGTCTTGTGCGCGAGCCACTTCCCGAGCGCGAGATTCCTCCCCCGCCACCACCCGAGCTTTACAACATTGCTGAAGACCCGTTGGAACGAAACAACTTAGCGGATAAGTATCCCGACATCACACGGCGGATGCTTCGCGAACTGGAGACATGGTTTGAAGAGGTGGAGGCGGAAAGACGCAGCATTAAAGATGAATGGTGATAACTGGCACAGAAGACTTCGCTGTGTCACTAACCATTCACGCTGTTGGCTTTAGTCATCGGTTCGCTGATCCCCAACCCGATGAAGAAGGTGAGAGCGATGTTGAGATGGGCGTTGGTGTTTTTGATTTGCGGTTTTGCGGTGGCGCAAACGAACCTTGTGCCTAACGGCGATTTTGAGCGGGATGAAAACGGCGATGGTGTCCCCGATTTTTGGATGACCGCAGGCGCTCCCCATGTCAAGCAGCAACTCGTCCGCGATGTCGGTAGAGAAGGCAAAGGTTTTTCGGGCAAGTTGATTTGCACCGAATTCGGCAATGGCACGCCGGCAAGCCACGCAATGATTTGCCAAGTCGGGACAATCAGCGTCCAACGGGGGCGTTGGTATCGGTTGAGTTTTTGGGCGAAAGCGGAAGGTATCCGAACTGGGATTGTTCGCGTCGCTCTCGTCAACACTCGCCTTTGGAACGATGTGGGGCTGCAAGACCTTTTCGCGCCGACGGGTCAATGGCAGCGTTACGAGTTTTTCTTTCAAGCCACAAGCGACCTGTCGGCAAAGGAAAGCCGATTGCAAATTTGGTTCAACAGCACGGGAGTCCTTTGGCTTGACGATGTTGAGTTGGTTGAAATCCCCGCTTTGAGCCCGAGACGGCTTCCGCAAATTCCAACCGAAGGTGTCGTCAACTTTCTACCCAACAGCAGTTTTGAGTGCGGGACAGCGGGCTGGGGAAGTTACGCGCCTGATTTGCGTTGGTGGATGGGCAATGTCTTTCAACTGATTGGCGAACTGGACGACAAAACATCCGCACACGGCAGGTTCAGCCTCAAGGTCACGCTGAGCGAACCTAATTTGCCGACCTTCTACTTTGACTGGTTCGACCCAATTCGTCAGCCTGTCCGCTCAATTGTCGTCGCCCATCACGGCTGGGTCACCGTCAATCGCGGTCAACCTTACACCCTTTCAGCCTTCATGAAAACTGACAGACCAAATGTCGTTGGCGTCTTTTTCGTTCGCCAATCGGATGGGCGAAACCTGAGCAGAAACTTTACCTTGACGACCGATTGGCAGCGCTACTCTTTCACATTCGCGCCGCAAGCGGACTTCATTTGGGTTGGCGCAGGGCTTGACCTGAACGCATCAAAGATGAGCGGCGCGACGGTTTGGCTTGATGCGATGCAACTTGAGCAGGGTTCGCAAGCGAGCGAGTATCGTCCGCGACTTCAGGTGGAAGTGATGGCGTCAACAGATGAGACGGGCAACATTTTCGTCGTTGAAAGAGGGCAACCAACCCTTCCCATCAAACTCCATGTGTTTGCGGATGGGACAGTTGAAGGGACACGGGACAAGGGACAAGGGGCAAGGGAAGTAACGGCGACGATTTCGGTGCGTGATTTCTTTGACCGTGAAGTATTGCGACAAACGGTCAGGTTCGCAGTGCCCGTTGGCAAAAGCATCGTCAGGACAGTCAATTTGCCAGTGGGCAAGTTCGGGTTTTACAGGGTTCAAGTGACGACACCCGAAAAAGCAAACTTCTGCCTGCCCCTTCGCTGCGCTGTCATCAAGCCTTACCGAGCCAAAGATTCCCGATGGGGCATGAACCACGCTTACCCTTGGCAGTTCCTGTTACGGTTGGCTCATCGCGCCGGGATTTTGTGGTGGCGGGATTGGTCAGTGCAGTGGCGAACAGTGCAGCCGAAACCTGACGCAGATTTCAACTTCGGTGAGACTGACTTTCAAATTGACCGAGTGCTGAAGGAAGGCGGCAATTGTCTCGTTTTGTTCCCGTTCCCATCCGCTGAGTGGAGTAGCAGTGGCGACCCAGCACAAATTGAAAAGGTGCAACCCATTGCTTATCGGCGGCAGGTTATGTTGCTCGCTTGCAAGCCGAAGGACGAACGAGCCTTTGAGCGATACATCGCCGAAAGCGTTCGCCGCTACCGCAACCGAGTGATTGCTTACCACATCTTCAACGAGCCACTTTACACCTTCTATTCGCTCCCATCATCGCTCGGTCACACCCTTGACGATTACTTGAGGTTGCTTCGCATCGCCTACAAAGCCGTTAAGTCTGAGCAACCAAACGCAATCGTTGTCGGCGGGATTGGCATTTGGGCGGATAGCCGTTGGACGAGGGAGTTCGTTGAAGCAGGTGGGTTGCAGTTCGTTGATGTCCTTGATTTGCACCTTTACAGCAGCGGAAGCCCTGAAGGGCTTTGCGAGCCGTTGCAAGGACTTTGGGAACGGATGAGGAAACGAGACGAAGCGAAACCTATCTGGCTGACGGAGTTAGGCTGCTACGCCGACGATGACCCGCCGATAGAACCGCTTCGCAACTTTTTCGGCGATGCTGCAATGCGGAGCGCTTTTCATCCGAGCGAGCGGAGAGCGTCCGAGTGGTTGGTCAAATTCGCAACACTTTTCTTCGCCAACGGCGGCGAGAAGATTTTCCTGCACGCTGGAACTTGTGGCGAAATTAACGGCGTTGACACAGGCAGCGTTTTCTTTGAGTATGGCGGGACGCCCCGAAAAATGCTTGCCACCGTCGCAGCGATGGCGAATTTGATTCCGCCAGAAGCGAAGTTTGAGCGAAGCCAAAAGTTGAGCGACGGCGTGATTGTGCACTGGTTCAGGGTTGGCAAAAAGCGGGTGGGCGTTGCGTGGTCAACGGATGGCAAAGTTCACCAAATTGCCCTGCCTTCAGGTGTTAGCGCCCTTGACATCATGGGCAATCCGATTGAGGGCAGAAAAGTCGCTATCAGTGAAACGCCAATTTACCTGACACAATGAAGCC
>Ga0209225_1000032_pt1 | contig 156615 bp, 174 predicted proteins | sample WasSprMetagenome_FD_184732 | JGI IMG/M metagenome (GOLD analysis project Ga0209225, IMG submission 184732) | Sulfidic aquatic microbial communities from Washburn Spring, Yellowstone National Park, USA - WS (SPAdes) (version 3) | ecosystem: Environmental > Aquatic > Thermal springs > Hot... | reverse complement strand
ATAAGCCTGACATAGTGGCAATGTCTGCACTGCTCACAACGACAATGGTTAACATGGCTAAGGTTATAAAAGCCCTAGAACAGGCAGGATTAAGAGATAAAGTGAAGATCATAGTTGGAGGAGCACCGCTAACAGAGGAATATGCAAAACAGATAGGCGCAGACGCATACGGAAGAGACGCAGTAGAAGGCGTAAACATATGCAAAAAATGGGTATCCAGAGGAGGCTAGAAGTATACGGGTGGATTGTATGCCTGTGAGGAGGTCTTCGATTTCTTGGAGGGAGAACTATCTTAGGGCTGTTGAGTTCAGAGGGCCCGAGTATATACCATGCCGTATAACGGTTATGTGGCCTCTATGGAACACTTATAGGGAGAAGCTTGAAGAAATTGCCTTAAGGCATCCACTGGTTTTCCCCGGGTTTAAGCCTGGAAGCGTAAAGTATGGCGAGAAAAACGGCATACTGAGGGCTAATAGGACTTTGGTGGACCCCTTCGGATGCGTTTGGAGTTTCAACATAGAGGGATTTCAAGGTCAGGTTGTGAAGCACCCCATCGAGAAGTGGGAGAGCTTTAAAGACTATAGGTTTCCCGATCCTGAGGATGGCTTGCCAGCAGAGGGTTCTGATCGGTTAACGCCGTGGGGCAGTATTTTTGAGGGTTTAGATAGGGCTAGGAGGGAGGGTTGGTTGGTGGTTGCAGGCATGCCTCACGGCTTCTTCTTCCAGAGGCTCTACTACCTTAGAGGGTTTACAAACCTCATGATGGATTTCATACGTAAGCCTCCTCAGATATATGAGCTTATTGAAATGCTTACCGATTACAACCTTAAGCTTGTTGAAAAGTTCTTAGACTCCGGCAGGGTGGATATTTTCTACTTTGGAGACGACTTAGGCACACAGACGAGGATGCCTATAAGCCCCAAGACGTTTAGAGAGTTTATATATCCAAGCTACCGGAAAATCTTCAAGCATATAAGGGATAGGGGCGTCCACGTATACCTGCATTCAGACGGACACGTGGTGGAGGTTTTAGACCAGCTCATAGAGGCAGGCGTCAGCGTCTTAAACATTCAAGATAGGGTTAACGGTTTAGAGAACATAGCCTCCGCGTGTAAAGGTAAAGTCTGCATAGACCTAGACATAGACAGGCAGTATCTAGTACCGTTTGGAAAACCTGAGGATATTAAAAAGTATATGAAACACGTGGTTGAAACGCTCGCCCTGAGGGAGGGAGGGCTTATGCTTGAAGCCGAGATACATCCACCAACACCCCTAGAGAACATAGAGGCTGTAGCCGAAGCCATGGAGGAGCACATGTGGCTCTATTAATGCTTATAAATACCTGAAATATTGGAGAAAACAGACATCGTTTAGCCAATTTTAAATCGTTGGTATTGTCTAGAATATATAAGTTGCCCATAAAGCAATAGAGGAGTTTGGGAAATCATAATGGGTTCTGGAAAAATATGGAAGGTCTGCTCAATCCTCCTTAGCCCACTCACAGATGGAAGTCGTATCACCATTTATACTCCCCGTATCTTACAAACGCCCTGTACATGGCTTCTACGTTTTCTAGTGGGACGTCTATGTTGACTTCTCCGCGTCCTATTAATCCTCCATTGTTTCCATATCCGAAAACGTCTATAATCTTTTTAACGTAGGCCTCCACTTCCTTTGAAGTTCCTCTTGGAAGTACGTACTGCCTATCCACATCGCTTGAAATACACATTTTACCTCTAACGGCGTCCGCCAACTCTTCAAGCCTATGACATGAAAACTGCGGGTTTAAAACGTCTACACCTATCTCGTAGAGGTCTGGTATTATGTCTATAATGTATCCGTCGCTGTGGAAGTATACGTATGCATTGTGATCGTGGACGAGCTTAAACATTTCCCTATACTTAGGCTTGAAGAAGCTCCTCCAAAGGCTTGGGCTTATCATGAGCCTATCCTGCGTACCCCAGTCGTCTGCGAAAGATACTGCGTCCGGTTTAGCCTCCAATACTAGCTGGATGGATTTTAGACAGTATTCTAGAAGCCTATCTGCAAACAGTTTAAGCTCTCTACTGCCTCTGACCAAGTCTACCATAAGGTTTCTAAACCCTCTAAGCCACTGAAGTCTTTCGAAGTAGTTTCCAGGGTTGAACCCGACGATTACGAAGAAGCCCTTCGCCTTAAGCTCATCCACGTATCTTTTAAGACTATTCTTGTAGTTTTCAAGGTCCTGTGGGAAAGGTGGGAATTCGTATTTTAAATAGTCTACACTGTAAGTCTCGCTTCCTCTTGGCTTTTAGAGTGGTCTGCTGTCTACAATATTTACGGTAGAGTTATTGGAAGCAGATGGATGTATCCCGAATACTCTGTAAAGTACATCGCGTCGTTCATGGCTCCGCCAGAACCTATAGCTAGACAGTTATTGACTGGGCATCTTCCAGTACCATGGGGGGAATGGATACCGACTATAATATTCTGGTGGATCTATCAGGTAGTTTGGTCGCTCTTCATGGTTTCCCTCGCTACGTTATTCCGCCGTCTATGGATAGATATAGAAAAAATTCCATTTCCATACACTCAAGTCGCCTATGAAATAATCTCTGAAGCAGGTCTACTGGGCTCTAAGGCTAAGAGATGGATAAGACCCTTTACCATAGGTATTATTTTAGGCTTGGTCTACCAAATACCAGTGTTCTTGACGACTGTTTTCCCTTGGTTTCCCGACATATATAGTTGGCGAATACTATGCGGAGGAGGCGAGTGGTTTGTACGTACAGATAGCCCCCTCGCTACCGTTGTTGGACTGGGTGCATTTAACGAACACCCAGTTTACTTTGCTCTCGGCTATCTAATACCAAGTGGAGTGTTGCTCAGCATTTGGATATGGCACCTGATATATCTAGTAGGTGTTCAGATAGCCTACTACATGGGTTACTATACGGCTCTACCTACTATGGGTGGCTGTGGTAGGGCATGGTGTCCTCCATCGCCTCAATACGCTCCACCTTTCAAGTTTATGACGTTATCTTTTGCTGGTGGAGTGTTAGGGCTAGCGTTAATCCACTTAATCCTTAATAGACGGTACTTAGTGGAGACGTTTAAGGCTGCGTTCGGCTCTTCGAAAACAGAAGTCCAATATGTAAACGAGCCTATGAGCTATAAAGCTATCTACTTGATGTTCTTCGCCTCCATAATCTTGGTCATTATTCTGTTAATGACTATGGGGATAAGCATATATCCGGCGTTGATCTTAGTAATCACAACCTTCATAGGCTATATTGCCAACTGTAGAGTGTATGGGTTAACGGGTATGCATATTCTGGGCGATGACTACGGTCACTTCCTAGTTAGACTACTGGTATGGCCTCAACCTCCCTCACCGCTAACGAGGGAGTGGGGTTTATCAGTCTATATCGCCTCGTTGGGATTAGGGAGGCCTAATGAAACAATTTTAGGCTGTCAAGCATATACTGCGGCCGCCTCGTATAGGATGGCTAGTCTAATGGGGGTGAGCAATAAGACAGTGTTTAAGTCTATGATGATCCCGATGATAATAGTGCCACTAGTAACTGTCGTCACTTGGATACAGTTGATGTACAGCTATGGAGCTAATGCGTTCGTGGTCAGCTCTAGGGCTTTTTCCTGGTCTCCACTGTCTGAGGACGTTGGCTATATAAGGCCAGACTGGGTCTATTCAAAACCCGGAACGGATCCATTATGGCCACACATAATTTTAGGGATGCTCATCACAGGCTCCCTCTACTACCTTCATGCTAGATTCCTATGGTTTCCACTAGAACCGATAGGGTTCATCTTCGGTACATCGTTTATCTCAGTTCTATGGGGCGCCTGGTTCCCATTCTTGATCGCTTGGATATTGAAGACGCTAACTCTAAGAATCGGCGGTAGCAAGGCGTATGAAGAGTATGGCTTTCCCACAGCAGCTGGCTTTATATCCGGTTATATGTTAGCAGTGCTAGTATTAGGTGCATTGGCAATCGTCAGATTCTTTGTACCCTATTAAATCCCCCATTTTTTTATAAATAGGTGGTTGAAGATGTTGGAGCGGGCTTGGAAGGCGGTAAATTTAGAGTATACTGACGAGCTTCCCCTCCTAACGGCTATCAGCGAGGATCTAGCTGAAAAAGTTACAGGGGTTAAAATCAGGGGATTGGAAGATCCTGCTGAGAGGATGAGGAGGCTTTACGAGGCTTTAGATGTAGACATGATGTATAACCTCGGCGTTAGGTTCGACGTGATCTGGAGCAATCGGAGGCCGAAACTTGGCCACGGATACTTCGAAGACCTTAAAGAGGACTTCCCCTACACCGATGCTTTTCACGTGGCTTATAAGGGGCTTAAACTCGCTAGAAGCGAACACGCTTCTCAACTCTGGGTCGTCGAGAGACCCTTCAAGACATATGATGACCTTCTAGAGTATCTTAAAAGCTATGATCCAAGGGACGATGAGCCTAGGTCAGTATCTGAGATAGCTTACGAGTATAGGGAGGTCTACCAGACGTACCAGGAGATATTAGACGGTGTTACACTGGTAGCTGGAGAATTCTACCTGACATTGTTCACATACCTTATAATACACATAGGCTGGCCTCTACTGGTCAAACTAGCCTTCAAAAACCCCGACCTCCTAGACGACCTTCTGGCAAAGTATGCTGAGGTCTCTAGGAAGCATGTAGAAGCCTGGTCTAGGACAGGGATCAAGGTATTCGTCTCCCACGACGATATTGCTTGGAAAAACGGCCTATTCTTCCCAGCCGATTGGTTCAGAAGTCATATAAAGCCTCTCTGGAGGGAGATATGGAAACCTATCAAGGATAAGGGAATCAAGCTCATCTATGTCTCAGATGGAGACTACAGGCTTCTAATGGACGATATTATCGATGCTGGAGCAAACGGCTTCCACATCGAATGGGATCCTAGGTTAAGCCACAAAGATATAGAAGAGCTAGCTGAAAAATACGGTAGCAGCAAGATACTGGCAATAAGCCCAAGCTATGAGATTATGACATATGGAGGGGTCCAGGATGCAATAGCAGAAGCAGAGTGGATATCCGACTTAGCTAGGAAATATCCGGCAATATTCCTCGCGGAAATTCCAGGTAAACCAGAAAATGTAGAGGCTTTCTTTAAGACGTGGTTATCCAGAAGGAAAAGAGTCTAATGCGTACTGTTAAACGACTAAATACCCAATCTAATGTTAACCGTTTATATAGCCAGGTTTTTTCATACAATTCTAGGTGGTTATTTTTGAAGAACATCGTTAGTGAGCTTGCCGATCTTATTGACATCCATGGTGAGCCAACTAGAATAGATGAATTCGGTTTTAAATGGAGGAAGTACATCAGGCGAAGTAAATCCATCGGTTATAGGATGGATAGTTCGGTTGTAAGAAGAGATGATTTAGCGTTTGAAATAGAGGAAAAAGTTTGGCTTTGTGTTGACGAAGGATACAGGTGGCACCTCGCAACCAAGGTTGGAGCCCATCCTACTCTGATAACTCACTCAAAGAGTTTAACTGAAGCGATCGATAAGCGGGAGGTAAACGTTGTTCGGAGGCAAACCCACCATAAGATAGGGCCGAGAGCACCTATGACCGTTTCAGATAAGGCTAAGGAGGCTGAACGTTTCTGGAATGCTTGGGAAAACGGTGAAGCCTATCGAGTACCTATTAGATTCAACATAAATGCTGCAAACATAGTTGAGGGGGTTGATGGGATAAAATACTTCAACGACCCGATTTATATGATGCAGGTTCAGCTTGAAGGTCAGAAATGGATCTGGGAGAATGTCCCAATGGATCAGCTTGAGCCTAAAGAGTGGTATGTGCAACCCGACTTCCAAAATTTTCTCGAAGCCGGATGGCTTGGATGCCCTATCAAATGGTCTCCAGGATCACCTCAGCAAACCTATCCCCTTCCTTTAATCGAGAGGAAGGATAGGTTCAGCTGGGAGATTCCAGATCCGCTTAAGGGTAACCTCATGGCTAGGGTTTACGACTTTTATAAGGTTATGGTTGAGAAGGCCGGAAGCATGACATATGCTGGGAAGAAGGTTAGGGTTGGAGCACCGATTGGAACAGACGGCCCATTCACAGTAGCGTATCTGCTTAGGGGGCCTAAGATATTTGTCGATATGATTCAAGACCCTGAGTTCGTCGATGAGCTTATGGACTATGTTACGGAGGCGACTATCGTCCGAATGAAGGCTTGGATGGATTTCTTAGGGGTAAAATACCCAATGGATACTATGTGGTTTGCCGACGATGCAATACAAAACCTCTCGCTTGAACTTTATAAAAGGTTTGTCCTCCCATATCATAAGAGAATACTTCAAACTTTCACCACGGGTAAGAAGCCGAACTTCATCCACCTTTGTGGTAGGGTTCAGCATCTCTTGAAGACGATTAAGGATGAGCTTAACGTTGGAACATTTGAACTAGGCTTTCCAGTCGACTTGGGACTTGCTAGGAGAGAGCTTGGACAGGACGTACACCTCATAGGTAACGTTAACCCTGCCATAATATTAGAGGGACCTGAAGAGCGAATAGAGAGGGAGGTGAAGAAGGTCTTTGAAACAGGAGTAGCAGTTGGAGGATACAACTTCACACTCTCAGACGGAAACCAGATAGCACCTAGAACACCGCTCAACCACCTCTACGCGTTCTACAACGCCGGATTAAAGTATGGGCGATATCCAGAAGTCGAAGAGCTATCTATAACAACCACCTAAACGTCCCATCTTTATTTTTCCCTAATGCTTATTGGAGGTGTTATCTATTTCAATTGTTGTTCAGGCTAGTATTGCTATGCGTGAAGGCTTCACGGATAGTAGTGGTGGTCGTAGGCACAGATTCTATAGTGTTAGCTCCTATAAAAGGTCAGAGTTGATAGCGGAGGCTTCACACTAACTTGAACCTGCAACCTGGCTGAGGGATGCCATAACGGGAGGTGCTTCTACGCTAAGGTCAAGATGGGTAAATAGCTGGATGGGTTTAGATTGTTGAGGCTTTCGCTTCCAATTTCGATTTCCGTCGATGGATTGATCCGTTATCTTTAGAATGTTTTGAAGTGTTTCGGCTAGGAGGTTTTCCTTATCAAAATCTTTCCGGATGGCAGTATCGTCTGTACGTCCCATCCTTGGGCTAGGTAGCGTTCTAGCTCGGCTTCATCCACTATCTTCTTCGGGTCGATTTTCGCGTCCTCCTTAAGCTTATAGCTTTCTAGGCTTAGCTTCCTAATCTCATCCATGGCCTCGTCAACAGTCTTATGCTTGGCTAGTGCCTCTTCTACGCGCTTAATCTTGTCCTCTGGGAAGCCGAGTATCCTCACCATGTCAAGTATCTGCTTCTTCCTAAGCTCCTCAGAGCTTGCCATGCGTGGGAAGAACTCCACCCTCGCGTATTTGGCTCTGAGTTCTTCAACTTTAGTCTTATCGTAGTATGCGTCTTGGCTCCCAGGTAGAATATGACCCATCAGGAACTCTTGATCCTTAATGTCTAATCCACTATTTCTGAGAGCGGATTCAAACGCCTTCCTTAAACAGTGTGGATAAACATCCCTCCACCTCTTCACACCAGCCTTTTTAGCAGCTCTTTTCACAAGCTCCGTCAACGTCCTCCTCTTAACTGGAGTGAATCTCTTCACTTCAAGCGGCACGTTTGTGGATGTTGAAATGAATAGTGGCTCATCGGGGTTAATTCCCCCAAACTTTTGCCTCCTCCAATCAAGGTATTCCCTTAGTGCTTGCACAGCCTCCTTTGAGAGGAAGGAGTAGTAGGGGATATTCCCCTTGCACGCACCGGGATCAATTCTCTTCATCTCAGGGTAGACTGGAACCTTTATAATCTCCAACCCAGCCTCCAGCTCCTCCTTCACATCGCCGTAGAGTAGTGCTCTAAGCGTCGAATTTCTCAACCCGCTTGTGTAAAGTGCGAGTATCATCGCTCTATTTCTAAGAGAACCGGAAGCATAAGACATCGCGAGAATCTCCTCAGGAGTTGGCACGTATTCAGGCTTCTTCCTATACCTAGCTGGCTGATGGTAGCGCTCAACCTCAAGCTCCCTATTGCCTTTAAACCCATTAACCCTGAAGAAGGTCTTCAAATACGCCAAGGTAACGTTGATAGTCCTTATGCTATAACCTTTAGAGCCAAGACTATCAATATAAGATTGCAGGAGCCTTGAAGCCTCACCCTTTTCCAAGCTGACAAGCCTATCCGGATCCATCCCAGCAAACTTACAAAAGTTCATCAAAGCATAACACGCATGCTCCTTCGTCCTCTCACTCTTGACCTTGCGCATAAAATGCCTCAAAAACCTGCTCACACTCTGATATTCACTACTCCAATCCTTAACCTTCAAAAACTCATAACAAACCTTCACGCCACCACTACTATAAAGTCAAAGCGAGGAAAAATAAAAATGTTATGGTTCCCCTCTAAAGGGAACAATACCAGACTAGGTGACCCCGGCATGATTTTTCCCGACCCCGTACAATTTAAAGGTTTCTCCATTCATTTGCGTTTACGGAAGAGTGGAGGCTCATCTTTTTCACATAAGTATTCGAAGCCGACTTCCAATAGAGCTTTAATTTCTTCTGTGCTTGAAGCAGCCTTAACGTGGAACTCTTGTTCTGCATCATTTCCGGAGGCGGCCCTTTCGATGTTTATGTAAATTTTCAGTGTTCTTAAACTTTTTGTGTTCGAGTAGGTTTTCACGTAGAGAACGTCTTTGATTTTATGGTGTTCAATCGTCGCCTCCTAATGGTGGATTGTGTGAAACCCCATGCATAGCAACTTCGGGTTTTAAAATTTATGGGCTAGACGCATCTTCGTCTCAGCAAACGTGTTCTCTAAACTCGCAGTATTTGCACTTCCATGAAGGCTCGGGTTTTAGAGCCTTATCTTCCGTCAGGGCTTCGTCAAGCATTACGGCTCTTTTAACCATTTTTCTCGAAAACGTTTGAGTTGAAGGATACTTCGAATATGCGCCAAGATGAGCCCATCTTTTTCAAGGTAGACGAGTATGGTCTTCTCTTTTTCCTACACTTGTTTGTATGGATTTTGTATGGCTCTTTGTATGGAAAATTGTATGGATGTTACTATGGATGTTCGACCCCCCTCTAGGTCTCCTCTGAAGTCTATCCTTTACCAGTCCTTCTGATTTCAAAGAGGCCTTAATATTTTTCATTTAATTTATGGGCTCATTCTGATGAAATTCATCATATTAAACTTTGAATTATTCGGTTTTCTCTTCAATTGTTTTTGCTCCCTCACGAGTTAATGGCATAAATACTCCACGTATTAAATCAGAAAGCTTATTCCATCCTGAACAATTAAGGAGAAATCGACAATCGCTTTCCTATGAAAGAACCTACGTTATATATAACAGAAATAGGAGTTAACCGAAAAACATGTAAAATAGCAAAGAGGATAGTATTGAGTGGTGTAGAAGACTTATGAAGAGGAGGGGCTTACGTTTCCTCCCAGGTGGGAGAAGCGGATACGTTGATACGCTTATGAAGTGTTTAGCTTTCGTGAGGGATGAGAAACCAAGTAGGGAGAGGTTGAGGCAATGGTTTTATGACACTTTCCCCAAAGTGAAGAGTGGAAAAGCTGTGGATGGATACATCTACGTGGTTGAAAGACAACTCGGTCTGATTGGAGAAGTAGAGGGGGGGATTCTTATTAACAGAGAATGGGGAAAGGCTTCTTAAAACACGGGATTTAAACCTCCTTTTCCAAATAATGGCTGAAAGAATTGATGGATTGTACGATATCCTTCAAATCCTTGCCGTAAAGCCCTGCCTCCTCTCGGAGATCGATTCAGCTCTAAGAAAACGCTTCGGCTGGAGGAGGCATTATCAAACCTATTGTAGGCTTGGATGGCTTATAAGCTTAGGCTACATTACCAAGACTGGGAAGATGTACAGCTTAACAGATATGGGAAGAAGAGCAGTCGACACGTCTGAAGCGGAAGCCAAAGTAGAATCGATTAAGCCGTCAGAGGAGGCGGTTGAAGAAGCCCAGACAGCTCCATCCCATAGCGAGGTCAGAGATATGATATTTGAAATAGGCAGACTTGAGGATAAGGTAAGCGAAGTCGAATATCCCATAGATAGAATGCGGCTGGATGTCGTCTGGAAAAGGATTAAAGCAGGCAACCCAAGCCACGTTTTTGAGGTTCAGATCGGCGGAAACTTCTACGAAGCTTTAACGAAGCTGAAGCACGCATGGGATAAGTGGAACAGTAAACTATTCCTAGTAACCACGGATAAGTATGAAGATGAGGCTAAACATCTTCTAGAAGGCTCATTCCACGAAATAGAACAGGTCATAAAAATCATAAACTGGAGGAAGATAAAAGAACTCTACGAAGCAGAGAAGAAGGCATGGAACCTAAAAAACGAAATCGGACTAAAATAGGCAACCCTTCCATCTTTAAGAAAGACTTAAAGAGGATATCGAAATACGGCTATGAAAGACTAAGACAAGATGATATGGCGAAACGCAAAACTGGAGAAAAATAAGGAGAGTTGATGCGAGGAATTTCTGATGATGAAAGTTTTAATGTAAACTTTAAAAATTTCTATTAGAGGTATGGGCTTTTTAAACGACTTGGTAAAAGGGGTTGTTGAAAACTTAGAGATTTTGAGGAAGAACGGGGTCATTAATGCGAAAGTTATCAGCGACTATTCGGAAATGGTGAGGAAAAATCTTCACAGCTGGCTACAATATTCAGTAATCGATGCTGTGAGAGGGTTGAACCTAATCTGCATTCCGGAAGCTAAACTACATTTCTCACAGCCTTTAAACCCGTTAGATTTCGGCAAGACCGGTAGGAAACGTAATTTCATCAGAGTCGATCTAGCCGTCTACGAACGGTTCAACAGGAATAGCCTTCTAGGCTTCGCCGAATGCATAACTCTAGACGAAGCGCACGAATGTTTCTCAACGAAAGAAGTCGATTATAAATGGCTAACCATTAGAGATAAGCTTCCCTACGCCATAAAACATTTAGAAGTCAAACCACAGTTTATCATAATTGTACTGACTCTACCAATATATGTAAGGCAAATACCCTGGAAGGTTGGAAAGAAGGAAATCGATGAAATACTTGAAACTAAAAAATACTTTGAAAAACTAAGCCCTAAATGGAAAGAACTGATAGACATAATTAGGAAAGACAGCGATGCAAAACTCATCATCATAAATGAAAACTACACTTCAATCTACCCACAATAGCTACATACTATGGTATAAATAGAAAGATACATCTCCTCTAAACCCTCCATACACCTAGCTTCTCACCTTTACTCTTAGCGTAGAAGCACTTTTTATTATGGTAGCTCTCGGCTAGGTTACAAGTCTAGGTTAAAGTAAAGCTTCCACCGTCTATCCCAACCTTCACGGGTGCTAAGACTATAGACTCATGTTCATACTCAATACCGCTGTCGATGAAGTAGTCGTATATCTGTAAAATGTTGAAGGAAAAAATAGGGTATACATGCGTAGAGTTAACTGAAAACAATGATAATTAAAGAGAGAATGGAAGGACTATAGCCTTATGATTGAGATGATTCTAAATTACTGAAAATAACCAGGATTACCGCTCATCTATAACTATTAGAGATTCCCCGCAAAATTCCCTCTTTTCGTAAAATAGAGATTCTTAGATGGGTTTCTGATTTAATTCATCCCAAACGCCGTCTAAAATCAGTTCAACTACGAAGCCGTTCACAATTTTAACTTCAGCTCTATGTTCAGTTAAAACTTGAAGTACAATTTTCCCAGTCCTATCACCGTAACCTGAATGTCTACATGTAAAGCTGATTATGACAAGCCAAGTGTTCTCATCGATTCTAGAACAATTCACTACTTTTAAAGTCTCCTCCATACCATCCCATTTAAAAGTCGGCGAATCCTTCACAGCTTTTAAAGCCGTTTCCTCAGGATTCAAGTTGTCGGCAGGATTACGTGAATACGCTAGTATAAGGGAGAACATCCCTAAGCAAATCATCGTCAGAAGGATGGGCTTACCGTTTAACATCCACTCACCAAGTAAATGGGTAGATTAGACGCTAATAATTCTAAACTTTAGAACGCCATATGATACGGTTTTAATTCAAGCCTTTTCGCATCATCACTGTATGTCAACAAAAATTTCAATACAATCAATATTGGATAGTAGTTTTAGAGTACTAGCCTTTTTCACATTGTGAATATACTTTCCTAAGCCTTCGGTAGTTACAGTTTCATAAACCCTTTCATCCCCAGTAAAGACCATGTAGCCTTCACTATTTTTGCTTAAGCTATTTGTCCCTCATCTCTCAAGGTCCTCACGAAAAACGCTTACAAGACCAGTCCTAGGCTTCATAGGTTCAAAAACCATCTCATAACTTTCAGCTTCTCCCATTCCTTCGAGAGCCGCATCAAACATCTCCTCAAAAGCTCTTCCCTAATAAGCCCCTCAATAGCTTGACTAACTTCTAAGCCTCTTCTAGCCACCCTCAACTTAAACTTCTCCCATAACTCTTTATCCACATATACACTCGTCTTAATCTTTAGATTTCATTCCAATTTGAACAATCAAGAGACTTTTCACGTAAGTTCTGAGCCCAAGAAGTGGCGGGTCCGCCGGGATTTGAACCCGGGATCACCTGCTCCGGAGGCAGGTGCCTTATCCTGGCTAGGCCACGGACCCTATTTTAAATTTGTTAGATGCTTTACCTTAAGCTTTTATGTAAATTGATGTGAAGCTGTATGGTTGATCTAAGTTTAGTTGAAAGGTATAGGTTTGTTAGGGTTGCAGATGTTGTAGATGCATTGGATAGGTATGGGTTTCATGAAAGACCAGTACTATCGCTTGAAATAAGACCTGAAGATGTGAATACCCCAGTGTCTATAGGAGGTGTAACTGTAAATCCGTATGATTTGACCGTGGAGGATGATGGACTGACAGTAGTTCCGAGGAGCATAGCGTCTCAAGTGTTAGAGAGCTGAGAAACAGTTGATAGCGGAAGGAGGAGCCCAAAAACCCTACCTCGATATGTTTAAATTAACTTTCCCATAAATTGGAGGATGGGGAAAATGGGTTTTAGACAAGCCGTTCAAATTGGAATCGTCGTAAAAGACATAGAGAATGCTAGGAAGCTTTGGGCTAAACTGTTAAACTTAGAAGAACCGCCGATAATCGAAACCGAAGATTGGGAGTCCACCCATATGAGCTTCAGAGGAAAACCATCGAGAGGACGTGCTAAGCTAACCTTCTTCAAACTGGAAAACATAACCATAGAGCTTATCCAGCCCTTAGGAGGACCAAGTACATGGCAGGATTTCCTAGAAAAACACGGAGAGGGAATCCACCACATAGCATTCACGACCGAAAACGTCAGCGAAGCCATTCAAAGGCTTTCAGAGCTTAACGGTCAAATCGAGCAGAGTGGACAATTCAAAGGCGGCGGCTACGTATACATAGATTCCAGGAAGGGATTAGGAGCAATATTAGAGCTACTCTACTACAATATAGATCAGTCTCCAAATTCATAACTTAACTAGTTGGGATTTTACCATGGCGCAAAATGGGAATGTTGTAAACAGTGCGTTTTGGACGCTTTGTATGATGGGATTCTTCGCAATTTTAAGCTCAACTATGTCTAAGAGCCCTGTTTTAAAGCCTTTCTCGCTAAGCCTTGGGACGCCGACCGATTGGACGGGAGTTGTTGCTTCTGCCTCAACGATTCCCGGTATTTTAGTTAGTTTGCCCGCTGCCTCGTTTTCTGACATCTATGGTAGGAAGAAGTTCATGTTAATTGCCGGTTTCATCTTTGCTTCCGCTCCCTTCCTTTATCTTCTGATAACTGTTTGGTGGCAACTTATTCTTGTCAGATTTTACCATGGATTCGCAACTGCGATTTTTGTGCCAGTTGCTGAGGCTACAATAGCTGAACTATTTCCAACTAAGCGTGGGGAGCGAATTTCCCTTTTCTCTTCAGCGACATACGTTGGAAGAGTTATCGCACCAGCTTTAGGTGGCTATATACTTTTTGTAACGGCGAACAATTTTCACACGCTTTACTTCTGCGTAGCTATAGCGGGCGTGACAGCGCTGATCATGGCTCTTCCATTTTTAAAGGAAAGAAAACAGATCATAAGCACTCGGCAAAATGATGCTAGAGAAACTATTAAGAAAATTTTTCATGGATGGCGAAGCATCATATATACTCGTGGAGTATTGACCGTTAGTTTCGTCCAAGCAAGCCTATACTATGTTTACGGCTCTGCAGAGTTCTTTTTAGCTGGTTATTTGCCGGAGGTCGCTGGGTTAAATGAGTTTTTAACCGGTATTGTTATCACAAGCATAATTGGCATTGCAATTTTCGCAAAACCTTACATGGGAAGACTATCGGACAGAATTGGAAGGCGGACGCCTATAATATTGGGTTGCATAATCTCAGCGGCACCCATGCTGGTAATTCCTTTCGTCACTAGTTTCTGGGCTCTACTTTTGCTGGCCCTAATTTATGGGTTCGGTTTCGCCAGTGTAACGTCTTCAACGCCAGCCCTAATAAGCGAGTTAACGCCTAAGGAACTTGTTGGGACGTCCATGGGGTTCCTTGACACCATAATGGATGTGGGACAAACGCTTGGACCCATAATCAGCGGTTTGATACTTGCAACAAGCCTACAATATGTTGGAGTCTTCCTCTCCCTGAGCATTTTGCTCCTATTAGCATGTTTATCGTTTGCCTTATCCAAAGTTCCAAAAGAAAAGTAATGAAGAATGTAATAGACTGTTAGAAAAACTATGTTATAAATCAGTTGTTCAGCACCCGCTTGACAATTGAATAATAAAAAAAGGGCGGATTAATATTTAACGTAGTGGTTCTTGCATTTTCTTTCGCAAGAACTCACGCTGCTGTTTTGGGCTCATCCCCTCCAACTCTTTTTTATGCTTTTCACGTAGCAATTTATATTTGCAATAACTATAAAGCGCCTCATAGACGTATGCGGCTTTTTCTACAGTCTCAAAATCGTCTTTAGCATTTAATCTTGCGCCAGTCATTATTGCACTTAACCCTACTCCTTCAGGTGCCAATTCAGTGTCACCTGTATCTGCTGAATGAACGATTTTCGCGAGTTCTTGAAGCACAGGGTCTTTTAACTTGTATTCTTCCATTATAGTCTCGAAGCTACATTTTCCATATCTATGACCAAGCTTAACTCCTGGAGCGTCAAAAGGAATTGCACCCTTGCTTTTTGAAATTTCTTCTATTTTCTCTACAGGCACAAAGATAAACTCTGCTTCTGGATCTATGAACTTTTTGATAAGCCATGGACACGCTGTCCTATCAACATGCACATATTCACGTGTAACCCACCTCATTTATAATCACAATTACTCTTTTGCCCTCTCAATCCCTTTAACATTACTGAATTTTCTGTTAGTGTCCCTAACAGAATTGAACATGCAATAAGCGCAATTTACCTCGGAAGATATTTATTCGGTGATTTTTAATTTACAGCTCGAAGTGTTTTATGCAAATGAGAGGTTTCCATTCAACCCCTATTCTTCTCCAGAATGAAGTCTGCGGATACGCGCTTCCCCTTATACAGCCCCTCCTCACATTCCTTGATGTTGAAGAGGTTAGACCAGCCACTAGGAAAGCTTGGGTTAAGCAGGGGTTGCCGGAGGATCTAGACGCTAAGAACTGTAGCATCAGGCTGGTTAACATAACGTCTTTCCCAAGCGAAGGCTTCAAATGGGAGCCCAGCCATAAACTTAGGGCCAATCCCACCATTCGAGTATAAGATAATAAGGGAGGATGAGAGATACAGGATTTAGGTTGACAGCCTCGGCATAACGTAGACGGGTTTTCAGAAAGATTGGAGGGTGGGGCGTAGTTAATGGTAATGGCATAGAAAACGTTAATAGGTCTTTAGAGAGATTCTTAGAAATCGTAGATCCAAATTGAGCAGTTTAAATATCGGTTTAATCGGTTGTGGAGGAATAATGGATGCTCATCTAGCCGGTTATAAAGCGCTATACACGGCCGGGTTGAAAGTCTTCAATATAAGGGCTGTCTGCGATACGTATGAGGAGAATGCTAGGAGGAAAGCCGAAGCCGTTGAATCGATTCAGGGTAGAAGGCCTAACATCTACCTGAATTTTGAGGAGATGATTAAACGTGAAAGCTTAGATGCCGTAGACATAGCGCTACCCCACAATATACATCACACTGTTGCATGTAGATGCCTTGAAGAGGGTTTACACGTTATAATAGAGAAGCCTCTTGGAATAACTATGAGAGCTGCTAGGTTGATAATAGATGCCGCTGAGAAGTATGGTAAAACGCTGGCTGTAGCTGAAAATTACAGAAGAAGCCCTGAGAATAGAGCAATTTGGTGGGCTATAAGGCAAAACTACATAGGTGATCCTAGAATGATCGTATGGATAGCGGCCGGGTGGAATCCAAACCCTTGGGGTTGGAGGGAAGACCGCTTTATAGCTGGGGGAAGCTGGGTTTTCGATGGGGGAGTACACCTTGCAGATTTAGACCGTTATCAGCTTGGAAGGGAAGCGGTAGACGTATACGCTGTAACCGAAAACTTCGACCCTATCAAGAAGGGTGTAAGAGTCACGGTAGATGATATGACAATGGCCATCATACGGTTTGAGGGACACGTATATGCTCAATGGCTGTGGACGAGGGCTGCTCCGGGAAGAGATTTAAACATTAGAATCATCTACGGCTCACGTGGCGCTTTAAACGGTGAAGGCTTAAGGGTTCAGAAAGAAGATAGCGTAGAAGTCCATCGAATGCACGTGTTAGTCGACAAGATGATGAAGAGTCTAAAGCCTGAAGAGAGGGAGAGGATGTTTCCAAGAGGTGTAACGGATACTTTCGCAACGGAGCTCTACGACTTCTATAGCGCAGTAGTTGAGAAGCGTAAACCCGAGGTTGACGGCTGGGAGGCTTACAAAGACATGGCAATACCTTTAGGCTTCTATGAATCTGCGGTTTTAGGGAAACCCGTAAAAATCAAGGATATAGAAGAGCTTAAAATTGAAGAATACCAGGGCGAGATAAACGAGAAGAATGGCATACGTTGAAGATTAAATACGCCCCTCCCTTTTTATCCATAGAGGGGATTGATTGAGCAGAGATTTTGAAGAAATCATAAAACGCATATGGGAGTCTGAAATTAAAAGAATAAATGAACATTTAGTTAAAGAGAGTAAACCCATCTCTGATCTTCTAAACTGTGAAACACCTCAAATTACTACGAGAGACGGGGGCCAGTATACGATTGATAGGGACGCCCTTATGAGGCTGGCGTCATACGTTCCTAAGAGCCTTCACAGTAAAATCCGAGTGCCAATCATATTCATCAGGAGGATTGACATGGGTAGAGGAGTTTACACCGTTACAGGAGACTTCTATTCGAGACTTTTAGTCAAAAACCTGATAGAGGGTTTTAAGCAGTTTAGAGAAGACTTGAAGCCTGAAGAACCATTATACCTCTATACGCCTCAAGTTTCAGACCTCATAATGCGGTTTAGGTCTATTTTCCAAGTAGGCTTTCAGGTAGAGCTATAGGGCTTATTCAACTCCCCACTCTGTATGGTTGATGCTCTCAATTTCGCCTCTTCTAGAGCTTTTAAAGCACTTGAGAAAATAGGCTCCTGTACAACCCCCTTCTCGTAAAACTCCTCAAGCTCATCCATATCGAGCACTTTAGGCTCCTCGCCAGGTTTAGCTGAAACATCAACTGCTAAATCAACGTAACGCACTAGCCCTTTAACGACTTCTACGGGGGTGTTTATGTTCACGTAAACTCCTTTAAACTCACCACGGCTGGAGAAGTACATATGCTCTATAAGCCAACCGCCAGGTTTAAACCGGGTTAAAGCGTAATCCCCGGGTTCTTTAGCAACCCCTAATCCATCGTAAAAACCTGAACCGGAAATCCTCCTCCTCACCGTTAAAAAGTCTGAGTCTACTGCTTCAACAACCCCAGGGTTGAGGTTTAAAATAGTCCCATCCAATTTCCTGTGTTCAAACTCCAACCTGCTACCGACTTCTATACTCTTAAACCCGATAAACCTATCCAGGCAATCTTCAACAAAAGACTTATCAGCACCCCTAGCCAACATGAGTTCTGCCAAGTCTACAGCCGCTCCGAACTCTCTAAAACACCTGTAAACATGATGACCTTTAACTGTTGGAACCACCGTAGACCTCAACTCATCTAGAAGGTTTTTGCATGGAAAGTCTAATCTATAGACTGATTCACCCTCCAATAATGGCCCAGACGATTGCAGGGAATCTTTCCTTACAAGTTTAACCTTCCCTTTAAGCTCTTCAAATTCTCCTATGAGTTCCTCCAAGGGTGCTTTAGCCGCTGTACTTTTCCACCGTATACCCCATCCATCCCTACGGAGTATAGATGATAGGTTTAGAATCTCTCTAAAACGGGGGCTTTTTCTTAAAGAGTCGTCAAACGTCACCGTGCCATTTTGAGTCAACCCCATGTAAAAACCATCAATAACTATGTTGCTCCTGAGCGGAGCCAATTCATCAGCTTTCCAAATCGGTTGAATCGTTTGAACTAAAACTTCATCTCCATTTTTTAAATTTCCAATATTTCGAAGTAGACCTTTAAAGGAGCCGAGGTTTATTAAAGCATTACCGTTCACGTTTCCCACGATAAGCCCCTTATAAACGGATCCAACGGCTACAATGGACCTCCTTAAAATGACATACTTCAACCTTTCTACGATTACTCTCACCAACTTCTCGGCTTTTTCAGACGGCCCCTTAACCAAGACCCCCTGCTTATCTGAAGTTTCAATGATCACAGCATCTGGTTTAACGTTCAAATTTCTAACCTTAAACCTGGCGATAATCGGATTACTTGGATAAGATATTTCAAAGCCTTCATCTAGTAGAATCTTGGTAAGCGCCGTAGAGTATATACCCCTCAAGTAGACTTTCAACGGCACACCTTGTCAAGCTAATCTCTAATACCTTCTAAGAAAGATATTGCCTGCCAAATTTTAGTTCTAGTATAAACTGGCACATTAGGGTCTTGAGTTATCTCATCCAATATGTCTATAACGTTCGAAGCCCTAGCCGCTAGTGAAATTTTATCTGATTGAAGCTGGTCTATACTTTCCTTAGCAGCCCTCCTAATATTCCTCGGAGTAGTTGGATCTGAGGTTATCGACTGAAGTATTTGAATGGCTTTATTCACCCTATCCATGTACTCCTCAACCTTTTTAGAAGACTTCTTACTCTTAGAAGACAAACGGCATCCCCCCAGTTTTCATTAAATGAAAGCCTTTAACTTAGCGTTATGATTTAATACCAGTTGAAGTATAATTTTAAGTTTGCTGAGGCGATTTCAGTGAGCGACGATTACGTGAAGAAAGCCGCCGAATATATGAAAATGGGAGCTAGAATGCTCTCCGAATCATGCCCAATATGTAAATTGCCTCTCTTCAAGCTCGGCGAAGACGTAGTCTGCCTCAACTGCGGTAGAAAAATAATACTGGTTAAAGAAGATAAGGAGGCCGTAGCGGCTAAAACACCTCTAATACTAACGGATATTGAAGAAAGCCTAGTCACAAAAATACTTGAAGTAAAGAGAAAACTCATGCTTGCAGAAGACCTAGACGATATGAAGAAAGCCGGAGACGTTTTAAACACTCTACTAGAAGCACTATCAACGATCAGAAAGCTTAGAAAAAGCTGAAAACTCAAATAGGGTCTGTAAATGGGGCCGGCCGGATTTGAACCGGCGATCACGTGGGCCCAAGCCACGTAGCCTAGACCAAACTAGCCGACGGCCCCTAATTTAAACATGAAAACCTCTGATATAAAACTGTTTTTAATATAGTTAATCAACGTTTTGATCAGCGAATACAGTAAAGTTAAAAATCGACCTACAACTCACTAATTGTAGGCGGGGGTAGCCAAGTCTGGTCTAAGGCGCAGGGCTTAGGACCCTGTGGGGTAGCCCTTCGTGGGTTCAAATCCCACCCCCCGCACTATCATATGCATTTTCCTAGTACATTATATCAAACTCCGAGAACTTAAAATCTACCGATGAAATGATTGCTAGAGGTTCAATTATCAATAATCAATATATAGGCTCTGTAGTTATGGGGGTTCTCTAGACCTCTAATGTCCAGAAGTGTGGAATCTTTAGAATAGATAAGGGGTTTAAAAATCGGTGGTACTGCAAGTGAGAAATAGTACCGTACGTCTCGGAGTTGGCTTATATTTTCCATTTAGGCGCCCATAGATGTACTTCACCTAAATGTTTACTGTGAAAGCAATAACTCCATAAGCCTTGTAGAGCGGCAACACCTCAATAAATTCATTAGTGTTTCTCTCGGGATCGAATTCGCTTCCATCAGGGTAACACCACAATTTTTGAGTCTCAGGATTTTCATCTTCGAAGAGCGCTTGAACCATGCGTGTGTTTAACAACATATCTATTGCTCTCGGATTGACACTCGGCACATCAATGTAAGTAGGTTTTCCATCAAGGAGAAAACTCTCGCCTCTAACAGACACCGTTACCATGCAACGATAACCTCAGCGTAAACTCATTTTTAAAAGTTTCCATTTCATCCTCATCCGCCACGTCAGCGTTCACTTAACTGCCACCTCAACAAGTTCCCTAGCTCCATAATACCTGCGGCTAGGGCTGAAGCATATGGCTTCATGGGCTGACTGCAAATTGGGCAGATGCGGTAACAGTTTTAGACCACGGTTGAAGTGGGTCTTTTAGTGCGCCTGCTTTTCCCCCATCTTCATAGTTGGTTTCGAAAACTTAAGTAATTGCATGTACATTGTAATTACGTATGCCCATCCTAAGTATTAGGATACCTGAGGATTTAAGAAGGATGAATCAAATCAAGAGTGTAAATTGGAGTGAAGCCGTTAGAAGAGCTATATTTGGAGGGTGCACGGACATGGATAGTTATACTTCTGGATTCATGCTTCGATAGGTGGTCTAGATGGAAGTGTTTGAGGCTATTCAGAAGAGGCATTCCGTCCGCGCCTATGAATCAACATCTGTACCTGAGGAGAAGCTTATGAGAATTCTTGAAGCCGGAAGACTGGCGCCTTCTGCAGGCAACATTCAACCTTGGCATTTTATCGTTGTAAGAGATTTTGAAAAACGAAAAAAGCTTGCGGAGGCAAGATGGGCTAAATTTCTCGCAGAATCGCCCATAGTGATTGTTGGCTGTGGAGATCAGAAGGCTTCCCCCAGATGGTTCATGGTAGATGTGGCAATAGCCATGCAAAACATGGTTTTAACCGCTGTAAGTGAGGGTTTAGGGACATGTTGGGTTGGAAGCTTCGATGAAGACGAAGTTAGGAGAATGCTGAAAATCCCAGATAACTATAGAATTGTAGCCTTACTAGCCATCGGCTATCCGCGTGAAAAGTTTGACCTTACAGAGAAGGTTCTCCATTTGATCCGTAGAAGAAAGAAGATCGAAGAAATTGTAAGCTTTGAAGAATTTGGAAAATGGAAATAAGAAGGCTAAGTAACAGGTTTGATTATGAAGCATTTAACTGGTGACGGGCCCTAAAATCTAAATATCGTAGAATTAGGTGTCACATCATGGCTAAAAATTAGAAAGTCCTAGGCGATATTCCTCCGGATGAATTTGGTTCGACTTTAGTACATGAACGTATACTCGTAGATTTTATTGAAGCTGAACCATCAACAAGAGGTATTAAAGACCATCTACAGCGACGGACGGTAATGCACAGACTATTTCCACGTTCAAACAGTTCAAATATTTTATTAATACGTCAACATAGACTAAAGAGCAGTGGTCGTTTTGACCTGTAAACCCTTAGAAAAAGTCCCAGATTGGGAAAATCCAAGAGTCGTAGGGAGGAATAAGGAGCCCGCCCATGCAACTCTTATGCCTTATCCGAACGAAGAAGAAGCCCTACTATGTGAAAGGGAGAAGTCTTCATGGTTTTTAACACTAAACGGAGAGTGGAAGTTTAAGTTCTATGAAAACCCGGATTCAGTGCCTAGAGACTTCTATAAGCCACGGTATGATGATGGAGATTGGGCTACCATACCTGTTCCAAGCAACTGGCAGATGTTTGGATACGATAAGCCTATTTACGTTAACATCAGATATCCATTCCACGCCGACCCACCCAAGGTTCCACATGATTGGAATCCGACTGGACTATACCGTAGAACGTTTAATATCCCTGAAGATTGGCGTGGTAGGCAGATATTCCTAGTCTTCGAAGGCGTTGACTCGGCGTTCTACGTATGGGTTAACGGCGAACCAGTTGGGTATAGTCAAGACAGCCGTCTACCGGCAGAATTCAACATCACAGAGTACGTTAAACCGGGTGAAAACCTGGTAGCAGTAGAAGTCTTACGCTGGAGCGACGGGAGCTACCTCGAAGACCAAGATATGTGGCGTTTAAGCGGGATCCACCGCGACGTCTACCTGTACTGTACGCCGAATATTCATATAAGAGACTTTTTCGTAAGAACGTTTTTCGACCGAAACTACCAAGACGCCGTTTTAAAAGTCAGAGTTGACATTCGAAACTATTCTGAAAAAACCACAGCCCCACATATCCTAGAAGTGAAACTTTACGATGGTGAGGAAACCCCAGTGTTCAATGAGCCGGTAAGAGGATACGTTGGAGAAATACGACCTGGGAGTGAAGCTATCTTAGAGCTTGAAAAGAACGTTTCAAAACCTAGGAAGTGGTCCGCTGAAGATCCATACCTTTACACGATGCTCCTCACATTGAAAAATGAAAAAGGCGAAATAATTGAAGTTGAAAGTTGCCACGTCGGCTTCCGTCAAGTAGAAGTTAAAAACGGACGTATACTGATAAACGGTGTACCAGTTTATCTCAAAGGGGTTAATAGACACGAACACGACGACGTACGAGGGCATGCCATCACAGTAGAATCCATGATAAAGGACATAGAACTTATGAAACGGTTCAATTTCAACGCCGTACGCACATCCCATTATCCAAATCATCCAGCCTGGTACGACCTCTGCGATAAATACGGCATCTATGTGATAGATGAAGCCAATATCGAGTGCCACGGTTTAGTCGGCTTTCTAAGAACTATGTTTCAAATAGAAGAAACCTTTGGAAAGCCGTGGGAAGAATTGCTTAAAGAGTTCAGAGAGAAGTCGAAGGAGAAACCGTGGAAAGAAATTATGAATGAACTCATGAGGAGATTCCCCAGATACACTGAGCCGGCACATGACCCAGAGTGGCTTCATGCATTCATGGAAAGGTTCGTCAGAATGGTTGAGAGGGATAAAAACCACCCATGTGTCATAATATGGTCACTTGGAAACGAGTCTGGATATGGCCCAAACCACGATGCAATGTCTGGATGGGTTCACGGATATGACCCGACAAGACTTGTACACTACGAAGGGACACTACACACCGCTGAGAGGAGGGTTTCAAAAAGCGTCGATATAATAAGCATAATGTATCCAACTCTTGAAAGGCTGATACAGCTGGCTGAGGATCCGGAGGAGGATAGGCCAGTAATTATGTGCGAATACGCTCACTCAATGGGTAATAGCACAGGCAATTTAAAGGAGTACTGGGAGACTATACGTAAATACAGGCGTCTATGCGGCGGCTTCATATGGGATTGGGTTGACCAAGGCTTGAAACGCGTAACCGAAGATGGACGTGAATGGTGGGCTTATGGTGGAGACTTCGGTGATGAACCGAATGACGGAAACTTCTGCATCAATGGCTTAGTGTGGCCAGACCGTAAACCCCATCCGGCGATTTGGGAATGTAAAAAGATACAGCAACCAGTTGAAGCTGAAGCCGTAGACTTAACTAAAGGCATAGTTCGAATAGTAAACAGGTTTGATTTCACAAACTTAGATATTCTAGACATATTCTGGGAGCTTTCAGAAGATGGTAAGGTGATTCAACAAGGAGTATTGCCTAAGATATGCACTCCACCTCATGAAAGTGAAATCGTAACCATTCCATTTAAGACGCCAGAGCTTAAACCTGGAGCAGAATACTGGTTGATGATACGCTATAAGCTTTCAAAAGACATTGTTTGGGCTGAGAAAGGCTATGAAATCGGCTGGTCTCAATTCAAAATACCTTTCGACGTACCTCTAAAACCATCGGTTAAAACTGAAGATATGCCTCCGCTAAGCCTCGAAGAGAAGCGTGAAGAAATAAAGATTTTGGGAAGAGAGTTTAAACTCATAATAAACAAGAACATAGGATGCATCACCTCTCTAGAATACAAAGGTTTTAAAATGGTGAAAGACGGACCTTTCTTAAACGTCTGGCGGGCGCCGACGGACAACGATATCCCAAGATTGGCTCCAATGTGGCGTAGTGCCGGGCTCGACCGTCTAAGACAAAGCGTTAAAGGTGTTAGAGTAGAGAAAGTTTCAGATCAAGTGGTTCGTGTAATCGTAGAAGCGTCGCTTTACACGCCTGAGGGCGTTGAGAAGTTCAAGTGCAGATATACGTATAAAGTCTACGGAAGCACCGATATAATAGTAGATGTATACGTGGAGCCTGTCTCAGATCTTCCTCCCTCAATACCACGTATAGGTTTGAAAATGACGATTCCAGGAGGGTTTGAAAAACTCACATGGTTTGGACGGGGGCCGCATGAAAACTACTGCGATCGAAAGGAGGGGGCAGCTGTTGGAGTTTACAGCGGGACTGTTGATGAACAATATGTACCATATATTAAGCCTCAGGAAAATGGAAATAAGACGGATGTGAGGTGGGCTCTCCTCACAAATGAATTAGGCTTTGGTCTCCTAATCGTCGGTATGCCATTAATGGAGTTCAGCACACACCATTATACGATTGAAGACTTTGAAAAAGCAAAACACACTTATGAGCTTAAAAGGCGCGACGACATAATGTTAAACATCGACTATAAGCAATCTGGACTTGGAGGGGGAAGCTGTGGACCAGACACTCTTCCACAGTATCTCGTAAAACCAGAGCGCACCCATTTCGCCGTAAGATTTAGGCCAATCTCACCAGGCGAATCGGTCGATGAGCTGAGCAAACAGACGATTGTTGATGAACAGTATTAAACCCATTGTATCAGTTTAGACCCCCATTTTTTCATCTAAAATATTATAAAATATTACAGAGCTCCATTAAGCTATTTAACGTTAAAGTCTTCGACTCTAATCCCAACTTTCTCAAGTCTTTTAAATCATCCAATCGTCTAACAACCAACGCTACTTTGCAATTATTGTCTAGGGCGGACACCACATCGTTGAGCCTATCACCAACCATCATGGTTTCAGACGCTTCATATCTACCTTTGGAGAGTACGAGTTTTATCTGCTCCCTCCTCGTCGGCCGTTCATTTCTAGAAACAATAACCCTAAATAGTCTTCTAACACCCATGAAGTTTAGAACGGTTTCAATAACCCCTCTTGACTGGAGACTGGTCAAATTCAGCGTGTAACTTTCCCCAAGTTTTCTAAGTACATACGGAGAATTATCCAACACTATCAGACCACTTAGAGATTCAAACTCATACTTCTCAACAAGCCTAGAAACCTCTTCATACAGCTCTGAACCCCAGAGCATGGGTAAAATGGCGGTAAACGATGAGACTTCTCTACCTAAAATTCTCCCAACCTCTCTATAAACTAGATTCCAGTCTACTGGAAGGAGGACTAAGGTTTCATCTAAGTCAAATATCAGGTTTCTAACGTTTAAAACATCTTTATGCATAATTAACCACCAAGAAGTTGAAACCATAGCCTATCTATTGTGAAGTATAAGGCCGTTAAAATTAATAGGGGTCTGCTACTGCAGCCATCGTCATCCATCTGAACGGCTGGGATGGCCTCTTCATCCCCCACAACCACTTTTAGTAGAAAGTAAAATATTAACTCTACTACGTCTAAGCAAGTTCGTTTTTAAATAAAGCCTCAATCGTCCATCAGTTTTCCTTCGGGTTTAAATGCAAAGCCTCAGCTTTCAAGTTTACTGAAGTTGCCTTCCGGATCAATATTTCCCATGGTTCATCTCGGATCGTTACAAGTCCATAGTTGCTATTCTCCCCGTCAAATCTTCCCTCATAAGGTTGGTCAAAGTACTGGAACCAATGATAGCCGATTATAAATGGTTGTTTTATAATGGCTTTAACATACTCCTCATAGTATTTAGCTCTCTCAGATTGAGTTTTAACCGGTATACCAGCCCCCTTCGTGTTTGGCAATCCAGAATCCATAGCCTTAAAGGAGAACTCCGTTATCATTATTGGAAGCCCGGTTACATCATGTATTCTCTTAAAATCGGCCAACCTCATCGTAAGATCATTACTGTAGGGGTTTGTATAGCAATTGATCGATATGACGTCGACGTATCCTACGCAACCTTCAAGCACTTCATCCGGAGGTTTGTAAGCGAAACGACAGCCTAAAACCAAATGGTTTGGATCATACTTTTTAATAGCGTCGTAGGTTACTTTGAAATATCGTCTGGCGATTTGCTTGAGAAAACCCGATCTATCGGCTTCTACACCTGGTGTTTTTGGAACACATGTAGTTGAAAGTATTTCGTCGAATGATGAGAAGGATGAGCCCCAAGCTTCATTCAATAGACGCACCTCTCCGTATTTCTCCCTTAGGAAATTTACAAGCGCATTCTTACCCTCGGCTTCAGGTGGGAGAAGCATGTAGTCGTCGAAAAGGTCTTTCTTCGACCTCCAATCTGGCGCCCATCTTAACTCGTTATCTGTGAAATATCCAAGAAGATACTTATCGTTTCTTCTGGGTGTGCATATTTTAGACGCTATATCTTCTGCAACTCGCTCAAACTTCTTTGAAAAGTAGTCTGCAATCATCCCACTCTGCCAGTTTGCACCAGCCTTAAGAGCTATATCAAGGATAATCGTGTAGGGCATTTCTTCGCAAAAGGTTTCTTCACTCGACCATGCGCCTATGGTGTTGAATCCCCAACTTCTAAGCCTAGCAATTGTCTCTTTAACCCACTTCTCAACAGAGCCATACTTTTCCATGACGTATCTATTATAGGGGCTGTATCCCAAAGACGGCGCATAATCACCTAGATAGTTTACATGGTTTACCCCCTTAGATAGAAATAGATTGCCTTCCGGGTCAATAAACCAGAATCTTCCACCGATCTTCTCAACACGGAAAAAGCCTGTTGCTCGACTAGACAGAGTATTACCCAATTCTTGATACAATGTAATATCGTATAAGCGTTTTGAATATAAACCATAGCTATGTGAGAAGGGAAAACTTATTATCACACATTATCAAAGATAATACTCGATGGAGCCTACAGTAATTAAAGGTTTCAATGTAACCTTCTCAAAGGGGAAGTGTCTAATAAACCCATCAAACGTCACAGTTGAGGCTTATAAACCCGGAGGCTTTGGGAAAGGCATTATAGAGACTTTAGCCTTAAGCTTTCCCCCGTCTAAAGCGACCTACTTTAGAGATTGGAACGCCGTAACAATTAAGGCATTCGATAGATTGATAGGTATTTATGGGTCTGGCAAGATTACGTTCTGCGCTTCAAGCAATGAGGAAATCGAGAAAATCTTGGATTATGTTAAGAGTTTAGTTGAGACCGCCTCCAGTGACATTTTAGATAAGGGTACTCCTAAAGTTGAAGAGGTTGAATCATGGAGCAAACTCACACCGTTAGATCTATACAGGTATCTTCCAAAAACCAACTGTGGAGAATGTGGCGAAAGTACATGTATGGCTTTAGCGGCTAAAGTATTATCGGGGGAGAAGCCTCTTAAAGATTGCAAACCTCTTTCAAAGCCTGAAAATAGGAGCATACTTGAGGAGTTTAGGAGGAAACTTGGCGATAGAGCGCTTAAAGCCTTGGGTTGGGAATGACATGCTCAGAAGCTGAACCAATGAGCCTATAATGCGGAAACCTCATTTAGAGGAGGAGAAGCTTGCCTATTCAAGTCTTCATACTAGGAATGGCTGGTTGCGGTAAAACATCTCTTACAGCTAAATTTACCTCTTGGCTGAGAGAAAATATTAGACTTAAGGTTATAGCGGTGAACTTGGATTCCGGTGCCGTAAACTTGCCCTATGAAGCGTACTTAGACGTAAGGAAATTTTTCACGCTAGAAGAGCTTATGCTGAAGGAGGGGCTTGGCCCAAACGGTGCTATGGTATACTCTATGGAGATTTTAGAGAAAATGACGCCTGATATCGTGAAAACTCTAGCTGAAGCAGATTATGACATAGCTATAATAGATACCCCTGGGCAGAATGAGGTATTCTCTTTTAGACCAACCGGCCCCAGGGTGGTTGAAGCATTTACAAAACTAGGTCCATCTGTAGGTGTTTTCCTTATAGATGCTTCCACTATAAGTAAACCGTCGGATTTGGTAGCCTGCTTCTCGATATCTATAGCTTCTCAAATAAGACTTGGAATACCTGTTGTAGTAGCCTTAAGTAAAATAGATAAAGCCATTCTAAGCGATTTAGAAAAGCTTCTAGTAGACTACAATTTCCTATTGTCAAGTGTTAAAAATGAGGCTGGAGGAGGGCTAAATAAAGACTTTACCCTACACCTCTTGAGAATCTATAAGAACTTCATGAAAGTTCAAAAACCTGTGAAAACATCTGCTTTAACAGGGGAAGGCTTGGAAGAATTGTATGATACGATACATGAAGCCTTATGCGAGTGCGGCGATTTAACTTAAAGCTTTCAACTATTCTTCCTTAGCGTATTGAGCCCGTTTTCCGTGCGCTGCTATTTGAGGTGGAGGCTTTTCACCTCTGCGGATGTACTCGTAGGCTTCCCTATGCCTCTGATAATATTTATGTGACGGTTCAAAGCCGAGTTCTCTCTGAAGCTGCTCAACAGTTATGCTTGGGTCTATCGGCTCTACGAGGAATAGGCCATCATCTAGACTTGAACGCACCTCTACACGTTTCGAATAATTCTTCATAATCTTATCTGGAATACTGTAGTTGAAGTCGTAGTGTACAACCGCGAAGTCTAGGTTTACTTCGCGTACGACGACGTTTTTAAGAGCATCCGTTTCGGCTAGAACGTTGCCTAAGGGATCTATTATCTTAGACTTATCTGATCTCACTGAAGATACGACGTAGTAGTGGTGGAGGTACGCGTAAACCTGTAGAGCGAATCCTCCATTATATGCGGAACACCAGACAGCCATTTTAGCGCCTTTATCGGCTAAAACCTGCCATGTTTCAGGGAAACCTATGTCGAAGCATATCTGGATACCGATGCGGCCGAAGTCTAAGTCGAAGACTTTAGCCTCCTCTCCAGGTGTTACACCATCTTCAAAAACCGTATAGTCATGCGACGTTGTAACGGGGTGGATTTTATCATAAACCCCTACAACATCTCCAGACCTACCTATAACGACAGCTGAGTTGTAGATTCTTTCACCCCTCTTCGTATAAAGAGGGCAGATCACATATGAGCTGTGCTCTTCCGCTCTCTTGGCAATGGTCTCCACAATGGGTCCATTTAAAGGCTCGGCCAGCTCATTAAGCGGTTTTTCAACCGAAGCTGTTGCAAACGCTTCAGGTAGACAAACTAGGTCGGGTTGATAGCTTAAGGCTATATCTAAAAGCTTCATAACATGCTTCAAATTCCCTTCAACGGTATTGTGGAAGTGGTTTGCCTGACAAACCGTAGCTATACGCGCACTTTTACCCATATAAGACCCAAAACAAGTACTTCTCCCAAGTTTAAAAGACTTAACTTAGCTCTCTAGAACCCTAACGCTGTCGTTAAACGGTCTAACTACGAATTTAACGAGAAAACATTATCAGTGAATTCTCTAATAGTGAAATAGGGAGGCTTGAACAACAATAGATGCGACATTAAGAAGATAAAAGAAGAACTACGTTTACTAGTCTGGAGAAAACTTGAAGAGGCTAATGTCACCCTTCCCCCAAAACCATGCTACGGACGAATACCAAACTTTAAAGGAGCTTATACTGCCGCTCTGAAAGCCTCAAAACTGCCGGAGTGGGAAAAAGCCAAAGTAATATTTGCAAACCCAGATAGCCCTCAAAAACACTTAAGAATTATTGCCTTAAAGCAGGGGAAGTTGTTGATCATGGCTACTCCAAAACTTAAAAGTGGATTTCTAGAGATTGACCCTTCAAAAGTTAGAGGTGTTGAAAATGAAGCTTCAACAATTAGCGGAGCTTTCAAATATGGAAGATTACGTGAAACAGTCGCCTACAAGCCAGATCTAATCGTAACCGGTTGCGTAGCCGTAGATAGAGAGTTCAATAGGCTTGGTAAAGGTGGAGGCTATGGGGATAGAGAGATATCTATTATAAAGGACAAGTATGGGTCAGATATATGCGTTTTAACCACAATTCATGACCTCCAGATAGTAGACCATATACCTACAGAACCCCATGATTCCAAAGTCGATATCGTTGTAACTCCTTCCAAAATTTTAAGGAGGGGATTGCTATAAGAACCCTTACTTTATGCGGCGTCAGCCAAGCTAAAGTAGGCTTTACCTTCCTAGCTGGTGAACCGCCGAGGCAATGCATTAACTGTAGGCTTTACAAAGTATGCGTGGGTAAATTGGAGCCTTCAAGATTATATCGAGTCGTAGAAGTTAGAGAAAAGATTTTTCAATGCCAAATACATGAAGATGGGGTTAAATTGGTCGTAGTTGAAGAAAGCCCCGTGGAAGCGGCTATGGAGGATAGACTCATAGTTGAAGGTGCTGTGCTTACATTCAGTCCAATTGCATGTAGAATAGAGTGTAACAATAAGAGCTTGTGTATTCCAGAGGGGCTTAGGGAGAACGATAAATGTCAAGTCGTTAAAGTAGGAGAAAAATTAAACTGTCTAGCTGGGTTAAAGCTTAGAAGTGTTATCCTGAAGAGGGTTCTTTAACCTCTTCAACTTTTTTAGACTCTGTTTTAGCCTCAATCCGTCTAACGTATTCCTCCGTAAACACTATTTTCGAAATCTCAGGTATAAACTTCATGATGTCGTTGGCTAAGCCCCGCTTTATAAGCTGTATTCCATCAACCATGAAGCTTTCAACAGGCATGTTTATAGTCAAAACGTTTGAAGCTAAAGATAATGAAAAGTTCTCAATAGGTATTGTAGGTAGACGCCTATGCAACAATGCTTTAATCTTATCGATCGGCTCTTTTATTTCATCTTTAACTTCAACCTCATATTTGAGAGTTTTACCCGCTAGGGGATGGTTGAAGTCGAGTTGCACTCGACCTGAAGATATACTCCTTACAGTAGCCACTGCATCTCTAAATCTCACTCTAGCACCAGGCCTTAGGTTAGGCTCATTCTTGAACATTCTAAGGGGGACGAGCCTAACTTTAGATGGGTCTCTGACGCCGAAGCCTTTTTCTGGAGGAACCTCAATCTCTCTCTTTTCACCAACACTCATCTCGTAGAGCTTCTCCTCTAAGCCGCTTATAACCCATCCCTCCCCTAAAACGACTAGCATCGGTTCGTAAATCGCATCTGAACTGTAAATGTTAAACTTTTTAGCTTCAGCTTCAATCGTTGTATCGAAAACTTCATCTGTATCTTTAATTCTAGCAACATAATCTATGAGTATGAAGCTTCCTTTTTGGAAAGGCATTAATTCACCTCCTCAGATGGAGTACTATAAGACTTTTAAGGTTTACGGTTCTCCATGGGAAGAAACAGTTGCAGAAAACCCGATCTAGATGGTAAAATTCCAAGGGGTAGACTAAGTTAAGTTGCTCTCATTAGAAGCGCTTCAGGTGAACCGTTTAATTCTAAGAGAGCGTAAAAGTTTTGTCTGGCTGGCCCGGGGTTTACAATTAAAGTTTCACCTAAGCGATCTAAACCCCTAGCTTCATGTACATGCCCATGTAAAACAGCAAGAGGTTTACACTCCTCTATGAAAGCCCTTAACGCTCTACTCCCAGCATGTAGACCAAGTGATGTTAAATCGGTTAAAGTGTCTGCCGGAGGGCTGTGGGAAACTACTATCAAACGTCCTCTGAAATCACCTAAAGCACTTCTAACCATCTGATATATCACTTCCTCTTCAAACTCTATTTGAGTAGCAAACGGTGTCTTAGTAGACCCCCCTATACCTAAGAAAGCGATAGAATCTAATACGTGAAGTCTATCGTGTATGTTTAAGGCCTTATCTACATTCCTCACGGTCAATAGAGCCGGTGGGTCGCAATTCCCCGGAACGAAAATCGTCTGAAAATCCCTGAAGAAGCCCAGCATTTTTTCGGCCTCATTTAAACTTCCAAAATGGGTAATATCTCCACATATTACCACCAAATCTGGCTTAAGTTTTAACGCTTCTCTTGAGATACTTTGAGCGGCTTTAAAATTACCGTGTATATCACTTAAAACTACGATCTTCAATTTTTATCACCTTATTTCGAACGTTTTAAATTCACCTTTATATGGCTCTTCGAAAAAGACTACACTATCCACTTTTGCTAAAGAGGGGCCTCTCCGACACCATGCTAAAACCTTTCTAACAGCCTCCTCCTCACCCTCTAGTACGGCTTCAACCCTCCCATCTGGAAGGTTTCTGACCCACCCGTTAACGCTATTTGAAAGCGCCACCCTTCTTAGATGATATCTGAAGCCCACCCCTTGAACAATACCTTGAATAAATATGTGAATCCTCAACTTGACCATAATATTCTACCAGCCTCCGCCAAGCCTACGCCGATTTTCTCTACACCGTAACCTAGGTGTGCTAGAGAGGCTTCTAGAGCGTTTACAGTGGCTAAGACCTCATGGGCTGAAATATTACCCATGCATCCTATTCGGAAGATCGAACCTCTTAGCTTACCCTGACCTCCTCCAACGATTACGCCATGTTTTAAACGCATGGTTTTTATGAGCTCTTCAGAATCGATACCTTTAGGCGTCTTAACTGCTATCACTGTATTTGAACGGTATTCACGTTCAAAAGGATATGGTTCTAAACCCAACGCCTCAACAGCCCTATAGAATGCTTCAGCACACTTTTTATGCCTAGCTATTCTAGCCTCAAGCCCCTCTTCTTTAATCATTTTCAACGCCTCATTGAGCGCGTAGAAGAGGGGGATGCTGGGCGTGTAGGGGGTTTGCCCCCTCTCCATATACTCAAGATAGGCTTTAAGATTAAAGTAGATGCCTCTATTCACCCGTTTAGCCTCCTCTATGAAACGTTCACTAACCGAAATTAAGGCTAATCCCGGAGGGGCTGCTATACACTTCTGACTACCTGTGACGCATGCATCAATACCCCACTTATCAACTGGAAGCTCAACACCACCCAAACTTGAAACCGCATCGACTATGACCAACGCATCGTGATCGTGAGCTATACGAGATATCTCAGCAAGGTCTCTAACAAAGACGCCAGTAGACGTCTCATTGTGAACTATTAAAATTGCTTTTACATTACGCTCTTCGGCGAAAACTTCCTCAACGGTACTTGGCTTAACGGAAGAGCCCCATTCAACAGGTATTCTTAAGACTCTGCCACCGTAGGCTTCCACCATTTCAGCAAACCTGTCGCAGAAGAAACCCATCGTAGGTACGATTACAGTATCACCCTTACTGATGACGTTGCTCACCGCGAATTCCATTCCTCCAGTTCCCGAAGACGTTAAAATTATTATTGGATTTTTAGTCTGAAAGACGTACTTAAGATCTGTTTGAATCTCCTCGAGAAGCAACTTAAACTCTGGTCCTCTATGGTTGATTAGAGGCTTACTCATAGCCAACATTACTCTCTGAGCAGGGGTTGTAGGCCCGGGTATCATGAGGAGAGGCATAGCAACACCTCATTGACTACCCATTTAACATACTCTAAGCTTTAAGTTTTCCTCTAACATATGCTACGACTTTTTCGACCTGTTCTTTGGCAGTACCTATGTAGTTTTCAGGCATCATAAATTTCTCGATCTCCTCAACCGTTAAATATTTTCTTACATCAGGATTTTTCACCAGAACTTCTCTTAGACGTTTATTATTTTTCCAAGCCTCCATAGAGCATTTTCTAATAACCTCGTGAGCCCACTGTCTATCAGCTCCCTTAGAAACCATGGCGATCATAATGGCCTCAGACATTATGAGGTCTTTCTGAGACTCCAGGTTCCTCTTTATATTCTCCGGGTATACTCTCAACCCCTTTAAAACATCCACCATGGTTTTAAGCTGCTCATCTAATAGTAGACAGACTTCGGGTATCATAACCCTCTCGCAACTACTATTCGTCAAATCCCTCTCATGTTCTAATACTACATTCTCCAAGGCCGCTAAAGCCATAGATCTCACGATTCTAGCTAAACCGCAGACCTTCTCGCACTTAATCGGGTTACGCTTATGAGGCATAGTGCTTGAACCGACTTGAGAATCCTCTTTAAAGGGTTCTTCAAGCTCTCTTATCTCGCTCCTCTGGAGGTTTCGAATCTCATTGGCAATTTTATCTAAAGTTGAGGATATCATAGCCGCTAACGTTACAAACTCTGCTAACCCATCTCTGGGAACAATTTGAGTCGCAATTATGGGCTCGTAGACTTTCATAATCTCCAAAACCCTCTTTTGAATCTGAAAACCTTTACTTCCAAAGCTCGCCATGGTCCCCACGGCGCCGCTCATCTTACCTACGCATATCCTTGGTTTAGCTTCTTCAAGTCTATCAATATGGCGGACAATTTCCGAAGCGTAGACTGCAAATTTAAAGCCCATAGTTATCGGTAGTGCTGCAACTCCATGCGTTCTACCGAGGCAGACGAGGTCTTTGTATTTTTCAGATAGGTCTGCTAACGTGAGGGCTAATTCCCTTAGTTTAGACTCTATTATAGCTATGGAGTCTCTTAACTGGGTGGCTAAAACGGTATCCGTTATATCATTCGAGGTTGCACCGACATGTATATATCCTCCGTATACGCCGCTCGCCTCAGCTAAGGCTTTCACGACTGCCATAACTTCATGGTCTGTTATACGCTCCCAGCGATTAACTTCTTCAATTGTCACAGCACCACTTTCGATGAGCTCATACACTTTATCAGCCGCCTCCGTGGGGGCTAAACCAACCTCAGATAAAGCCTTTAAAAGAGCCGCTTCAACAAGCATCATCCGTTTAAGCCATTCACTTCTATCCCATATTTTCCTCATCTCAGCCGTTCCATACCTGTACTCTATCGGGTGTATCGGCATACAGAGAACACCTATAAACCGTAAAAGTAATAAGCTATTATTTAAAATTCTGTTAAATGCATATGTGTAGCTATAAGATAGTGTTAACCGCCGATGAAACTCTAATGTGTAACTATGGCGGTAACGTGTTCTTAGGATTCATGACAACTGGCCCAATTTCGGGATTTAAACCGTTTAACATAGCCATGAACTTTTTACTAAAACCCGTGCCAGTTGATTCAAATGGAAGAGCCATTATAGCACCTTTATCTCTTAGAATAATCGAAAGCGTATTAATCGATTCAAACGTTGTAAAGCCCGATGAAATAATAATAACCAATCCGACGGCTCTACCGAAGGTAATCTCAGAAGATACTAGAATCATAGGTGTGAGTACAATGGACCCTAAGGGTTTGGGGCCGGCATCATCGACTTTCTCAGGACCATATGGACTTATACACAGTGAGCCTTATTCAGCATACATGTTTAAGAGGCTTATTAGAAGCGAAGCTGTACAGAGGGCTAGGAAATGGGCTTCACTTGTAGTAGGTGGTTCTGGAGCATGGCAACTTACCGTGAATGATATGGAAAAGTTAGGGATAGATGTACTATTCATAGGCGAGGCTGAAGAAGAGGCTCCGAGGCTTTTCAAGAAGCTCATAGAAGAGGGGAGACCTGAAAAACCCGTAGTTATCACAGCTAATCCAAGCCACATTATACCTAAGATTAAGGGTGCAACCATATGTGGCTTGATTGAGATATCTAGAGGGTGTGGAAGAGGATGTAGATTCTGCGCACCCACTCTGAGGATTTTGAGGCATAAACCCTTAGAGGATATCATAAGTGATGTTAAGGTAAATGTTAAAGCTGGTCAGAGGAATATCTGTCTTCACGCCGAAGATGTCTTACAGTACGGTGGAACCCCCTTCAAGAAGAGGCCGGATTTAGTAGTCAAACTCTTCAACTCAACTATGAGCGTTGAGGGCGTTAAATTTGTCTCAGTAAGCCATGCGGCTTTAAGCTCTATAGCTGAAAACCCAAGGTTGATATCGGATATCAGCGAAATCTTAGGTCTAACCAAGAATAGGTGGCTTGGGTACCAGACGGGCATTGAAACCGGTAGTATTAAGCTTATAGATAAGCTTATGCATATGAAGCCCTACCCATTTACAGCTAAAGATTGGCCTAATGTCGTTGAAGAAGCTTTTAAGATAAGCTCAGAGTTCAACTGGGTTCCAGCTGCTACTCTAATGCTCAACCTCCCAGGTGAAGAACCTGAAGATGTTTTAGCAACAGCTGATCTAGTCGATAGGCTTAGACCCTATAAGAGTTTAATAGTCCCACTGCTCTACGTTCCAATGACCGATTCTTCTAAGCATAAGGCTAGGAGGCTTTTAGAAGACGCTGACGACGCGTATTGGCAATTGTACCATAGCATATGGCGTCATGATATGAAATGGGTATCCGTTTTAGCTAAGGAATACCTAGCTGAAATAAGTCCTAAAATAGGTTTGCCAGTGAAATTTTTCATAAGCTTTGTAAAGAACTTCGTAAATCCATTAATTGAACTGAAGCTTTCTCACATTAAAACAATGGAGGCTATACAGAGAGCTAAGACTTAAGGTGGTTTAAGTGGAGGGAAGGACGCTTATAATCTACGATGACGTATTTCTAGACCATTTAACTGGTCCAGAGCACCCTGAGAATCCAGATAGACTTAAAGCAATATTGAAAGGGCTTAAAAACTTCAAACTACTTGAAAATCCTAATATTAAAATTGAAAAGCCTCGAAAAGCCAGTATAGATGAGTTATACCTTATACACAGTAAGAGCTACGTAGACTTCATAGAGAATTTTTGCCGTAATGGAGGGGGGATTTTAGGGACTTGGGGTGGCGGAGTCGTATGTAGTAGAGAGAGCTTCAAAGTGGCATGTTATGCTGTTGGAGGTGCTTTGAAAGCAGTAGATGAAGTTTTAAGTGGAAGATTTCAAAATTCCATAGCTCTCGTTAGGCCCCCAGGACATCACGCTTCAACAGAATTACCCTACGGCTTCTGCATATTCAATAACGTAGCTATAGCCGCCAAGTATCTCATAGATGTAAAGGGGGTAACTAGGGTTGCAATATTAGACATAGATGCGCATCACGGTAATGGTACTCAAGAGGTTTTCGAAAATACTTCAAAAGTCCTCTACGTAAGTTTCCATCAAGATAGGATATTCCCAGGAACGGGAGCAATCGAAGATGTAGGTGTAGGAGAAGGAGAAGGATTTAAAATAAACTTTCCACTCCCACCTTACTCCAATGAAGAAATCTATCTAAAGGCTTTGAACGAGATAGTAGGTCCCATATTAAACCAGTTTAAACCAGCCTACATGCTAGTTTCCGCTGGATTTGACGCGCATCACCTCGATCCATTAACTGGTTTAGGACTATCAAGCATAGGCTACATCGAAATCTACAAGTGGATTGGAAAAACGGCCGAAGATCTTACAGGTGGAAGATTTTCGGCGGTTCTTGAAGGCGGTTATGATCAGGAGGCTCTTGCAAAGGCTGTTCCATCGGTTGTAGCCACTATGGCAGGTTTAAACATAGAAGTCGATGACCCGCCTCAAACAATGCCCAGTAATTTGAAGACTGCGGCGCTCAAAGTATTGGAGAATGTGAGGAAGATTATGTCCAACTACTGGACGGTTTAAATTTCAACTTCACTAATCCAGTCTTTATATTTACTGACGTTGCCTAAAACCACTTTAAAGTATTGATCTCTTATCTTTCTCGTTATAGGCCCCGGAGAGCCATCTCCGACGACTCGATTGTCTATGCTCACTATAGGTGTTATTTCAGCAGCCGTTCCTGTGAAGAAGGCCTCATCACACGTGTACAGTTCGCTTCTAGCTATAAGCCTCTCTTGGACTTTAAATCCTAAGTCTTCAGCTAACCTCATGACAGTGTCTCGAGTTATACCTTCAAGTATACCTGAAACCGTTGGTGGGGTTGAAATCACACCATTCTTTACTATGAATATGTTCTCACCTGTTCCTTCGCAGACGTAGCCGTGACTATCGAGAAATATAGCCTCATCAAATCCGTTTAAAACAGCCTCCATTTTAGCTAAACATGAGTTTACGTAGTTTCCGCATACTTTAGCCGCTGGAGGCTGGCTATCTATGGCTATTCTACGCCATGAAGATACGCAACACTTAACACCCTTCTCCTCTAAGTACTTTCCGAATGGGAAGGCAGCTATGGCGACTTTTACAGGCGCCTTAAGAGGGTTTAACCCTACAACACCGTAGCCCCTGTAAACTATTGGTCTAATGTAACAGTTGTCCCTTATGGAGTTTGCTTTAACGGTCTCCACTATAGCCTCCTCAACCTGAGCCTGAGTGTACGGTATGTTCATGTGGAAGATTTTAGCCGAGTTGAAAAGCCTCGTTATATGATCTTTAAGCCTAAACAGTTTTAAAACGCTTCCATCCCAATAACCCCTGATGCCTTCAAACACGGCTGTACCATAGTGAAGGGCGTGAGTCATTATGTGGACTTTGGCTTCAGACCATTCTATAAGTTCGCCGTCCATCCAAATATACTTGGCCTCAGATATGGACATACAGACCTTTTAATAACTCTTTGAGGAATCACTTATTAGTATTTCTATGAAGTATTTGCTCAAGGGACCCCCTAAGTTCTTCAATAGATTTAAAAATGTAATCAGCATGTACAACTATCCAAGGACTTGGATTTTCCATTTCACATACAATCACCGTTTTCTTCCCAGATCTTTTAGCATAAAAGAGCTCCATGCAGACACCCGCACTTAAAATAGGCATATAGGCTAGGAAAATGTCACATCTATCTATGTCTCTGAGGTCTTCTTCAACCAGCATTTTAAGTCTGTCCGACTCCGCATCTCCCCGGTAAATCAGCCTTTCCCTCATCCAAGGGTCTAAAACTTCACATCCAGCTTTTTCAAGTATACTTGTCAATACAGCCCTGTATTCTTGCCTATCTTCAAAACCCTGTATTGGCCCTGCTAAGAATATTCTAGGTTTCATAAGAAACCGTTATAACAAACGTCTATTTGAAGATTCTACTAGGCGATATTATGACCCATAACCTTGATTATGAAATTGAAATTTTGAGCAAAATAGTATCTATAAATACGGATGCTGAATCCAAGCTTGGATATCGTGAATGTGCAGAAGTTATAGCTGAAGAGGCTAGAAAACTTGGGTTAAGCGTTTCTATATACGATTCGGTGCTGTTGGCAACAGATGGCAAGCATAGACCTAACGTTGTAGCTAGACTTGATGCGAATTCTGATCATACGGTTTCACTAGTTACGCACTACGATGTTGTACCCGCTGGTGTAGGATGGAGCAACGACCCATTTAAGTTGAGGGTTGTAGATGGAAAAGCCTACGGTAGAGGAGCGGCTGATGATAAAGGTGCCATAGCAGCAGCATTAGGGGCTTTGAAACTAATAGGTGAAAATGCCAAGATGAATGTGATCCTGATAGCTTCTCCAGATGAAGAAGTTGGTGGTGAACTTGGAGTAGGATATGTTGTGAATCACATCGGTATCAAATGCGACGAAGCTGTGGTTTTAGATGCAAACCCAGAATTCGTATCGATTGGAGCATCGGGTGTCGTGAGCGGTTGGATTAAGGTTAGAGGAGTTCAAGGTCATGCTGGTTATCCGCATAAAGCTGTAAACCCCATATACGGCATGGCTCGCCTAATAGAGGGGCTAGAGGGCTTTTCAAATTTAAGAGCCACAAGGCTTTCAAAAATAGATTCGCCGCCAAATTCACCTATTAAAAAAGTTTGGGGTAGATTTAGCATAACAATGGTTAGGTCTGGTGTTAAGAGTAATGTTATACCAGCAGAAGCCGAAGCCTGTTTTGATATGAGAACCTTGCCAGATGAAAATCCGGCGCATGCAGTCGAAGAACTTAAAGCTTACTTCATTTCATTGACTAAAAACCTTGGGTTAAATGCCGAAATTTACGGAGTCAATATAGGTTCAGGCTACTATACAGAACCGAGTCACAATTTCGTCGTAAGATTTAGAAAAACCGTTTCAAAAATCTATGGACGGGAAATTCCAATCGCCGCTGAACTCGGGGGAAATGATGGAAAATTCTTTGCAGATAAGGGGATACCCGTGGTTTCATTTGGATGCATAGGACCCGATACCAATTTCCACGGTGTAGATGAGTTCGTACACCTTAAACATATCGCGTTGGTTAGAGATGTGCTTTTAGAATACATCTCCACCTATCCCTAATTTTCCATAACACTTTCCGCTAAGATATGCTTCTTATATTATCTATTTCAACCCTTAACGTCCTTACAATATCTTGATAGTTTAATTTCCCATTTTCTATAAGCCACATCGCCTCCTCAAGCTTCCTGGTAGTTTCTTCGGAAATCAATGGACCAAACCTATCATTTAAGTAGCCAAAAACTTTTATGCCCATTCTAGTAGGTATGAGGGATTTTCTATTCTTAGAAGCTAAGACATACCCTCGTTCAAAGATTGTTTCTACTATTTTAGCGTATGTTGAGGGCCTTCCTATACCCCTTTCCTTCATTAAAGCTATTATATCGCCTTGGGTGTAAAGCGGTACGCTTGGAGCCCTCCAATGTCTAACATTAACTATTTTCACAATGCCCTCCTTAACCGGAGGCATTGTTTTTATCGGTCTAATGAGGTTGAAGCCGTTTTCGATAATATTTGAATATCCTTCTACATCGATAACTTTATTCTGAATCTTAACTTTAAAGGATATCTTCTCAACTTTGACGTGTTTCATCTGACTCGCTATAAACCTTTGAAATATAAGCTCGTATAGAGATAGATGTTTATGTGTAAGTCTTTTTGCAAACTTCATAAGTCCCAGCGTCATAAGTTCCCTAATCCTAGTAGCATCCAAACTCCTAGTCGGTCTTATACATTCATGCGCGCCCTCAGCATGCCAAACTCTAGGCGACACGAAATCGGAGCCGAATTTACTCGCAATATAATCTCTGGCTATTTCTATACCAACCTGCGACACCCTATGGCTGTCAGTTCTATGGTAGGTTATTAAACCTAACTCAAAGAGATCCTGGGCTAAAGCCATCGCTTCAGTAGCACTTAGACCCATGTAAGCTGAGGCATCTTTAAGCATGGAGTCTGTTGTGAAGGGGGGAGGAGGATTGACCTCGACAACTTCAGTTTTAAGGTCTGTTATTTCAGCTTGAGCGTTCTTCAGATTCTCCATGTAATGCCTAAGCTCCTTCCTATGCATACGATCTTCAGATATAACCACTTTGAGACCATTTTCAAGCTTTAACTCGAAAAACTCTCTTACAGAGCGTTTTGATTCATACATCCTACTTATAATCCATCCTAAAACTGGAGTCTGTACTCTTCCAGCCGAGAGCCTTTTACTTCCAAAGACCTTCCAAAGCTTCTGACTCAGCTCAAAACCTATCCACCTATCTTCAATTCGCCTAGTTATTTGAGCTTCTACAAGGCTCAGATTAATTTCCCTTAAGTTTCTAAGAGACTCTCGAAGTGCCCTTCTAGTAACTTCGTGGAATTCGGCCCGTTTAACTTCACGCGTGAATGGTTTAATCGCTACATATAGATCCCAAGAGATCTTCTCCCCTTCAGCGTCAGCATCTGTTCCGAGTATTACTAGGTCTACTTCTTTAGCTAGACCCCTCAAACTCTCTATTACAGATCTCTTATCGTGAATATTCTCCGAGTCGCATACGGGGCATCTATTAGAACTGCTAACAAACGTATAACCACATTTTAAACATCTCTTTATAGTCGAGTATACTGGAACGTATAATCCATTGACGTCTAGAACACCGTAGAGACCAACATCTTCAGTAGTTAAATCCATAATATGCCCTCCTGTCGCCGCTATTGTTAATATGTAATCTCCAGTGTTAACTTCGAAAGCCGTTAGATTTCCTATACGCCTCTTACTCGGCCTACCGAAGAGTTTAGCTATAGTTCTAGCCTTATTTGGAGATTCAACTATAAAGAGGGCTGCTTTTACCAGGTCTTTAAACTCGGCTTTAACTTTCCCATCCATAAGGTCCTTTATAGCTTTCCTATCTTCATCAACGCCTCTCACAATATCGTCTAAATTGACTTCCGAGAGGGGGCGCCAGTTTATATCTTCTATGAACCAACGCGTTTCCCTCATCAGACCATTAAAGGCCTTACGATTATCCACTAGGACGATTGAGAGACCTCTAGATATACCGCCGGCATACATTCTCGAAGTTCTACCTGAAGCTTGAATATAGGCCACGGGATCAGGTACCACAAGATAGAAAACGTCACCTTCTCTCTCCAAACCAATATATGGGCTTTCCTCTAGAGCTTTAAGCAATTCTTCTTTAGAAAGAACGTGGCTCAGAAACTTTAAGGCTTCTTCTATCGTTATTTTAGCCCGCTCAGGTATAGGCGGCAGAGGCTCATCTTTAGCTATTGCTTGAGCTATATCATCTTGTACATTCGCAGGTATTATACGACTTACCACCCTGAGTTCATTCAAAAGTCTTAAGGCTTCCGCCTGCTCTTTCTCTGGAAGAAGCTCCATTATGTTGGCTAGTAAGATTATTGCTTTAGATATCCTAAACCTCCGCTTCACATCGAGATCTATATGCATCTTGGGAACGCCCAGAAAGATCGCATATCTAACTCTATAAGGTAGATCTATACCGCGAACAAGAGGGCTTCTATAGGAGGCAACACCTATTAAGACATCGTAGACGCCCTCTGAGAACTTCTCCAACACCCTTTTTCTGACTCTAGTAAGGGCTTCTGCTTTGATATTCCGCTCATTAAGGAAATTTTTAAACTTATCCGCGTACTCCGCTCCAAGGTTCATAGGGATGTATATTAAACCTCCCGGCCCCAGCTTCTCTATGAGCTTGTAAGCATCTTCCTCCAAATTTTTAGATTCAACGTAGAGGTCGGCGACGTTTCGTCCAATATCTATCCTAGAAGATATTTCAAAACCGAGCAGTTCTCTAAATAGGAGAACATGTTTAGTCCTTCTAGCCTTAATAGATGCCCCAGATACGACTAAAACTCCAACCTTCTCCCTCTTAGCTTCAATTTCACTTACAAGTTTAGAAATCTCATCATAAAGCCTGTAAACTTCTGAGAAGCTTCTTCTCCTAAGCTCTCTACTTAGTTCTCTTCTAAGGTTTATGATCGTTAGAGCGTTTTCTAAATCCTTTTGATCGAAACCGAGGAGAATTAAAACCTTATCGATATTTTTAGAAGCCCTTAACAAGGAGTCCACATCATCCACAAATATAAAGTCAAATTTGACACCTTTCAAGAGGTTAAACCTCATATTTAGAAAATTCAAAGTTGTTACAAGAACGTCATAATTTCCATTTTCTATTCTTTCAAGCTGAGAATTAGCTTCTTTACCTGTTAAAAGGGAGTGATAATAAGCTATTCTAACGTTTAAACCAGTTTTTTCAGAATACTTTAAAATCCTCTCAGAAACCTGCTTGGCTAAGAGGGCTGTAGGAACCAGTATATAGCTTTTCTTATTTCTTTCATATGCCAGAAATAGGGCCATTATAGACCCGAAAACAGTTTTCCCCATACCAGTTGGAGCTATAAGTGCAAAACTTTTCCCCAAAAATATCCGTCTAGCCCAGACCCTCTGCGCAACCCAAGGACGGCTATTTGTGGCTTTTTCAAAAAAACTGGCGAATCTATCTAACTGTTCATTCATCAATATGAGTTCGGCGTAGCTTTTACTGAGCTTAACGGGTAAAGTTTGCATATTCGAACCTATTACATACTCAACTGGAAGACATTGCCTACACGGTAAGCCCATAAATGCCCTATCATCATCGATATCGCCATTACAATTGGGACATAGGTTTCTGAAAATCGCTCTCATCTTTTTCTATAAGGAATTACATAGATGAAGTTACATAAAAGTTTACATTTAGAAAATAGCGGCTATGAGGCTCAGCCATAATATTACAACCACTATGATTGAAGATGCCCATACACTTTTACTCCACTTAAAGACCTTAGCACCATCCATTGGATCTAGAGGTATCAAATTGAATAGAGCAAGACTTAAATTTAAACTAGCCAGTACGTAAAGCGATAAAGCGGTCAAACCACCACTGACGCAGAATTTGAGCAGGAATGCATAAACTATTGCTTGAATTATATTGGTCAATGGTCCCGCGAAGGCTATTTTGCCTACGCGATCTTTATTGATGAATAGCCCAACAACTCTAACAGCGCCAGGAGCTATGATTTTAACTGGAAAAATTACTGATAAAAGTGTTAACAGCAAACCTGGTATGCTTAATCTAAACTCAGCCCAATATCCCATTTTCTGTGCGACAATTTTATGAGCGAGTTCATGTATCAGGAATGAGGATACCATTCCGAGGATTGTTAAAGTCAATAATCCAATGTTTAGGAGGAAGAATGGCATATTGTTGATGAGCATGGAAAAGCCTATGAGCGTGAAAACGGATAACCCAACAGCTAAATGCTTAAGCTCTTTAAGACTGGTCATTTGGAAAATGCTTCCAACTCTAAACCTAGTAGTATCCACATATGTTAGTGATCTCTTGGGGGCTGTTGGAGCTAATCTAGGAGTATAAGCTCTAGACGTAAAATCACACCTATGGTTTTCTGGAAGTCTATGCTCGTAGCAGAATAACTTTCCACAGTATGGGCATTTGAAAGGTATGGCGACTTCTACTCCACATTCCTGACACTTAACCAAAAGTTGAGCCCCGACTTCAATAACAAGACATCATTATTAAAAGCTTATCTAATTGCAGATTTCGACTTGAGAAAACTATTTCATATAAGCTTATTTAACCGTAAGGTTAAGAGAAAAGCTTAGGATGACGAATGGGGAGAAATTCAGATACACACAAAATATCGTGATTCGAGCCGATATATCTATGAGTTGCGGTAAGATGTGTGCACAGGTAGCCCACGCTGCCGTAACAGCGTGTGAAGAATCCAAGAAAATCAATGAAAAGTGGTTTAAAGAATGGCTTATAGAAGGACAGAGGAAGGTAGTTTTAAAAGCAAATTCTCTCGATGAGCTCATTAACTTGAAGAAGGAGGCGGATAGGTTGAATCTGCCAAACGCCTTAATTGAAGATAAGGGGCTAACGGAGTTACCACCTGGAACAATAACATGTTTAGCCATAGGTCCAGCTCCTAAAGAACTCGTAGACAAAATCACTAGAAGACTTAAATTGATGGATTGACACTAAAGATTAAAACGTTAACCCTCCCTTCCATTACTGACCCCCTTTTTCCTTATTACAGCCTCCTTCAGCATAACCGCCGCAGCAATCCCGTTTAAGACGTTTAAACTAGAAAGTAACGATATTCCCTGAAATTGATCGTCAAAACTCTAGTTAAGGTCGCTGATGCTAGACTTAGAAGTTAATAGCTGTGAGAAACACTGAAGCCTCATAAAACCTACATTACGTTGCTAAAGGTTAATACTTCCATTAAAAAATTAGATTTTTATGGGAAGTTTAAGTTTTCCAGGAAAACTTTGCTAAAGTCGGGTTTAATATAGAATTCGATAAACTTTATACGTTTAGCTAAATCTTCAGCTTTAATTCTTTCTTCATACGATATTAAACACATCTTCGCACCGATGCCGGCTGTATTTCCTACACTTTTAATCCTACTTAGGTCTACGTTTGGAAGTAATCCTATCCTAACGGCGCTTCTAGGGCTTATGTAGGAGCCGAATGATCCGGCTAAGTAAATAGTGGATAGCTCTTCAACTTGAACGCCCGCATCTCGCATCAGTAAGGTTAAACCTGTAACTATAGCTGATTTCGCTAGCTGAATTTCTCTAACATCTCTCTGAGTTATAGTTATAGCGTTTCCAGTACCGCTTTCTTTAGAATCCACCACTACGAATTCGTAGTCTCTACCTGAGTTTATAAATAGATTTGGAGATTTTGAAACGTTGAATCTACCGTTTCTATCTAGGAGACCGGTATCTAAAAGCGACGCTAGAGCGTCTACAATACCTGAACCGCATATTCCTAATGGTTTTACGTCACCTATCACTTTATACTTTACAGTTTCAGAATCTATGTAAATCGTCTCTATTGCTCCTAAACCAGCCCTCATACCGTGTTTTATACGAGCTCCTTCGAATGCCGGTCCAGAGGCGCAACTGCACGCATAGAGGTCTTTACCGTTGTTTAGAATTATTTCCGTGTTCGTCCCGATATCTATCACAACGCTTGGTCTGTTAGATTCATAGATTCTAGTTGCAAGAGCATCGGCAATAGCATCTGCTCCTACAAACCCGGCTACAACGGGTGGAAGAAATAGATTTCCAGATCCGTTTATATTTAAGCCTATTTCGGATGCTCTCACGTTTATAGAGTTCTGTACAACTGGAGTGAAGGGGGCTAATCCAAGTGTTTTGGGAGGTATTCCAAGGAATATATGATGCATGGCTGTATTTCCAACGGCTACAACTTCATATATGTCTTGAGGAGATATATTGACGTCTTTACAGAGCCCCTCTATCAATTGGTTAATACCTCCAACAACGGTCTTCTGAAGCTGAATTGTTCTCTCATAGTCTGAAGCATAAGTTATCCGCGATATTACGTCTTCCCCGAAACTTATCTGAGGGTTTAACATAGATTTAACAGCTTCTGTTTCACCAGTTTTCAAATTCACGAGATATGCGACCAACTTGGTGGTTCCAATGTCTACGGCAAGACCGTAGATTCTTCTGACATCATTAGCAGGTAGGATATCTAGTATGCCGAGATCTTTATGATAAATCACTCTCACATTCCATCCACTTTCCCTTAAAACAGATGGAAGCTTTTTCAGAACCAAAAGCTGCGGAGCTATGTACGATTCAACCTTTAATGCATCTAAAACCCTACCATAGTCTGATTTAAGATCTGACAGCGTCGGTTTCTTAACATCGACTATGACTTCTTTAACGGCTGGATCAACCAATATTGGCGATTCTAAACCCTCTACTACTACTTTATAAAAGTGGATGGTGGCTTCTGCTGGAATTTCTATTTCAGCGTCTTCTAATATTTTCGCTTGACACGCCAGTCTAAAACCATTTGAAAGCCTTCCACTAAGTAATTTGAGCTCTTGCTCAGATGGAGGTGAAAGCCTCCCCCTAACCACTTTTACAACGCATTTACCGCATATGCCTAGGCCGCCGCATATACTCTGAAGCACTATACCGTTTCTTCTAAGAGATTCCAGAACTGTCTCATTCATTTTAGTCTGTATTCTCAACCCGATGGGTTGAACTGTAAGCTTAGGCAACATTTCGCCCCCCATTTTCAATGAGCGCTGCCGCTAAGATTGGTAAAGCTATGGTGAAATCGCATGGAACAACAACCCTATAAGACTCTTGTTTGACTTTACCCCAGCTTATAGCTTCATCTGGAGTTGCACCAGATAAACCCCCATATTCGGGTCTATCTGTAGTTATACTAACTACATATGTCAGAGGCTTTCCAGCTGTCATAATTGCCTGGTTAAGATAGTTCTTAGGAACTCCCCCACCAAGTATAAGTGCTCCTGTTTTCTCAGAATCCCATATTAAATCAAGCAATTCTATCTGATCTTGGAAAAGGTCTACTTTGAAATTGGAGCCGCGACTGTACATGCTAATGTGCAATCCAAGTATGCTGTCATTCAACGTCGGACAGAATATCGGTACGTTCATATCACTACACGTCTTGAGAATAGAGTTTCTATCTGAAATAATACTCCCTAATGCACTCAGAAACTCCCTACTACTCATGGTCTTTCTCGGAAGATTATTTAGAATCTCCTTAAGTCTTTTTTCTAGCACCAGAAAACTCTCAGTCTTAACGTAGACGTCGTATATTCGGCTTAAACCCCTCTTCTTAAGCTCCAAATCGTCAATGTAAGGGCTTCCTTTAAAATGCCTCTCACCAAACGCTTCAAGTAAATCGTGCGTTAAATTGGCGCCCGTGGTGATTACAGCGTCAAATAATCTTGCTTTAATCATAGCGGATATTGTAAACCTTAAACCTCCAGGAACAGCTGCTCCGGCAACTGTCAGAAACTTTAGACACCCATGATCTTTTGACATTCTATCGAGTATCTGATACGCTTCGTAAAGTCTTCTAGCCGTAAAAGAGCCGTTTCCAAACTCTTTCAAAAGCATTGAAACGGTCATTTTTGGCTCGACTTTTATGTGCTCAATTGGATTTAACATTTTCTCTCTATCTAAGAGGATAAGAACGAATAAATTTATCTAAAAGAAGGGCGCAATATGTATCGAGGTTACCGTTGAGTGGCGAGAAGTATAGGGTTGAGATTAAAACCCTAAAAAAGCCCATGAAGGTTAACCCGGATTTTCTAAACGATGTAAAGGGGATTAGTCCAAAACTCTTGGGAAGGATGAAGAAAGAAGCTGTAGAATGTCCAGTGAAGAAGGCCACTATACCATTCTTGGAGTGCTTCATATGTAGCAATTTCATTACAAGAGTGAGAGGGCTAGTTTACTGTAAAGGTGAACCGCTTTGAAGCTTGAAGCCAGACACGTATTCTTAACCATAAACTTAACGCTTTTCACAATACTTCTTTACTACCTCTGGTTTATCGCCCTTCCACGGTATACATACACGTACTACTACGAAGCTATTAGGAACACTATAATTCTAGTATCCATTTTACTTTTAGTAGCTATGGTACTCTCATCAATACTCATACTTAGAGTAGGTAAGGAGGAGGAACAGGAAGAAATAGATATTGGGAAAGGAAGTAAACTAAGCCTTCCTTAAAAGGTCGAGTTCTTCAGCAACATCTTTTAAGCCTAATTGTATAAGCCGTTCTCGGCTTGGCACACCATCTTCATTCCATCCTCTAAGCTCATAGTACTTTGGCAACATTTTCTCTAGTTCAACCACCTGACCTGCAGCACCACCATTTTTAAGAGGCTCTCTGAGAAGCCTATGCGGAAGAGTATCGTCTCTAGCAGTTACACCCCTCTTCACGTTGATTACCCGTTTAAGGTTGTAGATTCTCTCACCAGCTTCGACAAGTTCCTTAACAGTCTTATATCGACCAATAACCATTGATAGTATTGCTGCTACGGCGGCCGGAGGGATGAATGCGAATTTACACAGTATCAGCGAATCTAAGACGTCATGCCAATCCTGCATAATCTTAACTACTCTAGGTTTTGATTCTAAATCGAATCGGTAGACCCGCTCATGTATACCTAAATCTGGTATACGCTCACCTTGCTCTATTATGAATACTTCACCTCTAAGGTGGCATGCACCCCTATGAGAGGTAGCGTATTGAAGACCCATGCCTTTGAAAGCTCTGGGGTCATGCATAGGAATCTCCAACCCTTTAACATGCATAGCTATCTGCTTAGCTTCTCCTCCTATCTTCTCAGACATCCTTTTAACACCCTCCGCTAGGAAGGATCCAATACCTTCACGGAAGGCTATTTTCTTTATAAGCTGTAAGATTAGATCAGGTTTCCCCCATTCTATTCTTAAACCATCGACTTCCCTAGATACTAGTCCCTTATCGCAACACTCCATTAAGAATGCTATGGAAACGCCGGTCGTTATAGTATCTATTCCATACCTATTACACAATTCGTTGGCCTTAACTATGGCTTCAATGTCGTCGATTAGGCAGAGGGCTCCAAGCGAGGCAACTGTTTCATATTCGGGGCCCATCCCCTCCTCTGTCTTGTATGGACCATTTCTTACTTCAACTATCCTACCGCATGCTATTGGGCATCTGAAACAGGCCCAATTCCTCTTCAAAACCTTTTTCGCCATAGCTTCTCCAGAAATGCTCTCAATTCCACTCCAGACACCTTCTGTGAAGTGTTTTATAGGCACGTCTCCGTACTCGTACATCATACTCATAATTCCATCAGTACCGTATGACGAATATATCTGAACAGTGGGGTGACTTCTAATAGTTATGTATAGCTTTTTCACGTATGATGCAAGCTTATCCTCTTCAGCCGCTGGAATAACTTTAACAGAGCCTTTGACGGCTATGGCCTTAAGATTTTTCGAGCCCATAACAGCTCCAAGACCGCATCTACCAGCAGCCCTACCCCTATCATTTATGATATTCGCATATTTAACGAGATTTTCACCAGCTGGTCCAATAGATGCTACTTTAACATCTGGACCCAGCTCCTTTTTCAAAGCATCTTCACAACTATAAGTGTCTAAACCCCATAGGTGTCTAGCATCCATTATCTCACAACCAGATTCATGTATCCACAAGTAAACTGGCTTATCGGATCTACCTTCAACCACCACCCCGTCAAAGCCAGCGAATTTAAGCTCAGGTCCCCAGTATCCTGCTGCATGCGATTCAGCCCATATACCAGTTAAAGGCGAGAGAGCACAGACAGTATATCTGCCAGCTGAGGGCGTTATTGTACCAGTTAAAGGCCCAGTCATGAAGATCAATTTATTAGAAGGGTCTAAAGGGTCTATATCCATTGGCGTTTCCCTATAGACCAACCAAGCCGCATATCCGCTTCCACCTATAAACCTCTCAGCTACACTTTCATTTAAAGACTCTACGAACGTTGATTTACTGTTCAAGTTTACTCTTAATATTCGACCGACATATCCTCCCTTAAACGGCATCGTCTAGAAAAGACGACTTTTAAGAGATAAACTTTTTACCTGATAGACGGACTTAAATTAATGAGATGTTTTGGTCAAAATAGCTGTTATAGGTGCAGGTAGTATAGCGTGGTCTATGACTTTGATCCGAGACTTATGCGCTACTCCAAGTCTATGGAAGAGTACTGTTTCGTTAATGGACATAAATGAAGAGCGTTTAAACCTATGCTATATTGCGGCTGAGAGATACGCATCTGAAGTTAAAGCGGATTTAAGATTTAATAAGACCACTGATAGGAGGGAGGCGATTAAAGACGCAGATTTTGTCATAAATACCGCCATGGCTGGAGGGCATCAATACTATGAGAAGATGAGGGAGATATCTGAGAAGCACGGTTACTACAGAGGGATAAATAGTGTAGAGTGGAATATGGTTTCAGACTACCATACGATTTGGGGGTATTATCAACTCAAGTTAATGATAGATATAGGTAGAGATATGGAGGAGCTATGTCCAGATGCGTGGCTTCTCTTACTCGCAAACCCGGTTTTCGAAGGCACTACTCTACTATCAAGAGAAACAAAACTGAAAGTCATAGGGCTCTGTCATGGACATTTGGGATACAAAGAAATGGCTGGAGTAATGGGGCTTGATTTAAAGGAAACAGAAGTCGAATCCATAGGCCTAAATCATGTGATCTGGATGACGAAATTCCGTTACAAGGAGAAAGATGGATACCCGCTCTTAGACGAGTGGATTGAAAAGAAGGCAGAGGATTATTGGAAACTATGGAGGCAAACCCAGAGAAATCCATTCGACCTACAGATGTCTCCCGCAGCAGTAGACATGTATAAAAAATATGGGCTATTCCCAATAGGAGATACAGTGAGAGGGGGAACATGGAAATACCACTGGAATCTAGAAACTAAGAAGAAGTGGTTCGGACCTACTGGCGGTCCAGACTCTGAAACGGGTTGGGCAATATACTTAGAATGGCAGAGGAGGAGCCTTGAAAACATAGCTAAACGCATTAAAGACCAATCAACTCCTTTAACCAAAGTATTCCCACCACGTAGGAGTGAAGAATCAGTCGTACCAATAATAGAGTCCATCGTTACTGGCAATAGGGGAATATACCAAGTCAATGTTTCGAACAAGGGAATGGTGAGGGGTATTCCAGATAACGTGGCTGTGGAAGTACCCGTTGAGGTCGATGGAGGAGGAATTCATAGAACGTATTCGGGAGAGTTGCCTAAACGCATAATGAAATACGTCATAAATCCTAGGATTATGAGGATGGAGTGGGCACTTGAAGCCTTCCTAGAAGGAGGTAGGGACCTCTTATTTGAATGGTTGATAGTAGACCCAAGGACTAAATCTAATGAGCAAATTGAGGAAACAATAAATGATATACTATCACTACCTGAAAACGTAGAAATGGCAAAACACTTCAAGTAAAAGAAGATGAAGTGGTATTTAAAAAATGCATGAGAGTGTTATTTGGGAATAGTCTTATAGAAAAACTTATAAGCAAACCCCTATCATTTGTTTTCAAATGCTGTTGTCCAATATGAAAAACGCTACAATACATCTTAAGAAGCCTTATATTACTGTAGGTTATAGTTTTTGAACCTAAACCTCTAGTTGAATTGGAGGTGGTGCTGGGGGGTCGCTATGGTTTCTGAGCGCATTGTTGTCGTGAAATTTGGTGGGAAAACCCTTTCCAATGGTTTAAGAATTAGGAAAGCTGCTGAGATGATTGCAGACGCTTATAAGAGGGGGATTAAGCCCATAGTAGTAGTTTCAGCCATGGGTAGTACAACAGATGATTTACTAAGTACAGTTAAAGAAGCGACAGGAGGTGTCATCTCAAACGACATTCTAGATGATATCCTTTCAATGGGTGAGAGAACAAGTGCTAGAATATTTACCTCAGCTCTCAGATCCTTAGGTTTAGAATCCATATACTTAGACCCCTATATGGAAGATTGGCCTATAATCACGAATAGTAAATTTGGGAACGCCGATCCCCTTATACCGGAGACTTATGCTAAACTCAGAAGCGTTTTAATGCCCTTGGTAGAGAAGGGTATTATACCGATTATACCCGGGTTTATAGGTAAAACTTTAGATGGACGGGTGATAACTCTAGGAAGAGGGGGAAGCGATTTAACAGCCATACTCATAGGCGGAGCCTTAGATTTAAAGGAAGTTGTATTTGTTTCAGATGTAGATGGTATAATGAGTGGTGATCCCAAGATTGTAGAAAATCCCAGATTAATTAAGGAAATCGAAGTAAAGTCACTTATAGGTCTAGCCGATTCTGATGTAAAATTCCTTAAGAGAAAGACCTTGAAGTACAAACCTTCCAATGTTGACATTAAGCTCATAAACTTTAGAAATGGGAGTGTAGATGTTGAAGGCACTGTTATCAAAGGCTCCTTTCCAAACCCAAATTCGAACTCGAGGTTTGAAGTTGAAGTGTATAAGGAACCTATAGCTGCTTTAACAGTGGTAGGTAAAGGCATTTCAAGCAGACCCGACGTCTTAGTTGAAGTCTTTAAATCTATTAGGGAGGTCGGTGTGCAACCGATAGGTGTTACGACAGATTCGGAGTCTATAATAATTTACATTTCTGAGTCTAAGAGTTTGGATATAGCTAAGAAGGTTCATGCTATTGTCTTAGAAAACCCAGATACCCTTATAGCAGTCGCTCTAAGAAGGAACTTGGCCTTAATTAGTATTAAAGGTATTGGTTTAGAAGAGACCCCGGGTATTATTGGAAAGTTAACGGAACCCCTTGGGAGAAAGGGGATAAATATTCATGGTATTTTCACGATAACTTCCACCATAAACCTCATCGTAACTCAGAATGATGTTGAGCAAGTGTACAAACTTATAACGGATGTTTTAAGCGCGGTGAATGGAAATGATTAATGTTATGGTTTTAGGAGCAACTGGAGTAGTGGGTCAGCAGTTTCTAGTAGCTTTAGCAAATCACCCTTGGTTTAACGTAGTTAAACTCATAGCTTCGCAGAGATCGGCTGGTAAAAAGTACATGGAAGCAATTAGAGATGAGTCTACCGGTTCTATTAGATGGTATTGCGATGAAGAGTTACCTGAACAGTTTAAAGAAATGACTGTTGAAGCTTTTGAGGATAATACGTTAAAGGATGTAGACTTGGTTTTTTCAGCCGTAGAATCAGAGGTAGCTAAAGAAATTGAACCGGAGATAGCTAGGGAGAAACCTGTGATAAGTACAGCCTCTGCATTTAGGTATGAAGAAGATGTCCCCCTCATGATTCCAGGCGTAAACGATGAGCATTCTACTCTAATAGAAGAGCAGAGGCGTAGGAGAGGATGGAATGGATTCATAACTCCAATACCTAACTGTACTACAACGGGTTTAGCGATAACACTTAAGCCGGTTATGGATAGGTTTGGAATTAAACTTGTCTTAATGACATCTATGCAGGCGCTCTCCGGAGCTGGTAGGTCTCCAGGGGTCATAGGGTTAGATATTTTAGACAATATAATCCCCTACATACCTAGGGAGGAGGAGAAGGTTCAAACAGAGGTTTTAAAGATACTAGGTAGTTATGATGGAAGGACTATTCGACCGGCAGACTTCAGAGTGAGCTGCACATGTACAAGGGTCAATGTTAAAGATGGGCATACTGAGAGCGTTTTCCTTTCGTTAAAGGAAAAGGCGAGTGTTGAAGAATTTAAGAAGACTTTAAGGGAATTTAAAGGTTGCTCAAATATGGGTTTACCTTCAGCTCCTAAGAGGATGATTATAGTTCATGATGACCCCTACAGGCCTCAGCCCAGACTTGATAGAAACTTAGAAGGGGGGATGGCTACAGTTGTTGGAAGGGTTAGAGAAGACCCTGCTCTAGAAAACGGTATAAAGTATATACTGTTATCTCATAATACTAAAATGGGGGCTGCGAAAGGCGCAGTCCTCTTAGCTGAACTCCTCCATAAAAAGGGGTTTATATGACGCTAAAGGGGGTGGTTTAACTGATTGGGAAAATTAGGAGATTGTCTAGAATATTTAGAAGTGATGGAAAAACCGTAATAGTGCCAATGGATCATGGCGTAACCCTTGGGCCCATCGTTGGCATTGAGAACATTTCTAAAGTTGTTGAAAAGCTTAAGAGGGGCGGTGCCGATGCTGTACTTGTCCATAAAGGATGGGCTAGATTGATAGATACAAGGGGGATATCGCTGATTCTTCACATGTCGGCTAGTACAACACTTGGACCTGATCCAGACTGGAAAGTAGCAGTGGCCTCCGTAAAAGAGGCCGTGGCATTGGGCGCCGACGGGATCTCCATACACATAAACATTGGATGTGAAAAAGAGCCTGAAATGCTGAGCTTACTAGGCGCTGTTTCAGAATCTTGCGAAGACTGGGGTATGCCTCTTTTAGTCATGGCATATCCTAGAGGACCTAAAATATCGAATCAACATGATCCTGAACTCGTCTCGCATGCGGCTAGAGTGGCGGCAGAATTAGGAGCTGATGTCGTTAAAACAAATTACACGGGAAGTGTTGAAAGCTTTAGAAGAGTCGTTAATGGATGCCCTATTCCAGTTGTCATAGCGGGTGGGCCTAAGGTAAATTCCGATAGGGAATTACTCAACATGATTAAAAACTCTATAGATTCAGGCGGAGCTGGTGTTTCCATCGGTAGAAACATCTTTCAGCATGAAAAGCCTGATCTCATAACTAGAGCGATAGTTGGAATTGTTCACGATGGAATGGACGTTGAAGATGCTATGAAAATACTACATGGCGGTTAGAGCTTGAATAAGGAACTTTGGGTTAAATTGAGGGAAGATCAGAGAAATTTAAGGGAATTCATCGATGAAGTTAAAGAATTTGTCGATTTTTTCCTAATTTCCGACTGGAAGCTTATATCTGAAGATAAAACGCCAAACGTTAAAGTGGTATCAAGAACTGGTGGAGATTTAAAACTTATAGACCGTGTAGATGAAGCTTCTCCAGGCTCATGTTTAACAGTAGAGGTATCTAGTAAAGAAGATGAATGGAAGATACTTGAAGGGTCGAATAAGGGATGTAACTATATCATTATTAAGTGTTTGAATTGGAAAATTATACCTTTAGAGAATATAGTGGCTAAACTTCATGGAAGGACGAAGATAATAGCTGAAGCTTCAAGCGTGGAAGAGGTTGAAACCTTGATCAACGTCTTGGAAATTGGGGTGGACGGTGTTTTAGTGGAAAACGTAAACCCTGAAGATATTAAAAGGCTTAGTAGAGCTATTAGAAAAGGTGCTAACCGCTTAGAATTAAAAAGTGCAAAGATAGTACTTATTAAACCCGTTAAACTTGGAGCACGGGTATGCTTAGATACATGCGATCTTTTAAGTGAAGGAGAAGGCGTCCTAGTAGGGTGTCAATCATCGGGGCTTTTCCTAGTAGAGGCTGAGGTTCATGGAAATCCATATGTGGAGGCCAGACCGTTTAGAGTAAACGCAGGACCCCCGGCGCTCTACATACTCGTTCCAGAAGGTAAGACTAGATACTTATCTGAGCTTAAAGCTGGAGATACAATTTTAACCGTTAAAAGGGATGGAACCTTCAGAGAAGTTGAACTATGTAGGGTTAAAATAGAGTGGAGACCCCTTAAACTGGTTGAAGTTGAATATGCTGGTGCGATCTATAAAACCGTTGTGCAGGATGCTGAAACCGTAAGGTTTGTGACCAGTGATGGATCTAAATCCATAACCGACCTTAAAATTGGTGATGAAGTCCTTTTATATACTCAAGAAGGGGGTAGACATTTCGGAACGCTTGTGAAATCTGAGAGGATAATTGAAAGATGAGGCGTTTAAGCTTGATTAAAACCTACAGGATATGTGTACCCGTAAAAGCTGAAGATGTACCTAGTGCTACTAAGATGATTATGGAAGCTGAGGAACTTATGGTGGATTTCATAGAGGTTAGAATAGATTGCATGAGAGATATTGGCGATCTGACGGATATCGCAGGTTCAACGAGGATTCCACTTATAGCTACGTTTAGACCTAAAAGACAGGGGGGATTATTTGATGGTAGAGATGAGGAGAGGATTAAAGTATTAGAGAAGTCTATTAATGCTGGCTTCGAATACGTAGATTTAGAGCTCGATACAAGTGAATTGGATAAAATAGTTGAAGATTTTAAGAATATGGGAGTAAAACTCATAATTTCCCATCATAATCTTAACCGCACTCCGACTACTCTAGAGCTTAAATGGCTTCTCTCAAGAGAATTGAGCTATGGGCCTGATATATGTAAATTAGTCACCTACGCCAACCATCTAGAAGACAACTTGACGTGTCTAGAATTCTTATCGAAATTTGGTAGAAATGTGAAGTTGGTCTGTTTCGCCATGGGCGAATTGGGTTTGATATCTAGAATTTTAAGCCCACTTTACGGTGGATTTTTTACGTTTGCCTCTTTGAAGAAAGGGTTGGAAACGGCTCCAGGTCAACTCACCGTTGGAGAATTGAGGGCCATTATTAAGGTTATGGAGGCTGTTGGATTTTGAATATAAATGGCAGAACAGGGCTTTTATGTCTCATAGGAGACCCTGTTGAACATTCTCTAAGCCCTCTAATACATAATATCGCTTTAAGAGAACTCAATTTAAACTACGTTTACATGGCGTTTAAAGTGTCTAGAGATAAACTTAGTCAAGTTGTTGAGGCTTTCAAAGTCATAGGCGTTAAGGGGTTTAACGTAACGATGCCTCTAAAAAAGGACATAGTACGTGTTTTAGATGAAGTAGACAATAGGGCATTGAAAATAGGCGCCGTCAATACCGTAGTTAACAGATCTGGAAGATTCATCGGATTCAACACTGACGGCATAGGCGCTGTTAAAGCATTAGAGAAAAATAACGTTAAGCTGGATGGAGCTTACATAGTTCTACTAGGTGCAGGTAGTACAGGTAGGGCAATAGCGTACGCTTTGATGGATAGAGATTGCAATATAGCTATACTTAATAGAACCGTTGAAAAATCCAAGGTATTGTCAATGGAGATCTCCAACGGAAACGCTAGAGTTGAATGGGGACCTTTAACTGAGGAATCCCTGAGGATTCATCTTTCAAAAGCGGATGTCATTATAAATTCTACGTCTGTTGGAATGAAGCCTATGGATAGTGAAACACCCATCCCTAAAGGTTTATTGAGAAGCGATCTCGTGGTTTTCGACATCATTTACAGTCCTCTTGAAACAAGGCTTTTAAAAGAAGCTAGAGAAGTAGGTGCTCAAACAATAGATGGGTTGGAAATGCTTTTAAATCAAGGCTTGGAGTCCTTCAGAATATGGTTTGGAGTATATCCTCCAATTGAACGTATTGTAAATGCTTTAGAAGATGTTAGAAGGGGGTATTTTGCCAGTAGGTAAGGCTATAGCTTACGGTGCTATTACAGTTGTTAATGCCTTGGCTACGGGTAGGGGATCCGCTTTAGGTGTAAATCTCTGGACTAAAGCGACAGTTAAACTTACGGATAAACCGGGCGTCGTAGAGGGAGTTATAGTGTCAGATCCTATGGAAGATAAAACACTTATGGAAAAATGCGTTTTAAAGGTTTTGAGGAAGTTTAATCTCGATGAAGTTTATGGCGCATATGTTGAAACGGTATCGAATATACCGATAGCTAGGGGGTTAAAGAGTAGCAGCGTTGCTTCTAATGCTATAGTTTTAGCCACTCTTGACGCTTTAAATGAAGAATTATCAGATGATGAAGTGCTTAAGCTGAGCGTTGAAGCCTGTATTGAGGCTGGCGTGACCGTTACAGGAGCGTTGGATGATGCGTCGGCTTCATACTTGGGAGGGATGACGGTTACGGATAACAGAGCTATGAAGATATTGAAACGGTTTGAAGTGGATGAAGATATCAGGGTTTTAATTCACGTCCCTAAGTTTAAACGATACACAACTAAGGTGGACTTATCTAAGCTCAAACTCATGTCTGAAGAGTTGGACATAGCCTTTAGAGAAGCCATGGAAGGGAGATGGAAGACTGCAATGGTGTTAAATGGTTTAATATGCTGTTCGGCTTTAGACTATAGTATCAAACCGGTTTTAAATGCTTTGGAAGTTGGAGCATTAGCATCCGGGTTATCCGGTAAAGGGCCAGCTATCGTTGCATTAACATATCAAGACTCCGTAGATTCCATAAAAAAGGCTTGGAGCAGTTTAGATGGTCAATTGATAGAAACGTCCGTTAACAATAGAAAAGCCCACGCGTTGAAGTGATGAATTATGATCGCCATTATAAGGAGAAGTTGCATTGATGGCGTTTTAAATGCACCTCCGTCAAAATCTCAAACCCACAGATTTTACATAGCAGCCATGCTATCCGCCGGGGAAAGCGTTATCGAACGGCCTTCCAAATGTTCGGATACAAAGGTCACCCTAGATGCCATTAAACGTATGGGATGTACGGTTACAACCGAAAAGTCTACCGTGAGAATCTCAAGTGACGGAATGCCTAAGCCTCCTGAGGATATTATAAATTGCCATGGTTCTGGGACGACATTAAGAATCTTAACAGCGGTATCCTCTCTAGCGCCAGGTATGACTATTCTTACGGGGAATAGATCTCTAAAACGGAGGCCAATGTATCCTCTACTTAATGCTCTCAAAAAACTAGGCGTTGTATGCTATTCAGCTCCTAATGAGAAACCACCCATAGCTGTCATAGGTGGAACTATTAAGGCTGGATACGTGGAGATCGGCGGCGATTTAAGCTCACAATACGTATCAGGTTTACTATTTACCCTTGCTAAAGTCAACGGTAAATCTAACATCAGATTGACTACCCCACTCGTTTCAAAGCCCTACGTTGACATGACTATTGATGTCCTACGCATGTGCAACGTAGACGTTTATGTTTCCGAAGACTATAGATTATTTGAATTAAATGGTCCAGCTAATTTTAAACCATTTAGATGTATTGTTGAAGGCGACTATTCGTCAGCGACCATGTTTATCGTCGCAGCTGCCATTACGGGAGGGAAAGTGAGGATTAATAACCTTAGAAGAGACAGTCTTCAAGCGGATAAAGCCATAATAGATGTCGTTAAGGCGGTCGGATGTCAAGTAGAAATTGGAAACGATTACGTAGTCGTTAAAGGCGTCTTAGATGCTTTAGAGCCGTTTGAATTTGATGCAACGGATAGCCCAGACCTCGTACCTCCGCTTGCAGTTTTAGCATCCTCTTGTAGAGGGATATCTACAATTAGAGGGGTTTCAAGATTAAGGTTTAAGGAATCCGATAGGGTTGAAGCTTTGACTTCTCAATTGTCTAAAATGGGGGTTAAGATCGAAGCTTGTGATGATTGCATGCGTATCTATGGATCTTCAAAGATCAAAGGTGCTATTATAAATCCATATGGTGATCATAGGATAGCAATGGCGTGTTCAATAATGGCTTTAAAGGCTGAAGGTGAGACTGTCATAAGGGATTCGTTATGTGTGAGAAAGTCTTATCCAGAGTTCTTCATAGATCTGGCCAACCTCGGAGCACAAGTAGAATTGAGAAGACAACTATGATGATATAACGATTAGAATGCCGAAGCCACTATGAGGCCATGGTTTTTCTTAACGTCTTTGAGCGTACTTACAAACGCTTTCAGAAGGGAGTTTAAAACAGTAGCCGGATATGGAGAGAGGGAAACTTTAGACCAATCTACGTAAAGCTTGGCTGGGGGATTTTCGATAGCGCATTTTCCAATCTCAACTTCACCTTTCATCAATTTCTCAGTGTATTCGTCGCAAGTAGTATAGCCACATCTTCCACAATTCAATTTAGGCAATCTTGAGGCATATTCTTCGATAATAAATTGTAAAACCTCATTCATGACGTTTTCGCCTTCAACATTGGTGAAACGGGCGTTAGGATACAGTTTGAAAGATACTTCTCTAATGTCTTCAGGGCCTATGACCATTTTTACAAGAGATCTATCTAAATCTATGTTGAGCTGTTCCTCTCTTAATGCCGTTAAGATCTTAGGATATGGAGAACTTTTAAATCCCTCATAAAGGATTACATGTGGATTCAAGAGATCTAAGAGTGCATCTAAATTGAAACCGCGATTAAACAACAAAACATTATCGTATGGCGATTGGTACGCTACCGCTAAGGGATTTGAATTTAAGAGCCTAGCAGTACTCTTAACAGTCAAGTCTATTCTTTCGTGAGAATGTTTAACTACAACTACTCTAAGCTCTCTTAAAGTCAACGTCCTAACTATGGAAGCTAATAGCCTAGTCTTACCCGTTCCCTTAAAACCCACTATGCAAATTCTTAAAACCATTATCGATCTAAAAAACTAATTGGAAATTTAAATAGCAGATTCCTCAACTTTCGCTTCAAAGTCTTCGGGTTTAATTGGAAGATCTCCATCTTTGGGAATCACTCCTTTAACCCTTAGGAATTCTCTAGCTAGAAGCCAGAAAACCATGGCTAAGGCTCTTCTACCTTTATTGTTCACCGGTATGACTAAATCAACATTCTTGAACAAGTTGTCTGTATCGCATAGTGCTACAACTGGTATTCCTATCATAGACGCTTCTCTAACGGCCTGCTCGTCTGCATTTGGATCTGAAACAAGTAAAACCTCAGGTTCAATGTAACCTTTGAGAGAGGGGTTTGTGAAGATACCCGGTAGAAATCTTCCAACAAGAGGCGTCGCATGTGTAAGCTCACAGAACTTTAAGACAGGCATTCTAGCATACAGTTTAGTTGATGCGACAACTATCTTCTCAGGAGGCTCAAACCTAGCGAGGAACGTAGCTGCTAGCTTAATTCTCTCACACGTCTTGGCAATATCTAAAACGCACAGCCCATCTGGTCTGACTTTAAAGATGAAGGGCTTCATATGTCCAGTTTTAATTCTAGTACCTATTTGAATGCCATATGGTAATAGTACTTCAAGGGGCAATAGGAGCCCCTCTTTTGACTCGTATTCTTCAGACATTACTTCACACCTACTTTATGCATAGATGCTTGACTTCCCATGTGCTCTTCGATCCTAAGGAATTCATTTATCTTAGCTATCCTCTCCCCACCTAATACACCTATTTTAACTATGGGGCAGTTAAATGCTACCGCTAAGTGAGCTAAATGCCCGTCAACGGTCTCACCGGATCTATGTGAGAATACCGTTATATAGCCGTGTTTCTGTGCTAGTTTTGTGGCCTCGTAAGCGTCCGTTATCGTACCTATCTGATTTGGCTTTATTATCACGGTGTTTCCAGCACGCATATCTATGCCTTTCTTAAGCCTTTCCACGTTTGTAACGAATATATCGTCTCCACATATCATGCATTTATCTCCAACTTTCTCTGTAAGTTCTCTAAAACCTTCAAAATCTTCTTCGTGGAGCGGATCTTCAACGTATATCAACTTATATTTATCTATACATTCAAGGATGTAGTCTATCTGTTCACCCTTGCTTAAGGGCTTACCATACTTGTACATGTACTTGCCTTTCTCCTCATCCCAGAATGAAGAAGATGCTAGATCAACGCCAAACCTTATTTCAAAACCAAGCTTTTCCGATGCGCGTCTAACCGCTTCAGCTACTACTTCAAATGCTTCATCATTGCTTAGTTTAGGAGCCCAAGCACCTTCATCTCCCCTTCCTCCAAAGAAGGGAATGTTTCTCCCCTCTAGAACTCTACGAAGAGCTCTGTGAACTTCACGATTGCCAATATAAGCCTCTTCAAATTTCTTAGCTCCTACTGAAAGTATCAGATATTCCTGTATATCTGGACAACCTTCACCAGCGTGTTTACCTCCACCCAGCACATTGCCTAAAGGATATGGAAGATTTTTAATCATAGTTCCACCTATATGCTGATACATTGGTATTCCGAGAGTTTTTGCCGCGGCGTCTGATACCGCTAACGATATGGCGTATGCTGTATTTCCACCTATTTTTGAGAAGTTATTTGTTCCATCAATCTCCCTTAAAGCTTTATCAACGTCCATCTGGTTTGAGGCATCTAAACCTATTAGTTTTGGCTTAACTAGCACTAGTACTCTTCTTATGGCTTCTTCAACTCCACCTTCAGGATAGGATACAGCCTCCCATTTACCTTTACTGGCCCCCGCTGGTGCTGAAGCCCTGCCGATTGCTTTACGAGTATATACTTCAACTTCTATGGTCTCTGATCCTCTACTGTCGAAAATCTTCCTAGCCTTTAAATCTACGATACACGTCTCACTCATTACTAGCACTCCTCCTAACTAGGAAGTATTGAAGAATATCATCTATGACTTCAACGTGAGATATTAATACAGACCTGCAACAATACCTTTTAACACCTAAATCATCTAAAACCTTACTCGGGTCTTCACCAGCATCAACTCTACGCTTAAACTCTTCCCATTTATCTCCTATAATCGACCCGCAGGTGAAACATCTGATAGGAACCATCCCCATGAAATATCCCTCAAATCTCCAGAAAGATCAGATATTTAAGTTTGTCCCCTCGATTAATGCTATTCTACTTTAAAGTTTCTCCTTAAATATTCCAAAGCAAATTTAGCACTTTCAATTGAATCCATACTCGGTGCATCGTTCTCGACTATATACCATTCTACTCCAGACGATTCACAGGCTTCAACTACAGCTTTAAAATCTATCACGCCGCATCCAAGCTCGATGAAGCCTTTGCTAACCTTATCCTTCATGTCTTTGAGGTGGACTAGAAAACACCTATTTTTAAGAGCTTTTATAACTTCACATGGATCATATCCCGCATAGTAGATCCAATAAACGTCTGGTTGGAAGAACACGTACGATGGGTCTGTGTTTTCAACAAGTATATCGTATATAGGAGCCCCATCAATCTTTTTCTCGAATTCTATAGCGTGATTATGCATACCAAACTTCAAACCGTAATTCTCAGCGTCCTTACCTATGGAATTCATCTTCTCAGCTACTTTAACACATAAACTTAAATCGTTAATACGTCTTACATCCGGCTCGGAAACAACATATTTAAGCCCAAGTTTATACGCGTAGTTGAAAATAGTATTCCGCTTATTGGATTCTACTACGTCAAAGCTGATATGGGTTGAGATCGGTTTAAGATCAATTTGATCAAGAAATGCTCTAAGCTCATCAACATCCACCGTTAAAAATGGATGACCCGCAAATTCAATAAATCTATACCCGGATTCTCTAACCATGCGAAGAGCGGACTTGTAATCCCTAGAGACCTTGTCTCTTACAGTATAAAGCTGGAGGGCAACCTTCATATTTCAACCGAACCTTTAATATCGGAAAGCCTTTAAAAAGCATTACCTTTTAAACAGCCTACTGGCTTAGCTATCCTTTACCGCATCAAATCTTTTTTCAACGATATCATAGAGGGTTGACGATGTTTTAGTAGAGACAAATTTCTCTATACGAGTATTTGTATAAAACAACACGTAAGAGGAAGTGTACAGAAATTACCCGTATGGAAAATTCAACGACACATAAACGTATTGGGAAGATGCTTAGAAGATTCATGTAAAGGCTGGAAATGTTTGCCTTTAAACCGGCTTGTAGTAATTCACCTGTAACTTGTCTGATCTCTTCTTCTAGCCCCTGGTCCTCCGAATTTCTTAGGCTCTTTTCTCCTCGGATCTCCTACTAGTAGAGCTCTATTGTATGCCAATATCTGTTTCTTCAGAGAACTACTTTTAGTCCATTTCACTAGTGCTCTAGCTATACCTATGGCGGCAGCTTCAGCTTGACTCATGAATCCTCCACCCTTAACGTTGACGTCTATATCTAGACTTTTCCACGCATCTTTGCACACCATCAGAAGTTCTGTTATTATGTTTCTAGCAGCTTCAGGTTGATATATTTCGATAGGAATAGAGTTTATTCTGATTCTACCTTCTCCCTCCCTCACGTAAACTCTGGCTATAGCAGTTTTGCGTTTACCAACTTCTAGTAAGACCGCCTTGTCACGTTTATGCTTCTCGCTCATCACTTACCCCTCCAGCCAATCTGCTTAGCCAGTTCACCCAATCTAAAATATGGGCCTTTAAGCCTGCTGGCTTTAGCATCCTCAATAACCTCAAACTTCACATTTTTAAAAGCTTCTGGAATTCCAATATATACTTTAAGTCTTTTAAAGGCTTCCCTGCCCTTAAATTTATTCCTAGGAAGCATTCCTCTAACAACACGTCTGAATATTGTATCTGGTCTACGTGGATGAAATGGCCCCTTTCTATACTTACCAACTTCGAGAAATTCCATCCACTCTTCCAAAACCGAGTAGAAATCTCCTGAAATCACTATGTTTTCAGCATTTACAACAGCTATGTTCTCTCCCTGAAGAAGCCTCTTAGCTACCACGCTGGCAAGCCTGCCCATTATATGGTTTGACCCATCTATGACGGTAATATTCTTACTGGACATTTAAGATCACTCTATTATCTTAATACGTGACCCCTCAGGGTTTAATTCTGCAAGCTCACTTATTGATAAGTATTTACATCCAGCCTTCGTAAGTTTAGCTTTAGCTGCTTCTGAAAAGCCTAAAGCAGCTACAGTAATGCTGTGTGATATTTCACCTGAACCTAAGACCTTACCTGGGACCACTACAACTTCACCTTCTGAAGTAAGTTTTGAAAGCTTTGAAAGGTTAACCTCCGCCATAAGCCTTCTAGGTTTTTTAAGTCTTTCAGCAATATCAGCCCAAAGTCTAGACTTATTGCCGAGTATTTGAAGAAATTTAATGGTGTTTATCAACGTCGTATTCGACTTACCACGTTTAACCATTTTAAACAACCCCCAGCTCACTTAACTGTTTTAAAAAAGTTTCACCTTTCACTCTTAAGATCTTACATGCCTCGGATAGAACCCTCCATGCTGGTAGGGAGCCGGTGGTTTCCAGGAAGAATATCAATGAATTTTTATCGAAATCGACATTAAGCGCATTCTGAGGACACTTGCTAACGCATTCATCACATAAATCGCATTTAAGCGGATCCGACACATATGCTTTACCACTTTTAAGGGTGAACACATTTTTATGACACACGTCTACGCATGAGCCACACCCCGTACACTTAGAATCTATTACTGAGATAATCGGGTAGTACTTATACGTACATCTGACAACGGGAGACCATTTAGCGTGTTTAGTGGCTTTCCCAAGTCTAGCATAAGCTTCAAGTCTAATTCTCTGACCTGGAGCAAGTTTAACAATTGGAATTTTATCACTCACAGGTTTAATCTCTGGATTAGCCTCATGAGGTTTAAGTTCCCCAGAATAAACGGTAGTTATACCGTTTTCTTTGCCTTCAGCATCTAAAACTAAAACAGCAGAACACCTACTACAACCTGTTTCAGTTCCACATCCACATTCCTCGGGGAGGACATATCGGTCTAAATCTGTTTTTAAAGGTATTAGGCCAAGTCTATGCGCTAAAACCTCGTCATACATAACCGACGTATTTTCAATTATATACACGTCGTCTATAGCCATCACTGGGACTTCAGCCATCATCGTCCTCCTCAGGGAATTCATAAGCCTTGGAGAAATACCTCTAACTATGAAGTGCACCTCAGTATAGCTCTTTTTTAAGATCTCTACATGCAAACCATTATCCTCCAAGTTAGAGGAGAAAAGGTCTAAACTTCCATATAATCTTTACTTTAACTTGAATATCGGAGGAATATTTAAATTGAAGTTTGCAATATAGCTAAGCTGTCATGTCTGAAGAAGGCAAAAGCGAAACTAAGAGTAGTAAAGAAGAGAGGTGGGGTATAGCACACATCTATAGCTCATCTAACAATACAATCGTTCATATTACAGATTTAACTGGAGCTGAGACAATAGCCCTATGTACAGGTGGTATGTTTGTTGACGCCGATAGACTTCAAGGCTCTCCTTATGCAGCCATGCAAGCAGCTTCAGCCGCAGCTGAAATAGCTAAGGAGAAAGGTATAACGGCACTTCACATAAAGGTTAGGGCACCTGGGGGAATTAAATCTAAGATTCCAGGACCCGGGGCCATGCATACTATAAGGATACTAGCTAGAGCAGGTTTCAAAATAGGTAGAGTTGATGATGTTACACCTATTCCACATGATGGATGTAGGAGAAAGGGAGGCCGTAGAGGTAGGAGGCCGTAAAATTACATTTCTTCAGAGGATTCAAGTTCCTTTGAAACTTCTTCCATTTTACTCGTTACATGCATTGCTTCTATGGATGTCCTAATAGGATGCTTTGGGTCATTAAATGGGCTGTCTGGAGCATAATGTATCTTATCCTCTTCTCCAGCTTTAACAAGGTAAGATGGTACTCTGACGATTCTATTGTTAACCGCTATATGTCCATGTACTATGAATTGCCTAGCTTGATGAATTGTTTTGGCTAAACCGAGCTTGTAAACAAGCGTTTGGAGCCTACGGTTTAAAATATCTTCCAATGTTAGATCCAACACGTGGTCTAACGTAGCGGATTCTGAAAGCAAACCCATACGTTTAAGTTTATCTAGAAGAACTATCTCAGCCTTAGCTCTAACATCTTGAGGCTTAGCCAACAAGCTTCTAGCTATAGCCCTTATGCGTGAAAGCTGAGTTCTATGTCTCCAAAGTTCACGCTTATTTCTAAGCCCATATTCACCTAAGTAGCGTAATTCGAGTTGAAGCCTCTGCATATCCCAAGGCTTCTTAGGAGTCTCGTATTTCCTCCGTTGTCTTTTAGGATCACCCAAATTTCACACCCCTATGCAACCTTCTTCCTCTGAACACCTACAGTTCTACCCGTTCTGCCTGTTGTCCTAGTTTTCTGACCTCTAACCTTTAAACCTAAGCTATGCCTCCAACCCTTCCAACAACGAATACTTTTCATAAACTCAATGTCCTGCTTAACCCTAAGCTCTAGATCAGAGCCTATTAGATGCATATCTTTACCTGTCTCCAAGTCTTTACGCCTATTAAACATCCAACTTGGAATATTAAATTTTGAAGGTGCTTTTAAAGCAGCCTCTATTTTTCTAAGCTCTTCATCGGATAATTCGCCTATACGTTTATTCGGATCTACGCCTACACTTCTGGCTATAGCCCAGCCTAGCGTAATGCCTACGCCCTTAATCTTCATGAGGGCGTAGGGGACTTTCTTAAATCCATCTAAGTCTGTATCAGCTAAACGTACGATGTATTTGAGCCCTTCCGTCAAATGTCACACCGCGTGTAAAACACATAATTACAAAACTTAGATATAAGTTTATTTTTAAACCCAAAACTCTCCATTGAATGTTACGCCTTCATCATATCGCCTGTAGTATTTCACCACTTTAAAAAGCCGTACTCCAGCATGGATCTAAATTCATCGATTGTAAGGTCTTTAGAAGTTTCAATCAAAATCTCAGCGCTGTCGTTTGGAGGAATGCTTAAGTAATTTTCGAAGTATTTTGCATCGAGGTTTTTAAGTTTAACATAAACCCCATAAGCATAGTTTTTGACGGTTAAAGTTACCTTAAATGTCCGCGATTTTAGTTTATCGATTTTAACATTTAACATTGGGTCTGGAAACTCTACGTGTTTAAACTCACCAATTAAGACGTCATTAATCAGTTTACTTCCATTAAACGATGCTTCTGCAACGGCCACAGCTCCTCTGAAATTCTCAACATCTATAACTAAACATTCTTTTGCAGAGTTTGCTTCAACCTTCAGATCTTCAATGGTTTTACTAAACAACAATTCACCCGTAAGTTTTTGAATTGTAAGTTTCAAAACTCCACGTATATGCTGAAGCGTATCATTCACTATGGAAACTTGAAGACTTCGCCCTCTTAAGTTTAATGCGATGTAAATGGGGCTGAAAGCCCTCTTAACGTAGTAGTAGGCTGGTTTAGGTCTAAAGTAGTAGTCTATAAGACTCCAGCTTATAACAGGCCAGCAATCATTAATCTGCCATATGAGGCAACCACTTGTTTTAAACATTCTACTCCTCCAATGGGATATAGCCGTTTTCAAAGCTTCCCCTTGATTAAGTTGTGTTAGATATATGAATTTTTCAAGGTTCTCCGGAACTCTAAAATGACCTGCTAAAAACCTGTATAACCTCTCAGTCCCTTCATACATCTTATTGTGCCACTCCATAACTTGACTTTGAACCCATCTATCTTCTTCAGCTGTAAAGGATTCAACTGTTTCAATGCATGGAAAGGCTTGAAAACCGAACTCGCTGATAAACCTACCATTATCCAACAAATAGGTCCTCCAATCCCTCCACCCACTCCATACATCCCAGCTATGTCTATCACCTTCTCTAGGACTATTTGGATCGTCTCCTCCATATGGACTACTGGGCCAGTATGGTCTGGTAGGGTCGAGTTGCTTAACTATTTCAGGTATAACTTTATGGTAGATTTTCTCACCATAAAATCTATCCCTCACCCACCATCTAGCTTTAAAACCCCATTCATTTTCGTTATTTCCACACCATAATACTATAGACGGGTGATTTCTAAGCCTTTTAACATTCTCTTCAACTTCCCTCTTAATGGAAGCTATGAAAAAGTCTTCTTCAGGATATTCTCCGCATGCAAACATAAAGTCATGCCAAACCATTATGCCTAATTCATCACATAAATCGTAGAAATCGTCAGCTTCATACACACCACCACCCCAGACTCTGAGCATGTTCATATTCGCTTCAGATGCTGCTTCTAGAAGCCTCCTATAGACTTCTTTGCCAACTCTAGGCAGAAAACTATCCGCCGGAATCCAATTAGCACCTTTACAGAAAACGGGTATACCGTTAATTTTGAATATGAAGCATTCTCCCTCTTCATCTTTAGTCCTTTGGAGTTCAATTGACCTAATGCCGAATCTGACTCTACGGCTATCTAAGATGTTTGCATTACTTAAGAGTAGGACGTTGAGTGTGTATAGATGTTGAGCTCCGTAACCTCTTGGATACCAGAGCTTAGGCTTTTTGACTTTAAGTTCGGAGCGAAAAACGTTTAACCCTTCCTTAGCCAATCCTTCCACGCGTACTTCAGCATTTTCTTCCTCTATTTTAAAAATTAATCTAATAGGACCCGGTTTAATAGAGTAAACTTCAGCCTCAACTTCAACTAAAGCCTCTTCTTCTGAAATTCTTAAAGGAAGCGCTGAAACATAGCCTAGTCTGGCTTCATCATATGCTATTAGTTCAACGTTTCTCCATATACCAGTAGTTGGCAATCTTGGACCCCAATCCCACCCAAATGAGTACTGAGCTTTCCTACCATATACTCTAGCAGTGTGGAATGCAGCCCATAACTTTCCATATTTAGATTCCAGTATTTCCATAACCTTCGACGGAGATTTAAATCTAACGACTAGTATGTTTTTTCCAGGTTTTACGAGTCCATTGACTTTAAAAATCCATGGATGGAACATGTTATATGTTTCACCAAGCATTACACCGTTAAGCCAAATTTCTGCGTAGGTGTCTAAACCGTGGAAAACAAGCTCTAGACAACCTCTGCCAGCTACGTAATCTGAAACCTCGAATTCTTTAACGTACAGCCAATCCTTCTCCTCAACCCATAAAACTTCAAGCTCGTTCATCCTATAGAATGGGTCTGGAATTACCCCATTCCTCAGGAGGTCTAAATGAACTACACCTGGAACCTCAGCTTTTAACCAACCTTCGGCAGTAAGATCTAGCTTTGAGACATCTACGTACTCATTAAATTCTAACTTCTTGAAAAGCCAAACACCATTAAGGGGGATTTTTATAATCGACATACACTATACGGTAGTATTGATCGAAATTTAAATGTAACCGCTTCTAAAGCTTCAACTGCCACCATCGGAAGCTTACCCCATCCATTGGACTGGATTTCAATTTCCACTTTACCAATTTTGCCGTAGCATTGGTTAGATGTAAAGTTCTAAATTTAAAGGTTCCTGTCACTATATAGCTTAGGGTGTTTAAGTGGATAGAATTAAGGTAGGATTTATAGGATGCGGTTCTCATTCAACGGAAAACCTATACCCATGTTTAAGGTATTTTAGTGATAGAGTTGAACTTGTAGCGACATGTGACATAGATGCGGAGAAAGCGGAGAGAAACGCTAGATTATTCGGATTCGATAAGTGGTATAAGGATTATAGGCAGATGATTGAAGTAGAAGACTTAGACGGGGTTTTCATAGTAGGTCATCCAAATATGCACTATGAAATTGGTCTTGAATGTTTGAAATCTGGAATTCACATATTCGTGGAAAAACCGCCAGCATTAAATTCAGACCAGGCGTACAGGCTTTTAGAGGCATCTAAGGAACACAATAGGTTTGTAATGGTCGCTTTTATGAAGAGATTTTCAGTAGGCTATAGACTTGCTAAAACGATTATAGATAAGTTAGAGCGTGGTAAAATTGCTCACATATCAACTAAATTCGCCAATGGACCGTATGGATCCATATGGGGTATAGAGCCGCCAGCGAAGGCATTTCTAATAGGTCAAGCCGTACACCATTTCGACCTTGTACGATTTTTAGCGGGAGAAGTTAAAGAGGTCTACGCTAAGCTTCATGTACTAACTGATACGAAATTCTCATTTTCAATACTCTTAACCTTTGAAAACGGAGCAACAGACATCATGAACCTCAATTCATGTCAATCATGGTCTAAGATAGATGAATATGTGGAAGTTACGTGCGACGAATCATTTATATTCGTCGACGATATGGCTTCTCAGGTTAAGTATTATCCGAAGGGTTTGTGGATTGAAACAGATGGCTTTAAAGCCGCAAATCAAGGATATTTTTGGGAAATAAATCACCTGCCCACTATAGAATATCAAAGTAGGTATCTTAGGGGATATTATGGTGAAATGGAGCACTTTATAGATTCCATTTTGAAAAACAGCCCTCCAAAACCGGATGCAGAAGACGGGTTTAAAGCGCTTAAACTGGCTGAAGCGGTATGGAAGAGCGTTTGCGAGAGGAGTGTTGTAAATGTTTGGTAACACTTAATCTAAATCTTCTGTTGCATAAACTATAGTTTGGTGTTTCAGTTGATCCATGTAATAGTAATCTGCGAAAGAGGGGGAGGTTTCATAGTTTTAAGAGAAATCAGCGATTTGGGCGAGTTCAAAGAAACTGGTTTTAGAGACGTTTTACAAGGGCAAGTCGATGATTTGGAAACTTTTTTGGAAGAGCTATCTAGAAGACAAATCATAAACGTGAGCCGTGTAATACCAGTAGAGGAGCTCTTTAGATTTAAACCAGAAAATTTACTGGAAATATTGAAGGAAAAAGTTAGGCGTCTAACAGATAGGATTGGAGAAGATGAAAGTTTCTGTGTAAGAGTTGAACGTAGAGGATTCAAAGGAGCAATTTCTAGCAGTGACTTGGAGAAGAGAATAGGAGAATATGTATGGCAACTTTTAAAAGACAAGTATGGAAAACCCCCAAAGGTTGACCTAAAAAATCCGGATAAACTGATATCAATTCAAACCATAGGAGGATTATGTGGAGTAGCGTTAATAGATCGAAGGCTTAGAGAGAAGTATCCTATCATTAAAGTTAAGTAGAAGAAAATCAAGCAAATTAGCCGGATTTTCCCATCAAAATACCATAAAACTGTATTCGAAAATAAAATTCATAGGGATTAAAGTTTATAGCCTATCTTTCTCAGAAACTCCTTCCTTTCTTTAACGTCTTCCTCCTTTTCAACTCCCTTCGTTTTAAAGCCATCTATAACGCCCAGTATCCCCCTACCCTGATCTGTTTCAGCTACTATTACTTGCAACGGGTTACCTGTAGCGGCTATTATTCTACATACTTCAGGGACTTGCTTGATAGCATTAAGTACGTTTATCGGATACGCATCTTTAATATATATTATGAAAACGTGGCCGCAACCCATTTTCAAAGCATTATCGGCCGCGAGTTTCTTCAACTCATCGTCGTTACCGCTTACTCTAACAAGGCACGGTCCACTGGACTCATTAAAAGCTAACCCGAATTTTATAGTTGGAACAGAATTTACTAAAGCCTCATGTAGATCTTCAACGGTTTTTATAAAATGGGCCTGTCCAATTATAACATTCACGGTCTTAGGGACATCTAACGTCACAACTTCAATCTTCGGTTCCAAGACTTAGACACCTCTAATCCATATCGATACTAGCAAACATATTTAAAATTACCCTTGCCGATCAAACAGACCCTTTGAAAAAACATAAGATGGGTATAAAACTGTGTAAGTCTAGGATAAGCTTAAAAAGCATTTATGTTTACAGTTTTCCAGAATCATTAGGCGATGCTTTGAACTTTAAGATTAGACTGTTACTGATACTGTTAATCATAATAATTTTAGGGCTGGGTATCAGAGTTGCATATAGGGATGTTGAAAAATTTATAATCTATGGTTCTCCAGTGTACAGGGGATTCGGCATCTTCACCCTATGTTTTATAGGAAGTGCTTCTCCAATCATTCCAATACCTTATACGGCCGTAATCCTAATTTTATCAGCATCCATGCCAGGTCTCAACTTAATTGAGGTAGCAGTATGGGGAGGCTTAGGATCTGGATTAGGGCAAACTACAAGTTGGATTATAGGCAAATTTATAGGTAAAGGCGTTAGATCGCCCAAGTATGAGAAGCGTCTTAAAATTTTAGCAACTTTAACCCGAAAACATAGGCTAATCGTTTTCTTTACGATATTCGTATTTGCGGTTACACCGCTACCGGACAGCATCCTATTCATAATATTGGGCACTATAAACTACAGTCTAGTACATATATTGGTGCCGGCTGTACTGGGTAAGATCACTATGATTTACATAATCGGTTTATTCGGCAGAATTGTAGGTGAAAGACTGCCTTTTTGGTTTTCCCTTCTCTTAACAATACTTCTTACCGTCATATTCATAGCTGTCGTCGAATTCGTAGATTGGGAAAAACTGGTTGAAAAATACGCTAAGACTCTCTTCTCCAAAGAAGATTAGAAAACTTTAAGGAATTTCAGAAATCAACTGTCTTCCCAAGAAGCCCCTATTCTACTTTTATGGGTAAGTTTCCATATTCCCATAAGATTCTAGTGACTACTTCTATGCCTTTCTTGAAATGAGCTGGATGAACGTCTTCAGTTACGCTTATGATGTATCTGAAACCCGGGGCCATCTCCCTTAAAAGGTTTTTTGTATACGACTCTATTTCCTCTCTACTCCTAAGGAAGACTTCTTCTGGAAAATTCATCCATATCACTTTGTCACTCCAAGCTTTTCTAGCTTCGGTTATAGTTAGATCTCCCATTGGGGGAGGTGTAAATGCTTCAATAGCATCTAATTTCGTCTTAGCTATAAGTTCTTTTAATGCCTTTAATCTACCGTCCATGTGGGATATAACGTACTTCCCAGATCTCTTTAAGATCTCCGCATACTTGTTATAATATGGTAGGCAGTACTTCTCAAAAAGTTTTGGAGAAATTATGACTCCATCGATGTTGTCACCAACTCTAACTATCTTAGCAGGGGATTTAGCTATGATAGAGTACATCTCCATATACTTTCTATCTAAAGCATCTATGAGCCCGTTTATTTTATCCATGTGTTTCATCTGCATCAGAACGAAGTTTTGAAAGCCCATAAAGCTCACTATGATCTTCATAAGCGGTGTATAATCTCCACCTACTGTGACTACACCGTCGCCCTCTAGCTCTTCTTCAAGTTGCTCGTAAACGTCATATTGAGGTTCGTAAACCGTATCTTCAACGATAAACCTGACAACGTCTATGTCTTCAACCTTCTTTATCGGATGCTCCACCATCCAAGAGCCCTGTCCTTTAAACTGGAAAGTTAAACCAGTTCTATACTTTGAGTATACTTCTCCTACGGGTGTACGGTAAACTATGTACGTATAGTCCCCCATAGTTTTAGACTCTACTTTAACATTAGGTGTATAGGATTTGTAAACGCTACAGCGTACATCTAAACCTAAACCCATGTTACGCATTCTACGCTCAAAGCTCCCTCTAGGTAGATGGTTTGAATATATGAGCCAAGGTATTCTATCGGCAACCTCTCCTTTCAAAGTTAAGTACACTCTCTCAGCTACGTCCATACATGATCAAATAGTATTGTAAGAGAATAGAATTTAAGAGCTTTGATGTCGTATGATTAACGTAACGCTTTTAAGTATACGTGCGAAATCTATTTCAGTAGACTTTGGGAATAGACCTAGGAGATCTCATAGTTAAAACTCCTTTAACATTCGAACAGCTTTCAGGTAAATCTATAGCCATAGATGCGTATAACGCACTATATCAATTCCTCGCCATAATAAGAGGCCCTAGTGGTGAGCCTCTTAAGGATAGGGCTGGTAGGATTACTAGTCATTTAAGTGGATTACTCTATAGGAGTTGCGCACTAATGTCCTATGGTATCAGACTTGTATACGTTTTCGATGGGAGGCCTCCGGCGGAGAAGGAAATCGAAATTAAACGTAGAATGAAGATCAAAGAGGAGGCTATTGTAAAATACGAAGAAGCATTGAAAGCAGGAGATTTTGAAAGCGCTAGAAAATATGCTCAGGCTACGGCAATACTTAAAGATGATATGGTTGAAGATGCTAAAAGACTTTTATCCTACTTAGGCATTCCTTGGATTCAAGCACCCTCAGAAGGTGAGGCACAGGCATCATATATGGCTTCTAAGGGTCATGTATGGGCAGTGGCTTCACAAGATCATGATTGTCTGCTATTTGGAGCCCCTAGGCTTGTTAGAAATCTTGCAGTAACCGGTAGAAGGAAACTTCCTGGGCGAAAACTCTACGTTGAATTACAACCTGAACTCATCGAACTTGAAAAGGTTCTTAAAGCAAATGGAATAACTAGAGAACAACTCATAGATATAGCTATTCTAGTAGGTACAGACTACAATCCAGATGGTGTTAAAGGTATAGGCCCTAAAAAGGGTTTAAAACTCATAAAAGAGTATGGAAATTTGAAAACTCTAATAGATGAACGCATTATAGATCCTTCAAGTTTCCCAGTAGATCCAGAGACCATAAAGAAGAGGTTTTTAAATCCCGACGTTACAACGGATTATGAGCTTGTATGGGAGGAGCCGAAAATTTCAGATGTTATAAAGTTTTTATGCTATGAGAGAGATTTCTCTGAAAGTAGAGTTAAGAATGCATTGGATCAAGCGATTAAAGCTTTTAGGGAAAAGTATAAGCAGAGACGTCTATTTTAATCCTTAATGTTTCCACGTTTTAAATCAAGGTATTTTATCACGTTTATGATAAGAGCGATGGAGGGACATGATATTTTCCATACAGTTTGCTGTGGAAAAAACTTTCATAGAGACCATTAGTTTTAAAAAGCATTACAATAAACATCTCTTATAGAGGAGGAGAGAATGAGCGGTGAAAAATACAAATGTGAAATATGCGGTAAGGAATTTCCAAGCAAGAAAAGCCTTGCTGCCCATAAGAGAGTACATAAGAAAAAGTAAACTCTAAATCTCCCCCCATTTTTTATCGTAATCTACATTTTTTAACGTTGAGGTTTTAACAAAATACTTTTATCTGTGTAAAATATTTTATAATTATAAAATTCGAGGGGAGAAATTTGACTGAAGTGAGGACTCTAATACTTGGAGCGGGTTACGTAGCTACCTTCTTCACTGTCGGTCTTGAAAGGTTGAAAAAGGGCGAAATTAAACCGTATGGAATACCATTAGCTGACTTCGATATAGGCGTAGGCATTGATGATATTAAAGTCGTAGCATGCGTCGACGTTGACGCTAGAAAAGTTGGAAAAACGATGTACGATGTTGCAAAGAGATTTTACAAACTTAAGAATGTGCCAGTTACGCTTAAAAATGTAGTCGTTTATCCTGGGATAGAAATGGGGTTTGTTAGAGACCTATTTCCAGTAAATTCATTAGATTATGGAGAAGGTTTTCAACGTTCCGTTGAAGAAATGTATGCGTTTATCGAAAGAGCTAAACCAGACGTAATAGTGGATGTTACGACGACTCAGTACTCTAAACCATTTAATGGATATAAACGTTTAGAGAAAGCGGTAGAGGAGGGAAAAGTCACTCCAACACAGCTCTACGCATATTTAGCGCTAAGACTTATGGAGGAGGGAGGACAACTTGCTTACGTTAATTTGATACCAACCCCCATAGCAAATGACTATGCGTATATTTCGGCGGCTAGAAAGTTTGGAGGGCTCATATTGGGTGATGACGGCGCAACAGGTGCAACTCCCTTTACAGCAGATATGTTAGAGCATCTTAGAGAGAGGAATAGGAGGGTGCTTGGTATAGCTCAACTGAATATAGGGGGGAATAGTGACTTTAAATCTCTTCTCGATGAAAAGAGGAATAAAGCTAAGGAGTATACGAAAAGCAGTGTAGTTAAGGATATACTTGGTTACCATATACCTAGCTATATCAAGCCTACGGGTTTCCTTAGCTCTCTCGGTGATAAAAAGTTCGTCTCAATACATGTAGAGTATGTTTCATTTAACGGCGTTAAAGACGAAATTATAGTTAATATGCGTATAAACGATAGCCCAGCATTAGCCGGATATATGGTCGATTTAGTGAGACTTGCTAAATCGGCTTTAAACGCTGGCTTCTATGGAACAATATACGATATTAATGCTTTTTACATGAAGAAACCCGGGCCTCCAAATTCAAGAAACATAGCTCGAATACTAGCATTTGAAAGGTTAAAGTCATTTGTCAAAACAATAGCCGATAGTAATCGATTAAACGTTCAACAGAGCGTATGTTCGGAGAAACCCGTAGAGAATAAAGGCAGTATTACCGCGGCCGTTCTAGAATAGTTTTAAAAGCTTTGAGTAGAAAAATTAAAAGAGGGTTTAAATGGAGAGAGTGAAGTTTGGAGTAATAGGACTTAAAGGCATAGGTATGACTCACATAGAAGCCATAAGAAGATGTGAAAATGCCGAGTTGATAGCGGTATGTGATATTGTTGAGGAGCTCGCTAAAAACGTTGGAGAAAAATATGGAGTTAGATGGTTTACAGACTACAGGGAGATGGTTGCACTTAAAGATTTGGATGCCGTGTGCGTATGTACTCCACACTTTCTACACCATCCAATGACGCTAAACGCTTTAGATGAGGGGAAGCATGTTTTAGTCGAGAAGCCTATGGCTATAACAGTTAAAGAAGCCGATGAGATGATTGAAAAAGCTAAGGTTAAAGGACTTAAGCTTGGAGTGGCATTCACGTATAGGACGTCACCGATCTTAAAAAGCGCAAAGGATATGATAGAGAAGGGGGAGCTGGGTAAGCTACTCAGAGCCACGCTTGAGGTCGCAAGCTACCGTACTCAACTCTATTATGAGGAATCTCCATGGCGTAAAAGCTGGAAAACATCTGGAGCTGGCGTTTTAATAAATCAGACGATCCACCACTTAGATGTAGTGTACTGGTTTCTTGGGAGGCCTAAGAAAGTTTCAGGTTTTATAGATACAAAGTTACATGACATTGAAGTTGAAGATCTAGCAAGTGCTGTGGTGATTTTTGAAAACAATTGTCATGCAACTATTCAAGTGAGTTTAGTTGATAGTCCCCAATTTGAGAGAATGGTTGTGAGTGGAACTAGAGGCAAAGTCATATTAGATTTTGGGTCGCAATTGAAGATCGGTATATCTGAGCCGGATGTTGAAACACATATCAGAACTTCTAAAGAACCTTGGAGTAGGCCGAGTGCAAGCTGGAAGGAGGTAACTATGCAGAGGGGTGGAGGACATGGCGATATTATTAGAGATTTTACTGAAGCCATTAAATACGATAGGGAACCTCTAGTACCTGGTAAAGATGGTATATGGTCTCTTGAAATCGTTAATGCAATAATTTTATCAAACTTCACGGGTAAAGTCGTCGATATACCTGTTGATAGGGAAACCTACGAAAAGCTCATGGATAAGCTTAAGAGCGGGTTAAAACACATTTAATGGGCTATTTCCACATCCTAGGATAAGTGTCGGGCTTCATTATTACTCTTTCAGTTTTAACAGCTACACCTTTTTCTCTTTCAAGCATTTCTTCACTCGTCATCAAAGCTCTACCTAAAGCTACAAGTTCACCTTTAAGAGTGAATATTGCCACCAGATCATCAACTTCTATATCAGAGTTTAGCCTTACAATACCGGGTAATGCTAGATCTGCACCGTGGCATATAGCGTCAACCGCTGTATCGCGGATCCAAATCTTCGGTGTGAGAGCGGTAACCTCCTCCACAGGTTGAACTATGGACCTGAGGGGTTTTTCATCTCCAGCCCTATATGCTTCAATAGCGCTAACAAGATCCCTTAACGACGTTAATCCTCTATCTTCAGCAAAGGGACCAACTCTAGTCCTTCGGAGCTCTCTCATATGTGCCCCACAGCCTAAAACTTCACCCATATCGTGTATCAGTTTTCTAATATATGTACCTGCTTGACAACAGACTCTTAAAAGTACATGACGCTTATCAACTTCCAACACATCTATGTAGTAGATTCTTCTAGTTCTAAGAGCTTTTTTAACAGAAGATCTTAAAGGAGGCTTTTGGTAAATATCACCTTGAAACTCTTCAGCAACTTCCCTAACTCTATCCTCAGAAACGTCATCATGAAGCTTCATTACACATACGTATTCTTTGCCCCCGGTCAATAAAACTTGGAGAACCTTTGTAGCTTCATTTAACGCTATGGGCAGTACACCGGTAGCAGGGGGATGTCTCCGAAGGAGACTCTAGAGTCCCCCCGTGACCGGCTTTCTTAACGTTCATGATCCTCTTAACGGTAGCTGTTACGTCATGACTCGTAGGACCTGCTGGTTTATCTAAAACGATGACTCCATACTCTAGATGTTCATCTATGGTTCTTTTCCAAGGTGGTTTACCGTAAGCTTCATTTGTCTCCTCAAACGTTTTGTAAAGTACTTCTCTCTTAATTTCCCAAGGCGGTTGAAGCCTCAAACAACGACCCCCTTTTTAGGTTTTAAAGTCGTCCCGAATAACTCCCGTAATCCAGCCTTTTCAATAGCCTTTACCACTTCATCATCAGTTGCTCCTTTAGCTATTTCTAGTTTATAAGGAGTTGGCTCTATATGTTTAATGTTTACTCGTCTCCTTTTAACACCACTGATCGATTTAGGTCCAGTTATTAAAACAAAGTTTTCATCTATCACATCTACTACAACACACTTCTTACCCGCTTCCCTACCCATGGTTTTAACGCAAACCCGACCTACTTCTATCATGGTGTAGAACCTCCATATAATTCACACAAACGGCTACTTGCTTTTAAGTTTAGCATATTCATCTATTAACGTTTTCAAAACTCTGAAGACGGAGTCTGCGGGAAGCCTATCGGTATTCAACACGACATCGTAAATACTGAGGTTTTGAAACTCTATCCCGTAAAATCTACTGTATCTGAGCCTATCATTGGCTTCTCTACGTAAGGTCTCTTCAGCAACTTCTTCAATAGATTTTCCTTCACGCTTTGCTAACCGTTTAAACCTAACGTCATCTGAAGCCGTTAAGAATATTTTAACGTCGGCCAATTCGCCAGCCATCCAGGCTGCTAAATCGCCCTCTAGGACGACGGAGCCTTTCGAGGCTTCTTCCTTTGTCCTAGAATCTATATAATTGTCAAGTTTGGGGTCATTCTTAAGCTTCTCTGAGGCTTCAGCTAAGTCTAAATTTTCCCGTTTACAGTATTCACGGAACAAACTCCCAGCTGAAACATACCTGAGGTTGAATGCTGAAGCTATCATCCTAGCTTGAGTAGATCTACCAGCTCCATGTAGACCACTAACGGCTATTACAAGACTACTGCCCAATGCTCGATATCACCTCCTTAATCAGGAGACGTTTGAGACAATTGTGACATATACTTCCTCCATGAAGTCTTGAAACGGTCTTCTGACTTTTAACTGTGTCACGACGGATACCATGCAATATACCACCGCATAAACCACAGTGAGCCACATTAGGCTTTCTCTTTGCAACCCTTGCAACAGACTTTCCACTTGGGAGCTTAACTTTTACTTTAGGTTTTGCTAGTAGATTTTTCATCACTACCTACAACCTCCGGAGACGTTGGTATGAATGATATGCCCATAAGCTTAGATAACGGAAGATTTGATGCGAAAACACATATTGTGTACCATATAGGTATATTGATTGGCGTTTCAAATGGGAAAGGAACCAGTATCGCGTAATTTGAGCCAAAGATACCGTAAAGTATTGAGAAAAATATCCAGAAGATAAACCAGAACACTGCTATTCTGATGATAAATCTCGTGAAAACTTTCGTACTGAGGCTTCTAATTATGGGTTCTTTTTTCCTAATTTTTATTAAAATTTTCTTATCATTTTTCAACTTATACTCTTCCAATAACTGCTTATATTCGCTGAACTCTTTCATATATTGTCTTTGAAGCGTTTCATTCATTATAAGTTTATTTATGGAAATTGATAATAGACCCATTAATAAAGAAAAGCCTAGGATGAGAAGCGAACCCATTCCCTGACTGGCAGTTAAAGGTTTTAAAGGGTTCAAAAGCTCTACAAACATATTTATAAAAGCTTCAAACGGATTCATAATGCATCACTTCTCAAGAATGGGTCTTAAAGCAGGATACATCTCTACAACCCTCTCCTGAACTAGAAGCTGATAATACTGGTAGGCTATATCTACGGATAACAGTACACCTGTACCTGACCCGAACACATTAAATAGGTCAGATACTACTGCTATAAGCCCTATGAGTGCTCCTCCAAGAATCGCAACAACTGGAATATATTTACTCATCACAGATTCAACGCTTTTAACGGTTCGCCTTCTACCCGGTATTTGAACACCAGCATCTATGAGCTGTTCAGCTACATTCTTAGGCCCCATTCCACCGACTTCTATCCACATGATTGAGAAAACGATGCATAAAGATACGAATACTACTATGTAAACTATTGTTCTAATGGGATCTTCCATAGCTAATGTGAGGTTTCTGGGTGATGTCAAATAGTATGCAATGCAACCCTTTAGAGGCTCCATGGTTTCTGGGTCAAATTGAGCCATAATGTTTAACCAGAGGTTTTGATTTGAAGAATTGAACCTTGCCCAAATAAACCTCAATCCGACAAAAATGTTGGCAATTAGAGCCGATGTGAATATGACGGGGATGACCGAAACATATAGGAGTTTAAGTGGGAATCTTGCTCTGAATCCTCTAAACCTTGCGTAGGATATGGGTATTTCTATTCTAACCCCTTCTAAGTATATTATCACTAGAAAAGTTATAACAGTTGATATGAAACCGATCATGTTGGGTGGATTTTCCGTACCACTTCTTACAAATGCTTTAACTATATCCTCCCCCTTTATGAGACCTTCTATGAAAGCTGGAAGTGCTCCAAAGAGTTTTCCATCGTTAGCTATCCCAGGTAGAGGGGAGAAGCCAAACCACCATATTTGCTTAGCAACACCAGCAAGTATGAAGAGACTTATACCACTTCCCAAACCCCACTTTTGAACCATTTCATCTAAAAGTATCACAATTATACCAGCGGCTAGAAGCTGAACAAAAACCAATATACCAGCTTCTATGGACAATGAGCCATAAACTCCGCCTAAAATGTATACAATAGCTTGGAAAATTGTCATGAGTATGCTCATAAATCGGTTAGCCGTTGTGTAGAGGACTCTATCCTCCGGATTTGAAAGGTCACATTCTACAATTCCAGAGCCGACTAAAAGTTGTAGGATTAAGCCACCAGTAACTATTGGCCCTATACCCAGCTCCATAAGTGTTCCATGGGTAGAGGCAAATATGACCCTGGCGGCTATGAGCGGGTCGTATAGCCCCCTGTAAGCTATACCGTATAAGGGGGTTTCACTCATAACGTAGTATATTAAAAGGGCGAGGAATGTCCATAAAAGCTTAGAGGAAAAGCTAACCTTTCTTTCAGGCTTTTTAACTTCAAACATTAACCTTGAAAAGGGTCTGAAGAAGTTTAGAAACTTACCCGGCATAAATCATCAAACCTTAACCGTTATTATTTCTCCACCAGCCTTCTTAATCTTCTCAGCAGCATTCTCAGTAAAACTAATTGCTTTAACTATTACTGGAGTTTTTAGTTCACCTCTTCCTAAGAGTTTACCGTACCCTAGAAGCGGCAAGTCTATAACGGGTTTACCATTTTGAAGTTCAACTTTCTCCAACTTTGACAGTATGTCCGTAAGTTCTCCGACGTTGACCTCTTTAAACTTCAACTTAATCTTCTGCATGGGTGATTTAAAACCCCTCTTACCAAAATGGTCTGGGGCATATTTAACCGTCCAAGTCCATTTATGTTTATGTAAGCCAGCTTTACCGAAACCTCCTCTCATACCGCTTTTTCTATGCTGACCTACTTTACCCCAACCGCAGGTTCTAGATCCTCTAAGTTTTCTTATCTTGCGAAGTCTAGTTGGCATGAGAGTCACCAGCTCTTGAGAGGAGGCTATTCTATTTTAAGTTTCTCCCCCTTTGTACCACGTTCAACCTTTTTAAGCCGTACTTCAAGAACGCCGTTCTTATAGGTTGCTTTGGAAGATTTTGGATCTATAGTGCTTGGAAGTTCAAGCTCCTTACGATAACGTCTATTAGGGGCATTTACATTTATCATTAGGGATTTTTCCGTAGCATTAATTTCTATCTGTTCTTTCTCAACTCCTGGAAGCTCAGCTACAACAACTATTTCATCGTCCTTCTCTATTACGTCAACTAGAGGTTCGATTTCAGATTTTACTTCAGGACCATACCTGCCTGGGAAAATGTTACCAAATTCTCTTATCACGGGTTTCCCGTTAGGACCTATGCGGATTGAGAAACCATAAGTGTAAACTTTAGATTCACCAGGCTCCATTCCCTCAAACATCCTCTCGGGCTCGAACCTAAAACTTCTACGTATAATATCCTCTATCATTCTGTTCATACGTTCGAATTCTTCGTATATATCAAACCACCAATCTCTTCTACGTCTCGACCAACGTTCTTCATCACCCATAGCGATACCTCCGAGACATATAGGAGAGAACTCAGCTATAAACTTAGTTCTAAACTTACAACATTCTCTTTATCAGAGATGCTATATTTGAACCCCAATCGCCAAAACTACCTTCAGGATATGGTTTTTTAATAGACTTGTAGCCTTTACTAGGGGGATTTAAACGGAAAACTTTTTTAAGCCTTGAAATTTCTTTGAAAGAAACTTTACCTTTGTATAAGGCTTCAGCAAGCTCATCTATTGAGTTGAATCCTAAAAGCTTAACGTTATCTTCGTTAAGCCTACCTACCCCCTCTATTTCACCCCTCTTCTTCAAGAGTTCTTTCAGTGTTTCTAAGTCTATAGTGCCGTAAGCTACGTAATGCCTCACTTTGTTTATCATACTTATGTATGGTTCAGCATTTGGTAATACTACACAATGGTTGGGCTTTCTCAGATTTAATCTTTTAAGAGTTTCAGCAAAATCCTTTCTAACATTCACAGTTCCTCTGATTCTAATGACCGCTATCAACGTCTAAAACCTCCTTTAACGTTTTTGCAGAGCCAACTCATACGTGCTTTTAAGAGCTTCAAATGTAGCTTTTATTAGAGAAGAGTGTGTTCTAGTGGAGCCGAACGTTCTAACCCAACAGTCCTTTATACCAGCCAATCTTAGTAGAACTCTAGTGATATCACCAGCCACTAATCCCAAACCTTTGGGAGCAGGTAGAAGAACGACTGAAACACCTCCACACTTACCTTCAACTTTAAATGGCAAGGAATGAGGAAGATTGCAATTGCACTCCCACGAGCCACATCCACGTTTAATAATAGTCATGTTTAATTTAGCGTCTTTGATGGCTTTTTGAAACGCTATTCTCCACTGGGTAGCTTTTCCAAAACCTATGCCTAAATGACCATTCATATCTCCGGATGCCACTATGACTCTAAACCTTGATCGCTCACCAGCATCCGTCTGCTTCTGGACGAAAGCTGTATCTAAAACCTCGTGAGTTAGATTTGGAAGGAGAATATCTATTATCTCAGGTTCTCTAATCTTATACCCATTTCTAAAAATCTCTTCAATAGAAGTTATTTTCCCCTCTAATACCAATCTGCCTAGAGTGGTTTTAGGAGCCCAACTTTCTAGAATACTCTTATCGGATGGACCAGTTTCAGACACGTTTAAACCCTCCCATAAGCCTTTAGAATTCTATTTTTAACTTCATTGAAGTGGTCTACAATTGATTCTGCGTCCAAACCTTTCTTGAGATAGTTTGAAAACACTCTCTTATAAAGCTCTGGATTCTCAGCTTTAAGTTTACCAGCATATTCTGCAATATGCTTTCCACAAATCCTATCGATACTTGGGAGTATCTCTTCCCCATGTGGAATCTCAAGCCCTGCATCCAAAGCACCTTTAAGAGCTATTGAAATACGACCACCCTTAGTGGGTTTGAAAATACCGGAATCTAGTACAGCTTTATTCACACCGATTTTCATGCATTTCAGACCAGCAAGTAGACCAGTTAGATACGCGATGGGAGAATTATTCCCATGACCAAGCCAACCGAAGTCTCTTATAACCTCTCTGCTGTGAGCGGATGCAAGAACAACATCACCTTCAAGTGTAGCTTTAACAACTTGAACTATTATATTCTTTGACGTTCTTCTGACCACAAATCTAGGTAAGCCAGATAGTAGAAGCTTTTTTCTACGCCTATAGTCTGTTTTAAATTGAAGCCTCCTCTTTAAAGGGAATTTACGTATTTCATTCATTTAAATCGCCTTCTAGCTAAGTTGTTAATCTCTATATAACGTTTTAAAGAAGCTATACTATCGAAAGCTCCACCTTTAGCCTTGAGATAGAGATCCCTGTAAACTCGCCTGGTTATTATTCTCCTGTCTCTTAAGTACTTAAGGAATCTTCTTAGAGCTCTTATCTTAGCGGGCCAAACGTTTTCCGGGTTTAGCCTTGCTTTGAAAGCCCCCTTTCGACTACCGGGGCCTCTACGTTTATTCTTACGTGCTCTAGCTCTAACGCGACTTGTTCCCTTTATAGGTCTTTTGGATATTATCCCACGTTCTATAAGACTTTTAACATCTTCCCTCGTTAGAGCGGACGCTACTTCCTCTGATTTTGACGGGTCTATCCAAACTCTATTAACTCCAACTCCAAGTATTTCAGCAGCCATTCTTCTTTGAACACTCACATTCATCGTTTAACCTCCAGTAGATGGATTTAGTATTCGTATATGCAATTCCTTTGCCTTCTCCAATATTTTAAGCCTCTTTCTTCTACCAACTGTATGAGCTATACGTGCAGCTTGAATGGTCGGATCCAAATTATTAAGATCATCGGGATTATAAACGATTACTTCTTTAAAACCAGATGGGTGTAAGTTACGAACCGCCCTGGGGGTGCCATAACCAGACTTAACTCTAGCAGGCCAACCTTTAACCTCACGTCTCATCTTATTTGAATGGCCTCTCGGAGCTCTCCAATTCTCCTTAATCCTAACAAGTCTCCAACTTTCACATCTTACAAAGTCGGGCCTATTGGCGTCAAGCTTAGCCCTAATTTTTAAAAGTCTTATAATATCTGTAGAAAGTTTAGGTTTAATCTTTACTAATACTTTCTCAGAAACGGTTTCCTCAGATGGCTTTTCTAAGGGTCTATCTTTGTCTTCAGATGTCACATCCCCACCTCCTTGTGATATATGAAGATTCCATCTAAGAAGACCCTAGGATCTCTACCAGTAACTTTGGTAGCGTTCTCTATATTAGCTGCCGTCTGACCCACTTCTTCGATATCTATTCCTTTGACTACTATATCGTCTTGCTCAACTGTAACTTTAACGTTTCCGAATATTTTCGCATATCTTGGTGCACGTTCACCTATGAAATTTTCAATAATTACATAGTTGCCTTTAACTTTAACACTCATCGGAAAGTGCGCGTATACTATTTTTAAACGATACGTAAAACCTTTTGTAACACCTATTATCATGTTATTTATATGAGCAGCTATGGTGCCTACTAGGGCTCGTTTATTCCTTCTAGGTTTTCCAACGACTTCAACGATTACTTTATTATCACCATCTTTTCTGATTGTGAGTTGGCCCATGGCATGAGAAAAGTCTTTACAAAGCTCACCCAACGGTCCTTTAACTTTAACCTTTAAACCATCTATTTCAACGCTGACGCCTTCAGGAATTTCAACGATTCTAGAACTCAAGGTTTTATACCTCCACGTCAGTAGACGTAAGCTAGAAGTTTTCCACCTAGGTGTTTAGCCTCAGCCTCTTTGTGAGACATCACTCCTAAAGGTGTTGAAAGGATTAAAATTCCTATATTTCGAGACGGAAGGAACATCCGTTTATATTCTTCAAGCTCTTTAAATCTGACGGAAAACCTAGGTTTAATAGCTTTACACTTGTTTATGTTGCCCAGAAGTTGTACTCTGAATTTGCCTCCTCTTCCATCATCTATAAGTTCAAATTCACCTATATAGCCATAGATTTGCATAACCCTTAAAACATTCCCTATTAATTTAGAGGCAGGGTAAATTATACATTCTCTTTCGTGTCTGGCTTCGCTGTTGGCGATTATCGCAAGAGCGTTTGCAAGAGTGTCATTCATGACCATAACATATCCCCCTCTAATTGTACTTCTTAAAGCCGAGCTTTGGAGCTACTTCTCTAAAACATTGACGGCATAATGCGAGCCCATACTGCTGAATAACTGGACCATATGAGCCGCATCTAGAGCAGGGTCTCGAACCTTTACCAAACTTACGTTCCTTCTTAGGCTTCTGTTTAGCCATTAAACCACCTCCACACCCAACGTTTCTTTAACGAATGCTATCGATTCCTCCTTTGTTAACCTATGATGCTTTCCGATTTTGCTACGCTTCCATTTTCTTCTAGCTACCCTATAACCTGGTCTTTCAACGTTTACACAAACATCCATACCTATTATACCCAACGCAGGGTCGTACGTTGTATTGGGTAAGTCTAAGTGGTTTTTTATACCTATTGAAAAGTTTCCATGTTCGGTGAAGCTACTAGCGGGTATCCTATAATTGATCGCTTCAAGAACCCTTTTGAGGAAGTTCATAGCTTTGCTTCCCCTTAAAGTTACTTTAGCAGCTATGGGTTCACCCTTATGTATGTTAAAGTCACGTATTGTTCTTTTCGCTCTACATACGCATGGCTTTGCACCAGTTATGATTTCGAGGATTTTTAAAGCCTTTTCCAGTGGCTCACCACTCTTACCAACGCAGGTGTTTACGACAACTTTAGTTATCCTAGGTTTAAGCATGGGATTCGTATAACTCAAGATTTTCAACCCCCAGGTAGGGATAAACATGGCTTCTCATATCCAACTGGAAAAACGTAATCAAGAATTGTGGAGATGTTTAAGCCATTTTCGATTTCTATAACAGCGGAAGCCTTAGAAGTTAATGAGCCCGGTACTACTTCAACGAGTTTACCCCACTTACCTACATTGCGGCCGCCAGTAATAAGGACGCATACACCTTTTTCAAGTTTAAAGTGGTCAAGAGTAAGCGGCTTGCTAACATCCATTTTTAAAGTATCGTGAACCTTATATACGTCTTCAACGGGGTTTTTCGGATCTGAAACGCGTATTATCATGTTATAGCCATCGTGCATGTTAAGTTGAATATGCCCACCTTTTAGGGTAGATTTACCTATTATCTTCCGAAGTTTAAATTGCGCTTCTTCAGGTTGAATCGGATGCGGAATCAATCCTTTACTTGAGGGAAGTATGCGGTAGAATTTATCGAGTTTCTCTATGTATATTACATCCATAAGTCCAACGGGAAAGCCCTTATCGCGAACAATCCTACCGTCAACCTTAACGTATCCCCTATTCAGGATAAACTTAACTTCTTTAGCTGTATGAGCTAGACCTAGGTAATCCCTTATAAGAATTTGAAGAGGAATACATCTATCTATCGCATGAGGACCTGGGCTAGGTTTAACGACCCATTTAAAGGTTTTTCTAGGTATATTCCATGATTTCGGCGCCGCCAATCGTTTTAAACGTCTTGATCCGCTAATCTTTCCCAAGATAAAAACACCTCTACGCTTTTACCACCTCAGGAGTCTGAATTTTAATTTTCCGCTCCAACGCTTCAACCCTTCTCTTATCATCTAAGTTGAGCTTAGTTATAATTACTTTGGATGGATGTATGGGTATGGGAACTTTTGAACCATCGACTTTCTCGCGAGTGACACCTTCCACGTAAATACGCATTTTATCCCGATCCACGGCTAAAACAGTACCTGAAAAGCCTTTGAAATCCCCTCTAACGATTTTAACAGTATCTCCTTTACGTATTGGAAAAGATCTGCGCTTATATTTATCCCTAAGCTCGTCGGATAAGTGGGCGGAAAGAATCTTAATCTTAACATGTTTAGGAGCGTTAAAGAGCGCACGTCTCTGTTTTCTAGGTTGTTTAGACATAATCAACCCCCCTATACGATCATACCCGCTAATGCCGCAATTCTAGGCCATCTCTCGGCGGCTTCCATTGCAACGGAGCCCCTTATTTCAGTACCACGCAGATCTCCCTCAGGTGTTAAGAGAACTGCTGCATTATCTTCGAAGCATATCCAAGTTCCATCAGCTCTTCTATATGGCTTTTTCTGTCGGACTATGACAGCGTGCATGACCTGCCCTTTCAATTCAGCTATACCTCTTCTAACGCTTACAACAACCATATCGCCTACAGCTGCCGACGGTATTCGTTTAAGCCTACCCTTGTACCCTATGACTCCTATTAGCTTTAGAAGTTTTGCTCCGGTGTTATCAGTACACTCTAGATAAGCACCTACGGGCAGACAACGTGGTATATGAGGCCTATATTCTACGACCGCTACGGCTGATACGGCTCTAGTTTTGGGTCCACCCTTTGGAGGCCCTTTACGAGACATTTTTACTTACCCTCCAATTTTTCGATAACTACGAAATGTACGGTCTTGCTTAAAGGTCTACATTCGGCAATGCGAACTCTATCACCCTCTTTAACTTTCAAACATGGCGGACAGTGCGCAGGTATTCGACTACGTCTACGCTCATATCTACGGTATTTAGGAACATAGTGGAAGTACTCTCTAGTGATAATAACCGTATTCTGGCCTTTAGCACTAGCGACTGTTCCTTCAAAAACTTGACCTCTTGGATGTAAGACCCCATGGAAGGGGCAATTTTTATCTCCACAGCTGACATCAGAAGACATCAAGGTCACCTCTTAAGTCTATCTTCAGGTCTCCCTACGAGTTTTATACCGTCTAGTTCAACTTTAACACCATCTTTAAGCGTAAATACAAATGTGCAGACGGCTTTCGGGATAGCTTTAATATGCTGTCTGGATTTGATATATACCATGTTCTTAGTTTCATCTACAACTTCTCCTTCCACACTCTCATATGATCTACACAGTGATTTGACGACATGAACCTTAAGACCTATAAGTTCATGCTTCAATATGTTAAAGGGGGTAATTGGGCTCATTTAGACACCGCCTTACGAAGCTTAAGCTCCTCCTCCCTTTGAACCGTGAGAATACGGGCAATGGTACGTCTTATTTCTCTCACTCTAGAATAATTCTCAACCGTCCCACCAGCTTTAATAATGGCGTTAAGTTTCATTAGTTCGATCTTAAGCTCAATAAGACGGCGGGCTCTATCCTCAGGGCTCATCGATCTTATTTCGCTCATCCTAAGAATAGGCATCAGCCACCACCCTCTTGTTCAGACTCTTCACCTTTTTCAAATTCAACCTTTTGAGCTAAATCTTTAATCGTGATTTTGTCTGGAAACTCTACACCAGGTGGTAGGATTGTAACCTTTATCCCGAATATTCCGGGTTTAAGTAACAGAGGATACACAGCCGATTTCACATATTTCATAGCTGGATCTCCAGATTTAGGGAGATATCCTACCTTATACTTCTCATATCTAGCCCTTTCAGATGTAAGTTTACCGCTTATCTTAACTTCAGCGCCTAGTGCCCCCGCCTTCATAATACGTTCTAGAGCCCAGAATGCGGCTCTGCGGAAGTGTATACCCTTCTGCATGGCTAATGCTATTCTACTAGCCATTATGTATGGGTTAAGCTCGGGAACTGGTATATCAGCTACAGCTATCTGAGGGTTATAAATATTGAATTTACTCTGAAGATCTTTACTTAAAGCCTTAATTATTTCTCCACCTTTACCTATGACAAGCCCAGGCCTTAATGCGAAGATTGTAATTCTAGTCCCTAAAGGCGTTTTAGAAATTTCGGCACCACCATATCCCGCGTCTTTCAAATACTCCATTAGAAATTCATCTAGCCTAAATCTCTCCATGTACTGCTTTATGAAGTGCTTTCTAATTGCAGACATCTACAGCACCAAGAATCCCAATCATTATTAAGACTGGCTAATCTAAGATTAGATGGCTTATTAATAAGGTTTACGAAAAATCGCCGAGTAGAAGTATGGTTTAAAGTTCGGCTAAAGCTATCTCAATATGAGTTAGAACTCTAAAGTTGGGAGTTGCACGGGCAAAAGCTCTAGGAGTATAACGTTTTAGCATAGTACCTTTTTGAGCCGCCGCATGTATAATTTTAAGTCTATCAACACTCAGCCCCTTGTATTCAGCATTAGCCTCAGCATTCTCTAGAACCTTGAGTATGGCTTTACATACTTTAACAGGATATCTACCTGCAGACCATTTTTGCAAATCTTTTCTATGTGGAACCTTCTTTTTATAACGTCGATATGGGATGCTTCTCTTAAGATTAATCACGTCTTCCAGAAGACGTTTCGCATCATCTAGGGATAGCCCTTTTATAGCCCTACAGACTTCTACAGCAGCTTTATGAGAAATCCTCAAATCTCTACCGGAGGCTAGGACTGTTTTTTCAGGGTCTAAATTTTTCACCGAATAGCCCCAGTTCGGCATAGCTTCTACCAACTCACAATTTGGGTAGTATCGAGCCTTTAAACATTACGTGTCATTACGTTTCTAAAAAGCTTTATGGTTAAAAATCTCCATAAGAATAGCCATAAAAGAAAGAGCAAAACCGTTATGAGAACTTCACATACGTTCAGAAGTATGGAGTTATCAAGCCCTCTCATGTAAGTTATAAGAATTGATATGGAGTAAAGGCCTAATAGCATGCTGACCCAGGCTATTAACAGGTTTATGTAAATCCAAAAAGCAATCTTCAATCTTCAACCCCCTAATGGCATTACTAGAAGTGTTATGAGAGCGAGTATAGATGAAAACAACGTTAATGCTAAAAATTCTCTGGCAATTTCCCTCTCGGTTTTAGCTGAATTCGCTAGTATCATCCTTACGAGGGTTAATGGAGCCCGTTGGTCCTTAACCACCTCTATTAATCCATTCTCTAAGAGCCTAGTAGGTCTAACGATAATATTCTTCTTCCCCCTAAAACCTCCAGTAGAAAGTATCATGTATGAGTTTAAGATCTGAGGGAGCATAGCTATTACTGCTACAATCTCTAAACCGCTTGTAACAACTAAACCCCCTATTGCAGCACCTACTGCAAAGCTTCCCACATTACCGGAGAATACTTTAGCCGGAAATCTATTGTATAAGTAAAATGCTAGAATTGCTCCGGTAAGAGCTAAACCTGTGAGAAAGGCTATGTAATTGCCAGTTAATAGATATGCTACCGTCAATGTCAACATTATTATTAACGCAGAGCCACTCATCGCTCCATTGACGGGGTCAGACATATTCATAGCATTTGCAGTTACACTGAGCGCAATTGGTATGGCTAGTGGATACGCTATGGTAAGCCTGACTCTACCGATAAACGGTATTATGGGTCTAGGGTTATACGCCTTTAAGATCAATATTGGAAAACCGCTTAGTAGCGCAAGAAATATTTTAGATGTAGGAGATAGGTCTCTAAAATCATCTAAGAATCCCACAAACGCAGCTATTACTATGGAGAGTAGAACTGCTAGATACACATTGCCCGAATTCGGGACGGCTATACTTAGAAAGACTAAAGATGTAGAGAAGCCAATTAGCATGGATATTCCAACCATTTCCGGAATTTTGGGCTTATCGAGCTTGTGTACATCAATACCAACTATGCCTTTATTTTTCATGAAAGTGGCCACTTTGGGAATCGATAGGAACGTTGTTAAGAAGCTTATTATAAATGCCGTCAACGCATGGATGATCAACATGCCACCATTCCTACCTAGCGTGTATAATGAGGATGTCTAAAGTTCTATTTAAACTATAGTTAAACCTTCTCGCATCCACCGCGCTTATCTTCAAATCAAGACGAAATGAAATTAGGTTGAGTATGTAAAGGTTTTTAGTGAAGTGCCAGCCATACAGCTGACCGTGAGTGTCAACAAGTACATCAGATAAGCTTTAAAATTTATAGAGACAGAATTCGAATGCGTAAAAACTATAGCGGGGTAATTTGTTCCGAAAACTAGGGTGAAAAAATAAGGCTCGAATCTTTAAAACTAGGCATAAAGTTTATTAGATTGAGAAACTTGAATCTAGCCTTTGGTAGAACATTATGGTTAGTTTAGCACCCTTTGTAGCATCTCCTCCGGAAGTTGTCCGCGCAATGCTTGAGTTAGCGCAAGTTTCCAAGGACGATGTTGTATGCGATATGGGTTGTGGAGATGGACGAATCCTCTTTATGGCTGTTTCTGAATTTGGAGCGAAGAAGGCTATAGGTTATGAAATTAGGAGAGACCTATACAACGTGGTATTCGATAAGATTATAAGTGAAAATCTATCGGATAGAGTAGTTGTCTACAATAGGGACTGTACAACGGCAGATCTTTCAGACGTCACAGTAATAACCCTATATTTAACAACATCTGGCAACGATAGACTCAGACCTAAATTTGAAAGAGAGGCTAAACCTGGTACTAGAATCGTTAGTCACGACTTTAGTATAACGGGTTGGAAACCAGCTAAAATTGAAAGATTTGGCGGTCATACAATTTACTTATACATAGTTCCAGATGCATTCCGAAGTAAGTCTTACGAAGATGAAACTAAAGAGAAGAAGAATACGCGAAGCTTTTGGCCTTTTGGAAGAATCTAACTGGCCGTGAAACCTTCAATTGAACCAGGTAGATTTAACTTCAAGGTTTGAAAATCCCATACTATTGTATGTTGGCGCTGAAGCTGAGGTTTACAAAGCTAAATGGTATGGGATAGATGTCGTAGTTAAACGTAGAATTCCAAAGCCATATAGGATTAGAGAATTAGATGATGAAATAAGATTTAAGAGGACTATGAGAGAGGCTAAAATTCTACACTATGCCAAGAAGTCTGGAGTCCCCACTCCAACGGTATACTTCTTAGATCTGACGAACTGTATGATAATCATGAGCTTTATCGAAGGAGAGAGAATTAGGGAAGCTTTAGGTAAATTCGATAGGGAAGAACGTATTAGAAAAAGCGAGCTTATAGGAGTATACACAGGTAGGCTTCATCAGGCAGGAATACAGCATGGAGATTTAACAACCTCAAACATGATTTTAACAGGAGACGGAAGGGTATTCTTAATAGACTTCGGTTTAAGCACGTTTACAAATGACGTTGAGGATACTGCTGTAGATTTAATACTATTCAAAAGGGCTTTAATGAGCACCCATTATATGTTTGCAGAAGAATGTTTTAAAGCCTTTCTTAAAGGCTATGCAGGTGTCAGAGGGAGAAACGTAGTTGAGAAGGTTTTAGACAAGGTTAAAGATATAGAGAAGAGAGGGCGTTACATCGTTAGAAGCTAAGTTGCAGGTTGTGCTTCCAATTTTACAAAAGCCCTAAAAACTTTCGAAGCTCTCCCAATTGAAAGTTCCACAACATCACCAACTCGTTTACCTCGTAGAGACTTTGTTATATCATCCATAGACGATATGTTAGACTCGCCGACTCTGAGAATGACGTCTCCAGGTCTGATGCCGGCTTTAAACGCAGGGCCGTTTTCGAACACGCTTACAACTAGAACCCCCCTCATAAACGATATACCGTAGTATGATGCGATTGCCCTATTGAGGTCTATACCAGCTATACCAATCCATGGTCTAGCGAGGCCGTAAAGTCGTATATCTTCAAAAATTCTTCTAACGGTATCCGATGGCACTGCAAATCCTATACCTTGAGCAAACGGCACAATTGCCGTACTCATACCCACCATTTCAGCCTTCATATTGATCAGAGGACCCCCACTATTACCTGGGTTTATGGCAGCATCCGTCTGAATGATACGGCTCATTACACCCCTAGGGGTTTGAAGAGTGCGGTTTAATGCGCTTATAACGCCTATTGTAACCGTCGGCCCGCCGGGTAATCCCAGTGGATTACCGATGGCGACTACAAGTTGACCGACTTTAAGATTCTCATAATCGCAGAATTTGATCGGTTTTAAATTTGAAGCGTCTATTTTCAGGATCGCCACGTCCATCAGTTTATCCGCACCGATAAAGGAGGCTTCAAATCTTTCACCAGTATATAGCGTCACCTCTATCTGCTGAACCCCCTCTACAACGTGGTAGCTTGTAGCAATGTAGCCATCTTTATCTATTATCGTGCCAGAGCCTACGCCTTTGACGGGCATTACTTGGAGAAGCATATCTCTACGCAATGCAATCGTACTTACGTTTACAACGCTTGGAAGAGCTTCTTCAACAACCTTAACTATTTTTTCTTCCTCCACTCCAGCCCCTCCAGTATATTTTTCATTTTAATGGCGTCAAGGTCGAGAACTGGAGATTCGCTTATTATGACTGGTTTATATCCGTTTTCAACTATGACTTCAGCCAGAATTTCGAAACTCGGGCCGAACGGTTCATCTAGAGTTCTATGTTTAACTTCTCCTTTATCACCGTATTCAACGTTTGTAAAGTGAAAGTGAAGCTTCTCAATACCTCTGGAGCCTAAAACCTTTTCAATCTTCTCGAAGACTTTTAAATAATCATCTTTAGAATGGAGGCAACCTCCGCATCTAGCGTAGATGTGAGCCCAATCTATGGTGGGATATACTGAGTCAAATTTCTGACACATGGCTAAAATTTCATCTAGACTGCCAAGTTGACTAGGTTTACCGGTCGTCTCGGGACGAAGATAAGCCTTAGACCCCATAGCACTCATATACTCTACTAGTTCATTTAAAGCTTTAAGACAGATTTCAAAAGCTTCTTTAGGCGAGCGGCTTCCGTAGAAGCCTGGGTGGAAAACGATGCCTTCAGCCCCAAGCCACTCAGCCGCTTCCAAACAAGCTTTAATCCTCTCAATACTCTTAGCTACAACACCTTCATCTCCGGCGAGATTTATAAAGTAAGATCCATGCATTGTAACCCATACATCGTTCTTTAGTGCTTCATGTTTAAAATTCTCAGCGAGCTCGCGTCTAACTTGAGGTTTAACACTCCAACGTACAGCTTGGTATTCGAAGGCATTTAACCCTTCATTTCTAAGGTAGGAAGGTACTAGTGTAAGTGGACCATTAAATCCCACTGGTAAACCAGCTGGTCCAAATCTGACTTTATCTGCCAAGAAACCACCTACTTGGAAATTAGTAGGTCATGTTTTAATTAAGCTTTAGTATGGAGAGGGGAAAAGTAATAAAGTAGACTTGACAATCTTATTATCGGGTTAAAATGCCTAAGTATTGTCCTGAATGCGGTGGAGAGCTATTCTACGATCCATCCATGAAAGTTTACATGTGCAGAAGTTGTGGGTCTACATATAATCAGCAGGAGCTTGCAGATGCGTGGAAAAGGATAAGGGGACGGTTAAGTGAAGAAGACCGTAAGGAGAAGTTTCAGAAGGAGTATTTAAGATGGTGGCTTTCAAGAAAAGAGTCTTAACATTTTGAGCGGAAGAACACTCTAATTTTTGTTGAACTATAGAAATTATAGAGACACACTTATACGAGACTCATTGGATAGCCCTATTGTGCCCCATTTTACATGGACTTTATTATGGATTTTTCATAAATTTTGATGGCCTTTCCAGTTTTAGTAAGTTTTAATATTGCCATACCCCTACGGCTTCTACCGGAGAATGGGACATTTTCATTTAAGACAAGTTGCGGAAAGTGATTGTAGGTGCCTGTAAATGTATTTAACTCTTTTTTTAAGTTTAAAAGGAACTTGTTTCTTAAACAAGTAGGAGTAATTATCGATGTGTGACCTATAATGGTTGAACAGCTTAAATTTGAAATATTGACCATAGGAAATGAATTGCTCATAGGTAAAATTCTAAATACGAATGCCTATTGGCTTAGTAAACGTATAACGAGTTTAGGAGGGCGAGTTACCAGAATAATCACGATAGAGGATAATGTTAACGAAATATCGTCAACGATAAGAGACTGTTTAGCTAGAAAACCAGATTTCATAATAACCGTAGGTGGGCTTGGGCCAACGTTTGATGATAAAACTCTAGAGGGCGTTGCACACGCCTTAAATTTAAGACTTGAAGTGAATAAGGAGGCGCTGGATATGGTTAGAATGAAGTATGAGAGTTTAGGGAGGATTAGAGGAGAAAAAATCGAGCTTACACCTGCAAGAATTAAGATGGCGACTCTACCTGAGAAAGCTAAACCCATAAAGAATCCTGTTGGAACCGCTCCAGGCGTCCTGCTAGAGGTTAGTGGAGTGACTATAATATGTTTACCGGGTGTTCCCGAAGAGATGAAAGCTATATTCGAAGAACATATAAGCCCAATTATCCGTGAACGGTCTAAACTCATCTTTTATGAGAAAAGTTTAAGGCTTGAAAATATATACGAGTCCGACTTAGCACCTATAATAGATCAAGTTCTTAGTATAAATCCTAGAGTCTACATAAAATCTCATCCGAAGAGGGAGGAGGGGATTTCTTACATAGAATTGCATCTTTCAACATCGAATGAGAGCCTTGAAGAATGTCTCAGGCTGATAGACGTTACAGTGTCCGAGATCAAGAAACGGGTGGTTGAACGAGGCGGTAAAGTTATTGAAATGCCAGCTAAAGAATAGCACTAGCTTACAATATTCGTTACAAAACCTATTCCCCTAGTTCGACCCTCTCTGAATACAAACCAGTCTCCAGTTCTGATATAAACAGGTCTATACTTGAAGCAGAATTTCACGTATGCTGTTACACCCGTTCTTAATGGTTCACGACTGGACTCTAAGAGTTCAGCCGTCTGTCTTATTGTGTGAATGTGTATCACAGCGTTATATCCTCTCCATATAGTTGTAGGATGATGGAGAATCGTTACCTTAGCTTCAAATACTCTGACGGGTTTTAAGATCTCAGATTTATCGAGTAGACACATACCCTTTAAAACTTCACCATACTCTATATTTGATAGAGCTAAACAAACGTCTTGACCTGGGAAAACTCTTTGAACTGGGACTCTATGTAGGTGTATGGATTTAATTCTCACGAGTCTAGAACTCCCATCGTCAAATGGACCTATTTGAACGTAGTCATCAATACTTATGCTACCTTGAAGAACCACACCGCTTACAACAACACCGACTCCTTTAACGTTGAATTTATCATCCACGTACATCATAAACGGCTCATTCAACTTCTCTTCCCACTTCATCCTCGGAGGAAGAAGGTTTAAGAAAAGCTTCAATAGGTTTAAACCCTCACCAGTCTTATTAGAAATAAGGAATACTGGCGTTACTCTTCCAGATTGTATCGTTTTAACAGCCACAGATATGTCGTCCATTCCTCGAACTACTATTGGAATCTTATCTACACCCGGCATCTTCAAAAGCTTAAACAAATCATCTAAGACGTATTCGATCCTCTCACGATCCACCATGTCGATTTTAGTAATCACCAGTATTATAGGGATCTTTAAAGCAACAGCTATTCCTAAGTGCTCCTTCGTAGTACCTACGACACCCGCGTTAGCTCCCACGACTAGTAGAGCATAATCGGGCGCTCTCCCCATTATACCCTTAAGCGTCGTCCTCAGGTATTTTTCATGTCCTCCAAGATCTATGAGGTTTATGATTTTTGAGCTTTTTAAAAAGACCTGTGATTCATCTAAGGGGGATGTAAGACTATGATTCACTATGTAACCGTCCTCTGAAAACCCGATTGGATGGATAGATATTGAAGATGTTCTACCAGTTTTGACTTCATGTAGGTATCTGGCTACTTTACTCATAGCTAAACCTCTACCGTTATCCAGTTCACCTGTCGTTAGAACTCCAACTAAACTAGACTTACCAGCATCAACATTTCCAATTACCGGAATCTCTAAGAGAATTGGAAGGCTACCTTCTCTAGAAACTCTTATATGGACTTCAGCTATTTTACCCAATCTACCAGTTCCAACTCTTAGAAGCCTACATTTAGCTCCAATCAGCTTGGCAGCTTTCTCTAAAACGTTTAAAGATACTTCAAGTTCTTTATCATCAAGCCCCACGGGGTCTCCGTCATCTGAAACACCTATTTCATAGAAGGCTTCTCCCCCACCTTCATTAAGCCTATAACGCATTTGAGTAGCCAAATGTTCGATTGTTTTCTGATCATCTTTTAAAAGAACGAGTTTGTACTCTACATTACCTTCATCCCTTTCCGCTTCTTTTAGGTTATTCCTAAATTGTAAACACCCCTTAAATGTAAAATCTTTAACAAGTTGAATTTAAAATTTTATTTATGCTATAAGGTCTCCCAGAGGGGGTTTGTTCTGTACACGGTGTATATATTGGGAACAGCTGGTTCGGGGAAATCCCATCTAACACAAGCCTTAGTGGACTTCTTAAAAGCCAAAGATCAGAGCGTGGCTTCCCTAAATTTAGACCCCGGCGTCATAGATCTACCTTACATTCCAGATATGGATGTTAGGGATTACGTGGACGTATATGACATTATGGAGAGGTATAGGCTTGGACCCAACGGAGCCTTAATACTCGCAGCAGATATGATAGCGGCTCATATAGATGAGTTGAGAAGAGACGTGGAAGATTTAAAGGTAGATTACCTAATAGTTGATACGCCGGGACAGCTTGAACTCTTCGCATTCAGAGCAAGCGGTCCCTTAATAGCTTCAACCCTTACAGACGGTATTAAAGTCATAGTATATCTCTTTGAATCTACATTCTCAAGCGATCCGTTCAACTACATGTCAAACATGTTTTTATCAGCTGCAATCTACTCTAGGTTTCTTCTGCCTCAAATCCACGTAATATCTAAGAGTGACCTAGTATCTGATGAAGTGATAGAGGAAATGATTTCTTGGTATGAGGATGAAGAGGCTCTAGAGAATGCTATCGAAAGCCGATTGACGGGTGAACGATACATTTTCACGAGACGGCTTAGATTGTCGCTTAAAGATTTGTGCTCAGTATCCGCGCTGATACCAGTATCATCTAAGACGGGTTTAGGACTTACAGAACTATCGGCTGCTTTAACTAGAATATTCACTGGTGGGGAAGAGTTATTGATTTAACTCTTTTTTTAAAAATCTTCTCTCAATAAGAGGCTTCAATTTTTTTATCCTCTAGAACATGTTATATTATAGTAGTGTGAAACTTGGATAATGGAAGATGGCTTAAGGAAACTTTGCTTCTATACGCTTTAAGACATTTTGAACCATTAGGTAGGAAGACGTTGTCGAAAATACTAAGGGTTACGGAGGGAGTAGTTAGAGGCATGATCAGCAGATTGGAAGAGCAGGGTTACGTAAGTGTAGATAGAGCTGGCGTTAAGGTAACATCTAAGGGGATTCTAGAGCTTCAAAGAAGACTTGAGAAGATGCACATTAAGGGTATAAAGGACTTTCCGCACGAAGAACTTAACATAGGTCCAAGTTCAGTAGCTATTCTAATAAGCGGTACAACTGCTAAAGTGACGTCAGGTTTAAAGGAGAGGGATCAAGCTATTAGAGCCGGTGCCTTAGGAGCCATTACAATAACTTATAGTGATGGTGTTTACAAAATGCCTGGAGTCTATGGAAACCTCGAAGTTGAAGCCCCTAACTGGTATAAGGCTATTATGGATACGTTTAAACCAGAGGATGAATCTTGCATAGTGATAGTTTTTGGTGAAAACCACTGGGTTGCTGTTGAAGCCGCTTTCACTGTAGCTTTTAAAATGACGGCTACCTCTTAAAATGGTTGTGCCTTCAACTAGGGATATGTATATAGAGTTTTATTTAAGACTAAGAAAGTGGAAACTATATGATGAGTAGAATGCTTAAGAGAGCGGTACTTATCTGTAGGTCTGATACTTCTGAAGCACTGAAACTAGCAAATGAAATTAGGCTGAGGCTTTTGGAGTTAGGTTTAAGCGTTGAAGTTGAAGAGGATGCGGCTTCCAAGCTTGGATTCCATGGAAAACCCATAAATGAATTAGATGGCGATTTCGCAGTCGTAGTTGGTGGAGACGGAACGATTCTTAGAGCAGTACACGGTTTGAAACGGGATATACCTCTACTGACTGTAAGGCTGGGGAGGGTTGGATTTCTCGCAGAAGTTGAGAAAGAAGAAGTGCCTGAGGCGTTAAACCGGTTTATTTCTGGAGATTTTATGATCGATGAGTGTTTTACACTCGCAAACGATAAGGATCTTCCTGAAGCATTGAATGAAATCATGGTGGGTGCTGAGCTACCTCTCAAAACCATCGACGCAGAAGTTTACGTCGATGGATGGTTTATAGCTAGAGATAGAGTTGACGCAATTATAGTATCTACAACAACCGGTGCTACTGGATATTCTCTAAGCGCTGGAGGATGTCTAGTGGATAGTAGAGTTAAAGCCATTATGGTAGTTCCGGTGTGTCCACTTTCAACAAACTTTAAACCCTATGTTCTCCCAGAAGAATCTGAAATTAGAATAAGCGTAGCTACGGGAGATAATATTGTGGTTTTAATAGATGGACAGTTTATGAGCCGGTTTAAACCACCGTTTGATATCATTATAAGGAGGGGGAAACGTACTGTTAAATTCATAAGATTTGAGCCGAATTTCTACAAGAGAATTAGAAGAAGACTTGCTTTAAGCTCAATCTAACTACTGGTGGTATTTAAGAATCGCTGCAACTCCTCCGAAGCTTTTTAGAAGCATTTCTCCCTCTTCTGTTTTCGAAGATATCACTTCGACTTTAACTCCCAGGTTTTCAGCCATATCTATAAGCTCATCTATTAGATCCTTCCGATCTTTTATCCTAAATGCTTGAAGACCGCAGTTTGAACATTTACGTGTAGCAAGCTCATTTTCCAGCATAGGCATATCTGTCAATTGTACTGTAATCCATTCAGAGTATCCACAGTTTGAGCACTCAATTTGAACCCTCTGAGTTTGAAGGTCCTCTGAAAGCAACAATACTTCAACCGTACCCTTCTCAAGATGACGTTTAACTTCCTTTTCACCGTAAACCGCTAAACCAGTGTCTTTGGAAACTTGATCTAAGAAACTTTGAACAAGCTTCTTCTCCTCAATTCTTCTAACTTCTTTCAAAACATCTGAAACCCTATCGATTACATCTCTTAAACCCGATTCGTCTGCGTAAGCTGTATCTACTACAGCTATCACCTTTTTCTTAAGCATGTAATTCATGTAATCTCCTTCTAAGAAGTCTCTCTTGGTAGGACCTGGACCACCCACTATTATACCCTTTAGACCGTCCATGTTTAAGAATAGTGAGTCTGCATGCTTACCAGCTCTTCTAAAAAAGTCGTTGAGCTCCATCTCTCTAAGTCTTTCAAATCTCCTAGCTGATTGACCGCCAGCTCTATGTTTACCCGGTATTCCAGAGGTTATTTCTTGAAGAACCTCAAGACGATTACCAGTTAAAGTTGCAAATGTTGCTCTACTAGAGTCTATGAGAATTACCCCATAAACCTCCTTCTCCCTAAGCATTTCTAGGAGAGGCTCAACGTAGAATTTTGAACCGCAACCATAGTAATATATGTCTATAGGCTCTGGGGGGATTATAACGTAAGTCTCCATCTTCTCAGAACCAGGACCATCTTGAGGAATTGCCCCACAGAAAATTATCAACCCATTTGGAGGGGGCTGCTTAAACAATCTAAGCCTCTGCATAACTTTTTCCAAAGCCGACTGAACATTTTTACGAGTTCTATCGGATTTTATATTCATAGCAGTACTATACTCTTGTCTAAGATTATTCATGACGTCTGATATAGGTCTACCGGACGGAACGTAAAGTGAAACTAACTCAGTACCCCGCCCTTCCTTCGAAGCGAGCATTTTAAGCGTCTTCCTAAGCCTGTAAAGCTCAACTGAACTATACTTTTCTCTAATCTTAGCCATGACTGCTAGAAAAAAGAAAGCAAGAGTTATTTAAACCCTATTTACAAACCTATACAGGGGAACTACAATTTCCTTAAGATAGGCGGGGGTAGCCAAGTCTGGTCTAAGGCGCAGGGCTCAGGACCCTGTGGGGCAGCCCTTCGTGGGTTCAAATCCCACCCCCCGCATCAAAATTAAGTGGTGGATTTCTTTTTCACATCTTTTGTTTGTACAATATGCCTAAGCCATAACAGGGAAAACTGAAGCCATTAAGGATGGCTATTTACGTTCATCTTCTTTTTTGAGATCGTTTAATATCGGGAAAATATTTTTAACTTGCCAACTTTATATTTTTGATTACTAGATTATGCCTTTTACCCTTTTTCATTTTGGCGTAGGCTTGGGTTTAGGTTTACCAGTAAGGAGGCGTCTTCACGCTCCAACGTTTATTTTGGCAAATGTTATCATTGATGTGGAACCCCTTTTAGTTTTCTCCCTCGGGTTGAGACATCCCCTACACGGATACTTGCATACTTTCTTGTTGGCTTTACCAATGGGTTTAGCCTTCGGTTACATTATGCACTTTCTTGAAAGGTTTCTAAATTCACTTTACAAAATGTTTCTATTGGAGGTGGATGATGATTTAAGCCTCAGGTCATTTATTATTGCAGGCGTTTCTGGAACAGAGCTTCACGTTCTACTGGACGCTCCTCTCTATGATGATATGAAACCACTTTATCCGATTGCCACAAACCCCTTCTATAATCCATCAATAATGCTAGAAGTATACAGCTTATGCTTCTGGATGGGAGTATTCGGAGCAGTGTATTACCTCGCATTGTTAAGTCTTTCAATACATAGAAAACAATCGAAAAGAAAGTGCGTTCAGGAATATTCCACTGACAACGATTAATGGAACATTTCCATCATAAAGCTTGCTACAATACAACATCGTTGAAAAATTCAAAAATATAATTGACGGAAGAATTGCCACAATTTATGTTAAAACTTTGAAAGGAGAAAGGCTTCTTGAAGTCTTGAATGACCGTGAAACTTCAGAATCACCATACTTTATCAAGGATCATTTATGATGCTTTAGATTTTTACGTTTCATGAAGATGTCGGAAAGGATATCGTATGCTATAAGTATCACTAAGATCGTTATAATGCTCCATCTAATCCACACCTCTTGGAAAATCATCGGTATGAATCCTATGAATCTAACCCAGAAGAATACCTTTCCCACCACATATCTTGAATCGAAGTCTTTTTCCCAATACCAAGATGATGGGTTGTTATCGCCTTTCGTTGTTACTAGAATTCTACCGTCGACTTCTTTTATGTCAATAATTCTATGGACTATGTACTCGCCGTTTCCAATGGGTTTTACAAATACTATTATATCCCCTTTTTTCAACTCTTCGGGTTTAACCCCCCTGACAAAGAGTAAATCGCCTACTTTTAACGTAGGATACATGCTACCAGATGCTACGTAGACAATAGGATTCTCCGTAAGTAGGATGTACTTAGCTAAAGTCCATAACGAGAAGACGCTGAGGAATATTAGAACGGCCAATATGATAAGCTTAACCGAGGGGTCTAACGCTTTAATTCTATCTTTAAGCTTCAAGCTTCAACCGAAGATATCTAAGAAGGGTATATAAAATTATAGAGGCAAGGGATGGTATGTGTATGCAGAAAAGCTCAAATGATTCATCGAATAGACGATAACCGGCTATTCTAATAACGATTAGAAGAACCGACAATGACGCTAAGGTTAGCATAGATGTTTTTAAAGCTTTAAGATCTCTGTAGTCCATAATACTCACTCGGATTTCTCTAAGAGCCATTTCAGCGGAATATCCTGGTAGGTTCCATCGGGAAGCCTTCTACGAACCGTTATGGGCAGTACACCTTTCTCCAGCTCGTAGAGAGCTATTTCCACAGGGTCTTTAATATTCTCCGGAAGCTTTACGAGAATTGGAGCTCCCATAGATATCTGAAGAGCTCTAGCTCCCACAATTCTAGCCTTCTCATACTTAGTTAACCTAGGAGGGCCTATTGAAATTTTCTTGGAAGGTTTTTCAAGACCTTCCTTACTCTTCTCAACAACCGTCCTGTGAATACCCCCTTAGGTTTACCATTAAAGCAACTTGTTTAAAAGCGATATGGAAACGCTATAAAGGTTCATATAAATCTTACTAATCTCTAACCATTCATTTACACACTCTGAGCAACTTTCCTTGAACCACCTATCCATTTCTCACCTTAAATAAAACGGTAAATCCACTACAATGAAAGATCGCGCGTTAAACTTGCGAATGCGTCATTCCTCCTTCTTAAATTCTCTTAAAGCCATAATCCATGGATACACTGCTGTTAACGCAAATCCCGCTAAAGGGCTGTAGTCGAAAAGCACGTAGCCCGTTTTATATAGGAGAAGCCATATAAGATACGTTATGAAGGATGCTATGAAGAAACCTGAGGAAAACCTTAACAGTTTAATCTTCTTAGCTTTACCTCCCCTATATGTGACAGCGTAATGGCTAATCGCTAGGGAACATGCCACGACCGACCACCATATTATAGGCCAGAATAATCCGTTCAAAGCTTCAAGTAAGCCTCCTTAGTCGGTGATTCCAAGCAGAAATTTAAGCTGTGCGATCCTATCCATAACTTCCACTATTTGACGCTCTATATCATAACGGTTTCTATTGTAGGTTTCATCGTCAAGCTCGCCAGTTTCATAACGTTTTTTAAGCTTCCGCAATTCATCAACGAGCCTATCCCTCTCCTTTAAGAGCCTCTTATACTCCCTCTCAACATCCTTATCTCCAGCCATCAAGAGATATGCACCTAAAAATCCTTTATACAGAGAAGTGGTTATAAATTTATGTGTGAAGGAGACAACGTATAAAGTACTTTTCGAGTTTGAAGGAGGGGTTAGAATTTACGGTGAACTCTCAAGGATATATGCGCCTATTACAGTCAGTCGTCTAATATCAAGTTTACCGCTAGACGGTAGAGTGGAGGCTTCAAAAGGATGGGTCTATTTTATAACAGGAATAGGACTGAGACCTGAGAAACCGAGGTTTACCTGTGAACCGGGATGGATAGGGTATTGGCCTCTAGCTAAAGCCATTTGCCTATTCTATGAAAAAACCAGTTTAAAATCACCCATCAATAGGATAGGGACTATTATAGAGATGGAAAAGCCACTAGCAGAAATACCTTCAGGCGTAAGAGTTAGGCTTAAACTCATTTAGCCTCCGATAAACTTGAATACTCGTATACGGTTATTTCCAGAAACTGGCGTAATATAGCCCTTCTTCCAAAGTTCTTCAAGAATATCTTTAGCTACGCTTATCTTCACTTTAAACTTTGAAGCTACTTCAAAAGGTGTTATCACCTTCATAGTTGAAACTTCCTTAACCAGCCTGTCGCCATCCATATTTATGAATAGCCCCTTGGTAGAAACATCTGTCACCTTAACTTTCTCTTTTTTAGTCTCTTTTTCCTTTTTCTCCTTCACCGTTTGAGCTTTAGCCATTTGAGAAATAGATTTTTTCTTAACCCCACCCACGTTAAATTTAGATTAACCGCTTTACTAATAAGCTTTTCAGTTTTACTTTGAAAAAATTCTGTAGACCGCATAGTCCATCGTCGGGTTTACAGAGAAATATAAATCTCTCCTATCTAGAGGACGGATTAAGCCATGATGTTTTTTAAACATTCAGCCAGCTTATCAGCCTCAGAAATATCAGGCAAAATCGGGATATTTCACGAGATGAGTTAATAATATTTTAAGAAGGTTGGAAGCTTTCAAAAGACGACTGTAAAAATCTTGATTAGTGTACTCTTCTTTCTAAAGAAACGCATGAGGCTTGTAACAGTTAAAATACCGGAGGCTCTCCTAGAAGATATGGATGAACTAGTAAGAATAGGATTATACCCAAATAGGAGTTCCGTTATAAGAGCGGCTGTAAGAGACCTTGTTAGAAGAGAACTTTGGGACAGGGGCGGTGGAAGCTATAGGAGAGCTTTGAATAGCAACAGAAGTACGTAAATTTTAGACTATAGGCCATGAGATGACATCTCCTTAAACTTTAAAGATTCACTCCAAGGGTTTTCACTTAAACATATTGCTCTACCAACTATAAGATATGTAGCACCTGCGTTTAAAGCGTCTTCAGGAGAGCCTCCTTGAAAAACCACACCAGGTGAGAATATTGACATGTTTGGCCCAACTGTTTCACGCACTTCACGTATTACACTTGGTCTAGTAGCACCTACGATTAAACCATCAACTCCCCAGTTTTTAGCCTTCTCAGCCAGTATTAGATACTGCTTCCTGAATACTCCATCCCTCTCTAATACGAGCTGCCCAAATGTCTCTTCAGCCCCCGCATGACTCATGTAGATTAATGGCAGTATTCCCCTACCTCTCTTCTTCGCATCTTCTAAGACTAAATCTAAGCCATCTTTAAAACCTACAAGTGGATTCACCGTTAGAGCATCAAAGCCAACATCAAAGTAAAGTTTAGCCATAGTTCTATTGACATGTCCGACGTCGCTCAATTTACAATCCATTATAATGGGCATATCCATTTCATGAGCCTTCTCAACTAATTTAGATACGCCATCTTGCAATCCAAGAATCAGTATCGTCGGTATTCCTATTTTGAAAGCGCAGACATTTTCGGAAGTCTCCATCATAACCCACAACGTTTTCTCATAAAGCCTTTCTCTGGAAAATTCAGGTATATCTAAGGCTAGTACGATCCTAGATTTCCTCTCTTTGCTACTTCTCTCAATTTTAAGATTGAACATTTCAATGATTAATCGGCGAAGTGAGATTTAAGCTCTAGCATTAGTTGGAGAACTGCAGGCCGTTGATTTTCCATAGGGAAAGCTCGACTTTAAATTTAAAGGCGGTGCCTTTTAAACTAAAACGGTTTTACTTGAGCGCTCACTTAATGATCAACAAGCTTTACTCTACGGTTTCTAGAAGAGGTTTAGACTTTGGAAGATTACTTCACGTATTCAGCTAAAGTGCTGGACATGTGTTTCGAAATCATCAGGTAATGCTATGAACCCTCATAGACGTGTATTAGAAAACAATAAATAAAAGAAATGTCTTCTTCAAATTTTGAAGGGCCCGTAGCTCAGCCAGGTAGAGCGACAGGCTCATAACCTGTTGGTCGGGGGTTCGAATCCCTCCGGGCCCATACCTCTATGGTATTTTTAGAAGACCCCATAATTCCTTGGGGAGCCTGATATCGTATTTTCCGGGTTTTTCAACTGGTAGCTCACCGCTCTTTATCATCGTGAATAGTGGGTTTTCCAATATTTTAAGAGGCATACGTATGAGGCTTCTCGAACGGCTTGATTGGTAAATCGCCATCATTATTTCCATGTCTATTCTAGATTGGTAGCCACTACTCCTATGCATGCTGACTTTCCCTTCAACCCAATCTATCAGCTGAGAAAACTCGGTGGTTTTATCTTCTACAGGCTTGAGTTTACTCCACCCATTGGATGATAAAACTTTAGCTTCTTCATCCGTAACTATAAGCAGTCCATCTGTACACTCTAATACTACGTGGAACCATTCTAACTTATGCGTGATGGGTGTGTCCATTTCTATTAAAAGCTTAGCTCCGTCTTTGAAGGATACTAAGCCTATACATAGGTCTTCTATAGGTATACCCCTCTCATACCTATCCGTTTTACGCTCGACTTGCCCTATAACCCAGTCTGGTTCAGGGTCTCCAAGCCAAAATCTAACCGTATTTATCATATGGGAGCCGTTGTTTAGAAGTCCATCTTCCCTCCTTCCATGGGCCAGTAGAGGTCTACCGATCTTCCCTTCCGAGATGAAGTTTTTAACAGATATGTGGATTGGATGGAATCTACGCTGATGTCTAATGGCTAATTTAACGCCATGCTTATCACAGATTTTAACCATCATATTGGCTTCGCCTAGGCTTACAGCCATAGGCTTTTCACATAGGATTCCTTTAACAGATGCTTCAGCCGCTTTAACGGTTACTTCAGCGTGAGTTTGAGCCCAAGTACAAATGCTCACAAAGTCTAAACTCTCCCTCTTCAACATCTCCACATAATCTCCGTAAAACCTTTTCACGCCAAATTTACCAGCTAAAGCCTCAGCCTTAGCTAAATCTATATCTGCAACCGCGACTATTTCAGCACGACCTGTATCAAGCCAACCTTGAACGTGACTTGAAGCTATACCACCACAACCTATAATTCCAACAGCGTATTTAACCATGTATATCGCCAAATCCTATAGTAGAGTTCTTACTTAAAGATGTATTGTCCTTCTGTTCTAATTATTGGAAGATTAGCATCGTAGAAATGGTTGAAGCAATCGCTCCGCATTCCTATGCAAGATGTTATGACGGTCTTCATCGGTTATTCTGGAGAAGATTACACAACCGATTCCATAATGTGGGTCAAACCATGGTAGATCTGTGCCAAATACTATCTTCTCAGACCCAGTCTCCCTAACCATCCATTCAATTACTCCGTTAACCGCGTAGGCCGCTGTTAACTCGAGATAAACGTTTGGATTATTCCGTGCGACTTGAATGGCCTTCTCCCACTCCCCATAGCCGGAGTGCCCCATCAGGAATGTGACGTTCGGGTATCTGACAGCGATCTTTTCAACCAATGTTGGCGAATCGTAGGGGCTATAGCCCCAAGTATGGAGTAAAACCAGTAGCTTATGTTCGTTGGCGTATTCTAATGCGGGTTCATACCTTGGGCTTGTTACTGGATGCCTATGGTAGTCTGATAGAAACTTAAACCCCACAAAACCTTCAGCTTCAGAAAAACGCTTTATTTCATCTTCTAACTCTTCAGGATAGTTTGGATTTATAACCCAGTATGCTCTAAACCTATCTGGGTACCTATTCACCACGTCGATCATTTTAACGTTTTCTCTACTATCTATTAGAGACGCATGGGAGCTTGAGACGGCCATTTTAACCCCACACCTATCCATGGTACGTATCATATCCTCGGGTGAGGGGTTTGGAAAGTATATGCCTTGGTAGGGTCCAAGATGCGTATGCATATCGATTACAGGGCAAGACTCACTCCTCCCATTCTCCATAAACTCTTTAACGATTTGAGAATCTATCAAATTCTCACCCTCCCAAGTATCCGTTTGAGATTACCTGAAGCTATCATCTCCTTCTCTTTAGATGTTATATCTGCATGAGATAGCATTAGAATCGGGCCGCCAGGGTTCCACCAAGGATAGCCAGTGCCGAAGAGTAGTCTCTCAGCACCGTATTTGGCGCAGAAGTTGCTTATACCTCCATCTAGTTCATATCTCGATATATCGAGGTACAGGTTTTCATATTTCTCAATTAGAGGCCTGAAAAATCTATCTTGCCCCCAACTTCCATGCTCTGTGACTATAAGCGTAAGGCTTGGAGCGTCGGACATAATTCTCTCGATCAAATACCAGCCGGATATGCCTCCACATGACTCGTTTATTGAGATGAATAATGGAATATTCCTCTCAACCATGAGGTCGTAGAGAGGTTTTAAAGCAGTTTTAGTCATTAAAAATTTATGTTCTGAGGGAAAAGCTCTGAAGGCTTTTATGTTGCCAAGCCTCATATCATCGAGGAGGTCTTCAAAAGAACCTATTTCTCCAGTTTGAGGTGGAAGTATTGCAAAGGTTCCGTAAAGCCTTTCAATCTCCTTGATCTCGTTCATCAGTATTTTATTTCCAACGACTGGTGAGTCGTCGCGTTGCCTTGAGTGGAAGACTAAGGCTTCATCAATACCGTAGAAATCCATCTCCTTCAAAAGACCTTTAGCCGTTTCAGCATATCTAATCGGTTTAATCATGGGTCTACCGAAACACACATTACAATCGAAAAATTTCAACTATACGCTCCCCTGTTTGCCAACTATACGGCTTAACACTTAAGATTTTCTACTATCGAACCAACTACGGCTATTGTCTTCTACCTTTGACAAGATAGGTTATCGTGAAGAATATTGTAGATATCAACGCTATTGCACCACTCGTAGGGATGTTGAAGTAGAGCGATAAAGCAATTCCTCCAAGCCCTGAGGAAAGCGCTATTAATAAGGATATAATGAACATTCTACTTATGGAGTGTGTTAAAAATCGTGAAGTAGCTGCTGGAATTATGAGAAGTGTGACGGATAGTAGGACACCTATGGTTTTAGCAATCACGGCGACTGTTATAGCTGAAATAGCGAAGAGCAGGGAATCATATAATCCAACCTTAAGCCCAAGTGCTTCAGCCGTCTCTACGTCGAAGCAAATGTATAGGAATTCTCTGTAGAACAGTGCTGCCAATATTAATGTTAAGGTTGAGGCAATTGCTAGGCTTAATACGTCTAAGTTTGAGAGGAGTAAGAGGTCGCTCACCAAGTAACCGTCTACTATTATCCTTCTATCTACTGGGAGGTAACTCCTTATAACCGCATAAAGCATTACACTTACGGCTAGTGAAACACTCAACATAACGCCTAGGGTCTGAGGCCCACTTCTCCCCATACGTGATATGAACACGGATGTTGCTATACAGAATAGTATTACAAGGGGGAATGGATCTGCAAACCAAGGGAAAAGTGTTTGAAACAGAACACCCACCGCTGCACCTCCTAAAGCGGCATGTGAAACTTCAGGTGTTATGTATAGTGCCCCCCTTAGAAGCATTAAAGTCGAAACTATTGCTGAGAAGGATGCAAATATAACTCCGATCACCGCTCTTAGAATAAACGGGTCAAGCATGTCTATCACCTAAGATCAGCATACGTCTACCCTCTCTTTCAACCGCTTTAACACATGGATAGACGGTTTTCAACTTATCCTCGTTTAAAACATCGACTGGGTCTCCATATACGCATATCGTTTTGTTTAAAACTAGAATCCTATCTGTTAAACTTATTATCGGGTCTAATTCATGTTCTATAACCATTATTGTTCTCCCATTCTCCTTAAGCATTCTCAAAACGTTGAGTAACCTCTCCTGACTTTCAACATCTAAACCCGCGAATACCTCATCTAGGAATAGGATGATAGGGTTGGATGCTAATGCTCTAGCTATTAAGACCCTCTTCTGCTGTCCTCCACTTAACTCGTTGAATGGTGAATCCCAGTAATCCTCCATACCAAGGTATTCTAAAGCCTTTCTAGCAGCTTCAATGTCCTCCTTTTGTGGAATTCTGGGGAAACCTTTCCTTAAAAGTATCCCCATTAAGGCAACTTCACCCACTTTAAGCGGGACTTCATATGATACTTTATCCTTCTGGGGAACATAGCCGATGAGACTTCTAAGCTTTAAACCTTCAGTGAAAGGATTTAAACCAAGAACCTTCACAAACCCTTTAAACGGCTTAACCATTCCGAGCAGTAGTTTTATTAGCGTTGTTTTCCCAGCGCCGTTTGGTCCAACAACTAATACGAGTGAAGGTTTCTCAATTTCAAAACTTATATCATCTAGCACTATACGCTCCCCTAATTTTACTGAAACATTCTTCACGGATACTACTGGGTTGTTCGTGCTTTCAAACCTCCTCTGATGAGTAGAATCGTTTCGAAAGCTATTATGAGCAGTGCTAGTATTGTTGTTAAAAGATACACATTGAGCCCGTTTGAGGGAGATTTACGGTTGGAGAGTAGTGCACTGTAAACCTGCCCGGCATTGTAGTACATGAGATTATCATACCGATCTAAGCCATTGGATGAGACCGTGAAGACGTATGCTATTGAACAGCCAGTTTCCTCAGAAACTTCTCTAAGCGCTGTTTGAACACCACTCATTAGAAGGGCGGTATCAGAGACCACGATGCAGACATAGTCTCCAGACTTAAGGCCATTGTAAATTTTCGTCAGAGAATCGGGGCGTATTGTCTCCCCCTCACCTATGAGAGACACATCTACCTTCAGACCTAAAGCCTCAGCAACGTACTGCTCGGCATAAAAACCTACTACAACCATCTTCCCGAGACAGTTATATTTCTCCGAAAGCTCGACTAATACTGTTTTAAGATTTAAAACCTCTCTTTCGAAAAGTAGGTAGTTTTGTGAAAACTTTTCAGAGAATTCTGGTTTAAGCGTTGAAAGTTTATCTCTCAACGCTCTAGCTATAACGATCGCATTATCTGGTAGAAGCCAGAATCCATGAATATTCTTCACGCCTTCAATTTCAAGTATCTTAATACCAGTTAAATTTAGCAAGTTCAGAGATATTAAGCTAGGTTGAACACCCTTCTCTTCTGAAACCCTCTCAATAAGCTCCATCTCCCAATCCATATGTCCAGTTATGACTATTAAATCAGAATTTAAAGCCTCTTGGATAGTACTGGGCGTTAGAGTAAAACTATGAGGTTCAACATCTCCTGAAACAATAGAATATACTTCGCCTACGTCTCCTACGATTGGGGATACTATAGTTTGGAGGATGCTAAGTGTAACGACTACCTTAACCCCGTGCTTCTGTGGAGCTGAATGTGTAGGAAGGGTTAAACCCAATAAAAGGCTGACCGCGATTATAATTGCCGCTTTTTTATACAACAACCTTCCCCTCTTGGAATATCTTCATTATGCGGACACTTTTCAGGATGCCCCATGATACTACACATGGAGTCCACAACTTCCTCTGGAAGATATAATTCAACCTTACGTGCGCATTTACATGCATCCTCCAACCTAATTGAGAGAAACCTGTAAGCGTATGTTTCGAAAACCCTATGGTTTCTAATTACCCTATTAACTTTTTCAATTCCTGCCTTTGAAAGACTTACCCCCTTCCAAGGCTCTCTTTTAAGCATACCCTTATCGTAAAGCTTCTTAAGCGTCTCACTTGCAGTTGCACATGAAACACCCATAGCTTCAGCTACTTCAAGACTTCCAACAGTCTCCCTCCCGGAGAGAAGTCTAAAAACAGTCTTAAGATATTCTACTTCCCTTTCGGTCAACGCGTTTGAAGTGGACTTCCGTCTAGATTTAGACACAACCTAAATTAGGTTTAACCTAAATTTAAACCTTCTCTCTACAAGCAACCTTCTAACAGTCTATAGGAATTACGCTTAAATGGAAGAAATACTTAAAGCTGAGCTCACCAGCACTCTGAAAATACCTCTTACTCAGCTTGACGTATCAATTACCGAAGTATTTAGATTGCATATCCGCCGAGCCTGATAATTCTCACGACGGTAGTATGAGAAAATTTTAGGGAAAACTTAAAATTGGAAGCATCAATGTAGAAGGTTGTAGGGGATTATAATGGGTTATAAAGATAGCTTTAGAGAAATTCCAAGTAGCGATAAAGAAATTTTACGGGAACTTGGGAGACGGATAGTTGAAATCGCTACATCACCCATTAATGAGGAGTATAAGGAGCGGCAGAAGAGGATAAACAATTTAGAAATGGTTAAGCCGATAGTATACATTTATGAGATACCTTGGCATGAGATGGACGTTTACGGCGAGCTTGCTCTGAAGACGAAACACCCCCTATGCCGTAGGTATGAGGAGAGGCTTAGACGTATAATTTACAGGTGGAATCATAAGCTCGGCGTACCAGTGGAAGACCCTAGATTCGAATACCCGGGTTTAGATCCCGTAATTGTGCAACCTCTACAGGACTATATCCACGATACTGGTTTTGGGCTATATGTACAGGAGGATGTTTTAAAGACTGATGAGAGAAATCCTGTAGTCTCCCACCGCTTTCACATACAAATTAAAAGCGAAGAAGATATTGAGAAGATTAAAATGCCGAAGGTAACTTTCGACTATGAGAGAGCTGAGAGAGAATACCAGATACTATGCGATATATTCGACGGTATAATACCAGTTGAAAAACGCGGCATCTCCTCATTCTGGTTTGCACCCTGGGATGAGCTTGTACAATGGACGGGTGTGAAGGAGGTCTTAATCGACATGTACCGTAGACCAGATTATGTACATAAGCTCATCGATAGAATTGTTGACGCTTGGCTACATAGACTAGACCAGTATGAAAAGCTTGGCCTTTTAAGAGATCACCCGATGAAGCTTTGGGGGGTTGGTGCTGCTCAAGTTTTTGCAGCAACATCCCCGGCTATGCATGAGGAATTTGCACTAAAACATGAGAGACGCTGGTATGAAAAATGGGGGCTTAACTACTACGGTTGTTGTGAGCCACTGCATCATAAGGTTGAGGTTTTAAGAAGGAATATCCCTCGATTGCGTAAAATTTCAATGAGTCCATTTATAGACTTCGATAAAGCCGTTGAAAACGTTCGAGACGAGTTTGTATTCGCTTGGAAGCCAAACCCAGCTGTGCTAGCCGCTTCAACCTGGGATCCCGAAATGGTACGAAAAGATATGGAGAAGAAGTTGAAGAAAGCTAGGGAATTCAACTGTATAGTAGAAATCCATATGAAAGACATAAGCACCGTGAAATACCAGCCTCAACGTTTGTGGGAGTGGGCGCAGATAGCCTCTGAAGTGACAGAGAAATACCTGTAATCTAATTTTTTCATAACAATATCCCAATTATTTTGAGCCAATTCTCGAGTACCTACTCATAACAGTTAAATGTTTCATAGTTTAAACTGAAAACTAATTCAATGGCCAATGATATGGAAACTCTATCGAAGATAATGTGAAGATGCTTTGAAAAACGGGCATAACCTGAAGAAACGTCATAAAAATATGATTGTGAAAACTAGGGGAGGGGGGTCGAATATCCATACAAAAACCCATATAAACATCCATACAATTTTCCATACAAAATCCATACAGGTTTTAACATATCTTTTAAGAGGAACTGTTACGCGATCTATGGGAATATGTTAGCTTGTTTATGCTTGATGATAAATCGGGGGCTTCATCTGGAGGCTTTTAAAGATAACTTTAAAGCGCATAGTCAGAGGCTGGCTTGAACTGAAGAGTAGGCTTAAAACTAGAGACATTTCGAAGAATAAATGGACAAAACAGCTAACGCTGTATGCAACACTGTGGACGAAAATATTCACCACAGAGTAAGAAAAATGATTGGGAAGTTGAAAGTGCAGGGGAATATCTAACAGTTAATCTTTAACTTTAAATGTTTACAATTTAACTTTGAATGCTTTACATAGTCTTCACAACTGGCCGTTGTAATCTAAAATGTTCTTATTGCGGAGGCAGTTTTCCTAAGCATCTCGTCCCATGGAAGGTTGAATACAGGATTAAGCAACTTGTAGATTTTCTATCTCAAGACTCTAATCCAGTAGTAGCATTTTATGGTGGAGAGCCACTGCTAAATGAGCGTTTCATAGTTAAACTCATGGATAATTTGGAGGCATCCTACATTATCCAAACAAATGGTCTTCTACCTGAAAGACTCGAGCCAGCTTATTGGAGAAGATTTAACACGATATTGCTTTCAATAGATGGTGATGAAAATTTGACAGATGCGTTTAGGGGAAGAGGCGTTTACAAGAGGGTTTTGAAAACTGCAAAATGGCTTAGAGATATCGGATTTGAAGGAGATATCGTAGCTAGAATGACAATTACGGAGCAAAGTGACATATATAGAGATGTAACCCATTTGATGAGTTTAAAATTATTCGACCATATACACTGGCAGCTCAACGTAGTGTGGAGTCCTAGATGGAGGAATTTCAAAGAATGGCTTGATAAGAGTTATAAACCAGGTTTAAATGCTTTAGTGAAGCTTTGGATTAAAAACCTCTCTGAAGGCAAAATACTAGGATTAGCACCTCTTCAGGGGATTCTGAAGAGGATTGTCTCGAACGGCCCAAATCCACCATGCGGTGCGGGTGTAAATAGTTTCTCCATTTTAACTAATGGTACTATATTAGCCTGCCCCATAGCTGTAGATGCTCCGTGGGCTAAGCTGGGGGATATCTATAGCTTAACGCCTAAAGACTTACCAAGTAGGGTAGCTATAGGCGAGCCTTGTATAAGTTGTCGCATTTTCCGAATATGCGGAGGTAGATGTTTATATGCACATATCGAGAGACTTTGGGGGATCGAAGGATTTAGAGACGTATGTGAAGCTACAAACTATCTCGTTGAGAGAATACTGAAGGTTAAGCCATTTGTTGATAAGCTTGTAGCAAATGGATTGATAGATCAAAGTAAGCTTTTATACCCATCTTTCAACAATACGGTTGAAATAATCCCATGAAGTTTAAACTTGGATTAGATCTTATTTATACGAGTAGGCTTTAAATCAGCCATCGCAAGTATTTTCTCATCGGATAATACTGTCTTAGAATCTAAGCCGCCAATTGTAACACCATTATTTATGACGTATACGCGGTCGGATACTTCGGCGATAAATTCCACATCATGTGAAGCCACGACTATGGCTTTCTTAGACTGTTTAAACTCGAATAATACAGTTTTTATAATTTCTACTATTCTTGAACTCACGTTGGCGGTCGGTTCATCGAGTAATAGAATGTCTGGGTTGTAGATGATTATAGATGCTAGTGTTACTATACGCTTCTCACCCATACTCAGCCTATAGGGAGGCCTATTTAACAAATGCGTTATGTTAAATCTATCTGCAACTCTTCTAACGATGCTATCGACTTCCGTAGCGGAGTTACATATCTGATTTAAGGCGAAGGCTAATTCATCATAAACGGTTGGATTGAAAATTTGATCATCAGGATTTTGAAATACTAAACCTATCCTCTCGCGGGCCTCCGGCAATTGATCTTTCAAAGGCTTTCCATCTAGGAAAACTGTTCCCCTTTCAGGCTCAAGAAGCCCGGCTGCGATCATCAGAAGCGTAGTTTTACCGCTTCCAACCGGACCTATTAGTGCTACTATTTCACCTCTATCTGCCAATAAGTTTGCTCCCTTTAAGACCTCAACTTCTCCAGGATACTTAAAATATATGTTCTCCAACTTTAACAGCATCGTCACATCCTTCCTATGACCCCTAATAGGAGAATCGTTAAGGCGAGTAAAAATAATGCTACATCTCTAATCCTTATCGAAGTGCGAACAACCTTAGATTTTTCTTGTCTGCTAAAACTTCTAGCCCTTATTGACTTATCAAGCCTCCAAGCTCGCTCATATCCCCTCAGCATAAGTTCTCCAATAACTGTCGCCAACATCCTCCAAACATTTCTAATCTTAATCTTTCTCATTATACGTGCTTCCCTAGCTAAGAGCATGTTTAAAGTTTCCCTTAAAAATATAGGTATGCTTATGATCGATAGGTTTAGCATGAAAGAAAGCTCTTTAGGCATACGTAACTCTTCAAAACCAGCTATTATTCCTCTCCAACCCATGACCATGATGAAAGCGGTAAATATTGCCACCGAAGCAGTAACCCTAGTTATAAGGGACGCGGCTAAACATATTCCTTCAAAGCTAACCTTTAACGTAGTTAACCAGATGGGTAATTCAACTAAAACCTCTCCGGCTGTTATAAACGGGAGGGGTGCTGAAACTATAGAAGCCCATGTTAAAGCGAAGAGTATGGTTTTAATCCACGGGCTTAGAAATGAATAGTTTAAAACAGATATTAAAACCATGCTTATAAACAGTATCATAATTGGAATTTTCAAGTCGTAACTGAGCGCAGCTGCTCCAGTTAGAATTAAAGCTGAAAGTGCAGATAATGCGGGATTAAATGGTAAATTACTTGGAACATTGTTTAATTGTCTAAATGCTTCCGCAAGATTCTCTAAAAACCTGAATGTTAAAGTTTTAGAGTTCAAGTTCTCCTTACCATCTTACCCAATAAGAGACCTATACTCAATATTATGAAAACACCGATTAAACCCGCAATGATATAGCCGACTTCGGCGGGCAATCCGGGAATTTTGTAATCTAGAAGTGGAGTCCAGTTTATCAACTCAGTTAAATCTGGAAGATTTAAAGCTTCTGCAGCAACGTCTAGCGGCTCATGGTAACCGACCATATCCGCTAATAGCACCCCAAAGATGGGGCTGATGAAGACTAGGATAAGGATTAAAGCCATGGTCTTTTTATAGGATAGCTTTTTTGAAGAGCCCGTAAGGTTCACCTCTCCGCAAAGATTATATGGGGTGCTCTTTTCCTTAAATAGGCTATGGTTAAAGCTGTTATGGTTCCTTCAATTACACCAAGCGCTGCATGCCACCCAGTCATAATCGGCACGGTTATAGATACACCGTAAGGGAAAGTCTGAGAATACCCTATTTCAAGCCCGCAAGCTAAACCAGCGATTGTTATCCCCAGCCAGCCTCCGAGAAAAGCAGCTAGCATACGAGACGGGTCTTTAGATTTAAAGACCCTAACTGTAAGCCGATAAATTGCATAGCCAATTAATACGTCGATTATAGCCATGTTTAGAGAGTTTGCTCCGAGGGCAGTTATTCCACCATCGTGGAAGACTAAGCATTGAACAATCAGTACTATAAACATTGTTAGAAAGCCAAGCCATGGACCAAGCATTACTCCGGCTAATGCGCCTCCAACAAAATGGAGACTTGTTCCGCCGGGAATGGGCCAGTTCAGCATTTGAGCGGCAAATATACTGGCGGATAAAACCGATACTAGCGGCGTATTCTCAGTATTTAAAGTCCTTCTAATTCTTTTAAATGCGAAGACTCCATATATCACTAGCAATACATAGGTGAGTATGATTACTGCGGGATCTAGGAAACCGTCAGGTATATGCATAGAAACCCTGGTAAATAGTTACCAGGCCGAATATAAATATTACTTTTTTAAAAAATAGTAGTACTAAAATTGGAAACAACTAGAGAGGCAGTTTTACAGTTAAAGGTCTTATTAACAAAACTTAAACTTATTCATGGAGAGCCGGCCCAATTTATGCTTTATAATAAGTCTCCAAATTACGAAATGATGTAGATAATTGGTTAAGCTGAGAAATAAGTGGTGGCGTCTACGGAAGTTTTAAGACACCTATCTCCTCTAGACTTTCTAAATCGTTCATCTTTATCATTCTATTCGAAATCGTGTATAAAGTGTTACCGATGTAGAGCGCCCGTTCAATCGCATAGTCGGAGTAGAACCAGTATCCACTTTTAAGGAAGTCATCTGAACTCTCTATGTGTATAATTCTGCCTCTTAGGCTTATATCGTTCTCAGTTATTTTGAAGATGTAAAGCCCCTGCCAGACGTAATCTCCGTAGGTGTTCGGAGGGACACCATTAGGATATTTAGATTCATCTATCTCAGCCAATAAAATGGAATGGCTAGGAGATTAAGCTTTTTGTCAAATAATAGAGCCTTATGATTATGTAAAACTGGTGAGTCTGTTCCCCTATCACCTATTATAATGTTGTCTATCCCCCTTGGATGTTCAACATCGCTTACATCAAAAAGCGATATTTTCACACCTTGATACCATGTGAAGTCGCCTTCTTCAGCTTCAACAGTCCACTTACCTATACCTATTAAATGGTTCTCATCGTAGGGGTGGAGGTAGTCTGAGTATCCGGGTATCTTAAGCTTGCCAAGCACTTTCGGATTGGCGGGGTCTCCGAGGTCTATGACAAATAACGGATCAACCTTCTTGAAAGTTACTAGATAGCATCTGTTGCCTATGAATCTAGCCAAGTACATTCGTTCACCAGGCGCTAGCCCTTCAATCCCACCGACGATAGCTAAGCTCATGTTTAACACGTAGACATTGCTCACTATCGGATTCTCACTTTCACCTGAAGTAATCGTAGAGAATAAACCTCTAAATACTTGTTGATTCGCCATGGTGGCTATTCTAAAATAGCCGCCGTATTCATCCATTGAAAACTGATTTAAAACTAAACCTGGAACTGAACCGCTTAACTCGTACTCTATTTTTCCACCTTCTATGTGAATTTTATGGATCTCGGTTGTTATACCGTTTTCAGAATGGCTCGGTACGGCAACGTAAATGTTGTTTAGGGATACGTAGATGCAACTAGCATATCCAAATAAGAAGGTCTCATATGTGATGGGTTCACTTGGATCTTTGACATTTATTGCAACTACAACTGTGAAAACTTTGTAGAAGTCCGATGTATTTGAGTAGTAGATCGATGTTGGATCTACTCTTATACTGTGCTTGCCATCGACTATCTCTGGAAGAATAGGTTCTTCGTCCATCAAATATATTGGGGAAGATGCCAATACGTAGACGTAGTCTCCAATCATTCTAGAGTTGAAGACTTAAGCGTCCCGCTTATAGTAGTACTTCTGACGAGTATAGGTGCTTCAGCGTTTTTCACATCGTAGATGAGTACAGACAAACTTGGTTCTACGAACAGTATGTCCTTACTCTTTTTCTCAGAGGTGTTTTTCACAAGACAGTAAACTCCATTGTAGATTATGATCAGCCTCTTGTCATTTATGAAAAGACCTGAAACTACACCTTCTACAGAGATTTCCGCTGAAAGCTTTGCTTCATTAGGTGGATAAGCCTTAATTATTAAAACTCTTCCTCCAAGGGTTAAGTATATGTACTCTCCATCTGTTTTAACAGCATCATCTTCATCGACACCCTCAACCTGAATATTCGTCTTCGAATAATCGATATTTGTAGTGGATTTTGTTGTAATTCCGGTAGCTGTGATCGTAATAAATCTCTCTACGTCTACTGGAAGCCATGGAGAACTCATACATTTATTTAAGAAGTTTTTTAACTCTTCATAGGATGAGAATTTTTAAGAACCGCGTGATTTTGCATATTTACGTTCGGATTGTTTGATGATGCATTATTGCTCATCCCAGGTAGTATTAGGAGCAGGGGTATGCCGAGCATAAGGATAAATGAAAACGCTAAGATAAATCCCTTTTTGGTTTGAAGTTTAAAGGTTCTAATTCTAGACATAAAAACATCAACTGTATCGGTATGTTTTCGTCTACTTAATACTAGAGATTAGAATGCATGTTCTAATGCCTAGAACATAAAAGGTTAAGTTATGATTACTCGCGTCGAGAATGGATTGTATTTCCTTCTAAGTGGCTAAGTTTCACTTAGCAATCAAACCCAAGATTCATTTGGATAGAGTACATCATGTTAAAAAATATTTCAACTGTATAATGTTGATGGACATATCTAAAGAAGGAAAATATTCAAAGGTGGTCGAGGATTCTTTTATTAAGTTTAACGCTCTTAATTTTACGAGCCCCGGAAACAGCTTTGATATCCCTTAAAGTCGGACTTACCTAGATCGATCTAGGATGCTCTATGAAGCTAAATTAGAATAGCTAGGTCAAGGTAATTATGTTAGATTCTCGGAAAAACTCTAGACGAAAAGGCTCCAAAGCTTATAGAGGCTGGGTTTGGATACGTACCGCATTCAACGGTATAATCTTTTCTAGAAAAAGAGCGTAAACGTTTACTTGAAATTTAAATGTTTATAAGAGATAGGCTTATAGGTGTTGATAATTTTACCTTGACTTATATCGACTTTAAAACCTTTAATCGGAGGAGGCGTATTTGCTAATCAAAGAGGTTATACTTGAAAACTTCATGAGCTACGAGTATGGTAGAGTTAGGCTTAAACCTGGACTCAACATAGTATGCGGTCCCAATGGAGCAGGTAAATCCAGCATTCTCCTTGCAATATCTGTTGCACTTGGACAAGCGTATACAGAGCGCGGTAGGAGGCTTAGTGATTTAATCCGTAGAGGGAAGGATACGGCTAGAGTTACAGTTGTCTTGGATAATTCCCCCAAGGGAGGCGTACGACCTATACCGAGTTGGAAATCCGATGTTTTTAGACTTTCAAGAGTTTTGAGAGTCGATGGAGAATACCGTTTCTATGCGAATAACAAGCCTGTTTCAAAAGCTGAGGTTGTAGATATCCTTGAAAATTTTGGAATCAATCCAGATAATATGCTCCTCATAATGCATCAAGGTATGGTCGCATCTTTCGCATACGTTCCATCTAACGAGAAGCTATCTATGCTTGAGGAAGCCGTTGGCTTAAGTAGTTACCGTAAAAACGTACTCGAGGCTAGAGATAGACTCACGAAGATTATGGAGGAGGAGAAGACGTTAGATAAGCTTATCGATGAAGCTAAAAGAAACTTGGAGTATTGGGATGAAGAGTATAGACGTTATCTTGAAAAGCTTAAACTCCAGAAGACTCTTGAATCTCTTAAAAACGAGCTCCTATGGGCTCAAGTATGTAAGGCTGAGAAAAACGTGGAGAGCCTCAAATCTAGGATAGAGAGTTTAGCTTTAAGAATTAAGAGGATTGAAGATAGAGTTTCCAAACTTAAGAATTTGATAGACCATGAGAATAGTAGACTTAAAGAGCTTAAAGAATCATATAGAGAAAGCCTAAGTAGGCTTCTCTCAATTGAAGAAGAACGTGCAGCAACTGAAGCTTCTCTAAGCTTAATTTCCAGATTTTTAAATCTGTTTGACAGGGCGAACGTTGATGTTAGAATCTTGGAAACTTTAAACTCTGAAGCCGATAAGCTTTCGAAAAGTCTTCCAGCTTTAAGAAAGAACTCTTCCTCAGCTAGGTATAAGCTTGAAGAACTTGAAAACAGTTTAGAGGAATCTTACAGTAGAATCTTACAGTTTTCAGTTGAGAAAACTCTTTCAGAAGACCAGATGAATAGAATGCTTTCAGAGTTGAGGGATCTTGAAAACAAGCTCACTGAGGTTGAAGGTGAGTTTAAGAAGGCTTTGGCAGAAGCTTCTAAATCTGGTGGAAGAGTCGAAACCGATAGAAACCCGCAGGATATTCAAAGCGAGATTAAAGTGGTAGAGGCTAAAATTGAAACTATAGGTGATGTACCTGAAGATACTAAACAGATGTATGAGCAGCAATTGAACAATTTAAGAAGCTTAGAAGAGAAGGCTGAGAGAGTTCGTGAAAATAGGAGAGCCGCTGAAGAGTCGCTTAAGAACCGTATTACATTATGGAGGAGGAAGATTCAAGAGCTTCTAGAGGAAGTCAATAGAAGCTACTCAACGATACTATCTGCTCTAGGAGCTGTAGGGTATGTTAAGCTTATAAATCCAGATAGTATAGACAATGCTGGATTAGAGCTTTTCATAGGATTTAGAGGTATGGAGCCAACTCCACTAAACCCATATAGTCAAAGTGGAGGAGAGAGGAGCGTAGCCGTAGCCACCTTCCTACTGGCTTTACAGAAGTATATAAAATCTCCTTTTAGAGCAGTTGACGAGTTTGAAGTTCACATGGATATGAGGAATAGGGAGACCTTCCTTCTAAAACTTATTGAAGTCTTAAGGGAAACTGAAGATGCCCAGTATCTGATAATAACTCCGAATCAAATACCCATAGTCAGCGAAGATATACATGTGATAGTTGTTCAAAACCTTCAGGGTAGCTCGGAGGTTGTTGAAGTTGTCGAAGCGTAAGAGAAGACCTATAGAGAGAGTTAGAAGGATAATCCATACCTGTCACATGGTTGAAGAAAGGGGTTTAAACCCATTTAACGTAGAAGTTAGAGAAGAACTTAAAACGCTTGATGAACAACTAGGTGATTTAAAGTCTTATGAAGAACTTTGTCTGGACGTAGAAGCCGTCAACATGCTTACTAAGGTTGTGAAAGCTCAGAAGGATTGGCTTTCCGAAGAAGCCTCAGTATTTTACACAGACCCTGCGTTTATCGAGCATAAACTCAGGAAAATCTCCACTAAAGCGATTGTTGAAGCGTTTATGAAGGCTTGGAAACCCATAGCATGCGTAGAAGAAATATCTAAAGAAGAGCTTGTAAAGGCTATAGACTACTGGAACCGTTTAAAACCTTTAAAATCAAGGTGGAGTAAGTTCACGGGAGACCGTAAGCTTGGAGGCTATATAGAGCTTGAAGAGCTTAAGAAGCAAGGTTTAATAATTGATGAGACTTTTTACAAGGATCTTGAGAGAGTTCTGGATGAACTTAAAGAGGTGTGTAAAACCAAGGGGTCTGTATCATACTGGAGTTTTATATCTGGCAAGAGCTTTGAAGAAACTGTTAAAAGGGCGTATATGCTGAGCTTCCTATTAACATATGGCTATGTAGAGCTTAAGAAGATCCCATTGAAAGATGATTACATACTAACACCTAGAGAACGCGTTGAAACCAAAGCTCCATCCGAATCGCTACCAATATCGATAGATTATGAACGTTGGAGGAAGTTATCTGGAGGTGAATCTTCTGACTGAAGTTATGCGTGTAAAAATCAGACGGGCAGCTCAACTTCTACTATTCCAGAGACATAGAGAGCCTGGTGTTAAGGGTTGGGAATTAAAGAGAGCCTTGGGTAAGAACTACCTTAAGGTTTTGGAAGTTTTAGATTCAGAACTTGAGAAGATAGGCTTGCAAGTTAAAATGGTTAAACCTAAAGATGTGGAGGACTTAGAAAAAGCCCGTTTCGTGATAACGGTCAGAGAGCCTTTAAACGTCGGGGATGCTACGTCTTCAGGTTGGAGAATCGATGAAATAGCCGCTCTAGCAGCCTCTGTAGCATTCATGATTTCAAAGCATGGAAAGGTTCAGAGAAGGGAGCTTGAAGAGTTTCTGGAAGAAAAATTTCCAAAGTGGTTTATTGAATACTCCATATCTAAATTCATAGGAAGAGGTTATCTTAAAAGGGAAAGCGGAGGAGTTTTAACAATTGGATGGAGAGCTGAAGTTGAAATAGATAAAAAGCTTCTATTAAACCTCATACTTCGATCAAAAACTGAACAGGGTTGAGGCTATTCACCTTCCGCTTTTAGACACTTCTCGCTCTCCCGTATGGCTTTAGCTATAGATTCGAAGACCTTCATACCCTTAACGTTTACAATCGGTATTTGAATACCCCTACCGACGTCTTCAAACTTACTGTATTTAGGATATTCGGCGTAGCATAGTTGACTGATTACGTATATTCCATCTTCATACTCATAGTCGAAGCTTTTCTCAGGAACCTCCATACAAATCAAGAGCCCATCTATCCAAAAGAGCTTTGAAACCTCCATGGAAACCGAACACCACACTAGGTCGTCTTTATTCCTCAAGTCGAGCCCAAGAATTTTTATAACTCTAGGTCTTGAAATTTCAATCTTCGTAAAGACACCAATTCAATGGATTAAATACATCTTATTATTAACTGTTTTCCCATTCATTCTTATACAAGTTTAAGACTGTTAACTCCAATTGACGTGTATACCCAGAATTTTGAGGATTTGCTTCACAGACTCAGCTGTCATCTTTCCATTTCTTACAGAGTCGTCTCTACAGGGATAGATTAATCTATTTTTGTACAATCCAGAGGGGTTTGCTAGATAGAAGAGTTGAATTACAAATAATAACGTATTAAGCTGGCGACTTGTCGCCTCTCGTTCTAGCTGTTCAAGCTCATGTTCGCTTAAAAGCGTCCTTTTACGTAAGGCTTCTATAGCGCCTTCTTTATCGTCATCCATAGCTGATAGTATGTCATCTAAGGTTAAACCATTATCTCTGAGGAAGTCTTTCAAGGCAAGTTTAACATCTATGTAGTCTTCGTCGTTCATAATTTTTCAAATTAAATAAGGAGGGCTGAAATTTAAACCTAGTGCGGGTATTCTTATGTTTAGAGGAGTAAACCTTGCCGATATATGACGCTTGTATAATAGGAGCTGGACCGTCTGGATTATCAACAGCATTATCGGCTTCTATGAAAGGGGCTAGTGTAGTAGTTTTAGAGGAACATAAGAAAGTTGGGTTTTTAAATGAAAGATGTGGTGGTTTAGTCAGCGAAAGATGTCTCAGAAATCTTAAGCTTAGCCTTAAGGGAGAATACGTATTGAACAGGATTTCAGAAGCAGTTGTACATTCACCCAGTGGTTTACTATTGGAAATTGAACTTGGAAGTACGTGTTTAGTATTGAATAGGGTTATGTTTGAAGAAGCTCTAGCTTCAAAAGCCTTAAACAACAACGCAGAGATATATACGGGGGTTAAGGTTAAGAAGTTAAACTTTTACAAGAGCCATGTTGAGGTTGAGACTACCAATGGAGCTTTTAAAAGTGAAATCGCTGTAGATGCTAGTGGAGCTTTAAGCATTTTTACACCAGTAGTGCTAGGCTTAAAACCATCTCTTAGAAGACCTATTCCATCAGCTCAAGCTGAAGCGAAAATTGAGGGTTTAAATGAAGATGAGGTGCATGTCTTCTTGGGAAGATATATCGCACCGGGTTTTTTCGGGTGGATTATACCGTTGAATTCCAATAAGGCGAGAATCGGGCTTGCATGCGAACGTGGAAATCCTGCACTCTTCTTGAAAAATCTACTCAAGAAGTTGAATGTTAAGGAAGTATACGGCATCGTTAAATGGCCTATAATAACTGGAGGCCCATTGCCTAAAACATTTGAAAGTAGGTTTCTATCCGTTGGAGATGCCGCTGGCCAGTCTAAGCCTACAACTGGAGGAGGGATATTCACAGGCACCTTATGCGGTTTAATCGCAGGTATGGCTATAGCGAAGAAGACGGAGGGTTTAGTTAATACGCCTAAATTCTACGAGAAGACTTGGAGAAGACTATTGGAATATGAATTTAAAGTGCAACTGTTATATAGAAGGATTTTTAGAAAGCTAGACGACAAGACATTAGATTACGCCATTTCCTTTTTAAATGGTATCGGCTGGAGGGGTCTTAAAGACTTTGACTACCATTCTAGGACCATTGAAGACTCCCTTAGAAACGTCAACGCGATTAAGAGCATTTTTAGAAAACCAAAAATGTGCCTGTTGGCTTCAGCAATAATTTTAAAAACTATTGAAGGCCTGCTGGTAAATTCTACGTTAAAATAAGCTTCCTACATCAGAGAGTTAAGCTTAAATTGGATTGAACCGATTTTAAATCTACATGAAACCTATCCCCTTCCGAGATGTTCATCTAGACTTCCATACGAGTGAACATATCAAAGACGTTGGAGTAGACTTTGATCCGGAGGAATTTGTACATACACTCATTAAGGCCCATGTAAATACCATATGCGTTTTCGCTAGATGCCATCATGGATACTGTTATTATCCCACTAAAGTCGGTGTAGTACACCCAGGGTTGAAACGTAGAGACTTACTGGGTGAGATGATAGAGGCATTAAAAACTCACAATATCAGCGTTGGAGTCTATACAACTGTAGCCTGGGATGAATTAAACGCAAGACTACATCCTGAGTGGCGTCAAGTTAAGCCAGATAAGAGCTTTGTTGAAACGGGCTATTGGAAGTGGCTTTGTTTAAACTCTCCTTATGTTGATTGGGTTGAAGCACACGTTAGAGAACTACTGTCAAATTATCAATTTGACAGATTTTTCATAGATATAGTGATGCAGTGGTTTGATGGATGTGTATGCGACTACTGTCTTTCAGACATGGAGAAGAACGGGCTTAACCCGGAAAATCCATCCGACCGACGCCTACAAGCAATACGTGTTCAGAGAAAATTCATGAAACGTATGAAGTCCATCGTAGAAGAATATGACCCTGAAATTGCAGTATACTTTAACCGTAGCTGGATCCTTTCAGCACACCCAGAGGCGAATTTAAGGGAAGACTTAAAATACTACGGTTATGTCTCCATAGAATCTCTTCCAACTGGTGGATGGGGCTACAACCACTTCCCCCTTATGGCGCACTACTTGATGAACAAAAATATCCCCCTGCAGTCGCTTACAGGACGGTTCCATAAGTCTTGGGGCGATTTTGGAGGGCTTAAAAATAGAGTAGCTTTAGAATACGAGTGCTTACGTGTGGCGGTTAGAGGCATTAGGATTGGGGTCGGTGATCAACTTCATCCAAAGGGACGGTTAGACCCAGCCACATATAAGCTGATCGGCCATGTATACAGTCAAATAGAAAGACTTGAGCCATGGCTCATTGATACGGAGCCTGTTGCAGACATTGGGATACTGATAGCCAATGGAACGGGTTCAGAGGGGGTTCTTGGGACAGATTTAAATTCTGAAGAAGGGGCTATGCGAATTCTCATGGAACTTGGGCATCAGTTCCTCATAGTTGATGAATGGGACGATCTTTCAAAGTTTAAACTCTTAGTTCTCCCAGACCACGTATACTTGTCTGAAAATTTAACAGATAAACTTGAAAGATTTTTGAAGAACGGTGGGAGAATTATTGCAAGCTATTTCTCAGGTCTCATGCAGAAGACAAATGAACCCGCTTTAAGAAATTGGCCAATTCAATCTATTAGGAGGAGCCGCTATTCTCTGAATTACCTGAGGCCAGTGGGGAGTGAGGTTGGATTAGATGTCGAAGAATACGATTATGCTCTCTACGAGCCAGCAGCGTACGTAGAAGCAACTACAGAAGCTAAAACATTAGCTAAAGTTGTAGAGCCGTATTTTGACCGTACGGCTGCGCACTTCTGCTCCCATCGTCAAACTCCTCCCGATAGAGATAGCGGCTATCCAGCTATTGTGAGAACATCCAACATCGTATACTTTGCTTTCCCAGTATTTAGAGCTTACAGGTTGCATGGATTTTCAATATATAAGATTCTCGTCAGAAATGCTATAAACTATTTAATGCCTGAGCCAGTTTTAAAGCATAATCTACCGTCTACTGCTGAAGTCGTAGTACGCCATCGAAAAGATAGCTACATTGTTCACATACTTCACTATGTCCCTCAACGTCGAGCCGAAGGAATAGATATAGTTGAAGATGTACTTCCCATAAACGACGTTAAAATTGCACTACGTGGACGCTTTAAAAGAGCGTATTTAATCCCCGAGAAGTATGAACTTAAAACTGAATGGCTGGAAGATTATACGAGTGCAACTATTCCAACGGTTAAAGGCCATGCACACGTAGTTTTTGAAATTTAACGAGCTTCAAAACCTTTTTAAGCATTAAACCAGCCTGCAATTTCTCCAATAATATTTTAATGTTTTAAAGGGTTATACATCAGAATATTTGTAAATGCTTACGAGCTCGAGAGAGTGAGAACTTTGGTTTTTATAGTACCGTCAAATTTTAGAATTTACAGTTTTTCAGCAACCCATAAACCGGTTTTAAAGGTTAAACCAGATAGCTTGATTGTGTTCGAGATTAGAGATGCCTTTGACGGGCAGCTGGATTTAAGCAGAGAATATCTGATAAATATCGATGCAGTTGATAGAAGTAGGGTTAACCCTGCAACAGGACCTGTTTGGATCGAAGGAGCTAAGCCTGGACATACCATTGAAGTTGAAGTATTAAATGTGGAGGTTGGAGATAGAGGCTTCATAGGCCGGAGAGTATTTAAAATACTCAATGATACGATTGAGGTTAACTCTTTCAGAATACCTATAAAACCAGTGATAGGTGTAATCGGTGTTGCTCCACCTAAGGGTGAGGCTTCTACAATGGAGCAGGGTGATTTCGGCGGAAACCTAGATACTCCGGAGGTAACTGTAGGCTCAAGAGTCTTACTTCCAGTTTGGGTTGAGGGGGGATTGCTTGCTCTAGGAGATGTGCATGCATCTCAAGGGGATGGCGAAGTCTCAGGTCAAGGTTTAGAAGTTCCAGCTAAAGTTAAAGTAAGGGTTAAACTTCATCGTGGATGCATCTTAGATAAAGTCGTAGTTGACTATGATGGAAATTTAACGATTCTAGCCTCCTCAGAAACTTTAGAAGATGCTATAGGTGAAGTTTTGAATGCCGCTAAGAAGCTTCTTCAAAAAGCTTTCAAAATAGATGAGCAAACTGCTCTAACCCTGTTAAGTCTTACTTCAAACCTTGGAATTTCACAAATAGTCAATCCGAAGAAGACTGTGAAGATTAAAATACCTAAAAACGTTTTTCCAATAGATTTGGGAATTCTCATAAACGACTACAGTTAAAGTCATCTTGGTGATCTATTTGGAGAATCTAGTTAAAGATCCATGTTTCACCTTAGGACTTTGGAAAATAGTCTCTAAACCTGAAGAGGTTAAAATTTCTTCAGACAGAGTTCAAACCCCAATTGGAGTAAAAGATTCTTTGAAAATTGAAAGTTTCGGATGGAGTGAGTGGTGTCTAGTATACAGTGAAAAACTGCAGGTAAAGCCTAGAGAAACGTATAGATTTAATGTACGTATGATGCTCAATCTTGAAGATAGAAAAGCTTCAGTGGTCTTAGAGCCACAGGTCTTAGATGAGAACGGTAAGAAAGTTAAAGTTACAAAGAAGAAGTGGGCGGGTGACAGTGGTGAACCGTTTTTCGTAGAAGACTTAGGGTCTTGGAGAGGTGGTGTAATTGGAGCTACTGGTAAATGGTGGTGGAGGTATATGACTGGGGGCTTCATGATTCCAGATGGTGGGGTACAAATGAATTTGACTCTATATGGAGCCGGGCCGGGTGAGGTTTGGGTAACTGGAGTGGAACTTTACAGGAACTTCTACTCTATAGTGAAAACAATAGAACCGCCTAAGATTCCGGAATATCCCAAAGCCGTAGTATATAAGAGGCTTAAATTGGGCGAATACGCTGGGAAGGTTTTGAGAATCGGTGATTTAAACGGTGATGGTAAAGTTGAACTTCTATTCGCGCAGAAGATAAATCCTAAACCAATTAAACAGAGCAACGTAAATTACGTAGCCGTAAGATGCCTTACGGCCGTTGACCTCAATGGAAATATTCTGTGGCAATTGGGCGAGCCAGATCCATCTGGCTACGAAATATGGTCCGATCTTCCAGTACAAGTCTTCGACTTTAATAAAGACGGCAAAATGGAAGTATTATGTTGCAAAGACTTTAAAATAATGCTTCTAGATGGGGCCACGGGAAATGTTATCGCTGAAACAGATACTCCAGAATCTAATCCAGGTGAGGGGTGGGGTGAGGGACCTGAAGACGGATTTCCGAGAATTCTAGGAGATTCTATAACGATATGTAATTTGACCGGATGCGATCCGGGTGACTTCATCCTTAAAGATCGGTACAATAATCTCTGGGCTTACGATCGGGAGTTTAACAGATTATGGTCTTATACGGGTAAAATGGCACATTACGCTCAAATATATGATGTAGATGGAGATAGATTTGATGAAGTATTCTCAGGAGATGCGCTAATAGATCAAAATGGAGAGGTTTTATGGCGTATAGATCTCTACGGCCACTGCGATAGTTCAATTTTCTATAGGGATAGGGAAGGTCGTCTCATACTCGCCTTAGCATATGAAGATGGAGGATTCTACTTTCTAAATGCTTTAACTGGTGAAATTTTGAAAGAGTGGCATTTAGGACATGGACAAGGAGTGAACCTAGCGAGTTATAGACCAGATCAACCCAATGGTTTAGCTATTGCAGCCAATACTTTCTGGGGTGGAGCATTCTGGTTTATCTTCAGCTTAGAAGGAGAAATCCTCCATGTGGATTTTACTGACGTTTACGGCTGGGTTCCAGTCAACTGGTCTGGAGATGGCATAGAACTCATTGGATCAGCCTATGGTCTATATGATGGCTATGGCAGGATGGTTGTTGAATTTCCGGATCCACACAATGGGAAGGTATGGGTGTACAACATATGCGGAGACCCACGGGATGAAGTGATCGTCTGGAATGATAGGCTTTTATCCATCTATACGCAAGATAGAGGTTTCAGAGGCCTTAAAATTTACGCACCTAAACGTAGACTTTACAATCAGACCTTTTACGGAAGCTTTACCTCAGAGCCTAATTGGATCAATGTCAATCCATAGCCTATAGAGGAGCCTTTTCAAGAAAATTTGAAGGGGGACGTTTACCACTTTAATCCAACGGAGGCTAGAGCCTCCTTAAGGTATAGATTGTAAGGACCTAGTTTACCTCCATAGTTTGCTGAGGTTATTTGCACAACTCCTGGTACCTCAATTGCTGCTTTTATTCCAACACCTAAAGCCTTCTTAACGCTATCTAAGTTTACACCGTTTATAACGATTTCATATACGCTATTTACGTTTTCAGGAATCATACTGTTCTCAACAACTTTCTTAAGCGTTGGACAGAAGAGGTGATTCGTTGAAGCTTTAAGTTTGTATTTCATAGATCCAACTTTAGACCCAGACCTGCAAATTCCACCTGGGAAAGGTGTGATAACCCCTTTTACTTTTCTAATAGCTTTTACCGCTTTCTCAGCCGCCTCTAAACCGCTCTTCCAATTTTCAGCTAAGATTAGAAACATTCCACCAGCTATACCTTTCATTATTCCAAAGCTTTCCTCTATTATAAACTCCCCCTCCATAACGGGTACTCTCCAAACATCTCTGTTAAACATTCGATCTTTGGTTTGAAAACCATCTCCAAAGGATGCTAAACTCTTACCAGCTTTAACCCTTCTCTTGGCTTTAGTTAAGCTATCGAATACTGCCGTTGTAGGGCATGTTAAAACACATTGGCCAACTCTAGCTAGAAACTGCGCTTTAAGCAAAAACCTGTCAGAGTGGTAGATTTGAACGAGAACTCCAGGTCTACCATCCGGAGTTTTATCAGCCGGAACAAGAGCCTCTATTCCACATTCAGCAGGGCTCATTATTATCGAAGTACCAAATCCGACAACAGCTCTAGCGGAGTTTAAAGCCCACCTATAGCTCTCAGCGGTCACTAGAAACCTCATGTACCACATGGGAAACATCTCTGTGAAAGTATTAACAATTGTTAAAACATTACCTGTGGAAGGTTGTTCAACTATGAGGTCTCCAGTCACCCTATTTTCTGAAAATTTAAACTGTTCGCTCTGCGACATGTCTAAACCCGGTTTTGAATTTCATCTTCATCTTCTTTTAACGTTTTCGCTTATGGGAAACAATGACAAAACACATCAGATTTCAACTTTAAAATCGACCATTTTATAAGGCTTTAGAAAAATCTAAAAGTAAATAGAAGGCAAGGTATTAGAGGTGTTCGATTTTGGTGGTTAAAGTCGGATTTGCTAAAATTGGCAATATAGGGTCTGCGCCCATGATAGAGTTTCTGCTAGATGAAAGGGCCGACCGGAATGATGTAGATGTAAGGATTGTATCTTCGGGAGCGAAAATGGGTGTTGAACAGGCTGAAGAAGTTGCCAATAAACTTTTAGAGTTTAAACCGGATTTCGTAGTTGTCACAAGTCCAAATGCATCTTTACCAGGCCCAACTAGATTAAGAGAAATTCTGGCTGAGAAAAACATTCCAGTAATAGTCGTCTCAGATGCACCGGCAAAGAAAATAGTTAAAGATCTTCAAAGCAAGGGTTTTGGCTACATAATCGTAATGGCAGATTCCATGATAGGCGCTAGAAGAGAGTTTCTAGATCCTGTTGAAATGGCTCTCTTCAACTCAGACCTAATTAAGGTATTAGCTGTTACAGGCGTATTCAATATAATTCAAGTGGAGCTGGATAGAGTTATAGATGCCTTCAAGCAGAATGTGAAGCCAACCCTACCGACGATTATAATAACTAAGGATAACGCTGTTGAGGCTGCAAAATTCGGTAATCCGTATGCTAAAGCTAAGGCCATGGCGAGCTTTGAAATAGCTAGAGTTGTTGCAGATTTAACGGTGGAAGGCTGTTTCATAGTTAAAGAGTGGGAGCGTTATACCGCTATAGTGGCGGCAGCTCATGAAATGATGAGGTACGCCGCTAAGCTGGCGGATGAAGCAAGGGAATTGGAGAAGTCTAACGACAGCGTTTATAGGGCTCCCCACAGTAAAGCGGGAGTCATACTCTCTAAGAGAAAACTTATAGAGAAGCCTGCTGAACAAGTTTAATAAATGCGTGAACATAGTAAGCGGAGTCTAATGGAGAGTTATAATCTATCAGCGTCTGTTTATGACCAACTTTATGGTGAAGAGCAGGAAGCTAAGTATGCAGAAGGACCCCACCTGTAAACGGCTTAACTGTTTTAGACGCTGGATGCGGCTCCGGGCTTCTACTTGAAAAATTGAGTAGATTAACTAGTTTAGCTGTTGGTGTAGATTTCTCCGAGAGAATGATTAAAATAGCGCAGAGTAAGATTAAGTTGGAGAACGTAGAGTTTGTAATTGGAGATATTGAGAACATGCCGTTTAAAAACGACACCTTTAATACTGTTTTTATGTTCACCGTACTCAATAACACTCCTAAACCATTACAGGCTTTAAGTGAAGCTTGGAGAATTTTAAAGGAGGGGGGTTACTTGGTGGTTAGTTTTCTTAAGAAGGTGTTTACAAAGGATGAGGCGGAAATGCTTTTAAATGCTAGTGGATTTGAAATAATTAACCAATCTGGTGAAAAAACTAATGATTACATCTACGTATGTTCGAAGAAACCTTTTTATCACACTCCACAGTAGAGGAGGTAGAAGCCAATGGTAGAACCTAGTAAGAAGCCTTTAAACATGTTGATACGGTATAGGAACAACATAATCCGAATTAAGTTGAAGAACGACTACGAGTACGTGGGTAGAATGTTACTATGCGACAGCTACATGAACCTAATACTAACGGATGCCGACGAGTATAAAGGCAACGATCCGTCAGCCCACTATGGCAATATCTTCATAAGGGGAAACAACATACTATACATACAACTTAAGGCTTAGCAATTACTCACAGTAATAAAAGCTCGACCGCAAACCTTAATTTGAAATCCCGCGTATCCTTAAAACTAGATACACTATGACAATAATATCAATAGAGAAACTAAACCGTAAGCCAGTTTCCGAGCAGGCCGTGGAAATAGTTGAGAGGAAAGCTGAGTGGTATTAATCCGCTCAGCCCTCAGAGGACTCGGACATCCGGATTATATTTGCGATGCCATTATGGATTCTGTATCAGTGAATTTAAGCCTAGAATACCTCAAGCGGTTTAATATGATAGCACATCACAACATAGATAAGGCTCTATTGGCCGCTGGTGAGGCTGAACATAGGTTTGGAGGAGGAGTTCTAAAGAAAGCCATGCTCCTTATATTTGGAGATAGAGCTACCTATGAGGTCGGCGATGAATACATTCCAGTAGATGAAGTAGCCATAAACACTGCTAAGAAGTGGTTTAGAGAGAATCTTAGATTTGTAAATCCCGATGTGCATGTTAAATATCAAGTTGAGCTTAAAAGAGGGTCTGAAGCTTTAAGAGACATATTTGAACGTAAGACTAAAGTCTTAGGAGCTAATGACACTTCAGCAGCCGTCGGGTATGCTCCTATGACGGATACTGAGAAAATTGTTTTAGAAACCGAGAGGTTTCTAAATTCCAAGGAGTTTAAACGTGAACACCCTGAGAGTGGTGAGGATGTTAAAGTAATGGGGTTTAGAAAGGGAAACAGTCTTGAATTGACGATAGCCATGGCTTTTGTAGATAGATTTATAGAGTCTGAAAACGCCTACTTTAAACGTAAAGAGGAAATTCTTGAAGAGATAAAGAGATGGGCGAGTGAAAGGTATACAAATGGAAGGGTAAAGGTTTACTTAAACACGTTGGATAGAAGAGGCAGGGGTGTTAAAGGAGTATATCTTACAGTACTTGGAACTTGCGCCGACGATTCAGACTCGGGGCAAGTTGGTAGAGGAAATAGGGTTAACGGTATAATACCGCTGAACAGGCCAATTAGTAGTGAAGCGGCTGCTGGTAAAAACCCGGTCTCTCATATAGGGAAGATATATAACGTATTAACTTATAAAATAGCGGATAGAATTTACAGGGAGGTTTCAGGGCTTAAGGAAGTATACGTATGGCTTCTAAGCCATATAGGTGAGCCCATAGATAGACCTAGAGTAGCGGCGGTTCAAGTAATTCCTGAGAAAGGTTTGAAAATTAAAACGATTAGAGAGCCCATTGAGGCTATAATAATGGATGAGCTTGACCACATTCAAGATTTCTGCCTAAGCTTAGCTAAGGGACTGATTAGTATATGTTAAAACTTAGGATTGGCGCTGATTAGGGTAAGGTTCTTCAACGATTCTAAACATTTTTTCTACGAGTAAAGCACGGCTAGAGTTAAGAAGTCAGCATTTCAACCGATGACGTGACGCCCATAGGTGATTGAATTGAGTATACGGAATGGAGATGTGGAGAAAGCTCGAGAACTTATGATGAATTTTACCCATCGTACAGGGCTACTACCTGGTAATAAGCCTCGCCGTTATCTTTGGACCGATGCATTTGCAGTGTGCAATTTTCTAGGGCTATACATTCATACAAACGATGAAGCATATAGAGAACTTGCAATCCGCCTAGTCAATCAAGTACATCATATACTGGGGAAATATCGTGAAGACGACTCTAGAGTCGGCTGGATTAGTGGACTTAAGGATGAAGAAGCTGAACAACATCCAACAATAGGTGGCTTGAGAATAGGTAAGGAACTACCTGAGAGGAAAGCAGATGAGCCGTTTGATTGGGAGTTGGAGTGGAAACGGGATGGACAATACTATCATTATCTAACAAAGTGGATGCATGCGTTAAATAAAGTAGCTTTGGTAACTGGAGATTTAACTTATAATAGATGGGCTATAGAACTTGCAAAAACAGCTCACTCAAGATTCACCTATACTTTGCCAGATGGACGTAAACGTATGTACTGGAAGATGAGCATAGATCTCACCTATCCACTTGTTTCATCTATGGGTCAACACGATCCATTAGACGGGTTTATCACGTATAATGAACTTCAGGCCACGGCACCGAGGGAGGCTGAGTGGCCTAGTTTAAAGGAAGAAATTGCAGATCTGGCCAGTTTCTATGAAGACTACTGGATTACAGACGACCCATTGGGTATAGGGGAGCTCCTCTCAAACGCTTATAAAGTATCTCAATTGATTCGTAAGGGATATTGGAATAGGATAGACCTGCTACTGAGGATTCTAAATGACGCGTACATAAGCTTGGAGGCTTTTTTAAAGAAGGAATTTACCATTCTCCAAGCCGAAGAGAGACTTGCATTTAGAGAACTGGGATTATCCATTGGCTTGAAATCCTTAGATAGATTATGGAAGATCATAAAAGAAGTCCCTATTTTAAATGAAAATGAAGAGGTTTTACTTATCGTTAAAGTTCTACGATCTTACACAACATTAGCTAAAGATATTGAAGAATTCTGGCTTAAACCTGAGAATAGGAGCGTGGAGACCTGGATAGAGCACATCGATATAAATGAAGTAATGCTCGCGACGAGTTTAATACCAGATGGGTACCTTGAAATATAATCATGAAGGAATTTTAACAAATCAATTGTACAATGGAGCTCATCAACGTTCCAATCGACGGGATTATTATAGATTTTGTGGAACAGAGAGTTTATGGAAATGTTAACACATATATACTCGAAGCTTCTTTTAATGTTTTAAGCATTGAGGGATTTATATGTCTAAGGCTAAACCAATCATACAGATTGAAAATGTTGTAGTTTCTGTTACATTAAATCAATCTCTTGACTTAATGTCCGTTGTTAGAGCTCTACCAGATACCGTAGAATATGAGCCTGAGCAGTTTCCAGGGTTAATATTTAGGCTTAAAAAGCCTAAAACGGCGACTCTAATCTTTAACTCTGGAAGGATGGTTTGTACGGGAGCTAAATCTGAAGACCTAGCAATAAAAGCGGTTAAAAGAGTGATCAGAGAGCTTAAACGAAGTGGAATAGTATTGATAGGTAAGCCTGAAATTAAAATTCAGAATATAGTGGCTTCGGCTAATATGGGTGGTAGGATAGACCTTGAGAAGGCTGTTTTTACTCTTGGAAGAACAATGTATGAGCCTGAGCAGTTTCCAGGGTTGATCTACAGGATGGATGACCCTAAGGTAGTCATCCTTCTTTTCGCAAGTGGCAAGCTTGTGTGTACTGGTGCTAAGAAAGAAGAAGAAGTTAAACAGGCAGTTTATAAGCTTCAGAAGAGGCTTGAGGAGGAAGGTCTTATAACTTACGAGTAGAGTAGTTTTTACAGACCCTAGATATAGCTAGCAGAACATTTGGCGGAGCCACCATAGTAAATACTCTAATATACTTTGCATCTGTAATTTTCCTTATGATTTCTCCTCTTCCGACTTCCAGATACCCATCTAAAATTGATGACGCGTATAGTTCGGCTTTCTTACTGCTCAAAGTCATATGTCCTGTAAAGTATAGAAGCTCTGCTAAATCCCAAGCTTGATCACCGCCCATAGATGACTGTTCAAGGTCTAGAAAATAGACCTTGGAGTCGAAAAGCTTTATGTTTTCAGGTTTTGGATCACCTAGAACCATTCCACGGTTATGTACTTCAGCCATAGCCTTCCCGACACTTCTACAAACTTCCAGTGTAGAAGATTCAACATCGTCTTTCGAGAATAACTGTGAAAGCACTTCATCAAATGTTTGTCCCGGTATGTACTCTGTGAGGAGGAGTTTATCCGCTAGACTTATGTAGATGATTTTCGGGCTTGGTAAATTCCACTTTGAAAGCCTTATGAAGGCAGAATATTCTTTAAGCATCCTAGTTTTACCTTTAAGAGCGAACTTTTGAACACCTAAAGTCCATATGCTTAACGGGAACCATTTGAAGCCATACCAGTCTTTAAATCTTTTAAGAACTACTCTGTTAAGCTCGCCGTTTTTACGTAGAGTTATGAGATCTACAAAGTTTAGGGTTCCACCAAGCTTTTCAATAGATTCTACTTTAAACCCCTTAAACCGTTGAATTTTCTCAGTAAGAGCTTCAGGGGAGAAACTCTCTAAAACACTTACGTAACCGGCGGAAGACGGCAGGTATATGTAGAGCTCTGGTTGTTCAAGAGTACCACGACCCTTGAGGCTACTCCCCCTAAAGACTTTAGATGCAAACTCCCAAGCAACTTTCATAGGGCTCATGCTTCTACCAGCATATCCGTGTGTGATGTAAGCTCTCGTAGCCCGCTCTACTTCTTTAAATATCGATAAAACCCTCTCTGAAGCCTTTACATCAGGACTTTTAACCGGAACTACGTATCCATTTTCAAACCTCACTATACCCTCAGCTTCAAGCTTTTTTAAAGCTTCCATAAATCCCTCCATCATTACTGGAAGATTTTTAGATTTAAGTTCGTCTGAAAGTATTCGACTGTAACTGTATTTCACTGGTGGGTATATGCTGGCCCTCTTCCAGAGCTTCTCGTAGAGAAAGAACTCTGGCTTAATTCTTAGATCCGTATACGCTTCTGGATATTCAAACTTTAAGCTTGTAAGAGTCTCCAATATCACCCTCATCTTAAATTTGACTGAGGCTTCTTTAAGGTACTTAGCTCCCTCAATAGGTATGAAGGGCGTTAAAAGCCTACCGACTACAAATTCTCCAAGCTCACCCTTTTCAAGGTCGAGCTCGAAAAGAGCCTTATCAACGGTTAGAACGGCAAATAGGTACCCGCAGTATTCCTCGTACAGGTAGAGTATGCCCTTGCCATAGTTTTCGAGAATCAATAGAACATCTACATCACTGGATGGTTTTGCATATCCAGCTACTCTAGACCCGTAAAGGGCTGAAGCTACTATACGACAGCCATATCTGGATGCAATTTTACTGGATAGTTCCGCGGCCAGTTTTAAAACGTCGGCAACGCCCATGACTTTATCCAAATTATACAATAAGTAAACTGAAAGATAAAGGATTTTTCCAACTACCAGAAGCTCTTCATTAACGCCTTCTTCTCAGCATCTATTATGAGCTCTATAAGTCTATCTGAAGGTTTAGATTCTTCAGACAATATACTCCAAACGTCTTTAAAGCTGAGCTTTTTACTCGCCATGACGAGTAAACCGGTAAAACCGTAAAGCTCTAAGATTCTAGAGGATTCCTTAATATGCTCAACTATCTGAGCCTCCCGTTTTGATAAACGTTTACTGGACTTTTCAACTAGAATTTTCCTAACGACTTCAGCATCTTCACGTGTTATACCGACTTTTGTAGAACTGCATACTGGGCATTTAACGCTGTTTGCTAACTCTCTAAGCCTAACGGAGCCTATAAAATCGTACTTTTCAAGGCAGACGAGCGTTACAACCTCATTTAGGAGCCTAGCTTTTGTAGATTCTATTAGAAGTTTATGCATTTTCTCAGGGGGAATTATATCGGTCTTACGTCCTATACGTTCCATGCCGAGCCTAGCAACAGGTGAAAGCTCATTCAAACCCTCCAGTAGAACTACTTTTAAAGCCCCAGTTTTTATATCATTTAAAACCTTTAGGGTATTCTTAATATCCATATCATTTCTTATAGTCTCATTTAAAGCCTCTTCGTAAACAACAGTACCCTGAAGGCTTTCAACCAAACTCTTCAAGTTTACTGAAGTTAAATCCGCATCCTTCTCTAAAGCTCCAAACCTTTTAGCTACGTGTATAAGCCTTCTTCTAAATAGACCCGTTCTCTCAGTAGCTTTAACAATAATCTGCTCAATTTCCACATCGGATAACCTCATAAGAAGATCGTAGACGTTGTTTGCTGAGAAGCTACCACCTGCATCAAGTATTATTCGGTAAGGGTCATATTGGACACCTACGGTTATACCGTATTGTTCAGACAGTAGAAAGCCCAACAATCTAGCTAGAGTTCTATTGACAAGCGTTCCGAAGCAACAGTTTACCACTATGAAGTTATCCCAACCTTCTATAGTTATTGTCTTATCGCTTGGAATCGGTAAACCCATTTTGCATTGTTCGTAGACTTCACTGAGAGCTCTGGTAAACGTTTCAACACTAGCAGGATACTTCTTAGAAAGTCTACTAGCAATCTCCTCTAAGCTTAAACCTCTCTTAAACATCTCCTCACACTTTCTCCTTATCAATCCAACTTCAACCGCCACTTCGAAGGGGACCGGTATTTCCTCTCCAACCCAACTCGGTATAGCGCCTGTAGGTGAGTCTATGGGTTTAACGTATATCCTATCGCCCATTAAACCCACTATTCTCCACGGGCTTCCACGACATATGAACTTAGTACCAGGTTCGCCAAACTCAGCTACGAAAGCTTCGTCAAGTACTCCAACAGCCGTATCTGTGGATTCATCTATTATAAGGTACTGTTTCTCATCAGGTATCATAGAGAGCCTTTCAAAGTAGTACTCGTACATTTTTCTAACCTTAGCTGGCCTTAAAACGACTTCATCTTCAAATGAAAACCATGCAAGCCTAGGATACCTATTATGCATATATTCTAAAACCTTTACAAGCTCTTCCTTAGATAAATTTCTATATGGGTAGCTTGACCTGACGAGGTCTAGTATCTCTTGAAAACTCCATCTACGCTTATGTATGAGAAGCCCTACGATTTGATGATTTAGAACGTCCAGCGGCTTCTCGGGAATTTTTACTGGCTCGAGCATTTCCCTTTTAGCTCTATAGGCTATCACAGCAGCTTCTAACGTGTCATCCGAATCCATAGTTATTACAACGCCCTTGGCAACTCTACCCACACCATGACCACTTCTACCGACTCTTTGAACAAGCCTAGTAACTTGCCTAGGCGACATATACTGAACAACTAAATCTATATGTCCTACGTCTATGCCTAACTCGAGACTACTGGTACACACTAAACCCTTTAATTCACCATTCTTCAATCCTTTCTCAGCCGCTATTCTAGCTGGTTTCGCAAGCGAACTATGGTGAATACTTACCGGAAAATCAACATCCCAGATTTTAAATCTACTTGCTAATACCTCAGCTATTGGCCTCGTGTTCGTGAACAGTAGAACTGAGCGATGTTGCTCTATGAGATTTCTCATAAACCTCAATCTTGACGCAACTTCTGGATGCGTATAGAGTTTCGTAGAAAGCTCGTAATCCTCAGTTTCAGAAGAGGGGTAGACTATCTCAAGCTTCATCATCCTAGTTGCTGGAACACGGACTATCTCAATGGGCCTACCTACTCCGACTAGAAATTTTGCCACTTCCTCTGGGCTTCCTATGGTGGCGGACAAACCTATTATTTGAAAGTCTCCTTTTTTAAGCCATCTAAGCCTCTCTAATGCTATTGAAAGCTGACTACCTCTCTTGTCTTCAGCAAGCTCATGAACCTCATCTACTACAACCCACCTAACAGTCTTCAAATGTTTTCCTAAAATCCTGCCAGTTAAAACGGCTTGAAGCGTTTCAGGAGTTGTAATTAGAATGTCGGGTGGTTTCTTAGCCTGCAATACCCTCTCTTTAGACTCCGTATCTCCATGTCTTACGGCGACGTTTAAATCCAGCTTACTACACCACCATAGGAATCTATCAAGCATATCCCTATTTAATGCCCTGAGGGGGGTTATGTAGAGGAACTTTACACCAGGCACCTCTCTGTAATGTTTTATTAGCATGTCGAGAATGGGTAAGACTGCAGCTTCGGTTTTACCTGTACCAGTTGGAGCTATAAGTAGAACGTTTTTACCCTCTAGAATCTTAGGTATGGCTTTGATCTGAGGCTCCGTAGGTTTATAAAAACCCCTCTCCCTTAATAGGTCTTTAATCGGTTTAGATAAAAGTTCGTAGACGTTTTCTTCAGTCAACTATTTCTACTAGTAAAGAAAGACTGGTGTTAAATTTAAAGCCTACCAATTTGGAGAATCCTTCCAAACGGCCTTTATGCAAATCCCTGAGAAGCCTAGTTTCCTCATTCAAAAATAGGGAAATTTCCATAGTCTAACATTAAACGTTTTACAATATCGTGTTTAAACTATAATAGAGTCCAAAAGCATGCGATTTTCATGTGCATATAGAATGCAATTTAGACTTTTAAGGCAGATAATTTAATAACGACGCTGTTAAAGTGAAGAAGACATTGTTGGAATTTTCATTGTCTTATGGTTTAGTTATCATTCTCACGGCTGCGAGGATTAGAATAACACCTAAAAGTATTTTGAGGGGGTCTTTTTCAACTGTTCCGACGTATGAAGCTCCGATGAGTGCCCCTAGAATAGAGCCTAAACCCATAACAACTGCTATTGTAGTGGTTTCCCTGTTCATATGACCCATGGTTTGGTGTTTTAGAAAACCTGACGCTACTGTAGGTATAGAGACTAGGAGACTTGCAGTTCCAGCTTCAACAATATCTAAGCTGAAGACGTATATTAGAACTGGGATTCTATACTCACCACCCGCAACTCCTAATAATCCGCATACAACACCTATAGCTAAACCAGCTAGAGTTGCTAGGATAATCTCTTCTAAAGGTCCTAATTCTACGTTGAGCATGGCAAAATCGCCTGTGAAAGGTTCTAGTCCGATTTTAAACCCTACAGTTACTAAGAGTATTGCTAAAGCTTTTTTCAAAGACTTTTCTGAAATTCTACCAGTTAATACTGACCCTACGTAGGCTCCTACGATTGAAGTGGGAGTCATGGCTATTGCAATGTTTAAACCATGTCTAGTTAATAGTCCAAGTTGAAAACGTCTTAGAAACGAGAAAACTACAGTCAATAGACCTATAAGTAAGTTTACAGCAACAGATGTTACAGCTGGAAGCCTGAGAACGTGGATAAGTATTGGTATTCTAAATTCTCCTCCACCAACGCCTATTAATCCGGCAGTAAACCCTAGTAAAGCTCCTGAGCAAAATGCCGTTAACGTTCTGCCAGTTGATAGGCAGGTTTTCAGCGATATTTGACTCCTCTTCAAATATCCTAGCATCTAGGATAGGCGAATTTATAAAGGTAGCGTTAGCGTATTTGTCTAGCCCTCTCAGATTTAACTCGTGGGAAAATCTACAATAGACGAGCCGCGTAAAATAAACTTAACGTGTTCATTGGAAAACTCAGAAGCGCTAAATAGTTGAGGGGATCTATGGCAATGCTAACTTACTCCTACTATAGACCCCTCCTTAACCTCCACCTCATTAAAAGCACCGTTTGCATAATATATGAGCGTACCTGAAGCCTCAGCTTTAACGAGAATCTTACCGTTGACCGTCTCTAAGACTCTTACTAGAGCCGATGGGAGAATATACTCTTTCAACCCTATTACAGCTTTACCATTCTTAACCGGAGCCAACGTAACGACTTCAACGTCAAGTTCTCCAAGAGAGAAGTCTAATTTACCATTTGTTTTTAGCAGGCCGCACTCATTCTTGAATACCTTGTAGTAGGCATATTCTCCACGCTCAACTTTGAAGGGTAACATGTCAAGCGTTAGAGAGTCTTCTATCCTCCTACCTTCTCTATTTACATTGAATACTGCAACCGCTATACCTTCTCCAGCTTTCGAGGCCACCTTCAACAGTACAGGCTCATTATACGGGTCTTTAAACAAGACGTCTTTTGAAGGTAAAGCGGGCTCATCTACTCTTATAAGCCTCCCATCTGACAGCACGAAACATTTAAGTAAACTCATATCCGTTTTCTCCGGCTCCCTATCCGTTATGTAAATGGGCCCACCGCTGAATACCCTAGCTACGGCGTGCACCTTCGCATACGGATCGTATGACATGAACATATCGTAGTCTGGGTATGCTATATGCCCGAATAGTAGAGCGTTGTAAAAGCTGAAGATCGTATGAAGTTTCGCATCGGCCTTCCAGAATGGTATATAATCCATAGAAACCCTCATAGCATTACTGAACAGGAAATTGCTATAGTTTTCAGGAGCCATAGACATGCAGTTTAACATATCTAATCCCCTAGCGTAGACAACTACCTGTAAAGCTAACTCCACATTTTTAGAAGCCTCGCCTACCGTATGATCTCCACCGTATAGCATATGGATGACCCACTGATTATCGACTTTAACAAAATCCACCCCATTATCTTTCAACCAGGAATAGAACTTCTCATAAAATTCAAGTGCTTCATTTAACATAGGTGGTGGAACGTAGCTTTCATTGAACTTAGAGAAGTAGCTTTTAACGTTTAACTCTTCAGCTATGGTTTTTTCAAACCCGCTCCAGTGGACATTTATAGTATGCCATAAACCTACTAGACCTATGTTAAGTTTCTTCAGACTTCCAACAACGCCCTTTAAGCCCTCGGGAAACCTTTCATTAGCAGATAACCTCCTTAAAATTCTACGAGACCAGCCTTCTCTTCTAACTTCATCCTGCCATCCGTCATCTATCACAGCCCATCCCAAACGTAATCCCCTATTTAGCAAACCTTCAACTATTCTAACAACGTTCTCATGAGATAGGTCATCCGTCAGTAGAGCATTCCACGAACACCATCCGATTTTATCTAGGAATATGGGTCTCTTCTTCAACCTCCGAGGCTTAAACATAACATATGAGGAGGCATATTCAACACAAGCTTCTACAGCGTTATATGGGTTATGGTCTACGCTAATAGACGCTATCCAATTCAATTCAACGTTTTTTACAATCTTACCTAAAAATGCTCTAAGCTTTAATCCAGGTTCAATGTATGTTGTAGCAAATCCATCTGTAAGCGTAAGCAACGCTAAATACTCGCCACCATAATCGGCTAGTAGGAAAATACTATAATATGGTATTTGGTCGAAGCCTTCGGATAGCACTGGATAAGACCAGCACGGATAGCCACGAGCATACTCCTCATGCTCAATATAGTTTAACTTAGGGGGATACATAGGATCATTGGGGGGTTTAGGGTTTTCCGGCTTCTTACCTATGGCAAATTGATTATAGTAGCCGAAGGCGTTTGAGTAGCATTTAGCAGTATCCTTATGCGTTGTCAACACCAAAGCTTTATGCGGTCTACTCGATGCGAATTCAATCTCTAACGGTCTTTCAGAATCTAGATTTTTCAGAGACGTTATTGAGAAGCCTAAAATGTACACCTTACCGTTGCATGACACGTATACGTCCACCATTGCATCTCTACAACTGTACCTGTAGACTACATAGCCATTTCCCTTATGCAGATCTTCACACGTACATGTCGACTTAGATTTGTCGGCAAATGTAACGGTAACAGATTTCACATTTAATTGTACGTTTCCTACATCAACAATTAGTTCATTCAAACTTTACACCTTAACTGTTAAAATTGAGGCGACGAGAAGATAAATATATTTCTTCTAAACCTTTTGAAATCTCATACCCTAGGCATCTATTGATAAATTCTTTAACGCTACGTTAAGTCTTAAATTCAAAATGGGTCTATTCAAAGCATACGGAATGCTGAATGAATGTTTCTAAATCCTATGGATGTTCTTCAATTTCCAGATGGTGATTTTACGGTTTGTCAGCAGTTTTAGAATGGTTAACTTTATACGTTTTCAGCGGTCATATTGATGGTCAACTATCCGACAACGGTTATATAATGCCCATTAACAATTTTTTCCTTCATATAGCGAAACATTCTTCTAGTTAATGTTAGATTTAAATGTCGTAGTGGTTGCTCTTGATAAGAATTGGAATAATCGGTTTTGACACATCTCACGCCATTGAATTCACTAAACGTATAAACCACGTAGATATATCTGAAGACCAGTGGGTTTATGGTGCAAAGGTAACGGTAGGCTATCCAGGTGGGCCCTCAAATTTTGCCGATGAAAACATAATCGCGCAGAGGACGCAGCTTCTCAAAGAATTTGGAGTTAAAATCGTCGATTCAGCTGAAGAGATTATCGGTGAAGTTGATGCAGTAATGTTGGAGCAACAAGAGGGGGGATTACACTTTAAGAGCGCTAAACCATTCATAGAAAATAGAATACCGTTGTTTATAGATAAACCATTCACTTGCAGTGTGGCAGATGCGAAGAAGATTTTTGAATTAGCCTATTCTTACGAAACACCAGTTTTCTCAGCTTCATCCTTAAGATACGCTCTTGAAATTCAAAGTTTAAAGTCTAGACGAGACTTAGGTGAAGTCTTAGGGGCTGAAACCTATTCACCAGCGATTTTACACCCGAAAAACCCAGGCCTCTTTAACTATGGCATTCATGGTGTAGAAATGTTGTATGCCATTATGGGGGTTGGATGCGAGACTGTCAGATGCTTTCACAAAGATGACTGGGACGTTGTCGTCGGCATATGGCGTGACAAACGTATAGGAGTATTCAGAGGCATGAGAAAAGGCCCGCATAGTTATGGTTTCACAGCCTTCTATGAGAATAGCATAGTATCCTCAAGCATAGATACACGGTACATTTACAGAGAGTTATTGAAAAAGGTTATTGAAATGTTTCAAACCCGTAAAATGCCGATAGACCCGGAGGAAACAATCGAAATAATCGCCTTCCTAGAAGCTTCATTGAAAACAACTCTAGAAAACTCGAGAGAAGTACATTTAAACGAGTTGATAAACTAAGCTTAATTTTTCAGTGGAAAAACGCCAACAAAGCCGAATAAATACTCTTCCATTCATAAGAAGAAGTCGTACAGCAATCTTTAAAGAAACGTTTAACATAAAGGTTAGCAAACCACTGTTTAAGATAAAAATTGAAGCCGGGGTTGCGGAGCCAGGACAAACGCGCAGGCCTTGAGAGCCTGTGGGCCCTCCGGGCCCTCGTGGGTTCAAATCCCACCCCCGGCGTCTAGTTTCCAAACCTGAAGCCTTTCTCAGTGTTATTGTAAAATCAAAAATTTAGCAATATGTAATATGCGGCCGTAAGAACTCCTTTTTCTCAACCTAACGTGTTATCGACTTCTTGAAAAAGGTGAAATAAGTATCATTGTTTAGGTTTACTCTCAGAAGCATATGGAACGATGTATATGGGTCTTCCCTCACTTAGGGCTTGAGCAGTCTTTCTTCTAGCTCTCTGAACAAGTCTCCATATGGTTCCTCTTGAAACCCCCATCCTCTGACCGGCTTCCTCTTGCGATAACCCTTCGAGATCCACAAGTCGGAATGCTTCAAGTTCAGCCAGCTCCAATAGTATTGGTTCTAAACCTCGTGGTGGGTTAGGGGTAAAACTGTTTATCGGTGGCGTCATACCTAACATAACTGGTTTTGGAAATCTCCCCCTTCTACCATATCTAAATCTTTGACGCCACATTTCAATCACAACTCATTTGACCATCCACTTTAATATATTAGTTATCAGAGAAGCCATCAGCTTCTCCCAATATCCATAGCAAAGCCACTTTCTGATTTTCCCCTCTATACGCATTTCTTCAGCCTCCTACTGGTATTTTATTGTGTTAAACGAAACATTTATATATTTCTGTGCATAATTCATAATTGAAAGTGTGCATAAGCACAAAATAGATTGAGGTGAAAAATATGGCATGGGGTTGGAGAGGTATAGGTGGAGGATGGGCTGGACCATGGCCTGGAAGAGGCCCGTTCAGCTACTTGCCACCATGGCAGAGACCTGGATGGCTGTTTGGGCGTGGATGGTGTTGGTGGCTGTGGGGCTACCCGTATAATCCTTGGGTTTGGGCTAGCTTTCCGTGGCTTCCAAGATGGTGGGCATATCCATATTATGGATACCCCTACTGGCTTCCAACGCCTTATATACCATATTGATGAGGTGTGATTAAAATGGCGTGGTATACATGGCCTAGGAGATATCGACGATGGTGGACTTACCCACCTCAATATCCATACGCATATCCATATATGCCATATGCCTATCCGCCAGTGTATCCACCGCTAGTACCGCCTACGCCACAGTCTCTGGAGGATGAGTTAAAAGCTCTAGAGGAATATAAGAAGGAGCTTGAGGATGAAAAGGCTAGTATAGAGCAGGAGATAAGTGATGTGGAGGCAAGAATAAAAGAGTTGAAGGCCATGCTTGAAAGAGGCGGTAGACCGCCAGGACCGTGAAAACTTTGGGTTTACCGATGAAGCGTTTTCAATGCGGTAACTGTGGGCAAATAATAGAGGTTCCTCAAGGAACACCAAAGCCGATTAACTGTCCAAGGTGTGGAGCGCCAGCAATGATGATTCATAGGCTGAACAAGGGTCCGCCTGGAGGGAGAAGAGGCGGTAGAGGCGGAGGGCCTCCATGGCAGCGGACTCCACCATAATTTCCCCTTTTTTAGTTTTTCAAAATTTTATCTAACCATTGGGAGTTGATTTAGAATATGGTAAAGTTGAAGATAGCTGTGCCAACGAAAGCTTATGCAGGTTTAGAGGACGTTGTTTCAGAGGTTTTTGGCAAAGCTAAAACCTTCACCATAGTGGAAGTTGAAAATGGTCAGATTAGAAATGTACATGTAATCGATAATCCCGCAGCATCTTATGAGTATGGTTCTGGTCCCGTGGCCGTGAAAACGCTTACAGACCTTAAAATTGATTATGTGTTGGCTTCAGAACTTGGTCCAGGTGCTTCAGGACTACTTGAGCGCCATCACATTAGAAAGGTTTTAGTGAAACCAAACACAAAAGTTTCAGACGCTGTAAAAGAAATGCTGACAAAATTAAAAGTTTAAGGTTAAAAGAGACTCAAACCAAAAATAAAAATTATTGCACTTCGAGGCACAAGGAGAGGGTATTATAAAGAGGCTGGATTCGTAGCGGTTGAAGCTGGAAAGAAGCTTCCTCTAATTGACATTTAAACTTGGATAGTGCAACCGACAGAGCATTTTCTACATTCTTCAGGGTAAAGAGTACAGACCTCTTTCTTCCGCATCGTGCAGTGGCATGGAACTATTAAACGTATCCCCTTTAAAGCTTCCAGTTTGCTGAAATCGTGGAAGCCGCCAACCACTCCGTAAATATCTCCCAATTTTGAGGCGAAATTCAATATGTTTTCTAAACCCGGATGCGCACAGCCAGTTACAACCGTTAAGCCGTTGCAAGTCTTTACAATTAAGGATTGCTCTTTAATTGACCATCCGAGTACGCCTGTTGTGTAAACGTCTCTACAGATTTCTTCAGCTTTATCAACCTCATGTAGTCTTACATTTGAATGGTCAGCTAGCCACCCTTTGAACCTTTTTGAAAAAGACCTGAGAACGAATACGTCAACTTCACCGCAGTAATCTACTATTTGGATTCCGCCGATATGGTCTCCATGCTCATGAGATAAAACTATCCTTTCAATATCTTTAGGATTTATCATGAATTTCCGAATGTTAAACATTAAAGTAGCTAAATCGCCGCCAGTATCGAAGAGAGTATTCTTATCTTCAACCCAACATGAGAAGCCGAACCCTCCCCTGAAACCATTTAAAGCTTCATTGTCGTAGAGAATCTTCAATTCCATACTGCTTCGCCAGCTCCCTTTACTTTCCCTAAATCCCATTATAACTTCTGCGAGAATATAAACTACTCGCAAGGTAATCAATAGTCTGCCCACTATTATCTATTTTCCCAAACCAGTTCTTCGTTTAAGACTTTGAATGGGCAAAATGCTGAGAGATTATTTTGCCGTGTTTAATAGGGTAACTAGATTCAGATGCTGGTGAAAATTCTTGATATTATGGATCTGCGGAATTTTCGCCTCACGTTCTCAATGGGTTCTCCAATAATCTCTATGTTTTCTAATCGGCACGTCCCGAGACCCTTTTTCTCAGCTAAAACTAGGTGTTTAACCTCTGTGGGTGGGATGCCCATAACGGCGGCGCCTACAGCGTCAACGGCTACTGGGTCTGTGCCAGCTATAACCAAATTCATTTCTACCGGGTTTCCGCTCGTTTCATGCCCCTCCCCAGCTACTATTCCGTCGATAACCGTTAAGCTTGGCTTTAATATTGAGGCTAAATCCACAATATTCTCATTTAATCTACCATTATGCATGCTTCCTTTGGATGCTAGGACACCCATCATATTTTTTATCCCAAGCGTAACCGTCGCTAATCTATGAACTTTAAGCTTCGGGACACTTATTATAGTGCTTTCTAGAGCTGTTTTTGCAACCTTAACTTTCTTAAGTGCTAGTGGATTAGGCGGGTGGACTTCAATAAATACGTCACTATTCAAATCAATTAACCTAACATTCCACCTCTCAGCCACCTTATCCACGCCCGCGACCCTAAAGGCTGTGAATGTATCAGCCCACCCGCTCCCTTCCCCGATGACAATGTTATCCTTACCATGCTCTTTGAGAAATTTGACCACACCCTCAATCACCCTACTATCCGTAGTAATCCCTGTCGATGGATGGTCAGCCGTTATATAGTTAGGCTTTATTAAAATCGGTCTTTCAGATGAAAGAACAGTAGTTAAATCAGCCATTATTGCCTCAAGAGCCTTAACAGTAGACTTGATCGGATCTAAACCTCTAACTATTGCAACCCTACTCATCCCTTTAGCTCCTCCTAAGTATTTTCAAGTAGATTCTACTGTTGCCGTATTTTAAAATGTTAAACGCAAGCCGATTGAACACGGAGTATGTAACCGCACGATAAGGCAATATTGCACGCCTCTTTAAGTTAGCATATTGCAGATGCGGCGCTGAAAATTAGCTTAAACCTAGAATCTTGGTAGGAACCATCGTCCTTTTAAAACGGGGAAGAGAGTTGGTACATGCTTCAGACCTCTACGATCTCGTTTGCATTTATGAATTTCATGTACCATGTTTCAAATTTATTCGGTGATGTTACATGTAGTTCTACTGGAGCCTTCATTTTCTTGTAGACTTCAACGATCATCTCTTTTTTCTTCTCAATCGCCTCTGTAACTGCAAGTATATCTATATCGCTGGCCGCGGTAAACTTTCCCCTGACTACCGAGCCGAAAACGTAAACTTTAACCTGCGGGTCTATCGTCTTCAGTATCCCTTTAACCTCTCGGGCAACCTCCATATAATTTTTTAAGTAGTTGAGAAGTTCTCTCTCATATTCCCTCGACAAGAGGTTTGAACACCTCCAAGACAAACCTATATAGATCCTTAACCTCCTTCTCCTCGAATACATATGGCAGGTATCTGGCGACGATATAGGCTTCTTCAAGTCTAGCTACGTAATGGAGCTTACCGATATCTTCAACAAGGCTTGCCAATTCAGGCTTATCTTGGCTTAAGATACGTATGAGCGTTCTAAGTGAATGCGACCTAGGATAGCTTCCTCTACCGACTAGAAGCTTATACTTAAGTATTAACTGGCAGTATTGCTCAAGATTGAAAACCGCTAAATCCCACTCGCCTTCGCCTATAAGCCTCTCAGCATTACGTAGGAAACCTTCAGCTCTTCTCTTAATAATATCAGCTTCTTCAAGAGACAAAATTAAACCCCCAACTTAAGTCGATATTTAGCAAATATTTGCTTTGCAGTTTAATTAATTTCTCTGTTTAACTCTCTTTCTTTTATGGATTAGAGGCTTGTTTGTGAGAAGCCTATTAGGCGTGGTGGGCTCCTACTTAGCCTAGATTTTCTTGAGGTTTATGATTTTGAGCTTAGTTTTTTGAATGATGGTAAAGTTGGGCGTCCATTTAAGATTACGGATAGATACGTTGCGCTCATCGCTGTTATCAGCCACATATTCTCCATGCCTCATAGGCGGATTGAGGGCTTCACTAGGGCTTTGAGTAGGCTTATTCCAAGGCTTCCACCAGTAGACTACTCATGGGTTAGGAGGCGTATACTCAGGCTTGATTTAAACCCATGCAGGTCCTCAAGCACCTATACGAGGAAAAACTGTATGACGAGAAACGTGGAAAACTTAGCTGAAGAATTGGTAGCCAAAGCATACATATACAACATGCTGATAACATGCAAAACCAAGGTGAGAACAGGTAGCTAAAACTAAGAAGGGAAATCTATATCAAAAGATAAGCCGCAAAGTTAAAAATATCGAATAATTGAGCCATAATAAGCTTAAAATACATGTTAGCTTTAATGAGGCTAGTGATCTAGAGAATGAATCCTATAAATTATCGAGATAGTAAAATGGCGTGGTGGCGTGAGGCCAGATTTGGCATGTTTATTCATTGGGGTTTGTACGCCATTCCCGCGGGCGTATGGAATGATAGATGTATACCGGGTATAGGCGAATGGATTATGTATAATGCTAGGATACCTGTAAAGGAGTACGAAAAGTTCTCTGAAAAGTTTAACCCAACTAAATTTAATGCAAGAGAATGGGTTCATTTAGCCAAAGAGGCTGGAATAAAATACATGATTATAACGGCTAAACACCATGACGGTTTCTGCATGTTTAATACAAAGTACACAGACTACAATATAGTGAAGGCGACTCCGTTCAAACGGGATCCTCTGAAAGAACTTTTCGAAGCCTGTAAAGAAGAGGGGTTAAAGTTAGGGTTCTATTATTCTCAGACGCTTGATTGGCATCATCCGGATGGGATGGGAAATTTCTGGGACTACGATTTATCTAAACAAAATTTCTTAAAGTATTTTAGAGAGTACGTTAAACCTCAAGTTGAGGAACTTCTTACAAATTATGGTCCAGTAGCGGTCTTATGGTTCGATATAACTACACCCATACCTGAACTTGCACGTGAACTTAGAGACTCCGTTCTCAATCTTTCGCCAAACACTATCATAAGTGGACGCATAGGCGGATACTTAAGTGTGTCAGACAACATGCGTAAAGGTTTAGGGGATTATATTTCGATGGGCGATAATCAGATACCCGATAGAAGAATAGAAGACTATTGGGAGGTTCCAATGACGCTTAACGATACTTGGGGTTATAAGAGCTATGATCATAACTGGAAGTCTCCCGGCAGAGTCATACAAATCCTGGTAGATGTTGTAAGTAAAGGAGGAAACCTTCTTCTAAATGTAGGACCGACCGCGGAGGGTGAAATACCTAAGCCATCTGCAAACATACTTTTAGATGTTGGCAGATGGCTTAAAAATAATGGTGAAAGCATATACGGTGCTGGAGTAGCCCCATTTGATACCCCTGCAAACGCGCCTTACAAATGCACATATAAGCCTGGGAAACTATATGTGCACGTATTTGGATGGCCATGGAATGGACGGCTAAGAATTTTTGAAGTTAAAGATAAAATTGAACCTGAAAGGGCATTCTTCTTAACGGCTCCAAGTGAAAGTCTAAAGTATAATTGGGATGGAAAAGATTTAATAATCCACGTGCCTGAAAAACCTCTTGACCCAATCGACACAGTCATAACAATACAACTGAGTAAGTAGCGTAAGTGTTATTTGAGAACATTAATCCAATGCACAGAAAGTTTTTGAAATACCCATAAAAGAAATGAATGCGATCGTCTATAGCTCAGACATGAAACATCTTCCATTAGCTATGAGGTTAGCCTTTGCATTTTTCGGCCAAACAGCAACTCTGCCAATGGCTGTCTCAGCAACATTCCCACCATTCTTAATTATCCTCATAGCCTACAGAGGCCCTCTATAGTATTTTGTTGCTGGACAAGCAAGGCATTTTCTTTGTTCATACCTTGGGCATTTTCCGCAGTTTATTCCGCAAGGTGCAACTTCATCTTCTTTAGTTGCAATTATCTTAATCGGTAGGTATTTTGGAACTGCTGGGGCTTCACCTATTATGGCCTCTGAGCGTCTGATATTCATTTGCGCTCTTGCTGAGCATTCTTGGACTATGGCGTTTAAAGTGTCGGCATTTTCCGCCACCATGATTGTCATTAGATTGTAAGCACCTGTTGTTGTGGTTAAAAACACCATTCTTGGGCATTTAGAAAATATATCCACAAGTTCTCGTAGACGCTTTGGCGTCTCCACCTCAGCGTATACAATGGCAAGTCTGAAACCTAAATACTCAGCGTTAATTCCAGCTGAAACCTTAACCAAGTTTTCGCAAAGTTTGTCTAATCTCTTCTTTACGGCTACATGGGACATTCCAAGTTGTCTGGCTATTGATGATAGAGATGCCCTGCCATCCTCTTGTAAGATGGAAATTATTTTCTTGTCTATACTATCCATTTTGACCCGCTTTTCTAAGTTACATATTGTAACAAAAGGTATATATAAGTGTTTTTATTCTGTAACTTTTGAATCTAAAATAGAGAGGTAATGTAATGTTTGAGAAGATTTTGGTTCCATTAGATGGTTCTGAGTATTCGATAAAAGCACTAAAAGTAGCTTATGGCAAGATGCACTATGCAGAATTAAAGAGAATGTTTGAGTAATGCGGTGAAAAAATGGAAATCTACATGTTAGCAATACTGATTTATGCTGTGAATATTACTGTAGGGTATCTGCTTGACAAATACTTACGGATACCGTGGATGATAACAGCTGTGCTTTTAGGAATGACCCTCTCATCGTTTGGCTTATTTAGCGATGTTATACGAAGTACAGAGTTTCAGGTTTTGTCAAAAATGGGGTTGCTGTTTTTCCTTTTCACCATAGGCATTGAGATAGAAGTGGAGCAATTACGGAAGTTAGGCCACTATATTACTGTTGGCTTTGTTTTACTCACGCTAACAGAAGGTTTGCTCTTAGCCATGTTCTTCTATTTTGCACATCCAGGCGGAGTTGCCGACGTTCGATTCATCAAGACTCAACCTGTCGCGCCATCTTCAATACAGATGAAATCTGGAGCGGTTACTCCGAGGGCTTTAACTAGGGAAGAGATAGAAGAGCTGGTTGACAAGTTTGGGAAAGCGGCGCTACGAGCAAAAAAAGCTGGTTTTGACATGGTGGAAATTCAAGCTGGCCACGGGCTTTTGATAAATCAATTCCTTTCACCGTTAT